>Ga0164294_10004682_pt1 | contig 11896 bp, 10 predicted proteins | sample GEODES005metaG_FD_111479 | JGI IMG/M metagenome (GOLD analysis project Ga0164294, IMG submission 111479) | Oligotrophic lake water microbial communities from Sparkling Lake, Wisconsin, USA - GEODES005 metaG | ecosystem: Environmental > Aquatic > Freshwater > Lake | place: USA: Sparkling Lake... | reverse complement strand
TGGTGGCTGCGCTTGGCCTCCATCTGGCTGCGATGCCCCTGCTCGCCTTGGCGGCCGCCCTCCTCACGATGGCCGCCGCGCTCGGCTTGGCTGCCACGCCAGCCGCGGTGGTCGGGCTGCTTGTCGCCGCTGTCGTGCTGGCGCCTTTTCTCTGGCGCGCAATTCAGGCTTCTTCGCTGGCCCCGTCCCAGCTTCTGCTCGCGCTTGCGGCCATAGCTGTCTGGGCACTGGCGGCCTGGCTCGTCGCGGCGGCCCGGCGCCGGATCGGCTGGTGGGCGCTGCTGATTGTCCCGGTCGCGCTGCTCGGCGCGCTTGATATCGGCGTGCGTGCCCGGCGGGGGCTTGAGCCGGTGATGCGCGAGTCGATCTACATCACCGCGCGAGACAAGGTGCGCCTCGCCGCAGACATCTACCGGCCGCGCAACCCCAAACCCGGCGCCCTTCCCGCTCTCCTCACCATTACGCGCTACCAGCGTTCGCCCGCCTTCGTCTGGCCGCTCTCGCTGCTGCTCGATGAAATCCCGCCGCCCGTCACCCGCGTGATCGACAGTGGTTATGCGTGGGTTGTGGTTGATGCCCGCGGCGCCGGTGCCTCCTTCGGCACCCGTACCCGCGAATGGGCCGGGGATGAAATCAGGGACGGCGATGACATCGCCGGCTGGATCGTCGCCCAGCCCTGGTCCTCCGGCGCGATCGGGCTCGATGGCAACTCCTATTCGGCGACGTGGGCGGACTTCTTCCTCGCCCGCCGCAACCCCGCCGTGAAGGCCGCGATTCCGCGCTTCGGGCTGGTCGACAGTTTCGAGGACATCGCCTTCCCTGGCGGCGTTCGCCAGGCCGATTTCCTCCACCAATGGGCGCACACCAATGCCATTCTCGATGCCGATGCCGGCGTGCCCCACGCGCCCGGCTGGTACCGGTATCTGGTCGGCGTGCGCCCGGTGGATGCCGATTACGACCGGTCGCTGCTGCGCGCCGCGCTGGCCGAACACGCGCGCAACTATGATCTCGAGGCCGGCCTGGCACGAATCACCTACCGTGACGATCATGCCCCTGCCGGCTGGACGCTGCAGGAACAGAGCCCCTATCGCGCCGCAGAAGCGGCATGGCGCGGTGGCGTCCCGGTCTATAGCTGGTCGGGCTGGTTCGATGGCGGCTATCCCCGCTCGGCCGCGGCGCGCTTCAGCGCCAGCGGGCCGGGGTCCCGGCTCATCCTCGGCCCCTGGACTCATGGCGGCACCGATAATGTGAGCCCGCACGCCCGCGGGCCCGAACCCTTCGATCTGATCGGCGAGATGCTGGCCTTCTATGATCTTCATTTGAAGCGGAAGCCGACGCGCCTCGCCAAGGCCCCGCCGGTGCAATACTTCATGATGGGCGCCGAGGAATGGCGCAGCGATACCCAGTGGCCGCCGCGCGGCTCGGCGCTGAAGCCCTTCCACTTCACCCCGGCGCGCGGTCTCGAAGCAGCCGCTCCGCAGCGCGCAGGCGAGCTTGCCTACACCGTGGATGAAAGCGCAACCTCGGGCTCTAGTTCACGCTGGCTCGCCCTGCTCGGCTCGCCCGACCATGACCCGCGCTACCCGGATCGCGCCCGCGAGGACCGCAAGCTGCTCAACTTCACTTCTCCGCCGCTCGTCAGCCCCGTCGAGATCGCGGGCCACCCGGTCGTGCACCTCAATTTCTCTTCAACCGCGCCGGACGGCCACGTCTTTGCCTATCTGGAAGAGGTCACGGCAGACGGGCGCGTGCTCTATGTCACCGAAGGCATGCTTCGCGCCCTGCACCGCAAGCTGAGCCCGGGGGCGCCCCCCTATCCCCGCTTCGGTCCAAACCATTCCTTCCTCCGGCAAGATGGCAGCTCCATCCCACTTGGCGAAACGGTCGAGCTCGCCTTCGATCTGCAACCTGTCGCGTATCGCTTTGCGGCAGGCTCGCGCATCCGCGTCGCCTTCGCGGGCGCTGACGCCGGCCATGTCCGCGCGATCACGACAACACCGCCCACCTGGCGAGTCAAAATGGCGCCCGACACGCCCTCGCGCATCGAACTCCCCATTATCGGCACTGCGCCCTGAGGCGAGGAAACTCAGACCAGCCCCAGCTTTGCCAGTTCCCCCGCCATCGAAGGCGGCAGCATCTCCGCGCTTTCCCCGTCCGCCAGATCGGCGGGCGCGTCCGCCTCTTCCAGATAGCGCCAGCCCTGATGCGCGCGCTTGGGCTTGGGGTGGACGTCGATGAGGCGCGTGGAAATCACGATGTGCGTCCGTCCGCCCTCCGCTTCCTCGAAGCCGAGGATCTCGCTGCGCGCGACGAGCTGGTGCTTCAATATCCAGTAGAGCGAGCCGCCGATCATCTCGGCATGGCGCTTGGGCAGGTAGCGCGTGGTGAGGCGCGCGGTTTGCCCACGGGTCTTGAACCAGCTGTGGAGGTCTTCGAACGATGTCGCGCCATAGGCGACCTTGGTCATGTTGAGCGGCATGGGGTTAACCGGCCAGCCCGCTGAGCACGGCAAGGCCGAGGAACGAGAAGAAGCCCATCACGTCGGTCGCCATCGTCACGAAGACGGCGGAGGAGACTGCGGGATCGACCTTGAGCCGGTCGAGCGTGACGGGCACCATGATCCCGGCGAGGCCCGCGACGAGATTGTTGATCACCATTGCCGCGCCGATCACGCCGCCCAGCAAGGGGTTCTGGAACAGCAGCGCGGTGCCGCTGCCGATCAGCAGGCCGAGCGAGAGCCCGTTGGCGAGCGCGATGCGAAACTCGCGCAGGATCATGCGCACGGTGTTCGAACTCGTCAGCTGGTTGGTGGCGATGGCGCGCACGATCACCGCCAGGGTCTGCGTTCCCGCATTGCCGCCCATGCCCGAGACGATCGGCATCAGCACGGCGAGCAGCGCCAGCTTGGCGATGGCGCCCTGAAACAGCCCGACCACCGAGGAGGCGAGAATGGCGGTGCCGAGATTGACTACGAGCCATGACAGGCGCGTGCGCACCGTCATCATGATCGGCTCGTTGATGTCGCCGTCGCCCGCGCCGGACAGGCGCAGGATGTCCTCGCTCGCCTCTTCCTGAATGATGTGGACCACGTCGTCGACGGTGATCTGGCCGACAAGGCGGCCGCTCTCATCGACCACGGCGGCGGAAATCAGCGCGTATTTCTGGAAGCGCAGCGCGACTTCCTCCTGATCCATCGTCACCGGGATCAGGGTCTGGTCGCGCTTCATCACGTCGGTCAGCGCGATCGAGCGCGGCGTGCGCAGGATCCACGAAAGCGCGCACGTACCGACCGGGTGGTGCTTGTGATCGACGATGAACACTTCCCAGAACTCGGTCGCAAGGTCCTGATCCTCGCGCAGGAAGTCGATCAGATCGCCGACGGAGAGATGCTCGGGCACCGCGATCACGTCGCGGCTCATCATGCGGCCGGCGGAGTCTTCCGGATAGGCCAGCGCGCTTTCGATCGCGGCGCGGTCTTCCGGCTCCATCTCGGCGAGGACGGCCTGCTGGTCCTCCTCGTCGAGGTCCTGGATCAGCGCGACCGCGTCGTCCGTTTCCATCTCGCCGGCGAGTTCGGCGACTTCGTCCGGATCGAGCTCCTCGACGAGATCGTCGCGGACATAGTCGTTGAGCTCGGAGATCACCTCGCTGCCGAGCAGGTCGTTGATCGCGCGGGCCAGATCGACGCGGTAGTCGGGCCCGATCAGCTCGAACAGGTCGGCGACGTCGGCCGGGTGGAGCGGCTCGACGAGATTGTAGACGGTCTCCTGATCGTCGTCGTCAAGCGCCTCGGTAACCCGGCGGATGAACGAAGGACGCAGCGTGTTGTCCTCGTCGTCGAGGCTTTCCGCGTTACGCGCAGGCTCGATGACCGCAGGCGTCTCCGTCATCACGGAGCCGCCATCCGCTGTCACGGAGTCGAGCAGGTCTTCATCGCGCGCCATGGGCCAAGGCGATACGCAAGGGGCAGGCAAAAGCAACCTCGATGGCGCCAAGAGGTATACTTTGCCGGTTGAGGGATTATATGCCGTCGCAAGACAGAAGGAATGGAATGACCATGGCAGACGAGAAACTGGTGCTGACACTCGATGGCGGCGATGTGGTGATCAAGCTGCGGCCCGATCTGGCGCCCGGCCACGTCGAGCGCATCAAGGAACTGGTAGGCGAGGGCTTCTACGACGGTGTGAAGTTCCACCGCGTGATCCCCGGCTTCATGGCGCAGGGCGGCTGCCCGCAGGGCACCGGCATGGGCGGTTCCTCGAAGCCCGATCTCAAGGCCGAATTCAGCGACGAGCCGCACGTGCGCGGCGTCTGCTCGATGGCCCGCACCAGTTATCCGCACTCGGCGAACAGCCAGTTCTTCATCTGCTTCGACGATGCGCGCTTCCTCGACAAGCAGTACACCGTGTGGGGCGTGGTCGAGAGCGGGATGGACCATGTCGACGCGCTGCCCAAGGGCGAACCGCCGGCCAAGCCCGGCGTGATCCAGAAGGCGGCGATCGTCGCCGCCTGAGGGTACGCGCGCGGTGGACCTTGTCCTGAGGCCTCCTGCAGCGGCGGACCGCGCCGCATGGGACCGGCTGTGGCAGGGCTACCAGCGGTTCTACAAAGTGGCGATTCCGGGCCCGGTCAGCAATCTGACCTGGGCCCGGCTTCACGATCCGGCCGAGCCGATGCACGCCGCGCTGGCCTGGCAGGGCGCGCGGGCGGTAGGCATGGTCCACTGGATCTTCCACCGCTCGACCTGGACCGATGGGCCCTACTGCTACCTGCAGGACCTCTATGTCGACGAGGACGTCCGCGGCAGCGGCGCGGGCCGCGCGTTGATCGCGCATGTGCGCGCCGAGGCGGAATCGGCGGGCGCCTCGCGGCTCTACTGGCTGACGCACGAGACCAACACCGACGCGATGAAGCTCTACGACAACGTCGCGGAGAAGTCGGGGTTCGTGCAGTACCGCATCACCCTTTAGCAATCTGATCCGTGCCGCGGGAGCGTTCCTCGCCCCGGATCGCCGTGTCAACCCGCACGGCCCATGCAGGCCATGTCATTGCCGATACGCATTGCATCCCCATTTGCCAAAGACGGTGCTTCTTCCAAGCGCCTGAAACCTGATGGGAAAATTCATGAGCACGACACATGACATTGTCGACACCGCCGTCGCAGCCGGCACGTTCGGCACGCTGGTCGCCGCTGTTACAGCTGCTGGTCTGGTCGATACGCTGAAGAGCGAAGGGCCGTTTACGGTGTTCGCACCGTCCGACGACGCCTTCGCCAAGCTCCCGGCGGGCACGGTCGAAGACTTGGTCAAGCCCGAGAACAAGGACAAGCTGACGGCAATCCTGACGCTGCACGTGCTTTCGGGCAAAGTGATGGCCGCCGACGTTGCAGGCCAGACGGTGACCCCGGCCTCGGTCAATGGCGAACTGTTGCATGTCGATGGCACGCACGGTGTTACGGTAAACGGCGCGAATGTTGTCAGCGCCGATATCGCATGCACCAACGGCGTGATCCACGTGATCGACACGGTACTTCTGCCCAAAGGCTGATTGCTGTGCAACAAGGGGGCGGCCTAGCTGGCCGTCCCCCCGGTCTCCTTTCCGCCAGCTTTCCTTCAGCCCCGCACCAGCAGGCGCGTCTCGGTTACCTCGATCACCGGCACTTCCCACGGGTGCGCTTCCATCAGCGCGGCGAGCGCGGCGTCGATGGCCGCGGCGGGCGCTTCGGCGGGGATCCAGCTGACAAGGGTGACGGTAGGCGAATGCTCCACCTGGCCGGCCGCACCCAGCGTCGGGTTGGCCTCCGGGCTCGGCGCGAAGGTTTCCCAGCCCAGGCCGATTTCGGCGACGCCGTGGTAGACCCCGAAGTCACCCAACGCGCCGGGTGCGCGCAGGATTGCCAGCATGCGGGCCATCACCGGATCGTCTTCCAACGCACCGCGATGACCGCCGAGAAGCGCTGCCAGCGTCGCGGGGGCAACCGGTACGTGAACCGCGACACGCAGCGCGCGCTTGCTAGCAGTATTCATCGTCACAGCCCCGCCTTGATCATCCAGTCGTGGAACAAGCGCACGGGGCGCGATTGCAGCGCGCGGGGGCGGCAGACGAACCAGTAGCTGTAGGGGCTGTCGACCTCGATATCATAGAGCCGGGCGACGCGCGGATCGTGGCTGCGCTTGTAGTGATCATCGTGCATGATCGCGATGCCGAGGCCCTGTGCGGCAGCCTCGAGGATCAACTGGCCGGAATCGAAATGGTCGATCGCGGCGGGCTGCAAGGCTTCGAGATGCAGCGTGCGCTTCCACGCCTCGAAGCTCATCGGCAGGTCGTTGTGGACGAGGAATGTCTGCTTGCCCAGCTTGGCAAGGTCGGGCCGGGGGCCCAGCTCCGCGACGATTTCGGGCGTGGCGATGGCATAGACGCGGTTGTGATCGAGCCGCACCGAATGAAGCGAGCCTTCCGGGCCTTCGGAGAGGATGATCGCGGCATCGATCGTATCGCCCAGCTTGGTTTCGGCGGCGGCCGAGCTGTCGATATCGATGTGCAATTGCGGGTGGAGCTTCCTGAGTTCGCCGAGGCGCGGAAACAGGCGCTGGCTGCCGAACAGCGGCAGCACGCCAAGGCGCAGGCGCAGCACTTGCCCGGTATCGATCAGACGGTCGATCCGGTCGGCCATCTCGTCGATCAGCGGGGCCACCGCGTCGTAGAGCTGCTGGCCTTCCTCGGTGAGCTTGAGGAGCTGGTGCTTGCGTTCGAACACCGGCTTGCCGATGAATTCCTCCAGCGCGCCCAGCCGGCGCGAGAGGGCCGAGGGGCTCAATGCCAGCTCCGCTGCGGCCGTCTTGGCCGAACCGGCGCGCACGACGCGGATAAACGCCTCGAGTGAGCGCAGCGGGGGCAGGCGGCGGATCATGGTGCGGTCAATCGTCCTCGGGCGTTGCGGGCACGGGCGAATGGAGCCGCAGCCGGGTGAGCCTGCGCTCGTCCCCTGCCGTCACCTCGATCCGCCACCCGCTGTCATGTTCCAGCACGCGGCCGACCGGGGGAACTTCACCCGCCAGCACAACCGCGAGCCCGCCCAGAGTATCCACGTCCTCGTCGACCAGCGCAAGCCGGGGATCGATCCGCTCGCCGACATCATCGAGCTCGGCCCGCGCGTCGGCCTCCCAGGTGCGCTCGTCGATCTGGCGCAGGAGGTCCTGCGGTGCGTCGTCGTGCTCGTCCTCGATCTCGCCGACGATTTCTTCGACGAGGTCCTCGATCGTGATGATCCCGTCGGTGCCGGAATATTCGTCGATCACGATGGCAAGGTGGGTGCGGCTGGCGCGCATGTCCGCCAGCACGTCGAGCGCGCCGCGGGCCTGGGGCACGAACAGCGGCTGGCGCATCAGGCCCGTCCAGTCCTTGGGCGCGGCCTTGCCGCTGATCGCCATGCCGGCCACAATCGGGAAGAGGTCCTTCACGTGGAGCATGCCGACGACCTCGTCGAGCGAATCGGCATAGACGGGGAGGCGGCTGTGGCCATGCTCGGCAAAGGCATCGACCACTTCCTCGAAGCTCGCCGAAGCCGGGATCGCCACGATCTCGCCGCGCGGGATGGCGACGTCATCCGCGTCGTTCTCGCTGAAATGGAGCAGGTTCTTGAGCATCTGGCGCTCGAGCGGCAGGAGATCGCCGTTCGCACTGTTGCCGCCGCCGGCCTCGCCCTCGTGCTCCTCGATCGCTTCCTCGATCTGCGCACGCAGTGACTGGTCCTGATCCGGCCCACGAAAAAACGCCCTGAGCGCGCGCCACAGCGCGCCGCTACTGTCCCCTTCGCCCGATCGGCTCTCGCCGCCGGACCCATTGCCCTCAGGCACTGTCATGAACTCCCGTCTTGCTAATGCGCCGCATATGGGTCGGGGAGGCCCATCAGCGCAAGCGCCTTTGTCTCCAGCGCCTCCATTTCCGCCGCATCCGCCTCGCCGGTCTCGTGGTCATAGCCCGCCAGATGGAGCAGGCCATGGACGATGAGATGCGCGGCGTGGGCGTCCACGGCGATGCCCTTCTCCGCCGCTTCGCGCGCGCAGACGCCGTGGGCGAGGATCAGATCGCCGAGCATGCCCGGCGCATCGGGCGCGGCGGCGGCGGCCAGCACCTCGTCGCGGCTGAGCATGGGGAAGGACAGCACATTGGTCGGCTTGTCCTTGGCGCGCCACTGCTTGTTGAGCGCGTGCACTTCCTCGTCATCGGCCATGACAAGGCTGACGAGCAAATGCTCGTGCGCCAGTTCAGGCGCGACATGCCCTGCTGCCTCCGCCGCGCGGGCGGCCAGCGCCTCCCAGTCGGTGGAGGTGGGCCAGACGGCGTCGATATCGATGTCGACGGTGGGGGAGGTCATGGTGTTGTGCCGTGCGGCTGAAGTTGCATGCGGTGCTTCGACAGGCTCAGCACGAGCGGTTTCCTTCTGATCCGGTCAATCCCGACCCACGCTCATCCTGAGCTTGTCGAAGGATGCAGGCGCAGCGCTTCACCCGTCCTTGCCCTCATATGCCTCGACAATCCGCCCGACGATCGGGTGGCGCACCACGTCGGCCACGTTGAAGCGGATCATGCCGATGCCTTCGACGCCTTCCAGCCTGTTCACCGCATCATTGAGACCGCTGGCGGCCGGGCCGCCGGGGAGGTCGGTCTGCTTCGGATCGCCGCAGATCACCATGCGGCTGTTCTGGCCGAAGCGGGTGAGGAACATCTTCATCTGCATCGGCGTGGTGTTCTGCGCTTCATCCAGAATGACGAAAGCATCGGCCAGGGTGCGTCCGCGCATAAAGGCAATCGGGGCGATCTCGATCTCGCCCGATGCGAGGCGCCGCTCGACCTGTTCGGGCGGCATGCAATCGTAGAGCGCGTCGTAGATCGGGCGCAGATAGGGATCGACCTTCTCTTTCATGTCGCCGGGAAGAAAGCCGAGCCGCTCGCCCGCTTCGACGGCGGGGCGCGAGAGGATCAGGCGCTGCACGCTGCCGCTGATGAGCTGCGCCACGGCCTGCGCCACCGCGAGATAGGTCTTGCCGGTGCCTGCCGGCCCAAGCGCGAAGATCAGATCATCGCGGACCAGCGCGCGCATATATTCGATCTGCGTCGCCGAGCGCGGCACGATCGTCTTCTTGCGGGTGCGGATCATGATCGGCGGCGTGCCATCCGGAGCGCCGGTGATGATGCCTTCGAGCGTCGGCTCGTTCGACATCATGATCAGCGATTCGACCGCGCCGGCGTCGACCTCGTGCCCCGCCACCAGCCGCTGGTGCATGCCTTTCAGCACGTCCCGCGCGCGGGCAACGGCATCCTCGGGCCCCTCGATCACCGCCTTGTTGCCGCGCGCCGAGATATAGACGCCGAGCCGGTTCTCGATCTGCACGAGGTTCTGGTCAAACTGGCCGAACAGCGCGCCGAGCATGGTCTGCTCCTCGAACGCGATCTCGACACGGGCGCGCCTCGGGCCGTCGGAGCGCCCTTCCGATTTCGGCGTCTCTCCCCAGGGCGGATCGCTCCGGCGCTTGTCGGAACGGTCGCTGCCATAGCTGCGGGCTGCCTCATCGTGGGGGCGGGAGAACTTGCGGGCCATGCGCTCCTTTCATGCTCGGCCCCAGATTAGGCACCGATGCGACAGGCGCAAGACAACCGGCGGCGAAATCGTACCGGCCGTGAAGATATGCACCGCCTTGTGGCCGCAGAGCCGCCACGCGCCTAGAGCGCGAACAGCGCCGCGTTCAGCCACCCCAGCGGTTCGCTCACTTGCGCCTCGAACGAACTCTGCTCGATCAGCTGGATATCGCTCGCGGCAAGGCTGGTGCCGGCCGACAGGGTGGCAATCAGCACCTTTGCGCCGGAACCATTGCCGTCGACATCGGCGTAGAGCCGTCCCGTCGCCTTGTCGTAGATGGCGATGTCGTCCGCATCCTTCGCGGCGGTGCCCTCCACGAATCCGCCGGCCAGCAGCAGTCCCGAAACGAGAGGGTTGATCACCAGCAGGCGGTCGGTGCCCGAAACGAAATCGGTGATCACCGGGGGAGCCGCCGAGACGCCGTCCGTCGCCAGCACGAACGTGTCCTGCCCGCTGCCCCCGGTCAGCTTCCCGCCCTCGCCCGCAAGCGCCAGCAGATCGCTACCCGCGCCGCCGATCAGGGTATCGCCGCCGCCGCCGCCAAACAGCAGATCGTCGCCCTCGCGCCCGTCGAGCGTCTGCCCAAGCGCAGAGCCCGCCAGCACATTGGCAGAAGCGTTGCCGGTGAGCGAGGCCTTGCTGCCCTGCGCGGCGATCGCACCTTCGAGCCCCGCGCCCAGCACGAGGCTCACGCTCGTCACCACCGCATCGCGGCCGCTGCCGCCCGCTTCGCTCACCGTGTCGGCGGTGCTGTCGACCCAGTAGATGTCATCCCCTGCGCCGCCGGTCATGGTGTCGCCGCCAGTGCCGCCGGTCAGCGTGTCGTTGCCCGCGCCGCCCGTCAGCGTGTCATCGCCAGCGCCGCCATCGAGCCGGCTGGCGAGCCCCGTCGTGCCGGCGGACGTGATCGTGTCGCTGCCGTCTTCGCCAAACAGCGTGTTGGCACCGGCGCCGCCATCGATCGTATCGCCTTCGGTGCCGCCATGGACCGTATCGGCGCCATTGCCGGCGACGATCCTGTCCGCCCCGCCGCCGCCATCGAGCGTGTTGTTGCCGCTGCCGCCAACGATCCGGTCGTCGCCGTCGCCGCCGTCGAGGGTGTCATCCCCGGCGCCGCCGTTCAGACCGTCCGCACCGCCATCGCCGTTCATGAAGTCGCTGCTGTCACCGCCGATCAGCGTGTCGAGGCCGTCACCACCGAAGAGCGCGTCGCTGCCGGTCCCGCCGCGGACCGTGTCGTTGCCGGCCTCGCCATAGAGCATGTTGTTGCCGCTGCCGCCGTCGATCCGGTCATCGCCGTCGCCGCCGTTGAGCGTGTCATCCCCGGTGCCGCCATCAAGACTGTCCGCGCCGCCGTCGCCATTCAGGCTGTCGCTACCGTCACCGCCGATCAGCGTGTCGAGGCCCTCACCGCCAAACACCGTGTCGCCGCCGGTCCCGCCGCGGATCGTGTCGTTGCCGGCCTCGCCATAAAGCATGTTGGTGCCGGCCCCGCCATCGATGGCATCATCCCCGTCGTCACCATGGATGGTATCGTTGCCGGTGCCGCCGATGATCGTGTCATGGCCCTCGTTGCCGCGGATGCTGTCATCGCCGCTGCCGCCGTCGATCTGGTCCTTGCCGCTGCCGCCGCTGATGGTGTCGGCATCCGTCCCCCCCGCGATGCGGTCGTCGCCACCGCCGCCCGCCAGCGTGTCGTCTCCGGCGCCGCCGTCGAGGCTGTCGGTATCCGCCCCGCCGTCGAGGTTGTCGTTGCCGAGGCCGCCGATCAGCTTGTCGGCGCCGCCCATGCCCTTGATCGTATCATTGCCGCCGAGGCCGCTCAGCGCATTGGCGGCCTCCGAGCCGGTGATCACGTTGGCATCGTCGTTGCCGGTTCCCACCGCCGCCGTTCCGGTCAGTGTGAGGTCCTTGAAACCGGCTTTGAGCGTGAAGTTGATCGCCGCAATGACGCTGCCCGTCCCGATGATCTTGTCGCCGCGATCATCGACCACGAAGACATCGGGATCATAGTAGGGGCCCAGCACCGGCCCGCCATCGAGGATGTCGGCACCCTCGCCGCCATCGAGATAGTCGGTGAACCGGCCGCCCACCAACTTGTCCTTGCCCGCGCCGCCATACATCGTGTTGCTGTCCGACCCGGTCAGGATGTCGTTGCCATCGCCGCCCAGCAGCACATTGGTGCCGCTGCCGCCATCGATAGTATCGTTGCCGTCGCCGCCTTCCAGCCGGTCGTCGCCCTCGTTGCCGTAAAGC
>Ga0164294_10004681_pt1 | contig 11896 bp, 13 predicted proteins | sample GEODES005metaG_FD_111479 | JGI IMG/M metagenome (GOLD analysis project Ga0164294, IMG submission 111479) | Oligotrophic lake water microbial communities from Sparkling Lake, Wisconsin, USA - GEODES005 metaG | ecosystem: Environmental > Aquatic > Freshwater > Lake | place: USA: Sparkling Lake... | reverse complement strand
TACCGGCTCGGCGCGCTCGATCCAGCCATGGCACATCTGTAACAGCAATTTGCCCGCGCGTTCCCCGACTTGGAATTCGCTGAAATTCCAGCCGGTAAAGAACTTGCTCTCTTTCGAGCCATTGGGGAATGTCAAATCGTAACGCTCGCCGTCCAGCGCGGTACCAACTGACGAAACCGTCAAGATAACTTCACCAAATGAGGTTTTTATCCTTTCGCGGTGGGTAACTTCGTCGGTGCATCCGCCAGCAAATACGACCAATATGGTGGCCGCGATAGCTGTCCTTAGCGCTACCACCACTTCGCCGGTCTTGCCTTAAACCCAGCGCGGACTTCGATCGCCAGCCCCGCATCGAGCACGCCCTGCTCGTCGAAAGGCCTGCCTATCAACTGCAGCCCCAGCGGCAACCCTTCGCGGCCAAGCCCGGCAGGCACGGACATTGCGGGCAGGCCCGCCAGCGAGGCAGGCACGGCGAACACGTCATTCAAATACATGGCCAGCGGATCGCTGACCATTTCGCCGAGGCCGAACGCCGCCGTAGGCGCGGTAGGGGCGAGGATCACGTCGACGGTCTGGAAAGCCTGATTGAAATCGCGGCTGATCAGGGTGCGAACCTTCTGCGCCTGCGTATAGTACGCATCGTAAAAGCCCGCCGAAAGCACATAAGTGCCGATCAGGATGCGGCGCTTGACCTCCGCGCCGAAGCCCGCTGCGCGAGTCGCGGCATACATGTCCTGCAGCCCTGCGCCCTCCGGAAGATCGCGCAGGCCGAAGCGCACGCCGTCGTAGCGCGCAAGGTTCGACGAAGCTTCCGCGGGTGCGATGATGTAATACGCGGGCAGCGCATATTTGGTGTGCGGCAGGGTGATATCGATGATTTCCGCGCCCGCATCTTTGAGCCAGGCAATCCCCTGGTCCCACGAATGCGCGACATCGGCGTCCATCCCGTCCATGCGGTATTCGCGCGGGATGCCCACCTTCTTGCCGCGCAGATCGCCTGAAAGCGCCGCCTCCCATGCGGGCACGGGAAGATCGAGACTGGTCGAATCCTTGGCATCGAACCCGGCCATCGCTTCGAGCATGATCGCGCAGTCGCGCACATCGCGCGCCATCGGCCCCGCCTGATCGAGGCTGGAGGCGAACGCCACGATGCCCCAGCGCGAGCAGCGGCCATACGTGGGTTTGATCCCCGCAATGCCGGTGAACGCTGCGGGCTGGCGGATCGATCCGCCGGTGTCGGTGCCCGTGGCGGCGGGCGCGAGGCGGGCCGAGACGGCGGCGGATGAGCCGCCCGACGAGCCGCCGGGGGCAATCGGCGCGGTGTCGCCCGTTCGCCGCCAAGGCGAAATCACATTGCCGAACGCGCTGGTTTCATTGGACGAGCCCATCGCGAACTGATCGAGATTGAGCTTTCCCAGCATGCCCGCGCCCGCATCCCACAGCTTCTGGCTGACGGTGGATTCGTAAGGCGGCACAAACCCCTCGAGAATGTGGCTGGCGGCGGTTGTTGCCGTTCCCTTGGTGGCGAAGAGATCTTTCATGCCGATGGGCACTCCCGCCATCTTGCCCAGCGGCTTGCCCGCAGCGCGGTCTGCATCGACGCGCGCGGCGGCTTCGAGCGCCGCCTCGGGGGTCGTCACGATAAACGCGTTAAGTGCCTCTTGTGCCGCTGCTATTGCAGTGTTGAACGCGCTTGCAACTTCGGTGGCAGTGAAGCTGCCCCCCGCGACGCCATCGCGGATTGCGGCCACGCCCAAATCGGTAAGCTCGCTCATTATTCGATCACCTTGGGCACACCGAAAAACCCATGCTGCGCCGCAGGCGCATTGGCCAGCACGGCATCGCGGATGCCCCCGCCGGTCAACGGATCGGCGCCCACGACGTCATCGCGCAAACGCTGATGATTCGGGATCACAGCGGTCATTGGTTCGATTCCGGTCACGTCTACTTCGCCCAATTGTTCGATCCAAGCGAGGATGCCGTTCAATTCGGGAACCATTGCCGAGAGTTCGGCATCGGTGATCTTGATTCGGGCCAGCGAGGCGATTTTTGCCACGGTGGCTGTGTCGACGGACATGCCGATTCCTTTCGCCAGAAGTTGCCAGAACTCTGGTCAAATCAAAAGTCAGGGTCAGTTCAGCGCTAGCAGCGCGTGAAGTGCCCTTCAAGCAGGAGCAATCAGTGCGCGGGACCGCCGATGTCTTCGGGCATGCCCGCAGGGGGAGGAGCGCTGGCGCCGCCGCGTGCGCCGCCCAGTTGTTGCTGCATTTGCTGAATGGCGCGGCGCTGTTGTTCGATCTCGGCCTGATTGCGGAAATCGAGCAGTTCGACTTCGAACACCAGATCACTGTTGGCCGGGATCGCCACTTCGCCGGTGCTTTGGTTCTTCTGCTCTTGCGCGCCATAGGCCATTGCCGCGGGGATGATGAGCTTGTATTTGCCGCCGCGCTGCATCTTCTGCAGCCCCTGGCTAAAACCCGGGATCACCCCGGCCACGGGCATGGCCACCTTTTCACCGGCGTCGAACTGCTTGCCGTTGGTCAGATGGCCGGCATAATTCACCAGCACGACATCGCCCATCCCGGGTGTCGGACCTTCACCGGCTTTGACCGTCTGCACGGTCAGACCCTGATAGCGGGCCGTCCAAGCGAATCCGACGCCGATCAACAGCGCAAGGACGACGCCAATCCACAACCGGGTCATGGCGCCTTTGGCAACGGGTTGCAGCGCAACGCGGGTGATCTCCGACATGTACTTCCCCTCGTGAGTCGCCCCAAAAAGCGGCCCTTTTCAATGAATTTCCAAGCGCGCGTGCCGCAAACGAAAGGGCGCCGCATAAGCGGCGCCCTTCTGGCCTAGCAGGCTACATCCGGCAAGAGGCTAATCAGGCGAGAAAGACCCCGCCGGCCTGCTTACTTGCCGCCGTCACGCTCCACGCGCTTGCGTTCCATCTTGCGCGCGCGGCGGACCGCAGCGGCCTTTTCGCGGGCGCGCTTTTCCGATGGCTTTTCAAAGTGACGGCGCAGCTTCATCTCGCGGTACACGCCTTCGCGCTGCAGCTTCTTCTTGAGCGCACGGAGAGCCTGATCGACATTGTTGTCGCGAACGAGAATTTGCATAAACCGCGATACCTCATAATCTGCGGGCGAGAGCCCGCGAACGCGGGAATCACCGGAAATTTCAGAAACAGAAAACCGACCGAATCCATTAAGGACCGGCTGCAAGCTGCGGCCCATACTGATTCTGGGCACCGATAGCAAGCAAAGTCGTGCAATTCGCGCTCTGCACGGGTAAGGGCGCGACCATGAACTCATCTTTGACCTTTCAGGCCAGCGCACTTGTCGCGGCGGGCGGTGCGCTTGGGGCATGGCTGCGTTTCCTAACCACGCTGGCCTGCGCGGCGCTCATCGGTCTGGACCGCGCCACAGCGTTCCCTTGGGCCACGCTATCGGTTAACGTGTTGGGCAGCGTAGCGATGGGCCTGCTGGTCGGCTGGCTGGCGCATCACAGTGGCGGCGAAGCGTGGCGTTTGCTGCTGGGTGTTGGCGTGCTGGGCGGGTTCACGACCTTTTCCTCGTTTGCGCTCGAAGTGATCGTTCTGGCGCAGCGCGGCGCTCTCCTCACCGCCGCGCTCTATGTCGCGGTGTCGCTGGTGGCCGGTTTTGCCGGTCTGCTGGGCGGCTTGATCCTGATGCGGAGTGGGTCATGAGCGCCGCCAAGGACGGTTCGGAAGAAGTCCGCCAGCTCATCGTAACTAAGGACGATGACGGTGTGCGGCTTGATCGCTGGTTCAAGCGCAATATGCCTGAGGTGAGCTTTGCCACCGTCTCGCGCTGGGCGCGCACCGGGCAACTAAGAGTTGATGGCAAGCGCGCCGATGTCGATACGCGGATCGAGAAGGGTCAGGTACTGCGTGTGCCACCTGGCGGCAATCTGCCAGTTTCGGGCGGCGGCAAGGGCAGTACGCGCAAACCGCTGACCGACGCGCAGCTCGCCATGGCGGAAGCGATGGTGCTGGAGCAGGACCGCGCCGCGATTGTGCTGAACAAGCCGCCGGGGCTGGCGACGCAGGGCGGCAGCGGCACCTATGAGCATGTCGACGGGTTGCTCGACGCCTATGCGGGCGAGAAGGACCCGCGCCCCCGCCTTGTTCATCGCCTCGACAAGGACACGTCCGGTGTGCTGCTGATCGCGCGCACGCCGGGCAGCGCGGCGTTCTTTTCCAAGCGCTTTTCCGGGCGCACCGCGCGGAAGATCTATTGGGCGCTCGTGGCCGGCGTGCCAGCCATCGAAGACGGGCTGATCGAACTGCCGCTTGCCAAGCAGCCGGGCACCGGCGGCGAGAAGATGATGGTCGACGAAAGCGAGCACGGTATGGCGGCGCGGACGCGCTACCGCGTGATCGATCAGGCAGGAGGCCGCACCGCGTGGGTCGAGCTGCAACCGTTAACGGGCCGCACGCACCAGTTGCGCGTGCACATGGCCGCGATCGGCCACCCGATCGTGGGCGATGGCAAATATGGCGGCCCTGAAGCGTTCCTGACTGGCAGCATCAGCCGCAAGATGCACCTCCACGCGCGGCGGCTGCGGATCGAGCATCCCGAAGGCGATTTGCTCGATGTCACCGCGCCGCTGCCCGAGCACTTTGCCGCGAGCATGGCGCAGCTCGGCTTTACCGAGGCGGACGGCGACTTGCCGCTCGAGCCCATCAAGCTGATCCCGGAAAAGGCCATCGAAAAGCGCGCGGCCAAGGCCTATGCCAAGGAATACCGGAAAGAGCGCCGGGGTGAGCGGCGCAAACGCGCAGATGGCCCGCTAAGCGGCCGAAGCGCGCCGCAGGGGCGATCTGAGGTGAAGAAAGGCCCCGGCAGCAAAGCCCCGAGCGGCAAGCCGCTCGGCCGCGGAGCGACAGGCCGGGCCGCACCCGAGCGCACCGCCGCCGAGCGCGCTGTCCCTGGCAGCAAGCCGGTGCGCCGCACGCCTGCTGGCAAAACCGGCGGCGCGAAGCCCCCGGCAGGCAAAGCGCCGCCGCGCAGCCCGAGGGTCTGATGCATCCGAATTCTGCCTTCAGGAAAGAGGATCGTGCGCTCTTCGAGGCGCTGATCACCGAGATTGGTTTTGGCATGGTGTTCCTGACCACGCCGGACGGTCCGCGCGTCGCGCATGTACCGTTGCTGCTCACAGAGTCTGAAAACGGGGCAGGCACGATACGCTTCCACCTCGCGCTGGGAAATGCGCTGACCCGGCATCTGGGCGGCGCGCAGGCGCTTGCGGTTGTGAACGGACCGGACGGCTATATCTCGGCGCGCTGGTATTCCGATCCCGATCAGGTGCCGACGTGGAACTACATCGCGCTGGAGATGGAAGGACCTGTGCGGCGCATGGACCGCGCCGAGTTGCTCACGCTGCTTCAGGACGTGGCTGCGCACCACGAAGCGCGGGTGACGGAAGGCAAGCCCTGGACGATGGACAAGATGGACCCGAGCAAGCGCGACCGGATGATGGACATGATCGTGGGCTTCGAGCTAACCGTTCAGGCATGGCGGCCCACCTTCAAGCTCTCGCAGAACAAGTCTCCTGAGGAACGCGCGCGCTTGATCGACGGTCTGAAGGCGAAGGGCACACATGGGGTTGCCGCGCTGATGGAGCGCTTCGCGCCATGAGCACTCGCCTCCCGAACCCGAGACTGGCCATTTTCGATTGCGATGGCACGCTGGTGGATAGCCAAGCCGACATCTGCGCAGCGATGGAAGCTGCGTTTGCCACCGCCGGTCTGGAGCCGCCCGATCGCAATGAAGTGCGCCGCATGGTCGGGCTGTCGCTGCCCGAGGTGATGCGGCGGCTGCATCCAGCCGGCGCGGGCGCAGAACAGAACGCGCTTACCGAGCATTACAAGGACGCTTTTCGCGCACGGCGCGCGGCGGGCATGGTGGGTGAGCCGCTCTATGAAGGCATTGCAGCGCTAATCGAAGAGCTGGCGCTGGCCGGATGGTTGCTAGGGGTGGCCACCGGCAAAAGTGACCGAGGCTTGGCCCATTGCCTTGAGGCGCATGGCCTGAGCGGCCACTTCGTCACTTTGCAGACGGCGGACCGGCACCCATCCAAACCGCATCCCGGGATGATCGACGCCTGCCTAGCCGCCACCGGTGCCGCGCGCAGCGGGACGGTGATGATCGGCGACACTACCTACGACATGGCGATGGCGAGCAATGCCGGCGTGCGCGCAATTGGGGTCGATTGGGGCTACCATCACCCGCGCGAACTTGTTGAAGCCGGGGCCGAAGCAGTGGCGGGATCGATGCGCGAGCTGCGCATGTTGCTTCGGGGAATGGAATGAGCGCCGGGCGCGATCCAGCCGCAGCGCGCTTTGCAATGCTGCAGGTAGTGCGCTTGTGGGGCGCAGCGATGCTGCTGCTGGGGGTGCTGTTGTTGTCGGGCAAGGTGGCATGGCTTCCGCGTTTACCGGATGTGGTTGGCTACATCGTGATCGCGATCGGTATTGCCGAATTTTTTGTCGTTCCGCTTTTCCTCGCTCGGCGCTGGCGGAGCTGAGCGCTTGAAACGGTTTTACAAGGCCGTCTCGGTTGGCGCCGGACAGGACAGCTATCAGGTGCTGCTCGATGGGCGCGCAGTGAAGACGGTGGGCGCAAGGCCGCAAGTGGTGCCGACGCGCGCGCTGGCCGAAGCGATGGCAGCGGAGTGGGCGCAGCAAGGCGAAGAGCTCTCGACCGCCGCGTTTCTGCTGCGCGATCTGGCGGACTTTTCCATCGACGTCGTGGCCCCGGATCGCAGCCGCGCGATTGCCGAATTGTTGCCGTATTCCGAAACTGACACCCTCTGTTATCGCGCCGAACCGGACGAGCCACTGGGCGTGCGCCAGCGCGAAGTGTGGGAGCCGCTGCTACAGCAGGCAGAAGCGCGCTATGCCGTGCGTTTCGTGCGCGTGGCCGGGATCATCCATCGCCCGCAGCCTAGCGAGACTCTGGCGCGCTTGGCCGCGGAACTTGCGGCGTTCGATACTTTTGCGCTCGCTGCACTGCGCAATACCGCAGCGCTGACCGCCTCGCTCACCCTCGGCCTAGCTGCGCTCGATCCGAAAGCAGACCTCGATGCGCTGTGGGCGGCATCCAATCTGGAAGAAAATTGGCAAATCGAAAAATGGGGCCAAGATGATCAGGCCGCGGCGCGGCAGGAGCGACGCCGACTTGCGTTTGTCGCCGCGGCCCGGTTTGCGGCGCTGGCGCGGGAAGGCGGCGCGCCCGAATAGCGCGGATTGCTGCCCTTGATTATGCGCGGCGCGATTGTCTGCTAAATGCGCATTTAGCAGGGGCATTTGCATGAACGGCCCTTGGCGTTTGGCCGAACCACCGGTAGGACGGCAGTCGGCAGGGGAACGCGGGGGCGGTAGCGTCCAATCTCCTTGACTGGATAGCGCATAAAAATCACTGCGCCAGCAAGTCGGTTTGGACGGAGCAATCGCTTTTTGCCGCAGGAGTTTAGCATGGCGGATTACAACAATCGGCTATTTTTTCAATGAAGTTCAGCGATCTTCGTGTTGCGCTGTTGAGCGGAAACTATAATTACACGCTCGACGGTGCCAACGTGGCGCTCAATCGCCTGGTCGGCTATCTGCTGAGCCAGGGAGCGGCCGTTCGGATCTATTCTCCCACTGTTGACAAGCCTGCGTTTCCGGCGACCGGTGATCTTGTTGGCGTTGCCGCGCTCCCTATTCCCGGGCGATCGGAGTACCGGCTGGCCTATGGGATGAGCCGCCGCATCAAGCGCGACCTCGACGAATTTGCGCCTAATATCATGCACATATCTGCACCGGAAGCTTTGGGGCATGCAGGTGCTGCTTATGCACGGCAGCATGACTTGCCAACTATCGCGTCGGTGCACACCCGCTTTGACACGTATCTACGATATTACCGGCTGGGATTTCTCGAGCCGTCGATCACTGCGGTATTGCGACGATTTTATAGCCGCCTCGATGCGATTGTCGCCCCATCGCAGTCGATGGTCGATATCTTACGCGAACAGCAAATGCATCACGACATCGGTATTTGGGGAAGCGGCGTGGATTACGACGTGTTCAACCCCTCGGCGCTGTCGCTCGAATGGCGGCGGTCGTTGGGGATCGCCGATGACGAACTCGTTGTCGGTTTTTTCGGGCGGCTGGTCCTTGAAAAAGGTATCGCCGTGTTCTGCGATACCATCGATGAACTGACGCGGCGCGGTGTCAAATTGCGGGTGCTGGTTGTCGGGGACGGGCCTGCGCGGCATTGGTTTTCGGGCCGCCTGCCAACTGCCATATTCGTCGGCTTCAAAAGCGGCCCGGCGCTGCCGCGCGCGCTGGCCTCCATGGACATTCTGCTGAACCCGAGCGTCACCGAAACTTTTGGCATCGTGACGCTTGAGGCCATGTCTTGCGGCGTGCCGGTCGTCGGAGCCGACGCGCCTGGCACATCCAGCCTGATCGCCGATCAGGTCAACGGGCGGCTTGTTCAGGCAGGCGACATCGCGGGCTTTGCCGATGCCGTGGCCTATTATGCCGCGAACCCCGGCGAACGCGCCGCCGCAGGCGCGGCTGGCACATTGCGCGCCGCCAAATGCAGCTGGGATGCTGCCAATCGCGCGCTCGCAGAAAATTACATCCGCGTGATCGAACGTCATGCTGGGCATCTGGCGGAACGATCGTTTGGCCATGCCGCTGAATGACTGGCGCAGAACGATCTGATTTGCGAGTTAGCCACTTTGGTTGGCTTTCTCTTCGATAAGGTCGCAGCTAGAGCGGTTTCCGGGGGGAAATTTCATGAGTGGTGATAGCTACGCACTGCGCAAACCAAGCCTGATATCGCGGGCTTTGAAGCGTGCGATCCTGGGGTTCTATCGGCAGCAAGGCTGGAAAGCGGTGGGCACGCCGCCGCCGGGCGGGCGTTATGTGCTGGTGGCCGCGCCGCATACATCAAATTGGGATTTCGTGTATTTCCTGGGGCTGGTCAACGAATTGCGGATCGATGCGCAATTCATGGCCAAGGACAGTCTGTTTCGCTGGCCGATGGGCGGGTTCATGCGCGACATGGGGGGGATATCGATTGACCGTTCGGCGCGGCGCAATGTGGTCGATACGATGATCGCCGAATTTGCCCGGCGCGACCGGTTTGTGCTGACGATTGCACCTGAGGGCACGCGCAGCAAAGTGGCGCAATGGCGCACCGGCTTCTACAATATTGCCGTGGGGGCCGGTGTGCCGATCGTGGTCGGGATGATGGACTACGGCACCCGCACCGGCGGGCTGGGCCCGACAATCATGCCGACGGGGGATTACAAAGCCGATATGCTGAAGATTGCCGAGGTATACCGCAGCGTGACCCCGCGCCATCCTGATCGCGGGATCACCGATTTTGCCGAGTTGCTGGATGGCTGAAGCACTGCTGGTTAATGCCGCGATGCTTTGTGCGGCGATGCTCCTCTTCTGGGCAATCGCGGCGCGGATCAAGGATGTCAGCTTCATCGATGCGGTGTGGGGCGGCGCGATGGCGGCACTTGCCGTCTTGGCATGGCTGCAATTGGCCGAGCGCGGTCCCCGCGCTTCGATGATCGCGGGAATGGCGCTGATCTGGGGCGCAAGACTAGGCTGGCATCTGTATACGCGCTGGATGCAGCACGGCGAGGACAGGCGCTATGCGCGTATGCTAGGCAAGGCCAAGCGGGAAGGGCGCTATGGCAAGGCAGCGGCGGGCGTGTTTGGCGGGCAAGCCGTGCTGCTCTATGTCACCTGCCTGCCCGCGCAGATCGGTGTGCTGGCAAGTAGGGCCGCACCCATCGGGCCGCTGGCGCTGACTGGGGCAGCGCTGTGGCTGCTAGGTTTCGCCTTCGAGACCGTCGGCGATCGTCAACTCACGCGGTTTCGCGCCGATCCGGCCAATGCGGGCAGAGTGCTGAGCAGCGGGCTCTGGCGCTATACCCGCCATCCCAACTATTTTGGCGATGCCTGTGTGTGGTGGGGCATCTGGCTCGCGGCGGCCGAGGCAGGCTGGTGGACCGCGCTGGTCACGCTTGTGGGTCCTTTGTTCCTGACCTTCACGCTCACCCGCTGGTCGGGCAAGCCGCTGCTGGAAAAGCGCATGGATGAGCGCCGCCCGGACTACGCCGATTATGTACGCCGCACCTCGGGGTTCATTCCTTGGCCGCCCGCGCCGTAGCTCACCCGCCGACTAGCTCAGTACGATTTTCGAGCGGCACCTCGCGGCGATCTGCTCCGCGAATGTAGGTTTCCAGCGCTTCGAGATCGACCGGACCGGTGACCGCTTCGGGCTTGCCGACAAAGCCGGTGAAGCCGTCGCCGCCCGAGGCTAGAAAGCTATTGATCGTGACCCGGAAGCGCGCCGCCGGATCTATTGGCGCGCTGTCCAGCGTCAGCGAGACGATCCTCTCGCCCGCCGGACGGGTGCGGTCAAAGCGAAACGCCAAGCCTTTGGAGGGGGCCAGCACTTGCTCGGGCCGCGTGCCATCGAGGCCTTGCTCGAGGGTGGCCTTGATCTCTGCGCCGGTCATGGTCTTGGTGATGAGGCGGTTGCCAAACGGCTGCGCCAGATAAATGCTGCCGAAGGATACCGATCCGTCGGCGGCAGGCACAATGGGCGCGCGATTGCCGAACGGATTGGTGAAGGCGATCTGCGCCCCGGCCTTGCCCGTGGCCGCAAGCTGCGCATCTGCAATCAGGTTGCCCAGCGTCCCGCCGGTGTAGGCCAGCGCACCCTCCCCCCTGCTGGCCGGGCCGGAAAGCTTGCCAACGGGCCGCGCGGCCAGTTCTTTCGAGGCATCGACATAGGTCTTCACATAGGCCGCAATATCGGCGCGCGGGGCGAATTGGGGGAACAGTGCCGATGCAGAAACCGGTCCGCGCGGTGTGGTGAACGGTTCGGATTGCACGAGGACATTGCGCGCGCGCCGGGCCACCACGCGGTGTGCCGCTGGATCGATCGCCACCGTGATGTCGGTGATCTCGCGGCCATAGAATCCCGCGCTGGTCAGCAAGATTGGCCGCTCCGGATCGCGTCCCGCATAATCGCAGATATAGTCCCAATGCGTATGACCTGAAACTACCACGTCTACCCCCGGCGCAAGCGCATCGAGGATTGAGCGGATCCCGCCGGCCAGCCCGGCACAGCCTTGCGGATCGGGCGCGCCGGTTGTTTTGCCGCCCTCGTGGATCAGCACGATGATCGCGTCCGCGCCCGCTGCTTTGAGGCGCGGCACTTCGGCGTTGATGGTCGCCGCCTCGTCGGCGAAGGTTAGCCCCGCGATCCGGGCGGCATCAACCAAGTCAGCTGTCCCTTTCAGTGTGAGCCCGATCAGGCCAACTTTTACCTGGCTCTTGCCCGTGCCGAAGGTGCGCAAGGCGCTGGCGGGGAACAAGGTCTGGCCGTTCTCCATCAAAGTGCTGGCGGCAAGGTAACGGAATTGGGCACCCTTGAACGGTTCGAGCTGGCATGGCTGCTTGGCAGTCAACTTGGCGCAGCCTCCGCCTTGCAGCCGAAGCAGTTCCTCGCGGCCGCGGTCGAACTCGTGGTTGCCGACTGCGTTGAACTCGAGCCCGATCCGGTTCATGACGCCGATGGTCGGCTCGTCGAGATAAAGCGAGGATGCCAGCGGCGAGGCGCTGATCATGTCCCCCGCCGAGACGGTGAGACGATGTGCGTACTTCGCCCGGATCGAATCAAGCGCAGATGCAAACCAGGCAGCGCCGCCCGCCGGCACTTGCACCGTGCCTCCGGTTCCATCGGGCGCTGCCACCGGCTGGCGCGGCGGCTCAAGATTGCCATGAAAATCGTTGAACGCCGCTATGCCGATTTCGACTGGCTGGGCAGCGGTGCGCGGGCCGTTTCCGGCC
>Ga0164294_10004680_pt1 | contig 11897 bp, 12 predicted proteins | sample GEODES005metaG_FD_111479 | JGI IMG/M metagenome (GOLD analysis project Ga0164294, IMG submission 111479) | Oligotrophic lake water microbial communities from Sparkling Lake, Wisconsin, USA - GEODES005 metaG | ecosystem: Environmental > Aquatic > Freshwater > Lake | place: USA: Sparkling Lake... | reverse complement strand
GTTCTGGGTAGGTTCATGGGCGTGCGGCTGACACAATTCCACGAGCTGATCGCGGCCCAGTTTGGTGCTGTTCGCGGCGCCTCGGTGGTGGTGGATCACGTCCTGACCCAGCTGGGCGGGCGGACCGCCACCCAGGCGATCGAGGACGGTGTCGACCCCCGCGATGTGTGGTGGGCGCTGTGCGCCGACTTCGACGTACCCCGCGACCAGTGGTAGCCGGACCCGTCACCGACACGCCGCGCGCCTTACTTGCCATCGAACACATGTTCGCTATTGTGAGCGGTGTTCGACCAGCTCTTCCAGGTCAGACCGTTTTGTCAGAGGTCCTCTCTAACGTCACGGCAACTGACCGACACCGGTCGATCGGACACACCGGAAAGAACGGAGATACCCATGGCACAGCAAGCCCCGGACCGCGACAAGGCTCTCGAGCTCGCGCTCGCGCAGATCGAGAAGAATCACGGCAAAGGCGCGGTGATGCGACTCGGCGACGAGGTTCGTCAGCCGATTTCAGTCATCCCCACCGGCTCCATCGCCCTGGATGTGGCGCTGGGTATCGGCGGGCTGCCGCGCGGCCGCATCATCGAGATCTACGGCCCGGAATCCTCCGGCAAGACCACCGTCGCCCTGCACGCGGTGGCCAACGCCCAGGCCGCCGGCGGTATCGCGGCGTTCATCGACGCTGAGCACGCGCTCGACCCCGAGTACGCCAAGAACCTCGGCGTGGATACCGACGCCCTGCTGGTGAGCCAGCCCGACACCGGTGAGCAGGCACTGGAGATCGCCGACATGCTGATCCGGTCGGGAGCGATCGACATCCTGGTCATCGACTCGGTGGCCGCGCTGGTACCGCGTGCCGAGATCGAGGGCGAGATGGGCGACAGCCACGTCGGCCTGCAGGCCCGTCTGATGAGCCAGGCGCTGCGCAAGATCACCGGTGCACTGAGCAACTCGGGTACCACGATGATCTTCATCAACCAGCTGCGCGAGAAAATCGGTGTGATGTTCGGTTCACCGGAGACCACCACCGGCGGCAAGGCATTGAAGTTCTACGCCTCGGTGCGTCTGGACGTGCGGCGGATCGAGACCCTCAAGGACGGCACCGATGCGGTGGGCAACCGCACCCGCTGCAAGGTCGTCAAGAACAAGGTCTCGCCGCCGTTCAAGCAAGCCGAGTTCGACATCATCTATGGCAAAGGCATCAGCCGTGAGGGCTCGCTCATCGATATGGGCGTGGATCAGGGCTTTGTCCGCAAGTCGGGGTCGTGGTTCACCTACGAGGGTGAGCAGTTGGGCCAGGGTAAGGAGAACGCCCGTGCCTTCCTGGTTGATAACCCGGACGTGGGCAACGAGATCGAGAAGAAGATCAAGGAGAAGCTCGGCATCGGTGCTGTGCTGACCGACGAACCCGTCGATGACGTCCTGCCCGCTCCCGTCGACTTCTGAGACCCGCGAGGAGCAGGCGCACGCACTGTGCTTGCGCCTGCTCACCGCGCGGGCCCGGAGTCGCTCCGAGCTCATCGGGAAAATGGCAAAGCATGGCTATCCCGATGACGTAGCCGAGACGGTGCTGAGCCGGCTGGTCGCGGTTGGTCTGGTTGACGACGAGGACTTCGCTGCGCAATGGGTGCGGTCCCGGCAGACGTACTCGGGAAAAGGCAAGCGCGCCTTAGCCGCTGAGCTTCGGACCAAAGGTCTTGACGCTGAGGTGATCGCCGCCGCACTGGAGGAAATCGACGCCGGCACCGAACGCGTGCGGGCCGAGCAACTCGTCGAACGCAGGCTGCGACGTGAGGTGCTGGTCGATGGTGACGACGCAAAGGTGATGCGCCGGCTGGTCGGCATGCTGGCCCGCCGGGGATACAGCCAGAGCATGTCCGCTGCGGTGGTCACCGAAGCGCTGGCAGCCGAACGGCAGCGTCGGAGGGTCTAGTCTTACGATCCGCGCATGCGGATTTCGGTCAAGCTGGCACCCACCTTCACCTATCCCGAACTCGAGGAGTTCTGGCGCACCGCCGATCGGCTGGGCTTTGACGCGGTCTGGGATTACGACCATTTCTACGGTCTGGTCGACAATGCCAAACCCACCCACGAGGGCTGGACCACGCTTGCGGCCATGGCCGTGGTCATCCGGCGGGCTCGAGTGGGCTGCATGGTCACCGGGGTGACCTACCGGAATCCGGCGATCCTGGCCAAGATGGCTGTCACTGTCGACCACATCAGCGGTGGCCGCCTCAATTTCGGTATCGGCGCCGGCTGGCATGAAGCAGAGCACCGTGGCTACGGGATCGAGTTCCCCAGTCCGGGCTCGCGGGTGGCGATGGTCGATGAGGCCCTGACGGTGATCCGGCGGCTGTGGACCGAGGATTCAGTCACCCATTCCGGTCGCTTCTTCACCCTGACCGATGCGGTGTGCGAGCCCAAGTGCATCCAGCGCCCGCATCCGCCGATCATCGTGGGCGGTTCCCAGCCGAAGATGTTGCGAGTGATCGCCCGCCACGCCGATGAGTGGAACATGACCAGCCATCAGGGTGCTGCGGAGTGGGGTGAGGCCAACGTGGCACTTGATCAGGCCTGCGCTGAGGTCGGTCGCAACCCCGCCGACGTCCGCCGGTCGGTGCAACTGTTCCTACACCCGCGCGAGCCCGAGCAGGTGGACGAACAACTCAGCCTGCTACCGGCGTATCAGCGACTGGGTTGTGAGCACGCGGTGCTGTCTTTCTATCAGCCGCCGAGTGCTGAGCTGCTCGAACGCTGCGCCGCACTGACGTGATCGATCGGCTAATCGCCGGGTTCCAGCAGTGCAGAGGGAGCGCCACCCTGCTCGAGTGCTTCAGCCTCCAGTGGTCGGGTTCCGCGCCGCGAGCTCCGGAGCCGACGTTCGAGCCGGGTCGCTGCCGCCGACAGTGCGAAGTTGACGCTGATCATCAAGACCGCGATCACAATCAGCGCCGATACGTAATTGCCGTACGTCGACCCGATCACCGTGCCTTGGCGCACCATTTCGACGAACGTGATCTGGTAGCCGATCGCCGTGTCCTTGAGCGCCACCACCAACTGCGACACCAGCACCGGCAGCATCGAGGTGATGGCCTGGGGCAGCAGGATCGAGCGCATGGTCTGGCCCCAACTCAAGCCCAGTGCGGCGGCGGCCTCGCCCTGCCCGCGGGAAAGTGAACCGACGCCGGAGCGGACGATCTCGGCGATCACCGCTCCGTTGTACAGCGTCAGTCCGGTTACCACACCGGCCAATGCGAGGTACGTGGACGGAAAGGTGTCGTAGAGCGCATAGAGGAAGTAGGCGAAGATCATCATGATCAGTACCGGGACGGCCCGTAAGAACTCGACGATCACCGCACACGGCCGTCGGATTGCGGCGATCGGTGACAGTCGACCCACACCGAGCAGCAGTCCCAGGGCAATGGCCAGCACGATGGATAAGGCTGCCGCAGTCAACGTGCCCGCTATGCCTGGCAATACATAGGTCCGCCACAGGTCCGCGGTCAGAAACGGCTTCCACTTCGCTGCGGTCAGCTGTCCCTTGTCCACCAGTTTGACGACGATGAGCGACCCTGCCAACGCAACGAACACGACGGTGATGGCCGAGATGATCTGATTGCGGATCCGGGCCCGGGGTCCCGGGGCGTCGAAGAGAACCGAGGCACTCGTCATTGCCGGACGACCGCCAGATGCTTACTCAACCGACCGAATAGCAACCCCAGTGGCAGTGTGAGGAGCACGAAGCCGACGGCGAATATGGTGCCGACCACGATTAGGGCCGCGGTGTTCTCGATCATCTCCTTCATGAGCAACGCGGCCTCGGCTACGCCGATCGCCGAGGCGATCGTCGTGTTCTTGATCAATGCGATCACCACCGATCCGAGTGGGATGATGACCGCGCGGAATGCCTGCGGCAGTAACACGATCCGCAGATTCTGGCTGAAGGTGAACCCCAGTGACCTGGCCGCTTCGGCTTGGCCGAGTGGCACGGTGTTCACCCCGGCCCGCACCGTCTCGCATACGAATGAGGCGGTGTATAGCGTCAGTCCGAGCACAGCAAGCCGAAAGTTGCTGTCGGCAATCGATGTGGTCGAGTTCGGGTCAACCAGTGACACGCCCAGCGTCTGCGCCAAGCCGAACGAGCAGAACAGGATGATCAGCGTCAGCGGGGTATTTCGGACGACGTTGACGTAGGCAGCGCCCAGCCAGTTGAGCATCGGCACGGGTGCAAGCCGCACCGCGGCCAGTGCCGTGCCGAGGATCAGGGCACCGACCGCCGAGAACACCGTGAGCTGAATCGTGGTCCAGAACGCCTCGAAGATCTGGCTGCGATACTCAGTGAACACCTCCACGTCGGTAACCTGCTGCCGCAGATTCGAGGTGCGCTGAACTCAGTACCGGTCGATCGTTGGCGGAGCGGGGGCGGTGATACCCGCAGGGCCGAGGTTCTTGTCGAACGCTGCCTGCCAGGCGCCGTCTTTCTCCATCTTCTCCAGCGCGTCATTGATCTTTGTGCGCAGTTCGGTGTCGTCCTTCTTGAGCCCGATGCCGTAGCGCTCCTCGGAGAACGGTTTGCCGACGATCTTGAACGCGCCCGGGGACTGCGCGGCGTAGCCGGCCAGAATCACTTCGTCGGTGGTCACGGCGTCGACGGCGCCGTTCTTGAGCGCCTCGACACATGCCGAGTAGGTGTCATACTGCTGAAGCTGCACGCCGGGGTATTTGTCCTTGATCCGCTGCGCAGGTGTGGACCCCGTCACCGAGCACAATTTCTTGTTGTCCTGCAACGACTCCGGCCCGGTGATATCGGTATTCCCGGCGGTTACCAGAAGGCTTTGCCCGGTGATCAAATACGGTCCGGCGAAGTCGACCTTCTCTTTGCGTTTGTCGGTGATCGAGTATGTGGCGACGATGTATTTCACCTGACCGTTCTGGATCAGCGTTTCGCGCTGGGCCGACGGTGACTCCTTCCACTCGATCTGGTTCTCGCTGTAGCCGAGTTCGGTGGCCACGTATCTGGCGACGTCCACATCGAACCCGCTCATCGTGCCGTCCGGGTTCTTTAGGCCCAGACCGGGCTGATCGAACTTCGTTCCGATGACCAGCTTGTCGGCGCCGCCGCCGCCACATGCGGTCGCGGTGAATGGCAGAGCGAGCGCCAGAGCGGCGGCGCCGATGAGACGCCATGAGATTGTGGGCATGAGATTTCCTTTCGCCCTAGTGGTTGAGAATCTTGCCGAGGAAATCCCTGGCTCGATCCGATCGTGGATTGTCGAAAAACTCGGCGGGAGTGGCGTCCTCGGCGATGGCACCGTGGTCCATGAACACCACCCGGTCGGCGGCACGGCGGGCGAAGCCCATCTCGTGCGTCACCACCAGCATGGTCATTCCGTCCCGGGCGAGCGCGGTCATCACGGCCAGCACCTCGTTGATCATCTCCGGGTCCAGTGCGCTGGTCGGTTCATCGAAGAGCATGACCTTCGGATTCATCGCCAATGACCGTGCGATCGCCACCCTTTGCTGCTGGCCGCCGGAAAGCTGCGCCGGGTACTTGTCGGCCTGGTTGGCCACGCCGACCCGATCGAGGAGCGCCAGCGCGCGCTCCCGGGCCTTCGCCCCGGGGGCCTTGCGCACCTTCATCGGAGCCAGTGTCACGTTCTCCAGAATCGTCTTGTGGGCGAAGAGGTTGAAGGATTGGAAGACCATGCCGACGTCAGACCGCAACTGCGCCAGCTTGCGACCCTCGACCGGCAGCCGAGCACCATCGATGGCGATTGTGCCGGTGTCTATGGTCTCCAGGCGATTGAGCGTGCGGCACAGCGTTGACTTCCCCGAACCGGACGGCCCCAGCACCACGACGACCTGACCCCGGCCGATGTCGAGGTTGATGTCTTTGAGTACATGCAGGTCGCCGAAGTGTTTGTTGACACCCTTGATCGAGATCATCGGGACCACCGCGCTCCCCGCCATGTTCCGACCCTACCCAGCTACCGAGAAGTCCGCCGGTGGATGCTGTGGTTTCTCGGCCCCGGCCGATCTCCGTACCATGAGGTCCGTGACATCGGTGCGCAACCAGGGCGAGACGGGCGATGGGGCCCCCTCGGCGACCGGTCGTACCTACCAGGTCCGCACCTACGGTTGCCAGATGAATGTCCACGACTCCGAGCGTCTGGCCGGTCTGCTGGACGCCGCCGGCTACCGCCGCGCGCCAGAGGGTACCGACGCCGACGTCGTGGTGTTCAACACCTGCGCAGTCCGGGAGAACGCCGACAACAAGCTCTACGGCAACATCAGTCATCTGGTGCCACGCAAGCAGGCCGACCCGGACATGCAGATCGCGGTCGGCGGCTGCCTCGCCCAGAAGGATCGCGAGAACGTGCTGCGCCGGGCGCCGTGGGTGGACGTGGTGTTCGGTACCCACAACATCGGCTCACTGCCGGCCCTACTTGATCGGGCCCGACACAATCGGGTGGCGCAGGTGGAGATTGCCGAGGTGTTGCAGGAGTTCCCGTCCGCACTTCCTGCGGCCCGGGATTCCGCCTACGCGGCATGGGTGTCGATCTCAGTCGGCTGTAACAACACCTGCACGTTCTGCATCGTCCCGTCATTGCGGGGTAGGGAATTAGACCGCAGGCCCGGCGACATTCTGGCCGAGGTTCAGGCCCTGGTGGATCAGGGCGTCCTGGAAATCACACTGCTGGGCCAAAACGTCAACGCCTACGGGATCTCCTTCGCTGCTGACGAACACCTGCGCGAGTCGCCGATGGTCCCGTCGGAAACCCGGCGCGACCGGGGCGCCTTCGCTTCGCTGTTGCGCGCCTGCGGACGGATCGAGGGACTCGAACGCATCCGATTCACCTCGCCGCACCCGGCTGAGTTCACCGACGATGTCATCGATGCGATGGCCACGACGCCGAATGTGTGCCCGGCGCTTCACATGCCGCTGCAATCAGGTTCCGATCGGGTACTCAAGGCGATGCGCCGCTCCTACCGTGCGGATAGGTATCTCGGCATTCTCGATCGGGTTCGGACAGCGATGCCGCACGCGGCCATCACCACCGACATCATCGTCGGGTTTCCGGGCGAGACAGAGGACGATTTCGCCGCGACGCTCGATATCGTCCGCCGGGCCCGCTTCGCCGCCGCATTCACGTTTCAGTATTCGAAACGGCCCGGCACCCCGGCTGCCGAGATGGACGGGCAACTGCCGAAAAGCCTGGTACAGGAACGCTATCAACGGCTGGTCGACCTCCAGGAAGCCATCTCCTTTGAGGAGAATCACGCTCTCATCGGCAGTACCGTCGAACTTCTGGTGGCCAGTGGTGAAGGCCGCAAAGATCTCGCCACGATGCGGATGACAGGTCGGGCCCGCGACGGCCGTCTGGTGCACTTCAGTCCCGGCAACCTCGAGGTGCGGCCCGGCGATGTCGTCACCACCACGGTGACCGCTGCGGCGCCGCATCATCTGATCGCCGACGGGTCACTGGCGTCGCATCGGCGAACCCGAGCGGGCGACGCCCACGCGGCCGGCCAACGACCGCACACCGTCGGACTTGGCCTGCCACCGGTCGGCGCCCCGCCGGTGGATGAAACGATTACCACAGGATGTCAGCAATGAGCGTGCCGGGATCAGCCGACGACTTCGAGTCCTACCGGGCGGACCTGGAAGCAGCCGAGCGTCGGGTGGCAGGCGAGATCGAGCCGGGCGCGAGGGGATTCGTAGTCGCGATCCTGGTTTTCGTGCTGATGGTGTCGTTTCTTCTGCCCCACGCCGGGGCTGCCAGGGGTGTTGACGTATTGATGGGTGACGACACAGCGATCCGCGTCGGAATCGCCATTCCGTCGAGGATTTTCAGTTGGCTGAGCCTGGTGTTCAGCGTCGGATTCTCGATGCTTGCGCTGATTACCCGGCGTTGGACATTGGCCTGGATCGCGCTGGCGGGCTCTGCGGTTGCCAGCGCCATCGGCATGTTGGCGGTGTGGTCACGACAGACTGCCCTCCACGGTCATCCGGGCCCCGGGATAGGGCTCGTCGTGGGTTGGATCGCGGTGATCCTGCTGACGTTCCACTGGCTCCGGTTGGTGTGGACGCGTACTGCGGTGCAGCTGGCCGCCGAGTCCCAGCGCCGACAGGAGGCCGCCGACAATCAGTCGAGATCTCTGCTGGAAGGTCGTGACAATCCCGGCGGTCACCGGCCCGGCGGGTTTCCGGAGCAGCCCTAGCCGACCCTGAGTGTCGTGGCCGCTAACGCCTCTTCGTCAGAGCGGCGACTGCGGTATCAGCCCATTCCCGCCACTGCGCGGCGCTTGCCCGGGCCTGTTCAGCATCCTTGGTCCGGCCGGCTGCGGCTGCCTTCTCGGCTTGGCGCTCAAACTGCTCGGCGCGCACCCGGAACTGCTCGGCCCGAGCCTGTGCCTCCGGGTCGACTCGAACTGATTCGCCTGCGTCGCGGATTTTCTTCTCCACGGCCCGCAGCCGTCGATCCAAATCGGTTGAGCGATCCTTTGGCGTGTTGCCGATCGCGTCCCACTTGTCGGTGATGGTGCGCAACGCGGCGCGAGCGGCATCAAGGTCACCGGCATCGATCTTTTCCGCCTCGGCCAGCAGCTTCGCCTTGGCCTCGCCGTTGGCCTGAAACTCAGCGTCACGTTCGGCACTGACGGCATTGCGCGCGGCGAAGAACGTGTCCTGGGCCGCTTTGAACCGCTGCCACATCGCTTCGTCGAGGTCCTTGGAAGCCCGGCCCGCTGACTTCCATTCGTTGAGTAGGTCGCGGAACTTGGCCGCGGTCGGGGCCCAATCAGTCGAACCGGATAGTTCCTCGGCCCGCTCGCACAGTCGCTCCTTGGCCTCCTTGACGCCTATCCGCTCGCGATCGAGTTCGGCAAAGTGCGCCCCACGGCGTCGGTTGAAGCTGTCCCGGGCTGCCGAGTAGCGCTTCCACAATGCGTCATCGGTCTTGCGGTCCAAGCCGGTGATCATTCGCCACTCATCGACGATGGCGCGCATCCGGTCGCCGGCGATCTTCCACTGGGTCGAGTTGGCCGCGATGTCCTCGGCTTCGACGGCCAGCGCCTCCTTGCGGGTGGCTTGTTCGGCACGCTGCTCATCGCGAAGGGCCCGATCAGCTATGACTGTCTGCGTGGCTTGGTCGCTGATCGCGGCGAGTCGTGTCGTCAGCGCGTCGACATCACCCAAAACATTTGCGGTGGAGAGTGATTCGACAAGTGCGGCAGCGGCAGCCTTGATCTTGCGAGCATCGGCGGTGCCGGAGGCCAGCCTGGTCTCCATCAACGTGACTTCGGTGGCGAGATCGTCGAAGCGTCGCCCGAAATGCGCGAACGCGGCGTCGGGGTCACCGGCCTGCCAGGAGCCGACGACGCGCTCACCGGCGGCGGTGATCAGATAGACGGTTCCGTCAGCGGCGACCCGGCCAAACTTGCGGGGGTCGCTGACCGGCGGTACCGGCAGGGGCTGAGAGGAGGCGCGCGGTCCGGGAACCGGTCGGGCGGGGCCCGGACGGGGGACGGGCTTGGGCACCGGGGGCGCAGACTCGGTCGCGGTCTCGGGGGACGTCTCGGGGGACGCCTCAGCAGACGGCTCAGCGGATTCGGATTCCAGCGTGTCCTCGGTCGTCATGAGTCAGACCCACCTACCCTCCGCGCGGTCGTTCCGCGCACCTGCCGCGCGAAGCGGCGCCGATACTGCCCTGAGGGCCGACACCTTTATCGTCGGCCTCGAAGGTATTGAACCAGTTCCCGGCTCCGTATGCCCACGTGTTGGGTGTGAGTGCTTGCCTGGCGCGCAGGCTTCTGCGGAGCAGACGCTAGCGTTGGCTCCGTGTTGGCAGCCATTGCACTGACCCCCTCTGCGCCGGTTCTGGTGCCTGAACTCGCCGGTGCCGCGGCCGCCGAGGTGGCGCAGTTCCACGCTGCCGCACTGGCGGCAGCCTCCACACTGCCGAATCGGTGGATTGCCATCGGCATCGGACCGACGGATCTGATCATCGAACCCACCACCCGCGGAACTTTCGCCGGATACGGCGTTGACGTGCCCGTGCTGCTGTCACCGGACGCCCCGCAGATGATCACCGACCTACCGTTGTGTGCGCTGATCGCCGGTTGGCTGCGCGGACAGGCCAACGCGGCGGCCCGGGTTCAGGTGCGGGTGTATTCCGCGGATCACGATGTCGACACCGCACTGGCCCGTGGCCGATCATTACGTGCGGCGATCGACGAGGCCGCCGACTCAATTGGGGTCCTGGTGGTGGCAGACGGCGCCAACACCCTGACCCAGGGTGCTCCCGGCGGTTTCGACCCTGATGCCGAGTCGGTGCAGATCGCCCTCGATGACGCGCTCGCCACCGGGAACGCGGCCGCTCTGACCCGGCTGCCCAACGGAATCATCGGGCGGGTTGCGTATCAGGTACTCGCGGGGCTCACCGAACCGAAACCGAAGGGTGCCAACGAACTTGTTCGTGGTGCGCCCTACGGCGTCGGTTATTTCATCGGAACGTGGACCCCCGGCACGTGAACCCCGACACGCGGACGCCCGAGGAGAGCGCAGCGACCCGGGACAAGCTCTAGTGCCTCGGCCGATCGCCGTAATCGGACCCACCGGCACCGGAAAGTCCCAACTCGCTCTGCAGATCGCCGAGCACCTCGGCGGTGAGATCGTCAACGCCGACGCCATGCAGCAGTACCGCGGCATGGATATCGGCACCGCCAAAGTCGATCCGGCCGGCCGCCGCGGCATCCCACATCACCGACTCGATGTCCTCGACGTCACCGACACCGCCACCGTCGCGCGCTACCAGCAGGCTGCCGTTACCGACGTCGAATCCATCAGCGCTCGCGGTGCCGTGCCGATTATTGTCGGCGGGTCGATGATGTACATCCAATCGCTGCTGGACGATTGGGCGTTCCCGGCGACAGATACGGACGTGCGATCGCGATGGGAAGAGCGCCTTGCCGAAATCGGAACGACCGCATTGCATTCTGAACTCGCCGCTCAGGATCCGGTCGCGGCTGAGACGATTCTGGTCACCGATGGCCGCCGAATCGTCCGCGCACTGGAGGTGATCGAGTTGACGGGTCAACCCTTCGTGGCGTCGGCTCCGCAGATTGGACCGCCACGATGGGATACCGCGATCGTCGGATTGGATTGGGAAACAGAGGCTTTAGACGCCAGATTGACGGAGCGTACCGACGCCATGTTCGCCGCAGGTCTGGTCGATGAGGTGCGCGTGCTGGTGGGACGGGGTCTGCGCGACGGAGTCACCGCTGCGCGCGCGCTGGGTTACGCCCAGGTGATCGACGCGCTGAATGCCGGCGCAACAGCGGCTGATATCGAGCAGGCGCGTGAGCTGACCTTCACCGGCACTCGTCGCTATGTGCGTAGGCAGCGGTCGTGGTTTCGGCGTGACGCGCGTATCCACTGGCTGGACGGCTCGGCGGACGCGCTACTCGACGAGGCGCTGGCGCACTGGCGCCACGTATCCTGAGCAGATGATCCGAACCGACGGCGATGGCGCAGGCCGCGCCTGCGACGTGGAGCGGTTCAGATGATCTTCGCCAAGGGCCATGGCACCCAGAACGATTTCGTGCTGCTGCCCGACCTTGCGGCGCAACTGGAGTTGGTTCCGGCCGCGGTGGCCGCCCTGTGCGACCGCCGCCGCGGACTGGGCGCCGACGGTGTGTTGCGCCTCACCACTGCCGGGGCCGCTGTTGCGGCCGGCGTGCTGGACCGGCTCCCCGGCGGTGTGAGCGCCGGGGACTGGTTCATGGACTACCGCAACGCCGACGGTTCGAGGGCTCAGATGTGTGGCAATGGCGTGCGGCTGTTTGCCCACTATCTGCGAACCAGCGGCCTGGAACAGCGCGACGAGTTCGTGATC
>Ga0164294_10004678_pt1 | contig 11900 bp, 9 predicted proteins | sample GEODES005metaG_FD_111479 | JGI IMG/M metagenome (GOLD analysis project Ga0164294, IMG submission 111479) | Oligotrophic lake water microbial communities from Sparkling Lake, Wisconsin, USA - GEODES005 metaG | ecosystem: Environmental > Aquatic > Freshwater > Lake | place: USA: Sparkling Lake... | reverse complement strand
GGGCAACCGTGTGAGCTTCGGGCTTCAAAACGTGCGCCTGCATCACCAGGACTTGGCACGGGCGATGATAAAACGGAAATCAATGCCCAAAAGCCCCTCCGCCATGAGCGCAGGCTGACTGCGTTGCCAACGGTCCCAATAGGTGCGGGTTTGTTCAAGCGCATCTCCGTCATTTACAGGCAAGTTCATACCCCGCCTCAAACCCGTGCCAGCACATGCGCCAAGGCTTGGCCAGTATGCGTGCCCAGGCACACAACGTCTTCAGGCGTAGCGCTGGCCACCACCAGGCCGCCGGCTTTGCCGCCGTCGGGGCCCAGATCAATGACCCAATCGGCTTCGGCGATGATGTCCAGATCATGCTCGATGACCATCACGCTGTGCCCGGCGTTGACCAGCCGGTGCAGCACATGAATGAGCTTGTCCACGTCGGCCATGTGCAGGCCCACGGTGGGCTCGTCAAGCACATACAGAGTGTGCGGGGCTTTGTTGCCACGGCGGCCGACTTCGTCACGCACCTTGGTCAGCTCGGTCACCAGTTTGATGCGCTGCGCCTCACCGCCGCTGAGTGTGGGCGAGGGTTGCCCCAGGGTCAGGTAGCCCAGACCGACGTCTTTGAGCAGTTGCAGCGGGTGCGCAATTGAGGGCATGGTGGCAAAGAAGTCGACGGCTTCGTCCACTTCCATTTGGAGCACGTCGCCAATGCTTTTGCCACGCCAGGTGACGGCCAATGTTTCGGGGTTGAAGCGGGCGCCGTGGCAGGCCTCGCAAGGCACTTTGACATCGGGCAAAAAGCTCATCTCGATGGTGCGCACGCCCTGCCCTTCGCAGCTGTGGCAACGCCCTTCGCCGGTGTTGAAGCTGAAACGCCCGGCCAGATACCCCCGCGCTTTGGCTTCCAGCGTTTCGGCAAACAGCTTGCGTACCGTGTCCCAAAAACCGATGTAGGTGGCAGGGCAAGAGCGAGGGGTTTTGCCGATCGGGGTTTGGTCGACTTCGAGCACGCGGTCGACCGCCTCATAGCCTTCGATGGCGGTGCAACCCACCAGCGCAGGCCGGTGCCCCGCCGCCAAGGCGTCACGGCCGGCTTTGGTGGCACGCAACGCGACAAGTGCGTGCACGTTGGCCAACAACACGTCACGCGCCAGAGTCGATTTGCCCGAGCCGGACACCCCGGTCACAGCCACCAGACGCTTCAAAGGCACATCGACAGACACGTTTTGCAGGTTGTGCATGTGCGCACCTTCAAGGCGCAGCCACTGCAAGGCGGGGTCGGTGGGAACCAAGCGCCGCGCCTGCAAGGGGTGCTTCATGGCGTGCAGCAAATAACGGCCGGTTTGTGAATCGGCGGCGGCGGTGATGTCGTCCACAGCGCCTTGGGCAACCAAGCGGCCACCGCGCTTGCCGGCACTGGGGCCGATGTCGATGATGTGGTCGGCACGGCGGATGGTGTCTTCGTCGTGCTCGACCACCACCAAGGTGTTGCCTTTGTCGCCAAGTTTGTGCAAGGCGTTGAGCAAAATTTGGTTGTCGCGGGCGTGCAGGCCAATGGTCGGTTCGTCCAGCACGTAGCAAACGCCTTGCAGGTTGCTGCCCAGTTGTGCGGCCAGTCGGATGCGCTGCGCCTCGCCGCCGGACAGGGTGGGGGCGCCGCGGTCCAGCGTCAGGTAGCCCAGACCCACTTCTTCAAGGAACTCCAGACGGCTTTGGATTTCGGGGATCAGATCGCGTGCGATGTCGCTCTCGCGGGTGCTCATGCGGCCGATCGAGGCCATGCTTTGCACCCAGGCGCGGATGTCGGTCACGCTCATGCTGGCGATCGCAGTGATGGGCCAACTGGCGTCTTCGGCGCCATGCTTGTGTGCGCCAAAACGCACCGCACGGGCGGTGGCGTTGAGGCGCGTGCCTGCGCAGGTGGGGCAGGCGACTTCGGCCACGTCTTCGACCTCGGGTTCAGCAAAGGTTTTTTCGCGGCCTTTGTCTTTGTCATCGGCCACCGAGTCGTCATAAACTTGGCGCTGGTCTTTGGTGAGCTTGACGCCGGTGCCCACGCAATCGGGGCACCATCCGTGCTTGCTGTTGTACGAGAACAATCGCGGATCGAGCTCCGCATACGACGTGGCGCAGACCGGGCAAGCACGCAACGTGGAGAACACCTGCAAGCGGCCAATGTGCGCGGTGGATGCACTTGCCGCCATGGCTTCTTGCAGGCCTGCCAGATCGCTGAGCACATGGACCACGCCTTTGCCGTGCTCCAGCGCCTGCGTCAATGCGGCACGCAAGGCGGCTTCGCTGCTGGCATGCACATCCAGGCTGACCACCGGCAATTCGATGGTGTGTTCTTTGAAACGGTCGATGCGCGGAAAGCCCTGCGTGGGCAGAAAGTTGCCGTCCACCCGCAAGTGCGTGTAGCCCTTGGGGCGCGCCCAATCGGCCAGTTCGGTGTAAACGCCCTTGCGGTTCATCACCAAGGGCGCCAGCAGGCCGATGTGCTGCCCTTTGAAATTTTTGAGCAACTGCGCGACGATGCTGTCAGGGGTTTGCGGTTGCACCGGCGCGCCGTCGTGCACACAATGCTGGGTGCCCAACTTGACATAGAGCAAGCGCAAGAAGTGCCACACCTCGGTGGTGGTGCCCACGGTGGATTTGCGGCCCCCACGCGACAAGCGCTGTTCAATGGCCACCGTCGGCGGAATGCCGTACACCGCGTCCACCTCGGGTCGACCGGCGGGTTGCACGATGCTGCGGGCGTAGGCGTTCAGGCTTTCGAGGTAGCGGCGTTGGCCTTCGTTGAACAGAATGTCAAAGGCCAAGGTGGATTTGCCCGAACCACTGACGCCGGTGATGACGTTGAACTTGCCACGCGGAATGTCGACGCTCAGGCTCTTGAGGTTGTGTTCTTTGGCATTGACGATTTGGATGGCGTCCGGGCCTTGAGGCTTCTTGGCTGTGCTGGAGGCTGTGCTGGCAGCCCAATAGCCCACGCCTTTTTCGCGCAACACGCCGACCTCACCCATCGACTCCGCATACTCCCGCAGCGCTTGCCCAGTGTGCGAGGTCGGGTGCTGACGGACCTCTTCGGGCGTGCCTTCGGCGACGATCAAACCACCGGCGTCGCCACCTTCGGGGCCGAGGTCGATCAGCCAGTCGCTGGCGCGAATGACGTCCAGGTTGTGCTCAATGACGATCAAGGAGTTACCGGCTTCGAGCAGTTTGCGCAGGGCGCGCATCAGTTTGGCAATGTCGTCAAAATGCAGGCCGGTGGTGGGTTCGTCAAACAAAAACAGCGTGCCTTTGCGGCTGAGCGGTTGGCGGCTGTTGGAGGCGGTTTTGGCCGCGCCCGCCAAAAAGCCTGCCAGTTTCAAGCGCTGGGCTTCGCCGCCTGACAGGGTGGGCACGGGCTGGCCGAGTTTGACGTATTCGAGCCCAACGTCCACGATGGGTTGCAAGGCACGGATCACATCGCGGTCGTTGGCGAACAACTGCGCGGCTTCGCTCACGGTGAGATCGAGCACGTCGGCCACGTTGAGTTTCCGGGGCAGATGTGAATTGAGGAAATTGGGATCTGACCCCAATTGAAGTCTTTCGATGGTGACTTCGAGGATTTCAGGGCGGTAGCGTTTGCCATCGCAGTCTTGGCAGCGCAAATACACGTCGCTCAAGAATTGCATTTCCACGTGCTCGAAGCCGGAGCCACCGCAGGTGGGGCAGCGGCCATCGCCACTGTTGAAACTGAATTTGCTGGCGGTGTAGCCGCGTTGTTTGGACAGCCCTGCGGTGGCAAATAACTCGCGAATCGTGTCCCAGGCGCCGACGTAACTGACGGGGTTGGAGCGGGCGGTTTTGCCGATCGGGGATTGGTCGACAAACACCACATCGCTCAAATGGTCGGCGCCTAACAAACGGTCGTGCACGCCCGGGGTTTCGGTGGCTTTGCCAAAGTAGCGGAGCAAGGCAGGCGCCAGCACGTCTTGAATCAAACTCGACTTGCCCGAACCGGACACACCGGTCACGCAGACAAGGCGCTGCAGCGGAAATTCGACTGCGATGTTTTGCAGATTGTGCTCACGCACGCCTTCCAAAATCATGCGCGGCGTGCTGTCGGTGACCATGCGTTTAAAGCCCATGCCCACTTGTTTGCGTCCGCCCAAATACGAACCGGTCATGGTGTCGGCCAAGCGAAGTGCGTCGGTCGTGCCATCAAACACGATGTGCCCGCCTTTTTCGCCCGGGCCAGGGCCCATGTCGATCACCCGGTCAGCGGCCAGCATGACGGCCGGGTCGTGCTCGACCACCACCAGCGTATTGCCGGCATCACGCAGGCGGTGCATGGCTTCGGTGATGCGGCTCATGTCGCGGGGGTGCAGGCCAATGCTGGGCTCGTCCAGCACAAACAAGGTGTTGACCAGCGAGGTGCCCAAGGCCGTGGTCAGGTTGATGCGTTGCACTTCGCCGCCACTCAGGGTGCGGCTTTGCCGGTCGAGGGTGAGGTAACCAATGCCCACATCGCACAAATACTGCAGGCGGGTGGTAATTTCTTCCAGCAAGAGCTTCAGGGCTTGCGACTCGCCGTCGGTGCCTCGCGCGGCCAAGGCGGTGCGGGCCATGCCGTCAAAAAAGCGGCGCAAACGGTCGAGGGGCATCAGCATCAAATCATGCAGGCTCAGGCCAGACAATTGTTCAAGCTGGGCGCGGCTCCAGCCGACGCCTTGCGGCATGAAGCGCTGCGCTGCGGGCATCACGGCGTTGGCGTCTTCCAGACTGCCAATGCGCCAGATCAGGCTGTCGGTTTTCAGGCGGGCACCGCCGCAATCGCCGCAGGGCGTGTAGCTGCGGTATTTCGACAAGAGCACCCGAATGTGCATCTTGTAGGACTTGGTTTCCAGGTATTCGAAGAAGCGCTTGATGCCGTACCACTGCTGGTTCCACTTGCCATTCCAATTGGGCGAACCTTGAATCACCCAATGCCTTTGTTCTTCGGTGAGTTTGTTCCATGCCGTATCGCGCGGAATACCGGCGACTTCGGCGTAGCGCATCATGTCGTCTTGACATTCTTTCCAGGCCGGTGTCTGGATGGTTTTAATCACCCCGGCGCGCAACGTGAGTTTGTCGTTGGGAATCACCAAGCCATAGTCCACGCCAATCACACGCCCAAAGCCACGGCAGGTCTCGCACGCGCCCAAGGCCGAGTTGAACGAAAACATCGACGGCAAAGGCTCGGGGTAACGCAAATCGCTTTCGGGACAATGCAGGCCGGTGGAGTAGCGCCACAGTGTGGCTTCTTCGGCTACTTCGGCTACTCCGGCTTCTTCGGCCTTGCCCGCTTCGTCAGCGGCGAGTTTGTACACGTTGATGCGGCCACTGCCGCGTTTGAGTGCTGTTTCAATGGCTTCGACCACCCGGGCTTTTTCGGCATTGCCCAAGCGGAATCGGTCGGCCACCACGTCCAGCACCTTGCGCGGGCCGGTGGGGGTGGCCACTTCGCGCTCGGCCTGCACTTTGGTAAAGCCACTGGCCGAAAGCCACTGCGCAACCTCTTGCGCACTGGTGTTGGCCGGCAGGTCAACGGGAAAGGTCACCACCACCCGCGGGTCTTGGGCCGCCACAGACCTGGCCAGCATCTGCGCGTAAATGCTCTCAGGGGTGTCGTGTTGAACGGGCTGCGCTGTTTGGCGGTCATACAACTGGCCCAGGCGCGCAAACAACAACTTAAGGTGGTCGTTCAGCTCGGTCATGGTGCCCACCGTCGAGCGCGAGCTGCGCACGGGGTTGGTCTGGTCGATGGCAATGGCCGGCGGGACCCCTTCGACTTTGTCCACCGCCGGTTTGTCCATGCGGTCCAGGAACTGCCGCGCATAGGCGCTGAAAGTCTCTACATACCTGCGCTGACCTTCGGCGTACAAGGTGTCAAAGACCAAACTCGATTTGCCCGAGCCACTGGGCCCGGTCACCACGGTCAACTCACCGGTGCGGATGTCCAGATCGATGTTTTTGAGATTGTGTTGACGCGCTCCGCGAATGCGGATGAGACCTTGGGACATGGTGTGCTGCTTTTAGAGTGGGCCCCGACATTCTAGGCATTGTGCGTGAACTTGGTTTGGCAACTGTCAAAGGCAGAGGTCCATCAGAAAGACCACACGGGTGGCCGTTCTCAACAAACAGTGTGGCTTATTTGGCTGCGGGTGAGGGTTCGGCTGCGGGTGCTGCTGCGGGGGGGGTGGCAGGGCTTGCAACGGGTGCAGCGGGGGCGGCTTCTTTGGCCGGTTCTGCGTGCACGGCATCAGCGCCGTGTTTTTCACCGCTCATGTCCAGGCTGTCGCCACCTTGGCTGATGACCCACAAAGCCAGGCCTGCAAAAATAGCGAATCCGACAGCAATCTTCCACATGGTTGTTCTCCAAAAATAAAAAAGCCCTCCACAGAGGGAAGGCCCTGAATTTAGCACCCGAGAACCCTCGGCTTGCTTACAACGCTCAGTCTTTGGCGTAGATGTCCACGTCTTTGGTTTCCTTGATGAACAAACCACCGATGATCACCGTTGCGCCGGCAATGATGATCGGGTACCACAAGCCGTTGTACATGTCACCGGTCTGGGCCACGATCGCAAAAGCGGTGGTGGGCAACAGGCCGCCGAACCAGCCGTTACCGATGTGGTAAGGCAAGGACATGGAGGTGTAACGGATACGGGTCGGGAACATTTCCACCAGCATGGCGGCAATAGGACCGTAGACCATCGTGACCAGAATCACCAAGTAAGTCAGGATGATGATGACCATGGTTTTGTCAAACTTGGCCATGTCAGCTTTGGCAGGGTAGCCTGCTGCCTTCAGCGCAGCGCTCAGGTTGGCGCCCAATAAAGCACCATTGGCGGTCTTCTCGCCGCTCAAATCTTTGACAGACTTGGTGGCGGCTTCGATCGCTTTGGCATCTTTAGGGTCGGCTGCATTCAAAGCCGCCAGCTTTTCTTCGGCCTTGGCTTTGGCTGCAGCAATGTCTTCAGCAGCGTATTTGACTTTAACCAGGGTCTCGCCCACTTTGATGGTGGCCGGTGTACCGGGCGCAGCCGCTTCGTTGATGTAGCTCACCGAAGCACCCGCCAGACGTTGTTTGGCAATGTCGCAAGAGGATGTGAATTTCACGGTGCCGGTCGGGTTGAACTGGAACGAGCACTCGGCCGGATCGGCGGTCACCACCACTTTGGAGTTGGCTTGAGCCGTGTACAAGTCGGGATTAGCCGCCTTGGTCAAGGCTTGGAACACAGGGAAGTAAGTCACCGCAGCCAAGAAGCAACCCGCCAAAATGATCGGCTTGCGACCGATCTTGTCAGACCATGAGCCGAACACTATGAAGAAAGGTGTCCCGATGATCAACGAAACCGCCACCATGATGTTGGCGGTTGCACCGTCCACTTTGAGAGCTTGCGTCAAGAAGAACAAAGCGTAGAACTGACCGGAGTACCAGACCACCGCTTGACCTGCAGTCAGACCGACCAAGGCCAGGATCACGATCTTCAGGTTTTTCCACTCACCAAATGCTTCTGTCAACGGTGCTTTGGAGGTTTTGCCTTCGGCTTTCATTTTCACAAAAGCAGGCGACTCGTTCATGCTCAAACGAATGTAGACCGACACGGCCAACAAGAGGATAGAGAGTAAGAACGGAACGCGCCAGCCCCAGTCAGCAAAAGCCTCTTCGCCGATGAGCGTACGGGTGCCCAAAATCACCATCAAGCTCAGGAAAAGACCCAAAGTTGCCGTGGTTTGAATCCACGAAGTGAAGGCGCCGCGTTTGCCTGCAGGTGCGTGCTCGGCCACGTAGGTGGCTGCGCCACCGTACTCACCGCCCAAAGCCAGACCTTGCAGCAAGCGCAAGGCGATCAGGATGACGGGAGCGGCCACGCCAATGCTGGCGTAGCTGGGCAGGATACCCACGATGAAGGTGGAAACACCCATGATCAAGATGGTGACCAGGAAGGTGTATTTGCGACCGATCATGTCGCCCAAGCGGCCAAAGAAAATGGCGCCGAAGGGACGCACAATGAAACCGGCAGCAAAAGCCAACAGCGCAAAGATGAAGGCAGAGCCTTCATCAAGACCGCTGAAAAATTGCTTGGCAATGATGGCTGCAAGTGAGCCGTACAAGTAAAAGTCATACCACTCGAACACGGTACCGAGAGAGGAAGCGAAAATCACTTTCTTCTCTTCGGCCGACATCGGACGGGTTGCGGTTGTAGCCATAAAGCTGTCTCCAAATGAATATCAGAACCCACCATGGGAACTTGTAGCAATTCTTAAGACCTGCTCTGACCTGCGTCTGACGCGAAACCAACAGAGGCTGACGATTTAGGTTGAAACCCTTGGTTTTATTTTTGCATGATGAAATTTACGCCGATTCAAGGGTAAATAATTTGCTTCCTCTGCCGTTATGCTTGTGCCATGTTCACCCGTTCGCCACGCCCTGCAGGATCTCAACGCCGATTGCGATGGCTGACTGCAGCCTTGTTGGTGGTCTGGGCCGCAGCATCATTTGGGGTGAGCTTTTTTGCGCGTGCGCTGAACTTCATGTGGGGTGACTGGCCCTTCAGTTTTTGGCTCGTTGCGCAAGGCAGTGTGCTGGTATTTCTGGCCATCACTGTCATTTATGCCGTGGTGGCCAACCGGCTTGATCCCGCGTCCAAAGAGCAAGATATTTTTATCGACGACGAACCCCCACCGGAATCGCTCGAACCCCATGCCAAGCGGGGCCGGTGAACCAGGCGTCACCCTCCAAGTAGGCACGCAGCATGGGCAAGGCATCTTGCCCCCAAAACACTTGGCCCTCCACCACCAGACTGGGGACACCAAACACATCCAGTGCAATGGCCTCTACGGTCCAGGCTTGCAACTGCTGTTTGACTTCGGGTGACTGGGGGTCTCGGCTCGGCGAAATGTGCGTCGTCAAGGCGGCCAAGGCTTGCAGATCGGCGGCGTCCTGGCCTGTGCACCAGACTTGCTTGAATATTTTTTCGGTCACATAGCGGTTCGGCAAACCGCTGGCTTGACTGGCCACGGCCAGTCGCAACAAGCCCAAAGGGTTGAAGGGGTGTGTGGCCGGCATTTGCAACGCAATGCCCTGGGTGTGTGCCAGCCATTGCACTTGCCTGTAGGTCCAATCCCGTTTGGACGGAATTTCTGCCGGACCGAGTTGCCCGTGGTGTTTGAGCATGGCGCCAAACAAAACGGGTTTGTAAGTCACCGAATGGCTGATGCCTTGCAAGGCTTGCGGCAGGGCCTGAAAAGCAAGCCACGCATAGGGCGAGATGAAGTCAAAGTAAAAAGTGATGTGTTTCATGCGGCATTTTCTGCGGTGGGAATGCGCTCGCCAATGGTGCGCCAGACCTGGCGTTTGGCAGCGTCATCAGCATGGGCCCAGTCACCGATTTCGGTCAAGCTACGCAAACATCCTTCGCACCAACCGGTCACGGGGTTCATGACACAAATGGACACGCAAGGGGATGGCACATGCGCTTGCGGGTCTGCGACCACACGCGCCACCAATTGCGCCAGACGGGACAGGCGACTCATAGCGTGGTCCCTTGAACTACGTCAGATTGGGAGGCGCCGGTCAAGGTCAAAAGGTCTTGCGGGCGCAGGCAAAACACCGCATGAGGGTGGCCTGCAGCGGCCCATACTTCGTCAAAGCGCCACAGGTCTTGATCGAGCAGAGTGATTGAAGCATGAAGATGCGCCACGGGCGAGACGCCGCCGATGGAAAAACCGGTCTGTGTTTTCACGAATTCGGCATCGGCACGTCCAATCACGCCCACTAAAGCAGAGACTTTTTTTTCATTCACACGGCGATCACCTGAGGTCACCACCAGAACGGCCATGCCGTCTTGCTTGCGTTTGAAGATCACACTCTTGGCGATTTGACCCAGTTGCACGCCCAAGGCATCTGCAGCCTCTTGCGCGGTACGAGCGGCGCCATCGAGCATCACCGGAGCGTGAATGTGCTGTGCTTCTTGCAAAGCCCGCGCCACACGTTGCACGCCTTCGGGTAAGGGCAGAAGTTCAGCGCCGCACATGTTCAGCCCATCCTTTGGGTGACGATCGCGGTGGCTACGCGCGAGTTGGGTTTGCGTCCCAAGAAGTCGCTGATGAAGACGCCGGCATCGACCAGTTTGTCAAGGTCGATGCCGGTCTCGATGCCCATGCCGTTCAGCATGAAGATCACGTCCTCAGAAGACACATTGCCCGTCGCCCCTTTAGCGTAAGGGCAGCCGCCCAAACCGGCGACAGAAGTCTGGAAGTTCCACACCCCCATCTGGAGCGCCGCCAAAGTGTTGGCCAAGGCCTGTCCATAGGTGTCATGAAAGTGCCCGCAAATGTGCGTCACATCAAAATGCCCGAGCGTGGCCTCGATGGCCTTTTGCACTTTGCGCGGCGTGCCTACGCCGATCGTGTCGCACACGTCGACGCGTTGCACACCGATCTGCTTCATCAAGCCCGCCAGATACGCCACGCTTTCTGGCGATACATCGCCCTCATAGGGACAACCAACAGTGCAGCTCATCGCGCCACGCACCGCCATGCCCGCGTCCAGCGCGGCTTGCACCACGGGGGCAAAGCGCTCGATGCTTTCGGCAATCGAACAATTGATATTTTTTTGACTGAACGCTTCGCTGGCCGCGCCAAAAACCACGATCTCGTGGGGCTGCGTCTTACGCGCTGCCTCAAAACCCATTTGATTCGGCGTGAGCACCGAATAACGCACACCCGCTTGGCGCTCGATGCCCGCCATGACCTGGGCGTTGTCGGCCATCTGCGGGACCCACTTGGGACTGACAAAACTGGTGACCTCGATCTCGGTCAGGCCTGCGGCCTGCAAGCGATGCACCAACTCGATCTTGACCTCTACGGGCACGGCTTGTTTTTCGTTTTGCAAACCGTCTCGGGGGCCGACGTCGATGAGTTGAACGCGTGAAGGCAATGACATAGAAACTTTCAATAGCCGCGCTGAGGGTCGACCACGCCGTTGATCGGTTCACCGCGTTGCAATGCTTTGATTTTGCCCACAATTTGCGCGATGCTTTCTTCGCGCAAGGTGCGGGCCGAGGTGTGCGGCGTCACAGTGATTTGGGGATGCGCCCAAAGAGGATTATCGGCGGGCAAAGGCTCGGTGCGGAACACATCGAGTGTGGCGCCAGCCAGGTGACCGCTGTCGATGAGGGTGATCAAATCTTCTTCGACCAGATGCTTGCCGCGGGCCACGTTGATGACGTAGCCGCCTCTTTGCAATTGCGACAAGCTGCTGTGGTTCAGCATGTTTTCAGTCTCGATCGTGAGCGGCATCAGGTTGACCAACACGCGGGTAGACTGCAAAAAATCAGACAAGCCCTGCCCGCCACTGAAACTGCGGATGCCAGGCAAATCTTTGGGACTGCGGCTGTAGCCCAGAACAGGAAACTCGAAGACCTGCAAGGCTTTGGCCACCCGTTCGCCCAGTACGCCCAGGCCCATCACGCCCACGGCAAAGTCGGCACGGCTCCGCGGTTTGCGGAATGACCATTTGCCCGCTTGCGTGTCGGTGTCGTAAGCATCGAATTCGCGAAAGTGGCGGATCACCGCATGGCACACGTACTCGGCCATCTGCACCGACATGCCGGCGTCGTCGAGCCGCACCACCTTGAGATTGTGCGGCAAGCGAAGTTGCAGCAAGGCATCCACACCGGCACCGATATTGAACAAGGTCTTCAAGCCGTTTTGCTCGTCAATGAATTGCTGCGGCGGGGCCCAGACAATGGCATGGTCAGCCAAAGGAGCGCCAGGGGCCCAGGCAAAAACCTCAGCCTGAGGAAAAGCATTTTGCAAGCCCGCCACCCAAGGCTCGGGCGGCAGACTGGCGAAACAAAGGGTGATTTTCATGGCC
>Ga0164294_10004676_pt1 | contig 11907 bp, 13 predicted proteins | sample GEODES005metaG_FD_111479 | JGI IMG/M metagenome (GOLD analysis project Ga0164294, IMG submission 111479) | Oligotrophic lake water microbial communities from Sparkling Lake, Wisconsin, USA - GEODES005 metaG | ecosystem: Environmental > Aquatic > Freshwater > Lake | place: USA: Sparkling Lake... | reverse complement strand
GATGGCGCCGAATGGCTGGCGGCTGGGGTCATCGCGGGGCCCCCGTCGCGCCGTCGGTGCCGGCGGTGCTCCCCGACCGGAACATCTCGGCGACGATCTCCTCGAGTGGCACATCCTCCACCGACACGTCGCGCACCCCTTGCCCGCGGAGGATTCCGGGAAGGACATCGGCGATCCGCGTCCGGTCGATCCGCAGGATCACCTGCGGCCCGCGGATCTCGCAGGGAAAGCCGAGGCGTTCGATGGCAGCCGGATCGGGGGGAGCGTCGAGGTCGAGGGTGACGATCTTGTGGGAGGTGAAGCGGTCGACGATCTGCTCGAGCGACCCGTCATAGAGAATGCTTCCCTCGGTGACGACGACGAGCCGCTTGCACAGCGCCGCCACGTCCTTCATGTAGTGGGTGGTGAGGATCACCGTCATCTGCCGCTCGGCCTGAACATGGGCGAGAAAGCGGTGGAGGGAATGTTGGGCGACGACATCGAGGCCGATCGTCGGCTCGTCGAGAAACAGCACCTCCGGCTCGTGGAGGAGGGCGGCGACGAGCTCGAGCTTCATCCGCTCGCCGAGCGAGAGGTCGCGGACAGGCCTGAGGAGGAGCTTGCGGACGTCGAGGAGATCGACGAGCTCGTCGCGCGTCCGCTCGAACCGCGGCGTGTCGATCCGGTAGATCTCCTTGTGGAGCCGGAAGCTCTCGGCGGCGGGGAGATCCCACCACAGCTGGTTGCGCTGCCCCATGACGAGCGCGAAGCGGCGGCGGAAGTCGTCGGTCCGCTCCCAGGGAACGCTGCCGAGGACGGTGGCCGAGCCGCGGGTCGGGGTGATGATGCCGGAAAGGAGCTTGAGGAAGGTCGTCTTGCCGGCGCCGTTGGGGCCGAGCATGGCGACGAACTCCCCCTTCTCCACCCGGAGATCGACCCCCCGGAGGGCCTCGACGCCCCGGCTTTTCCGGTTGAAGAGCCCTGTGACGCTCGCCATCAGCCCTTCGGGCTTGTCGAAGACCCGGTACTCCTTGGCGAGCCCCTGGACCTCGATCACGGGCTCACCCGCCGCGGTCGGGGCGTCTGTCCGGGGCTGACTGGAGTTGTGCATGGCGGGAGTATAGGGGAAAACGTTCGATTCCCCCGGAGAACCCCCCATGATCCGCGTTGGCCTCGGCCACGACACGCACCGCCTCGGGCCGGGCACAACGCTCGTGCTCGGCGGGATCGCGATCCCGCACGACCGGATGGCCCTCGGCCACAGCGATGCCGATGTCCTCCTCCATGCCATCACCGACGCAATTCTCGGGGCGGCGGCGCTCGGCGACATCGGCGAGCTCTTTCCCGACACCGATCCGGCGAATCGGGGGCGGGATTCGGCCGGGATGCTCCGCGTCGCCGCCGACCGGGTGGCCGAAGCGGGCTGGCGGATTGTGAATCTGGATTGCGTGATCTTCGCCCAGCGCCCCAAAATCCTCCCGCACCGCTCCGCGATCCGCAGCCGTGTCGCCGTGATCTTGGGGATCGACGTCGATCGGGTGTGGCTCAAGGCGAAGACGGGCGAGAAGGTGGGGCCGATCGGCGAGGAGCTCGCCATCGGCGCGGAGTGTGTGGTGTTGATCGAGCGCGACTGAACGGTTCGGCCGAACGCGGCCGGACGAGTCGAAGACCAGCAAGCGACCAGCAAGCGAAGGACTGTCCATGGCGACGACCGAGGCGACGAATGCCCTGCCGAAGATCGAGGTTTACAGCACGCTCTCGCGCAAGAAGCAAGCGCTCGAGACGGTGCGTCCCGGCGAGGTGGGGATGTATCTCTGCGGGCCGACGGTCTACAAGCCGAGCCACATCGGCCACATGGTCGGCCCGGTGATCTTCGACACCGTCAAGCGCTACCTCGTCTACTCCGGCTGGAAGGTGACGTGGGTCGTGAACGTCACCGACGTCGACGACAAGATCATCGTCGAGAGCGCCGCCCGCGGCACGACGATGCAAAAGCTCGCCGAGGAGATGACCCGCGACTACCTCGACAATCTCGCCGCCCTCGGCGTGACGACGATCGACCAGATGCCGAAGGCGACCGAGCACATCGGCACGATTATCACCTTCATCGAGGGGCTGATCGCCAAGGGCTGTGCCTATGCCTCCGACGGCGACGTCTACTTCGACGTCACCCGTGACGCCGACTACGGTAAACTCACCAACCGCTCGGTTGACGCCATGCAGGGGGAGGGAGGCTCGACGGCGGAACGGAAGCGATCGTCGGCCGACTTCGCCCTCTGGAAGAAGGCCAAGCCGGGGGAGCCCTCCTGGGAGAGCCCCTGGGGGCCGGGGAGGCCCGGCTGGCACATCGAGTGCTCGGCGATGTCGCGGGCAATCCTCGGTGAACACTTCGATATCCATGGCGGCGGCCTCGACCTCATTTTCCCCCACCACGAAAACGAGATCGCCCAGAGCGAATCGCTCCACGACAAGCCGATGGCCACCTACTGGATGCACAACGGCCTCATGCAGGCCTCCGGCGCCGCCGGCAAGGTGGGGGGGCGACCGCGCGGGAGCGACGGCGGCGAGGATGTGGCGAGCCAAACAGCCACGAAGATCAGCAAGTCGACCGGCGCCGAGCCGTTCAAGAATCTCCTTGCCCGTCACCGTGCCGAGGCGATCCGCTTCCTCCTTCTCTCCACCCACTACCGCAGCCCGATCGCCTTCGGTGAGGAGCCGCTCGGCGAGAGCGCCCGCGCCATGGAGGCCTTCGAGCGCCTCTTCCAGCGCTTTGAGCGGCTCACAGGAACATCGTTCTACGCGCTCGAGCCCCGCAACCGACCCGCCGGCGACGCGGCCGTTGTTGCCGCCGGCCCCGACGTGACGGCCCTCCGTCAAAAATTTCTCGAGGCGATGGACGACGATTTCAACACGGCGATCGCGATGGCGACGCTCTTCGATTTCGTCCGCGTCGCCAACAAGTTCATCGACACGCAGGGGATGGAGAAGCACGCCACCCCGGCCGATCAGGCGAGCCTGCGGGGGATGATGGAGGTGTTTCGCGAGCTGACGGGGGTCCTCGGGCTGTTCCTCGTCGAGCCCAAGGCGAAGGTGTCGGGCGCGGATGACGACCTCGTCGGCAAGCTCATGGAGCTCGTCATCGAAATCCGCGCCAATGCCCGGAAGGTCAAGGATTTCGCCACCGCGGATCTCGTTCGCACGAAGCTCACGGCCGCCGGCGTCGTTCTTGAGGACCGCCCCGATGGCACCGGTTGGTCGAGGAAGTCGTGATCGCCCCTTCCGCGGATACCAAAACGGATCACCAGATCGTCGGCCTGGGGGAGATTCTCTGGGACGTTTTTCCCGACGGAGCGCGGTTCGGCGGAGCCCCGGCCAACTTTGCCTGCAGTGCCTCAGGCCTTGCCGCCGGCTCCGCACGAGTGTCCATGGCAGGCGCCGTCGGGGGCGATGATCTCGGCCGGAGAGCCCTCGCCGAGTTCACGGCGCGTGGCGTCGACGTGGCGGCTGTGGCGGTCCTGTCGGAGCCCACCGGCCGGGTCGATGTGACGGTCGATGCGGCAGGCCATGCGTCATACGTTTTCGCTGCCGACTGTGCCTGGGACACTCTTCCCTGGAGCGACAGCCTCGAGCGGCTTGCTGCCGCGACGACTGCCGTTTGCTTCGGCACGCTCTCTTCGCGTGGGGTGACGTCGCGGGCCACGATTCGCCGCTTCATCGCTGCCGTCCCCTCCCCTGCCCTGCGGATCCTCGACATCAACCTCCGGCCGCCGTTCTGGTCGCCGGAGATTGTCCGTGACTCGCTTCCGCTTGCGAACATCGTCAAATGCAACGACGACGAACTGCCCGTGGTGGCGAAGATCCTCGGGCTCACCGGCAGCCCCGAGGCGATCCTCCGGCAACTCGTTGATCGCCACGTCCTCCGCCTAGCCGCGCTCACGCGAGGGGCAAAGGGCTCGCTCCTGGTAACCGCCGACGGGGCTGTGAGTGATCTGCCTGGCACGCCGGTCGACGTGGTCGACACCGTCGGCGCCGGCGATGCCTTCACTGCCTCGGTCAACCTCGGTTTGCTTGCCGGCTGGCCACTCTCGAAGCTCCATGCCCACGCCGAACGTGTGGCAGCCTATGTCTGCACGCAGCGTGGCGGCACGCCGCCGATCCCCGCCGATCTCCGGATTGGGTGAGGGCGCGTGAGCGGCCTGCGGCCGACTCCACCGCCGAAGTCCGGCGCTTTCTCGGTCGGGCTGTCAGGTGACGCCGGCACGCTGCGGCTGATGCCAGCGCGGGCGAGGAAATGCCAGCCGACGCGCACCGGTTGATCCCGACATGACGGTGAAGGCTGGCGGAGATCGAGTGAGCGCGGTGTCGAGCCGGCCGCGGTTCCTTGTTTGTCGCTGTCGCCGGGCGTATGATCGCCACAAGTTCGTCGTATGGGGGATGCAGCGAGTGGTATTCCGGATCAAAGACCCGGAGGCCCTTGGACTGTGATCCGGTGGATCGTTCGACGATCCATTGGTGCGTCGCGATGCGTGTGTCGCGATTGATGTGTGCCGGCCACTCTGGCCGGCATTTCCGGCATTCGGTGGCTGTGGCCCCTTCGCTCCCTGGCCTCATGGCGTCCCGGGGGGCCTGCGGTGCAGCCATCACCCTGGAGGTGATCGATGGTAGCCCCCGTGCGCCCGCTTTTTGTCTCCACCTATCCCCCCGAGGCGTGCGGGCTGGCGACCTTCACCAAGGACACCGCCGATGCGGTCGACCTGGCTGCCGGGCAGGCCGTGTCGTCGGTCGCGGCGATCGAGCGGATTGCCGCCATCCCTACCAGCGATCCACGGGTGACCCACGTCATCGACAACCGTCGCCCCGAGGCCTATGCCTTCGCCGCCGAGGTGGCCAACGACGGCCCCTGCGACGTCGTCAACCTCCAGCATGAGTTCGGGCTCTATCCAGGCGACTGGGGCTGCCGGATCCTCGACTTCGCGGCGGCCTGCACGAAGCCGATCGTCACCACCTTCCACACCCTCCTTCCGCAGCCCGACGCGGCGCCGCGGCGGATCGTCCGCGAGCTCGCGGCGCGGAGCAGGCGCGTCGTCGTGATGACGCAGATCGCGGCCCGGTTGCTCGAAGAGCATTACGGCGTCGATCCCGACTCCGTACGGATCATTCCCCACGGTGTCCCTCCGGTGCCGTTCGGCCGCGACGAAACCCTCAAGGAATCGCTCGGGCTCGCCGGTCGCCGCCTGATCTGTACCTTCGGGCTCATCAACCGCGGCAAGGGGCTCGAGCACATGATCCGTGGCCTTCCGGCGCTGGTGGCCGCCTGCCCGGAGGTGCTTTATCTGATCGTGGGAGCGACCCACCCCCAGGTGAAACTCCAGGAGGGAGAGGTCTACCGCGAAGGACTCGCCGAGCTGGCCCGGTCGCTCGGCGTCGGCGAGCACGTGCGGTTTGTGAATCGATACCTGAGCCTCCCGGAACTGCTCGCCCACCTCCAAGCCTGCGACGTCTTCGTCACGCCGTACCCCGGCAAGGATCAGATCGCCAGCGGCACGATGGCCTACGCGATGGCTGTCGTCGGTGCCGTCATCAGCACGCCGTACCTCTATGCCTGCGAGATGCTGGCGGAGGGGCGCGGGATCCTCGTTCCCTTCTCCGACAGCGACAGCCTCGCTCGCGCGGCCATTCTCCTCCTCACCGACGACAGGTTGCGGATGAAGACCCAGCGGAAGGCCTACCGCTACGTCCGGCCGATGTTCTGGCCGAACGTCGGCCGCAGCTACTACGACCTCTTCAGCCGGGTCGCCGCCGACGTTTCCCGGCCCACCCCGCGCGGCGTTCGGTCGGAGTCGTCGGCTCCCACGCTCGTCGCCGCCCTCCAGGGAGAAGCCCAATGAACGCTTCCCCCCGACTCGTGCTCACCCACCTCGACCGGATGACCGACTGCACCGGTCTGGTCCAGCATGCGATCTACGGGATTCCGCGCCGGGAGAGTGGCTACACCACCGACGACAACGCCCGCGCCCTCCGCCTCTGCACGCGCTTGTGGAGCCAGGCTCCGGAAGATCGGATGCTGTCGAGGGTGTCGTGTTATTTGAGCTTCCTCGAGCATGCCCGCTGTCAGGTGAAGGGCTTCCACAACTTTTTGAGCTATTCGCGTGATTGGCTCGATGCGACCGGCACGGGTGACTGCCAGGGGCAGGCCGTTTTGGCGCTGGCCGAGGTCCTCGGCAGTCGGCTCCCTGAGGGCTACCGGTCGGTGGCCTGGGAACTGATCAAGACTGTCCTGCCGACGCTCGCCGAGATCCGCAGCCTGCGGGCTCAGGCCTACGTGATCCTCGCCTGGTCGCATCTCCACAAGGCCGAAGTCAGCGAAGCGCGAGCCCTCGAGACGGTAGCGCATCAGGCAGCGCTGCGGCTCACGGAGGCTTTCGCCCGGTCTCACCGCCCCGATTGGCCGTGGTTTGAATCGCGGATGACCTACGCCAACGCCGTCCTCCCGCACAGCCTGTTTGCCGCCGCCGATCTCTGGCCGGAGGGGCCTTTCCTGTCGGTCGCCGAGGCAACCTTCGGCTTCCTCGTTCTGGAGACCACCGTCGACGATTGCTTCTGGCCCGTCGGCAACCTCGATTGGTATGCCCGGGGCGAGACGAAATCCCCCTACGACCAGCAGCCGGTCGAGGCCTCGACGATGGCCGAGGCGGCGCTGGCAGCCTTCGCCGCGCGGGGCGACAGCCGGCATCTCGCCACGTTCCATCGGGCCCAGGCCTGGTTCGCGGGGCGCAACAGCCTCCGGGTCCCCCTCGTCGATCCGCTCACGGGTGGCTGCTGTGACGGCCTCCAGCAGAACGGGCTCAACCGCAACCAGGGGGCCGAGTCGACCCTCGCTGCGCTCTGGACGGAATGGCTCGGGAGCACCCTCCCGCCCGTCGATGGCCTCGGCGTGGCAGCCGCCATCCTCCCTTTTTCTCTCCCTCGCACCCCCCTGGAATGCACCGACGCATGACCCCCATCGCCAGCCGAAGGCATTATCCCGAACTGTTCCACCGCCACGAAGGCAATCCGATCCTCACCGCCGACGATTGGCCCTACCCGGCGCACACCGTCTTCAATGCGGCGGCCTGCCAGGTGGGCGACACGACGCTCCTCCTGGTGCGCGTCGAGGACCGGCGCGGTCATTCCCATCTGTGCGTGGCCCGAAGCGCCGACGGGATCAGCGACTGGCGGATCGATCCCCAGCCGACATTCCCACCAGACCCGGTGAATTATGCCGAGGAGGCGTGGGGCGTCGAGGATGCCCGCGTCACCTGGGTCGCCGATCGCGGGGAGTGGATCATCACCTACACTTCCTACTCCCCAATCGGGCCGCTCGTGTCCCTCGCCTCGACGGTCGATTTCAAGACGTTCGTCCGGCTCGGGCCGGTGATGCCGCCGGAAGACAAGGACGCCGCGATCTTTCCGCGCCGGTTTGGCGGCCGCTACGCGATGATCCATAGGCCGGTGTCGGCGGGCAGCTCCGGGGCCCACATCTGGCTCTCCTTCTCCCCCGACCTGCGGCACTGGGGGGATCACCATGTCCTCCTCCATGCCCGTCGCGGAGCCTGGTGGGACGCCAACAAGATCGGCTTGAGCCCCCCGCCGCTGGAGACGCCCGACGGCTGGCTTCTCCTTTACCACGGCGTCCGCCACACCGCCGGCGGCTGCCTCTACCGGCTCGGGTTTGCCCTGCTCGACCTCGAACAACCGTGGCGGGTGATTCGCCGCAGCGACGACTGGGTGTTCGCCCCGGAGCTCCCTTACGAGCGTCAGGGAGATGTCAACAGCGTCGTCTTCCCTTGCGGTTGGATCCACGACGAGGCGACCGGCGTGATCCGGATGTACTACGGCGGCGCCGATTCCTGCCTGGCACTGGCGACGGCCAATCTCTCGGACATCCTCGCCTACCTCCGCACCTGCCCCGTGCCGCCGCCGCGCGATCGCCCCGGGATGACAATCTAAGTCTCTCGGCCCGGTGACGGCAACGTCACCGGGCCCCGGCCTGCGGTGTCGCTGCTCACCAATCGGTGTTGGTGGGAAGCTCGCCACCGGCCCGGCTGCCGAGGGCGTGGAGGACTTCGAGATTGATCGAGTTGCCGATCGCCCGGGTCGAGCCGTCGGCCATTGAGACCACCGCCGCGCCGGGGTGATACGACCCGAAGCCACCGACGGTGAGCGGGCCCTTCTCCGCCGGCTCGTCCTCGGCAAGCCCGCTGATCCGCTGCATCGAGGGCTGTTCGATCCGGCCGGTGTTCCGCAGCGTCGCCCGCGTTCCTGACGGCCAGCCGAGCTCGACAGGGGAGAAACCTTTGTTGGGATCGGGATCTTCGAACACATGCTCCGAGACGAGGAGCGTGTGCGAGCTGCCGTCGAGGATGTCGTCAAACCGGATCCGGCTGTTGAGGAACAGGAGGCCGTCGTTGCCGACGTCGATCGGCGCCTCAATCGAGTTGTGGCAGCCGGCGTAGCTCGACCATCCGATCGAGCCGTTGCCGTCCTGATCGCCCCCCCTTGGCCCGGGGGAGGACGGGCAACGCAGCACCGCGATATTCGCCCGTCGCAGCTTGTCGTTGACCTCGGCGTAGGCCCCGGCCTGCTGGTCGAACATCCGGAAGAGGTTGGTCTGCTCCATGTAGGGGAGCACCTGCACCGTCCAGGAGAGATGTTGGCCGACGGCCTCGTTTCTGATCGGCCCGTCGGGATTGGTGACGCCGGCCGGAAAGTGGCCGGTGTGGAACTCGTGGTTGTGGAGGGCGAGGCCGAGCTGCGTCGTGTTGTTCAAGCAGCCGCAGCGCCTTGCGGCCTCGCGGGCGGCCTGAACGGCCGGGAGGAGGAGGCCGACGAGCGTGCCGATGATGGCGATGACGACGAGCAGCTCGACGAGCGTGAACGCCCGCAGCCGGCGGTGGGAACGGTCGGTGGTCATGGCAGAGCCTCCGGGGTAACGGCAGGAGATGGTTCGGGAACGGTGGATGGTGGAAGGGCCGGGAGCTGATTCGGCATGAAAGCCTCCCGGGCCACGCGGAGGGTGCGCTCGCGGCGGACCGAGTCAGGCCGCCCGGCGGGATACTCGACGACGAGGCCGAGGCGAACGCCGTCGTCGCTGGGAGTCACCGAGGTGGTCACCTCCGCGGCTCCGTTTCCAACGATGGCTTCAGAGGCCACGGTCGTTTGCCCGCCGGTCCAGTCGGGCTCGGCGCGGAGACGCGAGACGGCCCGCTCGGCGGCGGCCTCGAGCAGGCACTCGGCCTGCCGGAGCTCGAGTTCTTTGAGGAACTGGCGCCGGCCGAGGAGGGCGATCTTCAGCATCCCGCCGACCATGAGGAGGACGACGGCCATTGCCGCCAGGACCACGACGAGCGTCGCCCCACGACGGGATGGCGACGGCAGTGGATGGCAGGACGTGTGGGTCATGGTCGCGCCTCCCCGTCACGCGCCGGCAGGAAGCGGAGATCGCGGCCGAGAACAGCCTCGACGACAAGCGCCGGCGACTTTCTTTTCGCCTCGGCAGGGGAACGTGGCGGCGGGACGGTGCCCAGAGTGGCGAGCTTGCCGTCGCGCCCCTCGGGGCCGAGTTCCAAAGCGATCTGTCGCTCGGCCACGGTCACGACCGCGGCGCACGGCCCGGCGAGCGAATAGTCTTCGCGAGCCACCGGCGTGGGATTGCCGGGGGCAAGCAGACGCCGCTCGATCTGGCGATGGTCGGCCGTGTGGCGGTACTCGATCGTGCTGCCATTGGAGAGCGTGAAGGCCACGAGCCGGTCCCCGGCCGGTGCCGCGACCTGGGCGTCGACTTGGGCCGCGGCATGGACATCGGCCCGGAACTGGCGGGCGAGGCGGGCGCTGGTCCGCTCGTCGTCGAAGAATCGGCGGCTCTCCGACTGGGCCCTCATCACGCCGTGGAGGAGCATGGCGCTCGAGGTAATGACGAGGCTCACCCCCCCCATCGCCATGAGCAGTTCGACAAGCGAGATGCCCCGCGGCAGTCGTCGACCGGAGATCGGGCGTGTCATGGTTCTCATGGCGTTTGCTCCCCTGAAGCAGACCGGACCCATCCGGCGAGGCGGAGCGGGTGGCCGCGGCGGCCAGGTTCGTTCCACTCGATCGCCAGCTCGATCCGTCGCAGGCCGGCGTCTTCAGGAGCGGCGGCGACAGCGGTGAGCGTGGCCCCCGGGAGGTGCGCCGCGGCAAAAAGGGACGGCGCGGGAGCGGCGAGGAAGGCATCACGGTCGGCCGGGGGAAGCGCCTGGAGGAGTTCCATCCGATTGGCAAGCTCTTCGACGGCGAGGCGTTGATTCCGACCCGAGACGAGCAGCCGGCCGTGGCGGACGAGGAGCCCCGCCGACACCGAAATGATGACGGAGAGGATCCCGAAGGAGACGAGGAGCTCGAAGAGGGTGACCCCGCGGCGCTGCTTGTTCGCGCGACTGGCGCGGCGTGTGATGGGTGTGGTCATCAGGCAAGCCCCCGAATCATGTCGAAGAGCGGCTCCATCACTCCCATGGCGAGGATGAAGACGAAGATTCCCATCGCCATCACAAACGCCGGAAGGATCAAATCGGAGAGGAGCCACATCCGTTCGAGAATCCGCTCCCGGTGACGGCGCGCAAGCGCCCGCGTCACCCAGCCCGCCGCCGGGCTGGCATCGAGGGCCGCGGCTTCGGCTGGCGAGAGGACTCCCGCTCGGCTCGATCGGGCGGCCCGGTCTGGGCCGAGCGCTTTGTCCTTGAGCGTCGAGCGCAAACCCCGGTCGATCGTGCCCGTTGCCAGGGCCTGAGCGGCCCGCTCCTCCCCTTCCCCGGCCCGCGCCGCGACTTCGAGGCTGCCGAGCCAATCGGCCGCCCGGGCGTCGCCGAGAACCCCCAGGCCGCCAAGGCCCAACGTGCGCCGCAGCCCAGCCCAGGCCCGCGGGGCGAGGCGGGAGGCGATGTTCGCGACGAGGATGGCAAGCAACGGGAGATACCAGAAGTTCGCGAACCAGTTCCCGAGCCACCCCAGCGCCGTCATCCAGGGAGATTCCTCCATCCCGAAGTCGTCGAGAATCTTCTTGAACATCGGCACGGTCTTGACCATGAGGAAGACAAGCGTCGGTAGGCTGACCAGAAGGATCGTCGCCGCGTAGCCGAGCACCCAGCGGATATCGCGTTCCACCGGCTCGGTCGAGGCCGCCGGGGCGCTAAAGCCAGCGAGCGCTTCGGTGGCGTTGCCATGGAGCGTCGTTGCTACGGCCAGCGCCGTCGCATCCTGCGGGCGGAGGGCTCCGCGAACCCGCGAAAGCGCCGCATCGAGCGGCATGCCTGCGGCCACGAGCTTGGCGAGCTTCCTCACTCTCGCGGCCTGCCAACCACGCTCATCGGCGGCCCAGGCCTCGAGGAGCGGAGCGAGGTCGAGCCGCTCATCGAGCCCCAAGGCGAGCAATTCCGCCAGCGCGCGCCGCTGCCCCGATGACGTTGGCAGAAAGATGCCGAAGAGCGTGGGAAAGAGCCCCTGCCGCTGCGCGCGGGAATCGGTCCCGCGTGTGGCGAGCAACTTGGCAAAGGTGGGGAAGAGCGACATCGGGGCACCGGAAGCAACGGAGTCAGGTCAGGACGGTGACCAAATTGATCAGCGGCGCGAACAGGGCGAGGACCATGAGGAAGACAAGAAGGCCGGTGACGAACACGGCCACCGGCCCGAGGAACCAGGAGATCCAGGAGCGACTGGCGGCAAGCCGGAGGGCGTGGCAGGTGGCGATCCGGTCGAGGAGCCGGATCCGCGTGGCCGCGGGCATATTCCCACCGAGGGCGTGGCGCACGGTCGCGGAGAGCCAGCGGGGGAGCTCGTCGGCTGCGGTCGGCCTGTCCTGTGAATCAACCGCACGGCTCGCCACGGCAAACGCCACCGGCTGCGGCACCTCTGCGG
>Ga0164294_10004675_pt1 | contig 11907 bp, 13 predicted proteins | sample GEODES005metaG_FD_111479 | JGI IMG/M metagenome (GOLD analysis project Ga0164294, IMG submission 111479) | Oligotrophic lake water microbial communities from Sparkling Lake, Wisconsin, USA - GEODES005 metaG | ecosystem: Environmental > Aquatic > Freshwater > Lake | place: USA: Sparkling Lake... | reverse complement strand
GCGCTGGGCGATGACAAGGACATGCTCGAAGACCTGATCGCTGCAGCCTTCAACGACGCGCTGCGTCGCGCCGAAGAGGTGTCTCAGGAAAAGATGGGCAAGATCACCGCAGGCATGCCTTTGCCGCCGGGCATGAAGTTCCCGTTTTGACGCTCACCCGGGTCGGGGCGCTTGATGGCTGAGCCGGCGCTCGAGGCGCTCATCGACTCGCTGCGCAGCTTGCCGGGCATCGGCGAAAAGTCGGCGCGTCGCATGGCCTTGCACCTGTTGCAGCACGATCGGCCGGGCGCCCAGCGTCTGGCGCTTTCGTTGCAGGCGGCGGTGGCCAACGTCAGACACTGCGAGCGTTGCCACACCTTCACCGAAGGCGCTTTGTGCGGCATTTGTGCTGATGAGCAGCGCGATGCCAGGCTTCTTTGCGTGGTCGAGACGCCGGCCGACCAGGCTGCCATGGAGCGCACCGGCAGCTACGGCGGGTACTACTTCGTCTTGATGGGGCGCCTGAGCCCGCTCGATGGCATCGGGGTGCACGACATCGGCTTGAGCACGCTGATCGATCGTGCGGCCCATGCCGGCGTCGAAGAGGTCATCGTGGCGACCAATTTCACCGCCGAAGGCGAAGCCACCGCACACGCGGTGTCCGAGACCTTGAAGTCGCGCGGTGTTCGCGTGACGCGTCTGGCGCGCGGCGTTCCGGTGGGCAGTGAACTTGAATACGTTGATCTCGGCACCATCGCGCATGCGCTGGTTGACCGCCGTTGAGGAGTCTTCCATGAGCATCTTGTCCACCGGTTGTGTGCTTGTAGCGGCCCTCATGCCCATCATTTGCGCGGGCATTGCCAAGAGCGGCACGTTCTCCAAGCCGCCCTCTGAAGGCGGCTATGACAACAACGCTCCTCGCGAGTGGCTGTCGCGGCAGCAAGGCTGGCGTCAGCGCGCCAACTGGGCGCAATCCAACTGCTTCGAGGCGCTGCCTTTTTTCATTGGCGCAGTGCTGATCGCTCAGCAGGCTGGCGCCAGTCAGATGCGAGTGGATGTGCTGGCGGTCAGCTTCATCCTTTTGCGTTGCATCTACATCGGGTGCTATGTGGCCGACAAGGCGCTGGCGCGCTCGGTGGCATTCGTGGCCGCGCTGGCGGTCAATGTGGCGTTGCTGCTGTCCGGGGCTTGATCAACGCGTTGCGACGCGCACCTGTTTGTTGGTTGCGCCCGCAGTGGTGCGTGCATTGGCTGACTTGGTTGACGCTGTGCTCTTGCCGGGTGTCTTTCGTGCAGCCAGCGTGGTCCGAGCGGCAGTGCGACTCTTGGTGGTGGACTGATAGACAACCACCGATGAACCTGGCTTGAAGCGCGCATCCACGCGCACCGAATTCCACTCGGCCACTTGAGATGCGCTGACCTTGTAGCGCTTGGCGATGCTGGCGACCGAGTCACGTGCACCTGCTTTCAGCACCACGCGCTTGCGCGGTGGCACGTCGGGCGCCAGCATGATGGTGGCGTTGTCCGCCACATGCTCTGCCACATCGACGTGCCTGCTTTCGCTGCGCGGCACCAGCAGCGTCGAACCTTGCTTGACCAGCATGCGAGGCGGAATACGGTTGACGTCGCACAAGCGTTGCTCTGTCATGCCGACCAGTTGGGCCGCATCCGCAGGTCGCATGGTCTTGGGGGCGACCCAGGCTGTCCATGTGGCCAGCGGCGCTCGGTGAGCGCTGATGGCTCGAACGAAGGTGCTCGCGTTCTCATACGGCAGCAGCACCTGCGGCGTTCCGGCAGCCAAGATGACCGGCTTGTTCATCTGTGGGTTCAGCGTTTTGAATTCATCCAGCGTGATGCCGGCCAATTGGGCGGCCGTGTCCACATCGATGTCTCGCTGAATCGGCACGCTGAGGAAGTAGGGGTGATTCGCCACCGTCGGCAGGTTCAGGCCGAACGTGCGCGGCGAGGCAATGATGTTTTCCATCGCCTGCAGTTTGGGCACATACAGCCGCGTTTCATCGGGCATCTTCAGGCTCAGGTAGTCGGTGGGCAGCCCGGCCCTCTGATTGCGAGCGATGGCGCGCTGCACATTGCCTTCGCCCCAGTTGTAGGCCGCCAGTGCCAGGTGCCAGTCATCGAACATGTTGTGCAGCCGCTGCAGGTAATCGAGCGCGGCACGCGTTGAGGCCAGCACATCGCGCCGGTCGTCGCGAAAGACGTTTTGTGTCAGTGAAAACGACCGACCGGTGGCCGGCATGAACTGCCACATGCCAGAGGCCTTGGCCGATGACATCGCCTGTGGGTTGAAGGCGCTTTCAATGAACGGCAGCAGCGCGAGCTCGGTGGGCATGTTGCGCGCTTCGAGCTCTTCGACGATGTGAAACAGGTAGCGGCCACCGCGAGTGGTCATGCGTTCCACATAGTCGGGGCGATTCGAATACCAGAGCTCGCGATCGCCCACCAGCGAGGTGTCGATGTCCGGTATCGCGAAGCCGCGTCGCACTCGTGCCCACAGATCAGCCCTGGCCGCGTCGCTGTCGAGGTCGATGCGCACATCGGGACGCATCGGATCAATGGGCGCGGCGATCGACCCCGACGCCAGAGCCTGGCCCAGGACGTCAGTGCTGTCGCTGTCGGCCTGTCCCGTCGGCTGGCCGTCGGTCACCTGGGTGGAAGATGCGCTTTGCTGTGCGGCCGTGTGCGTGGCGCAGCCAGAGCCCGCCCACCACACCGACAGGCTCAGCATGCAGGCGAGCCCAAGGCGCCGAATGGGGGTGGATGGCCGACGCATCATTGAAAGTTGTTTTTCCATTGCCGAAGGGCCGCGAATACAGCCACCGGATCTTCGCTGTCACAGCCGTGCTGCCTGCGGCGTCGATCACCGCTGGCTCGGTGCAGCGCATGAAGGGGTTGACCGCGGACTCCGTGTCGATGCGTGCCGGCAACGTTGGCAAGCCAGCCGCGCGTTGTTCTTGGCACCAGTCGGTGTAGGCGACCAGCGCGGCGCTTTGTGGTTCCACCGCCCGCGCGAATTTCAGATTGGACAAGGTGTATTCATGGGCGCAACAAACGCGAGTGTCGCCCGGCAAGCCGGCCAGCAGTTGCAGCGAGTGATGCATTTGCTGCGGCGTTCCCTCGAAAAGCCGGCCGCAGCCGGCTGAAAACAGCGTGTCGCCGCAAAAAAGCAGCGGGGCTTGGCCGCGTTGGCGCTCGCCGTGGAAGTAGGCAATGTGTCCGCGCGTGTGGCCGGACACGTCGATCACTTCGAAGCGCAAGCCGACCGCGATCACGGCGTCGCCGCCTTTCAACGGGGTCGAGACCACAGGCATGGATTCGAGAGCAGGCGCATAGATCGGCACATCGAAGCGGGCGCGCAAGCCGAGCAGTCCGCCCACGTGATCCTGATGGTGGTGTGTCACCAGAATCGCTCCGAGTCGCAGCCCCAGACGATCGAGCGCATCGAGTACCGGAGCACAATCGCCCGGATCGACCACGGCGGCTTCCACCCCATCGTGAAACATCCAGATGTAGTTGTCAGCAAACGCGGGCAGTGCGAGCAATTCCATGGCTGAGTCCGCGCCGAGTATATGTTTCAGCTCTTGGCTGCAGACCCCGCCGGGGGCCTATCTCCTTGAGTGGGAGCAGCGTTTTCTCGACGCCGCGGTGGCCGATGTGTTCGGCTTTCACGCGGCGCAGTTGGGGCTGCCCGAACTCGATGCCTTGAGGGCCAATCGCATGCCGCACCGCTGGCGTGCTGTCGACTCGCTGGCCAACAGCCCGACAGCCGTTTCGCTGGGCTGCGACTTTGATGCCCTGCCTTTCGACAGCCAAAGTCTGGATCTGGTGGTGCTGCCTCACGCGCTGGAACTGGCGCGCGATCCGCATCTGACCTTGCGCGAAGTCGAACGTGTGTTGATGCCTGAAGGGCGTGTGGTGATCATTGGCTTCAACCCAGCCAGCCTGTGGGGCATGCGCCAGCAAGCCTGCGTGGCGCGCCGGTACCTGGGCCTGGGTCCGAGTCAACCAAGATTCCTGCCGCCTGACGGCGAGCTCATCGCCTACCGGCGCTTGCGTGACTGGCTGCGCCTGCTCAGCTTCGAGGTCGAGACCGGCCGTTTCGGCTGCTACCGCCCGCCGATGAGCTCGGACCAGTGGCTGTCTCGCTTCGCGTGGATGGAGCCGGCGGGAGATCGCTGGTGGCCCGTATTCGGCGCCGTGTATGCGCTGACGGCGATCAAGCGGGTGCGCGGCATGCGCCTGGTGGGTCTGGAGCGAGCGCGACTTCGCAGGGCGAAAGCCCATCAGGCGGTCGTGACACAGCAGCAGCCACGTCGCGTGTTGCTGCTCGATCCGGCACCAGAGCCTGCCGACCATGAGTGACGAGACCGGCATCAAGCGGCCCCACGTGACGATCTACACCGACGGCGCGTGCAAGGGCAATCCAGGTCGTGGCGGGTGGGGCGCCTGGCTGAGTTGTGACGGGCATGAAAAGGAGTTGTTCGGTGGCGAGGCGCTCACCACCAACAACCGCATGGAACTCACCGCAGTGATTGAATCGCTGGTGTCGCTCAAGCGAACTTGCTCGGTGGTCGTCTACACCGACAGCGATTACGTGCGCAAGGGCATGACCGAGTGGATCCATGGCTGGAAGCTGCGCGGCTGGAAAACCGCCGATCGCAAGCCGGTGAAAAACGCCGACCTCTGGCAGCGGCTCGATGCCTTGCGATCGCTTCACGAGGTGGAGTGGCGCTGGGTCAAGGGACATTCAGGCGACCCAGGCAACGAGAGGGCTGACTCGCTTGCCAATCGTGGCGCGGGGGTGGTGGGCTAGTTTTTACCCACTGTCCAGCAGACGTCTAGGGGCCTATACTCGCGGGCTCGCCTTGCCACACCCAGTTAGACGCTTCGGGGTGGCTTCCAATGTCGGAATTCACAAGGAGATTCAATGCGTCATTACGAAATCGTGCTCTTGATCCATCCAGATCAGAGCGAACAGGTTCCAGCCATGCTGGAGCGCTACAAGGGTGTGATCACCGCTGGCGGTGGCAAGGTACACCGCGTTGAGGACTGGGGCCGCCGTCAGATGGCCTACCTGATTCAGAAGCTGGCCAAGGCCCATTACCTTTGCGTCAACATCGAGTGCACCAAGGAAGTTCTGGCCGAGCTCGAGACGGGCTTTCGCTTCAATGACGCCGTGTTGCGCCACCTGACCGTGCTCAAGACCAATGCCGAGACGACGCCGTCGGTGATGATGAAGACATCCGACCGCGAAGACCGCCGCTCGCATCAGGAGTCAATGGCCTGAACCGGCTTGGTGATGTCCGCTTGATCGCGCGGCGCGAATGAACCGACTGGTTCTCACGGCTTGTGTGATTGAACGGGGCGCTTTGCGCTACACCCCCGCCGGTTTGCCGGCCCTCGATTTGAGCCTTAGGCATGAATCGCAGGTCACGCAAAACGGTCTGCCGCGTCAGGTTTCCATGGAAATCAGGGCGCGTGCAGTGGGCGACATCACCGGCACGTTGAGCCGGATCGAGTTGGGAAGCACGCACGGTTTTGGCGGTTTTCTGGGCTCACAGCGCAACGGCAAAGGCATCGTTTTTCACGTGACCGAGCTGGACTGATGTCCTCAACGGTCAAAACCCGAACAAAGTTTGAAAGAGGTTTCATATGGCACCGCCCCGTGGTAAAGGCAAGTTTTCCAAAGATCGCAAGCCCAAGCGCAACCAGCAATCGCTGCTGTTTCGCCGCAAGCGTTTCTGCCGGTTCACCGTCACCGGTGTGACCGAGATCGACTACAAAGACGTCGACACCCTGCGCGACTTCATCGGCGAGAACGGCAAGATCACGCCGGCACGCCTGACCGGCACGCGCGCTTTCTTCCAGCGTCAGCTGACCACCTGCATCAAGCGGGCTCGGTTCCTGGCGATGTTGCCGTACAGCGATCAGCATCGCGTCTGAGTAAGGAACGATCATGCAAATCATCTTGCTCGAAAAAGTGGCCAACCTGGGTAACCTCGGCGACGTGGTTCAGGTCAAGAACGGCTACGCCCGCAACTTCCTGATCCCGACCCGCGCGGCACGTCGCGCCACCACGGCAGCGATCGCCGAGTTCGAAGCCAAGCGCGCCGATCTCGAAAAGGCGGCTGCCGAAAAACTGGCCGAAGCGCAGGCGCTGGCCGAGAAAATGACCGGCCGCACCGTGCACATCACCCAAAAGGCCGGTGTTGATGGACGCCTGTTCGGCTCTGTCACCAACAACGACATTGCCGAGGCGCTCACGCGCATCGACTTCAAGGTGCTCAAGTCGCAGGTTCGCCTGCCCAACGGCCCGCTGAAGACGGTCGGCGAGCACCTGGTGACGGTGGCTCCGCACTCTGACGTGGTGGTTGAGGTGAAGGTGGTGGTGGTGGGCGAAGTCGCCTGATCACGACTGCTCTTCGTCGCTCTGAAAGGCCGGCTCTGCCGGCCTTTTTTCATGGCTTTTGCGAACTGCCCTGGTGATCGATCGGTCTGGCTGCATTTCCACCGCTCATGCCCAGCATTTGCACAGCTTTACCCACAGGCGATCGGTCGTTGCGAACTTATGATGAGTCGATGTCTGCTCTGTTTGCCTCTGCCCAGATTCCATCGTCCATGTCTCGAGGCGACGACGAAGTCGCCCGGCTGCGTGTTCCCCCCCACTCGCTCGAAGCCGAGCAAAGCGTACTCGGTGGGCTGTTGCTCGACAACAGTGCCTGGGACCGTGCGGCCGATCTGCTGACCGAGAGCGACTTCTACCGCTTCGAGCACCGCGCCATCTACAGCGCCATCGGCACGCTGGTCAACGCGACCAAGCCGGCCGACGTGATCACGGTGTTCGAGCAGTTGCAAAGCCTGGGCAAGGCCGAGGACTGCGGCGGGCTCGTCTATCTCAACTCGCTGGCGCAAAGCGTGCCAAGCGCGGCCAATCTGCGCCGTTACGCCGAGATCGTTCGCGAGCGGTCGGTGCTGCGCAAGCTGGTCTCGGCCAGCGACGACATCGCCACCAGCGCCTTCAATCCGCAGGGCCGTGCGGTGTCCGAAATCCTCGACGATGCCGAGAGCAAGATCTTCAAGATCGGCGAAGAGGGCTCGCGCTCGAAGCAGGGTTTCCAGACCATGGACTCGCTGGTCGTTCAACTGCTCGATCGGGTGACCGAGCTGCACGAGAACGGTGCCGAGGAAGTCACCGGCGTGCGCACCGGCTACTTCGATCTCGACCGCATGACGGCCGGCTTTCAGCCCGGCGACCTGATCGTGCTGGCGGCTCGTCCGTCAATGGGCAAGACCGCGCTGGCACTCAACATTGCCGAGCACGTCGCCGTTCAGGAAGGCCTGCCGGTGGTGGTGTTCTCGATGGAAATGGGCGCTGCGCAACTGGCTTTGCGGCTGGTCGGATCGCTCGGGCGCATCGATCAGCAGCACCTGCGCACCGGGGCGCTGAAAGACGACGAGTGGGGCCGACTCACCGAAGCCATCGAAAAACTCGGCCGGGTCAATATGTACATCGACGAGAGCCCGGCGCTGACGCCAGGCGAGGTGAGGGCGCGTGCGCGCCGGCAGGCGCGTCAATGCGGTCAGCTCGGCCTGATCGTGGTCGATTACCTGCAGCTCATGAGCGGCAGCGGCGGTGCGAATGAAGAGAACCGCGCCACCGTGATCGGCGAGATCTCGCGCGGCCTGAAGTCGCTGGCCAAGGAGCTCAAGTGCCCGGTGATCGCGCTGTCGCAGCTCAACCGCAGCGTCGAGTCACGCACCGACAAGCGGCCCATGATGAGCGACCTGCGCGAATCGGGTGCCATTGAGCAGGATGCCGACGTCATCATGTTCATCTACCGCGACGAGTACTACACGAAGGAAGCCTGCAAGGAACCCGGCGTGGCCGAAATCATCATCGGCAAACAGCGCAACGGGCCCACCGGCACGGTCAAGCTCACCTTCTTGAAGCCGCTGACCAAGTTCGACAACCTGGCGCCGGGCAGCGCCGGGTCTGACTTCGAGCCCTACTAGGCGCGAAGGCTCAAGCCGCCAGCCGCGCGGCCTTGCATCAGCCCCAAGCTCACCTGGGTGCCCTTGGTGCAAAAGCGGTGCTTGAGGTCGTCGATCTTGCCCGACAGCGTCGAGGTGTCGCCGATCTTCTCGGCATGCCGGCTCAACACGTTCTTGGCCAAGTCGATCAACTTGGCATTGCGGGTCTCGGAGCCCTTGGAAAGCAAGGCTTCCACCGAGCTCTTGGGGCAGCCGCTCACGCTGCCGGCCATCGCCTTTTCGGCCATGCCGCTGATGCTGTGGTGACCTTCGCGAATGATTCCGGCATACACCTCGTCATTGCCCGCGGCACTGCACAAAAGCTCGCACGACGCCTTCGACACGCAAAAGCGCTGAGACACGTGCTCGACCCACATCTCGGCGTCAGGCAACTGGATCTCGGTGTTGCGCAGCCTGGCCAGCATGGCCAGCAAGTTGGTGGCGCATTCGTAGTCGAAGTCTTCGCGTCGGATGTCGGTGGCCAGTTCCTTGACCAGACCGACGCATTCGCCGACCTTGCGCGCGTTGAGCAGGTGAAACACCTTGCAAACGCTGAGGAAGCGCTGGAGCCGTGTCGCGTCCGGCCGGCGATTGGCCAGCAGTTCGAGGTTGGCGTACGCGCGGTTGAATTCTTTGCTGTCTCGCTTGTCGAAGTGCAGCATGCACAGCAGCACCAGGGTCTGCGCATCGAACATCTTCGACTTCATCCCCAGCCGCACGGTCCGGTCCAGTGAGCTCAGGGCCTCAGCCCGGTCGCCGGAGAAAAATGCCAGCATGCCTTGCTTTTGCAGCCGCGTGATGCTTTGAGGTGTGACGCGCAGCGATTCGCGGTAGGTCGCCATCGCTGCTTCCATGTTGCCCTGCTCGAGCTGGATGCGCCCCATGACGTCGTAGGCGTCGGCGTAGCTGGGTTCCTCGGCGATCAGGCTTTCCAGGATGCGCGTGGCTTTGGGTGCCTCGCCCGACTCCAGTTCGGCACGCGCCAGACCCAGCTTGGCCCAAGGCAGCGCTTTGGACTCGGTGACCGCAGCGTACAACGCCTTTGCCGAATCGTGGTCATTGATCCGCAGGCACAACTCTGCGCCCATGCGCGCGGCGTACAGCCAGAACTCGCCGCGGGCTTCGTAGCGCTCCAGACACATCTTGGCCGCTTCGGCATGCCGGCCGGCCTGAATGGCTTCAAAGATGTAGCCCAGAACACGCTTGCGGTGGCGTGCGGCGAGCACGCGCTCTTCCAGCGCGAGTGCGGTGTGGGGTTTGACGAGGTAACCGTCGAGTGCCGATTCGGCAGCCTCCGCTACCTTGAGGTAAGAGCGCTCGCCGGTCACCATGATGAACACGGTGGAAAACGGCAGCAACTGCGCCTGTCTCAGATCGTCGAGCAGTTCCTGGCCCGAAATGGAGGCGTTGTCGAAGTGGTAGTCGCACACCACCACATCGAACACCTTGGACTCGAGTTCCTGTCTCGCGTCGACCACGCGGCTGGTCTGCGACACCTGGCCCACGCCCATCTCGCGCAGCATGGTGATCAGCGAACTGCGCGACGTCGGATTGGCATCGATGACCAGCGCCGTGCAATCCTTGATGTCGGGATCGGCCAGCCTCATGCTCTGCCCCTGGCCAGCAATGTGGTGCCTGCAACGCACGGCCTGCAGGTCTTGCGGGCGAGGCTTCGAACCGGTGCGTCAGGGGGCATCTTGTTACTTCTTGTTAATGCGGACCTTCCGTTATCGGAAAGCTGCAGTTTGACTTGAGTCGAGCCGTCAGGGTTTGCGCGCGATGCTGCTCATGCGCGCAGCTTCAGGCCACCCGCCGAGCGCTGGCTTTGTCCCAGACCAAACTGGGAGCCCGGCGTGCAGTAGCGCGCCTTCAGGTCGTTGACCCGGGTGCTCAGGTTGTCGCAGCTGCCGATGTTGGCCGCATGCCGGCTCAACACCGCGCCGGCGAGCTCGATCAGCTTCGCGTTGCCCGTTTGAGAACCGCCCACCAGCAGCGACTCCACCGCGACCATGGGCTGGCCCGACACGCTGTGGGTCATGGCTTTTTCGGCCATGCTGCTGATGCTGTGGTGGCCTTCGTGAATCAGCGCGCTGTAGGCCTCGTCACCATCGGCGGCCAGACAAAGCATTTCGCAGCTGACCTTGGAAACGCAAAAGCGCTGCGACAGGTCCTTGACCCATTGCTCAGAGTGCGGCAAATCGATGGCGGCCCTGCGTGCGCGCACCAGCAACGCCAGCAGGTTGGAGGCGGCTTCGTAGTCGAAATCAGTGCCGCGTATTTCGCCGCCCAGTTCTGCGGTTGCTCGCGCGCACTCATCGGGCTTGCGCTCGATGAGCAGCAGCAGCGCTTCGCAGCACCTTACAAGGCGCTTCAGCCGCATTGACTCCGGTTTTTTCTGCGCCAGCATGGCCAGGTTGGCCAAAGCCCGCTTGAATTCCTTGCTGTCTTTCTTGTCGAAATAGACCAGGCACAGCAAGACCAGACTTTGCACATCGAACATCTTCGACCGCAGACCCAGCCGGGCGGTGCGATCGAGGTCTTCCATGGCGTCGTCCTTGTTGCCGCTGAAGAACGACAACATGCCGTGCTTTTGCAAGCGCGGAATGCTCTGGGGCGTGATCTGCAGCGAGGTTCGGTAAGAGCCCAGCGCCAGGTCCATGTGGCCTTGCTCCAGATGGATCTGACCCATCACGTCATGGGCATCGGCGTATCCGGGGTCTTCGGCCAGCAATTCGTCCAGCAGACGCGTGGCCTTGGGCACGCTGCCTGAGGCGAGCTCGGCACGGGCCAGCCCCAGTGCGGCCCAGGCCGCGGGTTTGGCTTCGTTGGCCGACTGATACAGCAGCTTGGCCGCCTTGGCGTCGCCCACGCGCAGGAACAACTCTGCGCCGATGCGCGCGGCATAAAGCCAGAAATCTTCCCTGGCCTGGTAGCGCGCCAGGCACATCTTGGCGGCAGCGGCGAAATCGCCGGCCTGAATGGCTGCAAAGACATAGCCCAGCGTGCGTTTGCGGTGACGAGCGGTGACGATGCGCTCTTCCAGCGCTGAGGCCGTATGCGGCTTGACCAGATAGCCGTCCAGTGCCGATTCAGCGGCCTCGGCCACCTTGAGGTACGAGCATTCGCCGGTCACCATGATGAACACGGTCGAAAACGGCAGCAGCTGGGCCTGCCTGAGGTCGTCGAGCAGTTCCTGCCCGTTGATCGAGTTGTTGTCGAAGTGGTAGTCGCACACGACGATGTCGAACACGCGCGATTCAAGCTCCTGTCTGGCGTCGACCACCCGGCTGGTTTGCGAAACATCGGTCATGCCCATGCCGCGCAGCACATTCATCAAAGCACTGCGAGACACCGGGTTGGCGTCGATGACGAGCGCCGTGCATTCGCTGAGACCCAGATCCGCAGGCTTCATGCAGTGGCCCCCAGCAAGCGCATCAAGCGGTCGCTGCACAAGCGAATTTCAGCTCGGACACCGACGTCAAATTGCAGGAGAAGGAGCTCGGTCATGGATTCAGCGACTCATAAAAACCTGTTTTTATCGGAAGACCTGCCCAAAGGCTTGAGGACGGCTGCCGAGAAGATGTTTGTGCAGGCTCAGGTGCGAAGATTCAGCCCGCCGGCCGCTCGCAGGGGGTTTTGACCCAGTCTGACCTGGGCTCCCTTGGCGCAGTAGCGGATCTTCAGGTCATTGACCTTCTTGTCCAGGGCATCGAACACGATGATCTGCGCCGAGTGACGGCTGAGCACCGCGCCGGCGAGCTCAATCAGCTTGGCGTTGCAGGTTTCCGCGCCGCGCAGCAGCAAGGCTTCCACCGCGACGCTGGGTTCCCCTGAAACGCTGTGCGTCATCGCCTCTTCGGCCATGTTGCTGATGCTGTG
>Ga0164294_10004673_pt1 | contig 11909 bp, 9 predicted proteins | sample GEODES005metaG_FD_111479 | JGI IMG/M metagenome (GOLD analysis project Ga0164294, IMG submission 111479) | Oligotrophic lake water microbial communities from Sparkling Lake, Wisconsin, USA - GEODES005 metaG | ecosystem: Environmental > Aquatic > Freshwater > Lake | place: USA: Sparkling Lake... | reverse complement strand
TGAGTAACGAGAGAGCAACGCCAAACAATATGGGGGCTTCTAAATGTCAGTTCTGAGCGCTACATTGTGCCTACAACTACATATTGAGCAAGCGAGAAGTACCCCTTCCGCTAACTCTTAATCGAGATCGGAGTTGAACCACTTTATGAAGGTTGCGTTGAGTTGAGCGTGATTTTCTTTAAGTAAATATAATGAATTCTATAATAGTCAAGCAGCTTGTCATCATCCCGGCGAGCGAACTTTAAACAACTGTTTTAGAATTCTAGTATTCGCAAAATTGCGAATTCGATTGCATTTGATGGGACACACAAACAATCGGCTCTAACTTATAGGAGTAATTGTTATGTCCCAAGAAAAAAGCAAGAGAACTCGCAGTAATGGCGAGGGCACCATTTTCAAACATAGAAATCGCTGGGTCGCAGCTTGCTACGACATCCACGATATCCGCCGCACTCAATCTTTTAAAAAGAAGATTGAAGCTGAAACTTGGCTAGTAGAGCAAGTAAATCTACGCAAACGATTTAAAGGCTCATACGTAGTCAACCCAAAGCAAACTGTCGAGGAATACCTCGCAGAGTGGCTATTTTCACGACGCCATCAGATCCGTCCAAATAGTTATCGTCATTACGAAACTACTATCAAGAATCTAATCGTTCCAAATATTGGTCGCATTCCTGCATCCAGACTTATGCCAGCAACAGTCAAGGATCTACTTAACACTCTTGCTGATAGTGGTTATGGTCACGGATCCATTATTGGAGTCATCAGAACTCTTTCTAAGGCCTATAACGATGGAAGGGATGACTTCAAACAAGTTCACAATCCAATTGAGGGTGTGAAGATGATTTCTATAGAACCCAAAATCTCAAAGGCTGTTCCATCACAAGATTTAACCGCTTTATACAGGGTTGCAAAGGAATCTCCCTATGACTTGGCACGTCTCATGATTGGCGCCGAACTTGGACTGCGCCCATCTGAAATTATGGGACTTAAGTGGGAAGACTTCTCGGAATCCGATTGCTTCATAAAAGTTGAACGCCAAGTTCAAAGAGTGAAGGGCAAACCTCTTTTCTTTGCACCTACAAAGACCAAACTACGTGGCTCTATTCCATTAACTGATCGTCAAGTGACGATACTTGTTTCGCATAAACGTCATCAGGCTATTAACAAAGCATCTTGGGTTACTGATTGTGGAGTGATCTTTCCAAACTCAATCGGTCGCCTAAGGGATGAAACTCTTGATAAGTCTTGGATGGGTGCACTTTGTGTGCGTGCTGGAGTCCCTCACTACACCCGTTACCAACTCAGGAAGTCGGCATTCACAAACTTCCTCAAAGGAGCAGACCTTGGAACTACTAAAGCATTCTCTGGTCACACATCAACTAAAACACTAGAAGATCACTACATCACTCCTGAAAGCAATGCTGTCAGAGAGGCATCTAATCGAGCCGAGCAATCGCTGTTAAAGGAGCAAGAACGTTTCAACAAGAAGATCGTTTAGCGTCTGCCAGCTAATTCTGGGGGCGGTCCTTATTCTTCTTGGGCCGCCTCTTCCAGCTCATCTTCATCGCTATTGGTTTCAGATCCACCAAATATGGAATGAAGGCTTGCTTGAAGAATTAAAGCTGAGTGTTTGGCAATTCGCTTTAAGTCTCGCTCATAGGTCATCGAAACCGTCTCCAAATAGTCAAAAAGTTTGCAAAGCTCCACTTGGGCCTCAACATCTTTAGGTACCTTAACTTTTTGTGCTAGGAAAATTTGTTCCTGTAAGTACCTACGATTGGTCACGCCAGGACTACTAATTCGACAAAACTCAATGAATGCGTCAGATCTAGTCAGGTGGACCAAAAGTTTTGGGTTAATCTTCTCGAGATTTGCGTCATAGGCCCAGAAATTACCAGTGATGATTGCGCCATCACCTTCCTCCGGAACCAATCCAAATGCTCCATTCAGTGCGTCAATCTTTGAAAGGACGAACATTCCAGATTCAACTGTGAACTGTCTTTTCGTTCCAATCTTTTCTCCCTCAACTTCGTCTCTAACCAATACCCCTCGACCTTTAAGCTGAATCCGAAGGCGCTTATAGGTTGTGGAATCATCAATATCCACTACATCTTTTCGACGGCTGAGGAACTCTCCAATTGGAATATCCACCCATTCAAAATTAGAATTCTTAAATTTCTCTAGAGCTTCAACTGAGGGGTGAAGTTTCTTCCCAAGTTTGATCATTTCATCTAGTCCGTCAACAATTTGATCAACGACAACGCGCGGATTTTCTGACGTCCCTCGTGGCGTTTTTGGATTGTGTAGATCTAGAAGAATTTTAGGGTCAGCTAAGACTTTTTGCTTAGGAACTTTCCACAAATTAACTGAATCGTTTATCTCACCTTTGAGGATTGCGATGCATTCCGCCAGCTCTTCGAAGCGAAGTGGCTTAGTCTTGCTATATCTAGTGACTCCCTCAGGCATTGGTAGCTGGTAAAACAAAATCTCATCAGAGATCTCGTCGGTACCAAAAATCAAGATATTTGTTTCGATATCTGTGTATGGTTCAAAAACGAACTTTGGAAGTCGAATGACTGCTTTTAAATTAAATTCTCTAATCAAATCCTCTCGAATGCGAGTAGCGACCCCGGTATCAAATAAAGTGCTGTTAGGAACAATTACTGCGGCTCGGCTTTTTCCATCTCTTCTTAATCTGCGCATGATTAATTGAAGGAATAAAAGTGCCGTTTCAGAAGTCTGCTTGTCCAGTGGAAAATTGGCCTTAATTCCATCTTCTTCTTCACCACCAAACGGCGGATTGGCAAGGACAACATCGACGCGATCCTTGTCGCCAATTTCAGTCAGTCTAAATCTGAGCGCATTCAATGGATCGATTTGAGGAACATTTAATCCGTGTAGCAACAAATTCATCTGACACAACAGATATGGGAGATTCTTTGGCTCACATCCCAAAATTGAGCTTGTTTGCAATATTTTATGATCTTCAATTGTATTTACTTGTTCACCTAGATGAACAAAACTTTCAACTAGGAATCCACCTGTGCCTGAGGCAGGATCTAGAACTGTCTCACCTAATTTAGGGTTGAGTATCTGCACCATCATGCGAACAATCGGACGTGGTGTATAAAACTCACCACTATCTCCCGCTGCATCACGCATCTCTCGGAGCATATTTTCATAAAGCGCTCCGAGGGTATGAAGTTCTGCAGAGGAGCCGAAGCTAATTTTGCTAATGACTTCCAGAATCTCTTTAAGCAGATAACCTGATTTCAATTTTAAATCTACTTCTGAAAATATATTGGCGATAACTTGTCGCTGATCAATTAAATCGTTCTTGGAAAGTGCCCCTAGAGACTTAAGGTACTGGAAAAGCCCAAGCTTTTCTTTGCCTTCTGGAAAAATAGTCTTCTCTTGAGTGATAAATGATTTCAAATCATCGCCTGTAAGGGTGGCTGTGGTAGAAGCCCAATCCCTCCATCTGTACGGTTCTTTGATTATGGGAAGGAATTTTTGTCCACCCATTGTTGCTTCAGCTTCTCGTTGAATTTCGAAGTCGTCCAAGAATTTTAGAAACATGATCCAAGTAAGCAAAGGTAGTCGATCAAGATCACCATTCAACCCTTTATCTTTCCGCATAATGTCGCGCGCTGACTTTAGAATGCTAGAAAGCCTTGCAGGGGTGGTACTGATCTGAGACCCAGCAGATTCCGCGGAAGAAGTTCTCACTTTTTTAGTAGCTGACTTCTTTGCTATCTTTGCTTTGCTCATAATCGACTAGCCCCTTGTTCTACATATATAAGTGAATGCAATCTATTCACTGCTTGCGAAATTGCGGTAGGACCGCCAAAGAAAGAAGCGATCTCAGATGGATTTCCAAATTCACTTAAAGGTGGAACATACAGTGAATCTGGGAGTTTGAATTCCGCCTCACCATATTCCGTATATTTCTCAAGCATTTTCTCTAGCACCTCACGAGCCTTTGGAGAAAATGCTGCAAAAAATGCTTTCTCTTCAGATCTGATTCTTGAAGCTCGGTCGCGACGAGACTTAAGGGGTGCGTTGAAAGCTAAATGGCAGAGAAGATCGAACGGATCTGCGGTGGGAAATCCTATTTGTTCAGCGAGAACTTCAAACTTGATTCCAACCGCTTCGAGCTCAGAAATTAGAGTCTGCCGAGATTCCGCATCTAGCCACTTATCTCTTAACTCTGGAGGTGTAGGCACGATTCGCCGTATTGATTCTCCTGCGTAATCTGTATATTTAATTACTCTTAATTGATTGCCGTTTGAATCAAGTTCAAACACCAAATTTGCGACAATACTGACTGAGCCACCATCAAAGTAGTATTTTTCACGCTTCTCATGGATTGGTTCGATTACTGTTCCCACATCGAACTGATCTACTGGTACATCTACGCTTTCAGTTTCAGCAATCACGTTGATCTGTCCAACCTGTTCACCATTTTCGTCAATAGCAATTTCAATACAGGCAGTTGGATCTCCATCAAAGGCTGGATCAGCAAAAAGTCTTGTGGCGCTACCCGTGTAATCTAAAATATTAAACCAAAGTTTGTTGTAGTCATCTCGGACTCTTGTACCCCGCCCAATGATCTGCTTAAACTCAATCATGGAATTAATATTGCGCAGGATTACAACATTTTTAATTGTTGGAGCATCTACACCAGTGGTGAGCAACTGAGAGGTTGTCAGAATAACTGGGGATTTCGAATCTAGATCTTGGAAATCACCTAGATGGCCTAATCCGACATCACCTTCATCAGAGGTTACGCGGCACACATAATCTGGATAATCCTTAACGAGGTCACTATTCAGGTTGTTAAGTATCGCCCGTAATTCATTCGCGTGTTCTTGGTCAACACAAAAAACAATTGTCTTATCCATCCTATTTGTTGATTTCAAAAAATCTGTCAAATGTTTTGCGACAGCCATGGTACGAGCACGAAGAGAAATTACCCTTTCGAAGTCTTTTGTTTGATACTCCTCATCGGGTATTTGTCTTCCAAATCGGTCTAATTCCCCCCGCGTAGGTCGCCAGCCAGCAGCATCCCACTCTGTAATTACTCTGTGCACTCTATATGGGGCGAGGAATCCGTCTTCAATGCCCTGCCTTAATGAATATTCGAAAACTGGCTTCCCAAAGTATTGATAGCTGTCAGCATTTTCATCTCTGAGTGGCGTTGCTGTGAGACCGAGTTGAACTGCGGAATCAAAATAGCGAAGTATCTCCTTCCATGTACTGGTCTCTTTTGCGGACCCCCTATGACACTCATCGATTATGATGAGATCAAAGTAATTACTTGGATACTTTCTAAATAAACCTTCGCGTGCTTCGCCTTCTGCAAGGGACTGATATAGAGCAAAGTAGATCTCGCGACCAGGTATGAACAAACCATTATTAATCTTTACTCGAGCATCTCCAAAAACAGAAAATACCCCATCCTTTGGTTGATCGACTAAAATATTACGATCAGCCAAATAGAGAATTCTTGGGCGTCTCAGATCATTGGAATTGTTCCATCGCGAACTCCAAAGTTTCCAGCAAAGCTGAAAAGCCACGGCAGTCTTGCCAGTGCCAGTTGCCATTGTGACAAGGATTCTTTTCTTACCTGAAATTATCGCCTCAATGGTGTTGTTTACTGCAAGACGCTGGTAGTAGCGATTCCCAATTCCAACACTGAGATTCATGGGCTCGAGTAAATGTCTTGAACCTTCGCTATTAAGCGATGGGTTCGATCCCGAATAACGATTCCAAAGTTCTTGCGGTGAAGGATAATTTGCTACAACCGACTCAAGTCCTGTAATTCGATCAAACTCAATGATTTCTTTGCCATTAGTTGAGTAGGCGAAGGACAACCCGAGCATCTCAGCATATTGCTTTGCCTGTTGCAATCCATCTCGAGCATTCTTATAAGCCGCTTTAGCTTCAACAACCGCTATTGGAAAGTCACGGGTGTATCTAAGTAAATAGTCAACCCGCTTGGGGGCTTTGCGAATTGAGCGATCACCGACTGGAACAATTCGACCATCTGTAATATTGAGCTCTTCCGAGATACTTGATTGGCCATCCTCCCAGCCTGAAGATTTGAGAGCTGGGTAAATTAGCTGACTGCGAGCTTCTGCCTCATTCACATCTCCTATTCTGCCCGCAAAAAAGGAATACCGAAAGTAATTCCACCTTTTGGCAGTAATTTCTACAAAGTCCTGGCCTAATGGCCGGGTATTCACTTAAATGGTCATCCAATTGTGTCCATAAGTTGAGCAGTTCTCACCAGAAGTTTTAGCTATTTTCAAGAGAAAAATTAATGAATTCTTTTATAAACAGCAAAATAGTCAAGTGGAATTCCATTTATAGTTCTAACTAAAACTCTTTGCGCAATCTCGTTATCCGTCTAGCCTTTGGGAGGCACTCATTACAAACGCCCCAGAGCTCAACATTCAATTCATTATGATCTAGATAAAGTTCGCCACAAGATGTGCAAAATTTCTCCATTTTAAGTTTAAGTAAAGCGAGTAATCAGAGTAACTTTAGTGAAAATCCCTAAATATAGATAATTTCTTTATTCTATATGTGTGTATAGCGAATTTTACATAGGTTACTCTGATTACTACTTTTACTCTTATTACTCCAGTTCTTTAGTAGAAATAAACGACTCCTATTTCCTCAATGCATGGCATGCATAGGAAAACGTTTCGATATCCAGAAGAGTTTGATACTCGGTTGGATTTGCTTATAGGGGCTGGGTAGATAGCCTGATCCGAAGCTTTGCATTTAAAACACTGAACTTCGATCAACCATCTTGCCTTTAGTCCCTTTCGATGAAGTGCATAGATTCCTTTTGCCAGCGCATGCTTTTTACCAAAGCCTGTTGTGGCGAATCGAAATGGGTTAACCTGATCGGGTTCTAGCACTGGAATCGGATGCGCACAGTCACACCAAGCTCTGGAGACTGAACAGTAAACAACCGAATCGCTGCGTTCATGTCGTGACATTTGATGACCGCACAAACAAATCTGACGATCCTGATTTCCAATACCAGTCTCCAGCGCTGTCATGAATATTTGCATGTCCGCAGAGGCGATACCTATTGCCTCCAGCGTTACTTCTTCAGAGGACATATGAAATACCCCTTCCATGCAGGAAATGGATCTTCGCCTCTCCGATTCTTCGTGAAGTACTTGCCACCAAAACCATGTGGGCCTTCACGATGGTCAACAAGTGTCAACCATCGTTCACCATCCCATAGACGTGGAATTGAGTTAGCAGTAATTCTGTCTTCAAGGCACCCAACTAAAGGACGAATTGCATAGGGTGCTAGCAAGTGAACTCCGTCAGGCAAATTAAGAATTGGATCGTAGAAATCTGAACGAGCGATATGTAACTTTGGCATTATTTTGCTCCTTTCTTTTTATAGCAAAGGACTTTCCAGGCTTCATAAGCTTCACGGTCAACCCGCCACTGGCGTCCAATCCAGTAAACGGGTGGAAATCCTTCTTGGTCCTTTAGGAAATTGGCATAGCGTCTAGTACATGTCAGATCTTGAGCTACATGTTCGGAGCCAGGATCTGGTTGTTTATGAGTGTTCATTTATTCTCCTTTTCAGTGCACAATTGGATGCACTTAAGGAAATTATGAATTCATTTCAAAAAAGTGATTTTTGAAAAAACGTATCTCTATAATAAAAAATGAGCGTGGAAAGATCAGAATCACGCTTAAAACTAAATCATGAAAAGTGCTCTTGAGTTGCCTCTATATCCCCTGCAAGTCTGAGGTTAAGAGGTTTTACACTTAGGATAGTTGGAACAACTTAGGAAAGCGGGATAATTTCTTCCACTAGCTTTACTAACACCAGCTGGTACTTCACGAATGGTTCCATCGCAGTTTGGTCGATCGCACTTATCACCCTTCTTCAGGGCAGCAGAAATATTGCTCAACTTGCGAGCTGTCGGCGCTACACGCTGATATTGATATTCAGTTGAAATGCTCTGGGCAAAATCAGGAGATTCGATTCGAACCATAATTTCTGACGCTTTGTAATGCGAAAGAATATTAAGTGAGCCTAGCCAAACTACTCTTCCATCAAGCACGGCAAGTTTTTCGTGCATTTTTGGTACCTCACGGACCTCTTTCACAAATGAGGCAAGGTTCTTGTGAATTAAACTTGAATCTCCTGAATTTTTCTTTTCAGTTGCAGGTTTTGTAATGATTGTGATTTCGACATCTTTTGCCACTAAATCTCTAAGTATTGGCTCCCACTTTGCAGTGGCATCAGGCATAGTGAATGGACTCGAAATCATAACTTTGCTCTTTGATTTCTTAAGGTCCTTTTGGAACGCGGCATAAAAACCATCACCCGTGTACCATGCAATTGAACCTGAGGCACTCTCTGGTAAATCTCTAAGAACTTCTAAGGACTCTTCACTAAGAAGTTCGGCAGCATCAATTACTTTTCCTTTTTTGATCATCTTCTTCACGAGTTGAGAAATCACAGCTCCCGAGTTTCGCTCAAGCGTGGGTAAGTCTGCGACCACGAGCACATGCTGTCTTGCACGGCTAATACCGACGTTCCACATTGCATTTTCTACTGCAAGAGGATCAATATTGCCAAGAAAAGTTCCTAGTCCTGGGTCATCTGCGGAAGCTACCTTCGTGATATCAACAATCATTAAATCTCTTTCGTTACCTTGGAATCTATGTACAGTGCTGATTCCACCCTCTACTCCCTTAACCCCTGATGGCATAACTAGAGACCTGATGAAGTTTGTTTGCTTTGCAAATGGTGAGAGAACCGCAAAAGATTTCTTTGCTGTTGAAGGAAATTCCCAGCCATCTGCAATAAGAGAATCCGACATGGATTTAATGACAAGTGCATGAATAATGTTTCGCCACGAAGATTGAACCCGTGATGACTCTGGGCCTAAATTTGAGGTATCGAAAATAATGAATGACTCATTCCCCCAAGGAGTCACTTTATCCATTCGATTTTCAATAGTTTTAAGCGTGTGCTCAGGATAAAAATAATCAGAAATTAGGTCAGAGATGTCCTTCCTCATCCGATACTGATCACGAAGTGCAACTAATTGTTCTGACTCGGTCTCCTGACCTATCCCATCGATCACCTTGGAGTAAGTAAACGGGTTCTTAGTGAGTAACTCTTTATATTCAGTGTCCGATGCCGAAACCTTGAAATTCTCTTTTTTTAGTTTTGTTCCCACTTGCACAATAGGAGGTAGCTGGCGAAAATCGCCTGCAATTACAAGGCGGCTCTTTGCTTTTGCCGCAGAACAGTAGAACAGCGAAAGTGGGATCATTGACGCCTCGTCAATCACAACTACGTCAAACTCCAACTCAATTATTTCTTTATCAATGAGGGGTTTATAGGCAGTACACGCCACCACTCGTGCTTCAGCAACGATTTGCTTTCTTTTTCCTGAAATTTCCTCTTGCAATTTATCAATCCGCTTTTGGAGCTCTGATTGTTCGTTCTTATTTGCGGCGATCTTTCCATCAATACTTGCTTCAGACGGATTTAGTTTTAGCCATTTAACAGACTTAGCAGAGGCAACCTCGAGTGATGCCACTTCTTTTTGCAGATTTGGGAGCGACGTCGTGCCTCGATCAACAGATTTCTTTGCCTGTTCTTGACTTTTTATTACCTGATCACGTTCCATGCGAATTTGACCTGGATTTCGAGTGGAGCCAAAGAAGCGGCTCACAGCACTTTTTGCTTCAGACTCGGCCAGTTCAGCTTCAAGAGACTTAATACGAGATTTTGAGTCTGTGATTTTCTTTTTTGAATCCTTAAGCTCTAATTCAAGGCTCGCTAATTCCTTAGACGCCTTGTCCAGGATCTTGGTTGCGTTTGCATGCGAACGAAATTCAGACTTTGCAGTTTCTAAGTCTTCCGTTTTGTCCTTCAATTTTTGAAGCTGACTTGAGCATTTAATGATTTCATCCTGAATCGGTGCTACTGCTTTACGTAAAATCTCATCAAGATCGATCAGGTGGCCATACTTATCTTTTATTTCAGGCTTTACAGGATTTCCTAGTCGTAACATTAATCCTTCAGAAATAGGGCTAACAAGTTTGAAGCGGTCGAGGCATCTCTCAAGTGCGGTGTCGACTGCAAGGTTTGTATTTGAAATTAACAAGACTTTTTGTCCTAGCTCAGCAAGCGCTGCCACAAGCGATCCCATTGTGGTTGTTTTTCCCGTTCCAGGAGGTCCCCAAATGTAGGTGACCGCATTCTCTCCTGCGACGTTCAGTGCATCAGCTTGGTGTCGGTTTAATCCTTCAGCAAAGATGCTTTTAGGGTGACAACTCGTTACGGGTGGGTAATGAGCCAAACCCAATGATGCGAGAGCGACTTGGTTCTCAAAAAGCGATTCATTTTTAAGGAGTTCTACTTGCTTTTCAATTAAGAAAAGGGGATCGCTGCCAATGCTTGCGACTTCGATTGTGGGCCCAAAATCATCTTCTAACTCAAATTGGTACTGTGAATTAACCTCACCAAGGTACCGACCCTGTGATTTCTTTTCCCCCACTGTGAAGTTTACTTTCATTCCTTCTTCTGGAGGGGTACCCGACAACTCATTGAAGACATATATGAATGAGCTGCCTTTTTCTCGTTCTCGAATTCCATCTCTAACTTGATTCTTTTTTCTCCCGTAGACAGCTCCGTGGCTACCTCGAATTCCCTGGCTATGGCAGCACTAATTTTTTCTTTGAAGTCCTTAGCTTGCACGCTCAACATGCTGGTATCCAACTATTTTTTTGCATGTTCACTACACCTGATATCCACGGAACTCATATTGAATGTCATGGCCATGGCTTTTCAATTCTTTAATAAAATTTAGTTCTTCTTTTCGCAACTTTTTTATGTATCTTTCATCTCGTTCAACTTCAAACGAGATTAGCGGTTCGTCAGGTCGATAAGCGGCGAAAATTAATGAGTCGAGTTGGGTCACCATCATCATGTGTTGCAATTGGGCGACATAGTAGGCAGGCACATCTCCTGTATCCCTTGTCTTTTCATAGGATTTCAAGCCACACTTGATTTCGTAAATGCGTGTTTTGCTCGCATCAATTCCATCAAGGCTTGCTGCGAGAAATGGGTCTTTGGAATCTTGAACCACAGTGGGCATTATTTTGTGACGATATTTCTTCTCTAATGATGCCCTTCCGTATTCTTCCAACCTGTTGCCCTCACGGGTTGCCGCATTTCCACTAAAGGATCGATGAAGGCCCAATTTTTCCTCTAATAGCCTTCTTGAGCTTGCCCAAGGATTTTCGCCCATAATCGTTGCCGCATCCGAAGCGCCAATGACGCCTTTGCGCCAGTTAAGCCACTCCATGGACCCTTGTTCAAGGTCATCGATTAGGTAGAAACTCAACTTACTTTCCTCATGACCTTAAGGTAAACGGTGTGTCTGACAATTACCATCCCCCAGCGATGCTCCCTGGAAGCCGTCTAACCTGGTTCCGGGGCGCCCGGAGTTACTGATTAGTCAAAGTTAATTACACATGCATGCAATGACTCTTCAATTTATGGAACTGCATAAAGGTAATCAATATTCAAGCAGTAGAGGCATCATAGAGATCTGACCTTCTGGGGGTAAAAAGTCAGGAAGGTCTGGCATTTGTTAGCAGTAATGTAAGCAGTAGAAGCAGTAATGTCAGGAAGGTTGGCTTATTTTCCCCTTGGAAAAGGTCGAAACCCCGTCTATTATTTCTTTAAACAGGCTCAGATTGTCACTGTCCTATAACTCTTAATCACCGGGTCGGGGGTTCGAGTCCCTCACCACCAACTTACGACAGTAAGCCCTAGATCGCAGCGGAGTTATATGAAACCTTCAGAAATCCAATTCGCTCTAAACCTTGAAGCG
>Ga0164294_10004672_pt1 | contig 11910 bp, 7 predicted proteins | sample GEODES005metaG_FD_111479 | JGI IMG/M metagenome (GOLD analysis project Ga0164294, IMG submission 111479) | Oligotrophic lake water microbial communities from Sparkling Lake, Wisconsin, USA - GEODES005 metaG | ecosystem: Environmental > Aquatic > Freshwater > Lake | place: USA: Sparkling Lake... | reverse complement strand
GTAATGAACAGTACTTAAAGATCTTAATTTCTCTGCCGCTGCTTCTGGAGTAATGTCTCTCTGAGGGTTAGCCAACATTTCATATCCCACCATATACTTTTTAACTGTTGCGCTGCACATTTAAGCAAATTTGCAACTATGTCTGGGTTTTAGCGCATTAAATCAGCACTGAATCCAATTAATAAACAATAAACGATTCAATCTCTGGATCCCCAACCGACTCCAAAATCCTCAATCTTATTTTTTTGCAAGAGATTGGCTGATCAAAAACATGCATATATTTATTACCAATACAAGTTCCCTCATCCACTTTTATCCATTTATTTTTAATGAGCGATTCCACAACAAATGATCTTACTCGTTCACCATGCTCAATTTTTTCCTGTAATACAATTTCTCTAATTGGCTGATTCGTATGTAAGACATAATCATTTTTAGCACCCTTCCATACAACAACAGGATTAGCATATGCACTTTTTATTGCTTCACCCCATTCCTTTAAACGATTAACATCTGCATCGGGGATCAATCCCCTGTTGTCGGGTGTTAAGCCAATGATCAATGTAGAATTATGTCCTACTGAATTGCGGTACATCTTCATCAGGTTTTCCAATGGATATACATGATTATCTTCATTAGGATTCCAAAACCAATCATGACCGCCATTGAAACCCCTCAAAGGTGCATCGCTCATGGCAGGCATCCAAAATTTGCCATCTTTATCACCATGTTTCAGTAAATAAAAATCGTTGGCAAATACAGCTTCTTTTTTATCGGCATGAGAAAATGGGAATGGAAAGGTTGACCAAGAGGGATAAGGAACAGTACCTGATTCAGAACCTCCCCATCGAAAATCAGCCCGTTGTGCATTGTGATAAAACAAACAGTTAGGTTGATATTGTTGCACGATTGGTAACACATCAGCACCGTATTTTGTTGGATCATCTGCGCCTCCATCAAACCATATCATAAATAAATCTCCATAGCGGGTACACAATTCTTTTACCATTCCCTCACACATTTTTTTATAAAACAATTGCCTGTTTTTAACAAACTCACTGTTTCCTTCTATTCTGAAATCATGTACACCCAAAAATGAATTCCAGCGTATACCCAAATAAAGACCTGGCATAATTCCATATTTTCTGCATGATTGCACAAAATCTCTCACCACATCTCCTTTCCCATCCTGGAATTTCAATGCCTTCATACAATAGGGATTTACATCACTTTGATAAATGGCAAACCCGGTTTCGTGTGTAACCGTTAATACCGCAAATCTAGCACCCGCTGATTTTGATGCTAGTATCCATTGATCAGTGTTTAATTGCTGCGGATTAAATGAATTTTGATCAGGTATTGGTTCAATTCTATTCTGTTTCTGATTATAAGGTTTTCCTTGGAACACAGGCAAATCATAGGAGATCAGCACCCCTAATTCTGATTTTGACCAGGATATCTGAGAAGTAGTAGGAAGAGGTATTTGCGGCGAATCTATTTGTGCGATTGTTTCAAAATTCAGCAGCAAAGCCAAAGCAATAAGCCTACTCATCACAACCCATTGAAATTTGCCCGATACTCCTGAATCACCCTCATCCATGGATCAAGGACTAGCGTTTTCGAATCTCCTAATGAAGTTCCGTTACCGGCATCCAACACCCACTGAAATATGTCCTTGAATTGCGGATATTTCTCTATTTCTTCCTTCATCCATTTATTCCAATCTAATGGTTTTCTTTTCGCATCAATGGCCCATTTGGTAACTAGATTGTTTGCGGGTTGAAAATTTCTAATGGTATTGTACACGCCAGACTTGAAAGCAAGGATCTTATTCAGTTGCTCATTCGCGGCATCTTTTTGTTTCAATTGAAGGAGACATTTGTACAAGAAAAATTGTTCTAGTCTACCATCTATATCTGTATCATATGGCTTTCCTACCCCAAGATTTTCCGGCCATTCTCCCGCCTGTTTGATAAAAGTAAGTGCAATCTTATACTTACCATTTTTCATGGCCTGCAATGCCTGCATCATTTTGGCTTCCCAATACAAGCCTCTTCCGTCGGTAGCTCCCTCAAACGGAATGATATCCATCAAGGAAAGCAGTGAATCACAGGATTTATATTGTTTGTTCAGCAACAATGATTTTGCAAACAGCATATCCATGATGTAATTGTTTCCCGTATGTTCTTTTTTATATTTTCTACTGAGTGTTAATGCTGTTTCAAATTCTTTTTCCTGAATGAAATGCTGCACGAGCAATTTGGGATAACGCCAAGATTGGGCATCGAGCTGCATCGCTTTGTTTAAATCGGCTTCCTTTTTTCCGATATCTGCCTTGTTCCAAAGTGACCTCAACGCATATACATGCGCTTCATCGGGCTTGTCATTCAAGGATTGCATAATCGAAAATGCTTCTGCCTGTCTATCTTTATCGTGTAACAAAAGAGCCAGATAATATTGCGCTTTCCAATGTCCGGATTTTTGTGCTGCCCATTGCAAAACAGGTAAATGTTCGGTTCTAAATGGAAATACCATCAAGGTTGGCAATGCATTTGCCTTATTCAACAGCTGCATGGATCCACTAGCATCCTCTCTTTTTATGTAAGCCAAACTGTACAAAGCAAGTGGATGATTGGAAAGCATTCCTAAAACCTTTGTGGATTCTTCAACAAGTCCCAATGCTAAGTAAAAGCTAGCCATTTCGAGGAAGGATTCCTCAGGCAGTTCATTTTTAAAATAACTGGAAGTCAGGCTTTTGTTAGAAGCAAGTGAAGTCTCCCATTTGTAGAAAAGATTCAGTGGTTGGGTTGCGCCTAAAGCGTCAAGCAGGGCTTTTGACTGAGCGATACTTCCTAGCTTTCGTAGAGCAATAATTTTCAGGGCGATGGCTGTAGCATTTGCATTGTTGTAATCCAGTGCTTTTTCGCAATAATCGAGTACCGAAGGCCAATTTGATTTTTGGGCATGAAGCTTCGCAATTTCCACATAGCTTGAAGACCGAAATTCAACGCCCATAGAGGCTATACTGAATCCGTCAAAAGCATCGGCTGTCTTTCCCAAATGTACTGCACTGAGTCCATAATAATAATTGGCTGCTGCATGGTGTGCATCAAAAGAGATGGCTTTTTTGGCATGTGCAAAAGCGGTTGAAAAATCACCATTCCTTATACACATTTCAGCACTCTTTACCAATGCCAACATGTCGTAAGGATCTTTCAAGAGAGATTCTTTAAGCTTAAACCCAGACTCCGTGAATAGTTTTTGGTCCATCAATTCTTTTGCCTGTATAGCTAAACCTTCCGCACTTTTCCAGTCATATGGCTTGGGGGCATCCAACGGCCTCGAAAGACTTTTAAAATCAGGATCTGAATTCCATTCCAATTGCTGCTGCAAAAGTGCAATGGATATTTTTCCTGTTGGCTTATCCATTCGCATCGAGTCTGCGTAAGTCTGTAAAGGTTTTGCCACGATTGTACGCTTCACTACAGATTTTTCGCCCACTTTTATTTCTAGTTCATCCGTAAAAAAAGATACGGGTGCACAGTACCATTTTAACCAACCGTTTTCCCATTTTATATTGAGGGCAGCAGAAGCATTGGCAACAACCATTCCTTTTGTTTGATTAACAGGATACCAGTATTCAGTCCATTTGTCTGTACCATGTGGCACAAAACCAAGATGCTTAAATGGGGTTAAACTACTGCCTACAGCATTTTGATTGAATAGACGGCCAGATTGAATTTCCGCATATTGCCCATCGGCATCTGTAAGCATTTTTTCCCAGATCATCCCTTGCCTTGACAATCCCCATATCCATATTTTTTTTCCTACTTTTTCATCATAGGGTGCATACTTCACCATTCCAAATTGATCATCATGCCAGTAGGCACCAAAGAAATCAGTATGCTTACCTAAAACATGGTAAGACTTGTACGTGCCGAAATCATTCTCTTCATAAAAGTTGATATTCTTGCCATTTGATTTATTCACAGGCCAGTCAGCATGTTCACCTTCATGTCCAATATAGTTAGTACCCGGATAGATAAACTCCAGATTCCCCTTGGTTTTAATACCTGCATTCATCCAATGATAATAAGGCTGCTCTAATCCTGTAGGGTTACTCCAAATAGAATTGGTGGTAAAATATGCCTTGTCTTTGGGAAGATTGATTTCAATCTGCCAACGCGTGCGCGTCAACAAATCAAGAACCCCAATAAAACAGCTCACGCTTCCATTTTCATTCTTACGGGTAATATAATCAACTGGAGTGGCACAATTGGGTGTATGGCCGATAATCCCATAATTGGGTTCAAGACCACCGCTCGTCCATGGACCACGCATAGCAATATCCCTAAACTTAACGACTTTGTTGTTGTATAGATAAGGGTTTCCGGTAGTCTTATCAATAGCAGTCCAGATTTTTCCACCAATCTCAGGTAGGATATCTACTTTGATGAAATCATTCTCCAATTCTACAACAGTCCATTCTTTGTTGATGGGCGTGTTGGTGAAGCCATCAAACCTGAAATAAGGGTAAATGGCCGTTTGGGAGGGAATGGGATCGGGGTCAGAAAAAGGATAGGTGACAAAGGTTTTTTTATATTCCTTTATTATAGCGGATGATTGTGCAAGTGACTTCTCAATTGAAAAGATTATTAAACAGAATAATATAGCAAACTTTATATTCATCTGATAAATTTTTGAAAGTAATAGAAATAATTTACAGATTAAATTTAATGCTTTTTGAATACAAAAACTTTTCCTCCATTAACATCAGTGATTATTTTTTTTGATGCTTCCAATACTTCAATAGATTTTATATCAAATTACGCATTAGAAGTAAAAAGCAAATTTTGTGGCTTATGCCATTTCAAAATCCCCTCCCATCTTACTCCAGCAGCAATTGCTCTGTTTTTAACACCTCATTATTTCTCAAATATCTTACCAAATAAACGCCTGCGTTAAAAATTTCTGGCAACTGCATTTTAATGGAAGAACTACCACCGTTGTGATTTATTTGCTTGATGAAAACTTTTTCTCCTTTTTTATTGATCATTTGCACCATATATTTATCCGCTGGCATTTCTTGCAAGTTCAACATAAAACCAGAAGTTGTGGTTGGATTGGGATACATACTTATCCCAGCTATATTTCTCCTAAGATGAATAAATAGGATGTCGGTATACTGACATCTACCTGATTTGTCTATTAACTTGATGCGATAAAAGTTATCACCAACTAAAGGAATCGAATCCAAAAATCGATAGTCAACAGTGGCTGTTTTGCTTCCATTGGCTTTTTTACTCCCTATATTTTCAAAATTTACGCCATTGGCAGATCGTTCAATATCATATTGATCCATATTGGTTTCCAATGATGCTTTCCAATCTAGCACAATCGCTTGTTGCCGTTTTGTAACCTGCATATCAAAAATGGTAACCGGCAATACAATGATAACTGATGCAAATGAAGCCGTTGAAGCACAAGTAGGACCTACATCATATACCGCCCTAATTTTAATTTGATATGTACTGTTGGTGGCTATATTGTTAATGGCTAACGGACTAACTGTGGATGCTGGGTTACGTAATTGCCAACTAGCTCCGTTATCGAGCGAATATGCATAATTGATAACCGTTGAAATGCCGATGTTTACTGGTGGCGTGAAAGAAACCCATGCAGTTGTACCCTCTACATTTATTGCCGTTATGGTAGGCGATGAGTAAATTGTGATGGTTCCACTCGCCGTTCCAGAAGCAGAACCTCCTGTTAAATGTACGGTATAATGAAATGTTCCTGATACCGTTGGCGTTCCGCTGATGGTTACAACATTATTCAACCAAGTGCCAGTTACACCCGATGGCAAACCAGTTACTGTGCCGCCAGTTGCACCCGTAGTAGCATACGTTATCAAACTAATAGACGACCCTATACAAATCATTTGGTCATTGGTACTCAGATTAGAGCTTAATACAATAGCATTTTGACCGGCAAGTAATGCATTTAAGGCATTAGAAACCGGATCAGACGAAGTGGTTATCGTACCTCCTGCGAAAGCATGACTTTCTCTTCCCGGAACAACCAGTAAAAAAGCTTCCCCTGAATATTGAGAATAATTGGCATTTGACACCAGAAAATTAAATGTATTGGAAGTGTTTCCAGTTTTGTCTTGGCGGGAAATTGTACCATATACCGTTTGAAGTATACCAGCCGCATTGTAATAAGTAAAGATACCGTTCACATTATTACCACTAAACTGTGCACCCGCTTGATAAAATTGAAAAGCTGTTCCATTTATGGCAGCTATGTTTGTATAGCTTTGGGAGGTTATGGTGTAATTGTTTCCTGAAGCCTTATACACGGTATTGATGTAAAATGTTGCGGAAAAAGAACAATAGGAAAGTAGCACAAAACTTAAAACAAAGGGTAATTGTAGTTTCATAGGTAGGGTATATAAGTTGATGTAAATGGTAATTATTAAAACACCTTTCCTTATAAGTGAGTAATTAAAGCATCATTGTATTTGTGGCAAACAACTCAATTGGTATAGCGCAACATTTCAATAAAACATTCCATATAGAATGATAACTACGAAACATCTTGGTTATTGTGCAAAAAATCGCCTTCAAAGTATGTATCAAATACGGGGAAATGCAGTGTTACAAAGGTTCATGAGAACTGATTAACTGTACTTTGCAAGCTCTAAATGCCATTTATCTAACTTTAAATCAATCCGATAGTATACTTATATTTATATTAAAATTGGCCAAACAGTGCTTCGTTTGGGTTAACAAATGATGGATAAAACGCATAAAAGCCAAATGTAAAATTTTGCATTTTGTTTGTTAAATTTTTTCAATACTAAGTTGAAACATATAAAATGAGGTTTGTGTCAACATAAGAACAAAATGATCATTTCAATCAAATTATCCTAACTTTCGCATCCGATAAGTCAAAACTTTTATTGCCATGTTTTCAAAATTCATTCTGTTTCTGTTGTTGTTTTTTGTTGATACTTCGTTTGCACAAAACCGCATGCCATTCAACAAACGCCCCAACATCATTTATATTTATGCTGATGATTTAGGTATTGGAGATATTGGCGCGTATGGTCAGGAGAAAATCAAAACACCAAATATTGATCGATTAGCACGAGAAGGAATGTTATTTACGAGGCATTATTCTTCAGCCCCCGTTTGCGCCCCTTCAAGAGCGGCATTAATGACGGGAAAACATACGGGTCATGGGCAAATAAGGGGTAATTATGAATTGGGCGGATTTGAAGACAGTAACGAAGGTGGACAAATGCCCTTGCAAGAAGGCACATTTACTATTGGAAAAATGTTACAAAAAGCAGGATATGTAACTGGAGCCGTTGGGAAATGGGGACTGGGATTTCATAATAATACGGGTAATCCCAATGCACAAGGGTTTGATTATTTTTACGGCTATTACTGTCAGAAACAAGCTCATAACCATTATCCAACCCATCTTTGGGAAAATGGGAAATGGGATTCTCTGCGTAATATAGAAGTAGCGGTACACCATAATGATGTGAAAGATTCTACCGATAGTGATGCCTTTAATCGTTTTATAGGTAAAGATTATTCTACTACAAAGTTTAGTGAAAAAGCAATTGCATTTGTTCAAAAAAATTATAAAAAACCTTTTTTCTTATACCTTCCATTTAGTGCGCCGCACGTTTCTTTACAAGCACCAGTAGAGGAAGTAGAAGCGTATATCGGGCAATTTCCTGAGAAAATGTATTTAGGCGTAAAGGGATATGCTCCCAATAGGAACCCATTGTCTACATATGCGGCAATGGTAACCTATATGGATAAGCAAATTGGCCAATTGATGGATGCACTAAAGGCGTTACATATTGATAATCAAACCATTATACTATTTTCTAGTGATAACGGTGCCACATTTGATGTAGGGGGCACTCAAACGCCTTTTTTTAATAGTACAATGAATTTACGGGGCAGAAAAGCAGAGCTGTATGAAGGGGGTATAAGGGCACCCATGCTTGTGCGTTGGCCGGGTAAAATTGTAAAAGGGAGTAAAACGGATTTATTGAGTGCACAATATGATGTTTTGGCAACGCTAGCTGAAATTTCGGGCCAAAATATTGTGCAAACTGATGGAATATCTTTTTTGGCTACGTTATTATCACATCCAAAAGTACAAGAAAAACACGCTTATCTTTATTTTGAATTTCCAGAAAAAGATGGACAAATCGCTATTGTTGTAGGAAAAATGAAAGGCGTAAAGTCTAATATAAAGAAGAATAAAGCTGCTGTATGGGAATTGTACGATTTAGAAAAAGATCCTTATGAAAAAAACAATATTATTGCACAGTATCCAGAGAAAATTGCCGAATTTGATGCTATCGTCGTAAAAAATCATGTGCATCCTGTTATTAAAGAATGGGGTTTTGTAGACGATTTTTTAAAAAAATAACAACTATACTCAACACATATCTATCAAAATGATTTCCTTTTCAAAATTACTTATTGTATTTTTTTTGTTATTTTCTACAGGGATATTTGCCCAACAAACCCAGACCTTTTGGTTGGATGATTTAGACATTGCTAGTTTTTCCAGCGGTATTCGGCCGGTGGCTGTAAAATCCAGTTATGCAAAAGAAACCCCTCTTCGCATTAATGGCAAAATCTACAAAAGAGGCATTAGTGGTATTTCTATCAGTATTATATCATTTATGTTGAACAAAAATGCCCAACGTTTTAAGGCATTGGTGGGTCCGGATGATGCTGGGAATACAGAAATAGGCCTACGATTTTATGTGATAGGTGATAAAAAAATCTTGTTTCAAACGGGTCCGATGAGGATTGGGGGTGCAGCAATTCCAGTAGATATAGATTTAACTGGTGTTACCCAATTAGGGCTGTTGGTAACTGATTCTGTTGGAGGAGTAGGCAATAAACGGACCTATTGCGATTGGGCAGATGCCACAATAGAAATGAACGGCAATTTCAAACCTGAACATGTAGAGAACACAGGTAAAAAATACATCCTAACGCCTCCATCGCCGTTAACCCCAAAGATAAATACAGCCACTATTTTTGGTGCAACGCCCGGCAATCCGGTATTGTTTACCATTGCAACTACAGGAAATAGGCCGATGCGGTTTGCTGTAGATCACTTGCCTGAGGGTTTAACAGTAGATGCTACAACAGGTATAATAACTGGTTCAATTACCAAGCGAGGTAGTTATGTGATGGAATTAAAAGCCCAAAATAAATTAGGATCAGCTACCAAACCTTTAACCATTATTATAGGAGATACCATTGCGTTAACGCCACCTATTGGATGGAATGGTTGGAATGCATGGGAAGCAAAACTGGATAGAGAAAAAGTGTTGGCATCAGCTGAGGCAATGGTAAAAACTGGACTGGTAAACCATGGTTGGAGCTATATCAATATTGATGACGCTTGGCAAGGGTTGAGGGGTGGAGATTTAATGGCTTTACAACCCAATGAAAAATTCCCTCGTTTTAAAGAAATGGTCGATTATATTCACTCGCTTGGATTAAAAGCCGGATTATATTCAACGCCTTATGTGGCAAGTTATGGTGGATATGTAGGGGCATCATCTGATTATCCTACTGGAGGAGAAAGCCATGATAGCATTATGAAGCGGAAGCAATTTTTTCATCATATTGGCAAATACCAGTTTGAGCAAAATGATGCCAAACAAATGGCAATTTGGGGATTTGATTTTTTAAAGTACGATTGGCGCATTGATGTGGCGTCTACGCAAAGAATGAGTGATGCGTTGAAAAGTTCAGGGAGAGATGTAGTGTTTAGTCTTTCAAACAATGCCCCCTTTGAGAAAGTAAATGATTGGGTACGGTTGTCTAATATGTATAGAACGGGGCCGGATATTAAGGATAGTTGGAACAGTTTATTTCAGACAGCATTTAGTGTAGATAGGTGGTCGCCTTATGCTGGGCACGGGCATTGGAGCGATGCAGATATGATGATTGTGGGGAATGTTTCCATTGGTCCTGTTTTACATCCAACCAAACTAACGCCAGATGAACAGTATAGTCATGTAAGCATTTTTAGTATTGCTGCTGCGCCGTTATTGATTGGATGTCCGATTGAACAGTTAGATGCCTTCACTTTAAATTTGCTCAGTAATGATGAGGTAATAGCCATTAATCAAGATGCATTAGGGAGAGCCGGAAGGTTAGTAAGAGATAAAGATGGGGTTCAAGTGTGGTTAAAACCTTTAGAAAATGGTGATTATGCTGTTTGCATATTCAATATTGATGGGTTTGGTGAAACGCCGGCAAGTTACTTTAGTTGGGGCGATGCGTCTACCAGAAAAATCAGTGTTGCCCTAAGTCAATTGGGTTTAAGTGGTCAATGGAAGTTGCGTGATGTATGGCGTCAGAAAGATTTGGGGGTGTCAGGATCAACAATTTCGGGTAATATTCCACATCATGGGGTGTTGATGTTGAAGTTGAGTAAGATAAAATAAATTCCCGTTTGGTAAATAATAGGAGGCAACAGATTTCCTTCACATTAAACATACTTCAGGTTGTTGGATGATGTATGATATGAAGTACTATTTGTTACATAGTGACTAACGTTAGAATATTTATATCCAATAATAGATTGGTTTATACTAGAAAACAATTTCACTAAAAAGGAATTATAACTATATACAACTCTATCTTTGCCAACTTATGGGTCAAAAGAAACTCGTCAGGTTTGCTGAATTGTTAACTTTCAGTAATGTATTGCAATATCCAGAAGGGATGAAAGGAAATTGGCAAAAACATTTTGGGAATTCCAATCCAATAACGTTAGAATTGGCTTGTGGGAAGGGCGAATATGCAGTAGGTTTGGCACAGTTGTATCCCGATAGAAATTTTATTGGGGTAGATATTAAAGGCAATCGTATTTGGGTAGGGGCGAAAAAAGCTATCAATCAAGGTTTAATTAATGTGGCATTTTTAAGAACTCAAATCGATAAAATACATGAATATTTTGCATCCGGTGAGGTAGATGAAATATGGATAACGTTTCCAGATCCACAACTAAGAAGGTCAAGGGCTAAAAAAAGACTTACCCATTCAAAATTTTTATCGTTATACCAGCTTTTTTTAATTCCAAATGGTGTTATACATTTAAAAACGGATTCTCCGGTATTATATAATTTTACAAAAATTGTTCTACAACTACACAATATAAAACCCGAAGTTGACTTAGATAATGTGCATGAAACAGCACATCATGTACCTGAGTTAGCAATCAAAACCCACTATGAAGGATTAGATATTGCGGAAAGCAACAGAATTCATTATATACAGTTTAAACTTCCTGCTGAAAAACTAGAAAATAAGGATGCCATTTTACATGAATTATTAAAAGAAATTGAAGGGGCTTAAATTTGTTTAATGAACTTTAATAGGAGTTATTCCTTATTATGATAATAGGTTTATTATCATGAAACAAAAATTAAGAGAAGGGATAGATTTTTATTTTAATGAAGTCGGTTTTATGGTATTAACTGAAACGTATCATTTAAATAATGGAAAATGTTGTGGTAATGGCTGTAAACACTGTCCTTACCAATACATCAATGTACCAGAACCCAAAAAGAATGAGATGCTTACTTCTAGGGTAAATAACAATCTTTAAAATTACTAATAAATGTTTACTTTTAGCAGATTGATTAAAGTATTCATCTTACCCAACTTAACAAAACTAAAGATACAAGTTACTACAGTATAACATATTGGTGCTATATATAGTAAGGTGAAATCATCAAGTAAACAATTACTCCCGTCACGCTTACATAAAACCAAATAGGCCAGGTTATTCTAGCAATTTTCTTGTGCCCAGGCCATTCAGCAATTAATCCTCGATATGCAG
>Ga0164294_10004671_pt1 | contig 11910 bp, 13 predicted proteins | sample GEODES005metaG_FD_111479 | JGI IMG/M metagenome (GOLD analysis project Ga0164294, IMG submission 111479) | Oligotrophic lake water microbial communities from Sparkling Lake, Wisconsin, USA - GEODES005 metaG | ecosystem: Environmental > Aquatic > Freshwater > Lake | place: USA: Sparkling Lake... | reverse complement strand
TCGCTGCCGATCGGCAGCAGTTAGGGTGAAAGTGATGCCATCGCGCATCCCTCCAGACTCGCACAGAAGCCCCCCGTTGGGAATCCACTTCCGGACTCTTCTGAACCGGTCAATCCACTAGTCCCCGACATTATCGCCTGACGAACATTGGACCGGACTCGCATCATTCGGCGCGTTGAGCCGCGCTAACAGGCGCAGAAAGGCGCTCTATGACTCGGAAGATGCGTGCCGTTCCGGCACAGTGCAGAATACCATGTGGGCTAGTCGCTCACACCTGTTGAGCCTGAAGCCAAGGACGGCTTAAGCCTGCGCGATGGCCCTTCTGCCCAGTCTCAATCCGCGCATTATCGAAGCGCTGCACGTCGATGCGCTCAAGTTGGCGTATAAGGTTCGCGCATGCTTTGAGCAGCTTCGCCTCGCAAACAGCACGACCTTACCGCGCGGCGCAAACGACGATAATCCAGGGGAGTTAAAAGAGGATCTTGCAAGGGTTCAGCTCAGTTGCGAAGCCTTGCGCGCCACGACGCGCGTGATGCACTGTCTCGCTTGGTTGCTGAACCACCGCGCATTTTTTGCTGGCGAATTGAGTGAGTTGCAACTGCGCCGCCACGGGCGATTGATTGCCAACTTCCCGAAAAGTGATCCGATGATCATCGCGGACCTGCCGCTCGATGCGCAAGCCTGCGTTCACGAAAGCGAGCGGCTTTACGAGCGAATCCAGCGGCTCGAACATAATTGGCGTGGCTTGTCCGCGCCGACCGTCAGCGCGATCCAGTTGCTGCGCGAGCGGCTTTCCAAGGAAACGCCCGCCGCGCGCTGACCGCTTGGGTCATCGCACAGCCCTGTTGCGCGTGAGCGCAGTAATGCGCATATGGGAAGAATGGCTAACTCAGGAACTTCGACAAGCGCTAACATTCCGGACCAATCGGAGTGGAATACCGGTATCAGCGTCGAGCTTGAACCGCTGGTGCGCCGAGTGCTCGCGCCCAATGCGTCGCCTTTCACATTCACTGGAACCCAGACCTATCTTGTGGGGCGCGGAACCGATGTTGCGGTGATTGATCCCGGCCCTGCGGATACAAGCTCTTCAGGTCACGCCGATACGAACGGATCAGGCCATATTGACGCCATCCTTGCGGCAATTGGCAGCCAGCGCGTGGTAGCGATCATGTGCACCCACACCCATCGCGATCACAGCCCCGCTGCCCGGCCCCTTCAAGCAGCCACGGGCGCGCCGATCATTGGCTGCGCCCCGCTGGCGCTCGCTGACAATGGGCCGCGTGCCGACAGCGAATTCGATCCGCTTTATCAACCAGTCCGCGTCCTTGCCGACGGCGAGCAAATCGTCGGCGACGGCTGGACAATCGAAGCCGTTCATACGCCGGGTCACACCAGCAATCACCTTTGCTACTCGCTGGTCGAAAGCGGTGCATTGTTTACCGGCGATCACGTTATGGGATGGTCAACAAGCGTGGTCTCTCCTCCTGACGGCGACATGGCCGCCTATATGACTTCGCTACAAAAACTCTACGAACGTCTTCAGGATACGGTCTATTATCCTGCTCACGGTCCGGCCGTGACCAACCCTCACCAGCTCGTTCGGGGAATGATCGGGCACCGCCGTCAGCGCGAGGCGCAGATCCTTCGTCTGCTGGGCGATGCCCCCCACGTCGTTCCGGAAATGGTTTCCGCGATGTACAAGGGGCTTGATCCTCGGCTGAATGGCGCGGCCGGGCGTTCGGTGCTCGCGCATTTGATTGACCTTGAGCGTCAGGGCCGCGTGTTTCAATCTCCTGAGGTGGCCAAAGGCTTGACGGAGCCGATATGGGCAACGCGAATCTGATCCCTGCGTCAGTGCGGCCGATGGCTGTGGTACCTTGGTTGCTGTTCATTGGTGCGGCGGCATCTACCGCGCTTCTTGGCTGGCAGCTGTTACGCCCTGCCCCGATCGGCGATCCGCTCGCGGTAAGTCTCTCGGCGTTCGAAAAGCAGGATCGGCTCATGGTGTTCAGCGCTCAACTTGCACCTGTCGTCGCCAGCGACGACACGCGTCTGTTCGGCCTCGTTAAGTCACACCAGGTCGCGGTAATCCCGGCGCGGGTCGATTATATTGTCGAACTTTCGGCAATGCGGGCGGACCGCGTGCAATGGGATGCCGCTTCAAGCACCCTTTCAGTCAGGCTGCCTCCGGTGGCCTTAAGTCGGCCCAACCTAGATGAGGCCCGGGCGCAATATCTGCGGGAAGGGGTTTGGATTACCCGGGAAGCTCAAGACAAGCTGACGCGCGACAATACCCGCCTCGCTGAACGGATGGCGGTGGAGCAAGCGAGCAATCCTGTCCTGATGAACCTTGCCCGCGACGCTGCAACAAACGCGATCCGTCAAAATCTGGGGATCCCGCTCAAAGTGGCGGGCTTCGGCAACGTGAAAGTGATCGTATCGTTCGATGGTGCCCCTACCCGGCGGCATTGACCCCGCAGGCGCTTGCGACGTAGAGGCCAATTCCCTAAGTCAGGGGTGAAGGAACGGTGCCATATGTCGGTCCCGACACGAGGACATAGCATGACCGCGCAGACGAACGCCCTCTCCGGCTTTGAGTTGCGTGCCGAGATTGGCCGCCTGCGCAAAGAGCGCAATGCGGTAATCCTCGCGCATTATTACCAGCGACCGGAACTGCAGGATCTAGCCGATTTTGTGGGTGACAGCCTTGAGCTTTCACGCAAGGCGGCGGCGACGGATGCCGAGGTAATCGCCTTTTGCGGCGTGAAGTTCATGGCCGACACCGCCAAGATCCTAAGCCCCCAAAAGATCGTCGTGCTTCCCGATATGAACGCGGGATGCAGCCTCGAAGATTCGTGCCCTCCCGAAAAGTTCAAAGCCTTTCGTGAAGCGCATCCGGATCATATCGCGTTGACTTACATCAATTGCTCGACCGAGGTTAAGGCGCTGTCTGACGTGATCGTCACTTCATCCAGCGCGGAGACGATTTTGGCGCAGATCCCTCCCGAGCAGAAGATAATCTTCGGGCCAGACCGCCACCTTGGCGGCTATCTCAACCGCAAGTTTGGGCGCGAGATGCTCCTGTGGCCCGGCGTTTGCATTGTCCATGAAGCGTTTTCGGAAACCGAACTGCTCAAGCTAATGGCACAAAACCCCGGAGCGCCTGTTGCCGCGCACCCGGAATGCCCGCCACATATCATTGACCATGCCGACTATGTCGGCTCGACCAGCGGCATCCTCACCTACGCCAAGAGTTTCGAAGGCCAGACAATGATCGTCGCGACCGAGCCGCATATCATTCATCAGATGAGTCTGGCGATCCCGGATAAGATCTTCATCGGCGCACCGGGTGCGGACGGCAACTGTAACTGCAATATCTGCCCCTACATGGCGCTGAACACGATGGAGAAGCTTTACGCGTCGTTGCGCGATCTCAAGCCTCGTATCGAGATCGCCGAACCACTGCGCCTTGCGGCCAAGAAGAGCCTCGATGCAATGCTGGCGATGGCCAGCGGGACCGTTGGGCTCGGAGATTTGGGAACTCGGCCGTTCGAGGCTCAGATCTGATCAATCGGACATCCTAATCCACCGCATCGCGGCGGATCGCCAAAAGGCAGATCAGAAAGACACCCAAGCACATCGCTTCGACTGTAGCCCAGACAAGCCAGGTTGAATGGTTGTAGAGCCAGACGCCGATGGCGGGCGAGACGATGTAAGCTGAACCATTCACCGCCGCAACAATGCCCGCTGACTGGCCCTGCTCTGCCGGGTTGACCGCAAGGCTCGCGCCAGAAGTGAAACCAGGGCGGAAAAGGCCAAAGCCGAGCGAGGCAATGGCAAAGCCGGTAGCGATCGTATGCAGATCGGTGCCCGAACCGATGGCCAGAGTGCCTACGCAACACAAACCCATGCCCCAGATGGTTGACGTGCGGGGGCCAAGCCCCATCATCGGGATTAGGCCCCACTGCGCTAGCAAAGTGGCGATCGCGCCGCACATCAGTACAAGCCCGATCGGCCCCGCCGCCAGATCGGGCTGATGCCGCAGTCCCAAGCGGTCGAGTAGCAAAAAGCCGACAACGCCAAGCAGGATAGACTGCGCTTGTCCGCCCAGCGCGCCAACAGCGAGCCACGCGCGCATGCGCGGATCGGTCCAGCGCAATCTGTCAGCGCCTTCGTGCTGCGGTTCAGCCTCGGGCAATTCATCTGTTGATCCGTCGGGATACTCTTCAACCACGCGCGGGTTCGAGGCGGGGCTGAAGGGCTCGGACATGATTTCACCACGCCCGGCATAGTGCGGATCATCATTGGGCAACCGTAAGCGGAGCAGCGCCAGAACCACCAGCGAGGCGATGGTGAAGGCTGCAAAAGGGCCGATGAGGCCGATGCCCGGCACAATCAACAAGGGCGCAAGCGCTGGGCCGAGCACGGTGCCCAGTCCAAAACTGGAAGCGACCATCGAAAGCGCCTTGGTCCGCTCTGCGCGGCTGGTGCGACTGGCAACATAGGCCTGCACCGCCGGGGGTGCCGCTGAACCAAAGCCTCCATAAAGAGAGCGCGCTGCGGCGAACAGCAGGATTGCGGAGAGCCCGCTGACCATGCCGCGAAGGCCAGCAAACAGCGCAAGGCCGCAAAGCCCGAACGAAATGGCAAATCCAGTCAGTCCTAACGCCATCATTGCTTTGCGTCCGCGTCGATCTGACCGCCGCGCCCAAAAAGGGGCAAGTAGCATCCAAAGCAGCGCGGACCAGCTATAGGCAAGGCTTACCCACACATCGGCAATGCCGAGGTGCGTTCCGATTGAGGGCATAACCGACTGCATCGCCGTATTGCCGGCCGCCGTTACCAGCATGACGGCAAACAGTAGCGCCATGCGCCCCGGTGGCAGCTCGACGATCTGGGGCTTGATTACCACGCGCCTTCTCTCATTCAATCAAATGTCGAGAGCAAGTCGGGCTCCTGGCAAGACAACTGGCCATACACTGCCGCGAGGATCGCCACGAAGTAAGTGTAACCGATTGCTTGCAGCAGCCCCGCGATCGCTTCGCCAATGAGGCGCTGCGGCTCGCCATCTGTAGCCAATACCAGCACAACGCCCACAAGCATCATGATCAGGCCATAGACCACCAAGAAAAAAAACGTGGCCAGCCCGATGAATGTGAGCAGCCGCCCGGCGTTGCCACGCGTAAGACGAAAGCTTGCGCGAATGGCTGCAATTGGGCTGCGCTCGCGCGTTTGCGCCATCACTGGTCCTACCATCATCGTGCGCATGATCGGATAAAGCCCCGCTGAAAATACGATAGCTGCAGCGAAGCGTTCGGCGATGCCTTGGGCGAGCACAGCGACGAGGACCATGGCGAAGGGCAACACCGCAAGCGCAATCATCAGTTGCGCTCCGATGTATGAAGGGATGGCGCGCAGACTGCGCCCAATCGCTTGCCCGATTGTGGGACGCGCCGTATCGAGCATAGCGACGAGCATCGTCAACATGCCCGCCATCGACACGAGTGAAAGCAAGACCAGCACCGGAAGTGAACTGGCATAGTACCCTTGCAGCGCATCCAGCACCTGTTGCTCACTCATTCCGGTGGCGAGAACTGGCGCTGGTACAAACACCGCAGCGGCAAGGCTTGGCAACAGAAAAAAGACGCCTGCAATTGCCAGCAGAACATCGCGGTTAGCCGCGACCATGCCTGCGGCGCTGGCCCAGGCGGCGCTGCTGTCGAGTTTTGTCACGGCTTTATATCCTTTGTATGGTGCGTGGCTTTAGCAGGGCCGATGGCGATGCGCACCCCCCAAGCCGCGCTAGCCTCTCCAGACTGGCCGTTTATGCTAGGCGGATCCTGCTTGCCAGCGGCCCCAAGCGGGGCCATGCGCCAAACTCATGGTTTTACGAGCACAGATTGAAATCCGGCGTGAATTGAGCCTGATTCCTTATAGGGAGGCGCTCGCGGTTATGAACGCGCGCAATGTGGCAATTGCCGATGGCTCAGAACGCGAATTGCTGTGGCTGCTCGAGCATCCCGCAGTTTACACCGCTGGCACCAGCGCAGTGGCGAGCGAATTGCTCGATCCTCGGTTCGAAGTGGTCGAAGCAGGGCGCGGCGGGCGCTACACCTATCACGGCCCAGGCCAGCGCATTGGCTATGTCATGCTGAATCTGATGAAGCGCACCCGCGACGTGCGCGGCTTTGTCCATGCACTTGAGGGATGGGTGATCGACACATTGGGCGATTTCGGGGTGGCGGCGTGGCGCGCGAAGGGGCGCATCGGTATTTGGACCGACGGCAAGGACGGACGCGAGGCAAAAATCGGGGCAATCGGCGTCCGCATTCGGCACTGGGTTACCATGCATGGCTTTTCGGTGAACTTGTCGCCCGATCTGGACCATTTCAGCGGAATTATACCGTGCGGGATCGCGGCGTTCGGCGTGACAAGTCTGGCGGACCTTGGCTACGATATTGCGCCGGAGGTATGGGATCGGGCATTGCTTGCCCGGGCAGATGCATTTCTGGCCCAGATAGGCGGACCTCAAAACTCTATTGATGCCGTAAGGGATTGATGATGATTCGCACGCTTGCGCTTATCGCGCTTACATTGGCCTTGGACGGCTGTGAGAGAAAACTTGCAAACCAAGCGGCGGGTGTCGCCAGCGGTGAAGTTTTGCCTGGCAGCATTAGCGACGCGATGCTCGATACCGAGCAGTCGCGCGCACAAGCACCCCTGGCTGTGGTTAGGCCAGTTGTGAACGCCTCTGGCCGAGGAGCGGAGGTCCTGCCTCCAGTGGACGGCGCGCCATCCGCCGAAAGTACCCTGATTGCTTCAGACACATCGGCATCCAAGCCAGTTGCCGCGGCTAGCGCTTCAGCCCAGCCCAAACCACCGGCGCGATAGGTCGCAATCCCTCAGGCGGGCGCTTCTGCCGCCTCCTCAGCCAAAGTCGGATAGTCGATGTAACCCGCTTCGCCCGGGAAGTACCACGTTTGCGGCACACCCTTATTGGGCGCAAAATCCGCGCCGACCCGAATGCGCTGGACCAAGTCCGGGTTAGAGATGAAGGGACGGCCAAAAGCAACCGCCTCTGCGCGCCCGGAGCTTACGTCTGCCGCAGCGCTCGCCGCAGTGTAATCGCTGTTGAGTACCAGCGGCCCTTTATAGATGCTGCGGATCAACGAGTCCTGTTGAGGTACGTCCGTTGCACCGAACGTACCCGCAGGGCCGGGCTGACGCAGCTCGACGAAGCCGACTTCAAGCGCTTGCAGAACCCGGGCGGCCTCGGCGAAGAGGGTGGCTGGATCGCTATCATCCACCCCTTGCGATTCGCCATTGGGCGATAGCCGGATCGAAACCCTGCCCGCACCCCAGATCGCAACCAGCCGCTCCATCACTTCGCGCATCAAACGCACTCGGTTTTCGGGGCTGCCGCCATAATCATCGTCACGCAAGTTCGATCCGTTGCGCAGGAATTGGTCGATCAGATAGCCGTTTGCCCCATGGAGCTGCACGCCATCGAACCCTGCTCGCTTGGCGTTTTCTGCGGCACGACCGTAGTCATCGATCAACCGGGGCATCTCATCGAGCCTTAGGGGACGAGCAATGGCATGTTCCTTTTTCCCCTCCGGCGTATGCGCTTCGCCTGGCGTGCGCGTAGCAGAGGCCGAAACCGGCAATTTGCCGCCCAAATAATACGGATGGACGACACGACCCATGTGCCACAACTGCAATACAATTCGACCGCCTTCTTCGTGCACCGCTTCGGTCACCGGCTTCCATGCTTCGGTTTGTTCGTCTGACCAAATCCCAGGTGCACTTGGCCATCCCGAGCCTTCGGAGCTGATGCCCGTAGCTTCGCTGATGATCAGCCCTGCGCTGGCCCGCTGTCGGTAATAAGTCTGCATGATCGCCGTCGGCACCGCGCCCGGTGAGGCACGACCGCGCGTGAGTGGCGCCATCAGGATTCGATTGGGGGCTTCGATAGCCCCAAGATGGATCGGAGTAAAAAGCGCATCGGTCATGGACAAGGTTCCCGTTGGATGAAAATGACGAGCGGACAAAGCATGCCTGGGAGACTGGGTTGCCCTTTGAAACCCGGTTAGGATGCAAGCTTCACGATGACAAGCGTCAGCAACAGCGAAACACCTCGAACCGCCACCCCAATTCATTTTGCCGCCTTGCTCGCCGGTAATTTTGCGCTCGCCGTTGGGTCCTGGTTTGTCCGTTTGGCAGATAGTGGTCCAGTTTCAGCAGCGTTCTGGCGGCTACTCCTGCCCTTACCGCTGCTCGGTTGGCTTGCTTGGCGGGAACGTCAACCATTGGCCGGTTTTAGGCTGAGCACTTGGGCTGCGTTGGCGATTGCCGGGGCAGTGTTTGCGTTCGATCTTGCCTGCTGGCACATGGGCATCGAGCGCACCCGGCTGGGCAATGCCAACATGTTCGGCAATTCGGGCAGCCTGTTGCTGATGATCTGGGGCCTTTTTGCTGCGCGCCGGTCTCCGCACTTGGCTGAACTTGCCGCGGTTGCGCTTGCATTGACAGGGGCCTCGATTATGCTTGGCCGATCGTTCGATATTGATGGCACCACGCTAACGGGTGACATACTTTGCATTGTAGCAGGGATTTTTTATGTCTGTTTCCTGCTCCTTGTAAAGCGCGCGCGGAGGCAACTTGCAAGCTGGTCGCTGCTTTTTTACACAACCGCAGCTGGAATTCCGGTCATGCTAGCAATCGCAATCTGGAAGGGTGAGCCGATCTGGCCGCACAATTGGTGGCCGCTGATTGCGCTTGCATTGGGTAGCCAGGTAATCGGCCAGGGTTTGCTTGTCTTCGCGTTGCGCCACTTTTCGGCTTTGGTGCTGGGGGTCGTGCTGCTCATGCAGCCAATCGTTGGGATTATCACCGGCTGGCTGGCATTTGACGAGACAATGAGCGCGCTCGATTGGCTAGGCATGACACTCGTCGCTGCATCGCTTGTTCTGGCGCGGCTTGGCGAGGGCCAGCATACCTGATTGCGCAAGCATTCCACCAACACCGTTTTGGAGCTAACATACACAATTGCAGCAAATTCCGATATTGCGTGTGGAAAAGCGGCAACTGACTGCTTGTTCAGCAGATTCCGCACCGGTAATCTCGTAATTTGCAAGCTGGCCGCATTGAACGCATTGCGACCTCGCACCTTGCCTGACCTGTCCGCCGTTCGAGTTTTTCCTGCCATGCCTGTCTCTCCGCTCATCTCACCGTCAATCCTCTCCGCCGACTTTGCGCGGCTAGGAGATGAAGTGCGCGCTATTGACGTGGCCGGCGCGGATTGGATTCACCTAGACGTCATGGATGGCCACTTTGTTCCCAACATCACGATCGGCCCCGCAGTGGTCAAAGCGCTCCGCTCGCACTCGGCCAAGCCTTTTGATGTTCATCTGATGATTGCGCCGGTAGATTTCTATCTTCAGGCCTTCGCCGAGGCAGGCGCTGACATAATTACCATCCATCCCGAGGCTGGGCCGCATATTCACCGGTCGCTCCAGGCGATCCGCGCGCTGGGCAAAAAGGCAGGCGTAGCGCTCAATCCGGGCACGCCGGCCAAGATGCTGGACTACCTGTTCGACGAGATCGATCTTGTCCTTGTGATGAGCGTGAACCCGGGCTTCGGCGGGCACAGTTTCATCACGGGCCAATTGCGCAAGATCGAAGCAGTGCGCAAGGCAATCGACAAAAGCGGGCGCGCGATCCACCTAGAAGTCGATGGCGGAATAGATGCTTTGACAGCGCGCCAATGCGTCAACGCGGGCGCAGATGTGCTAGTCGCCGGCAGCGCGAGCTTCAAAGGCGGACCTGCGCATTACAGCGCCAATATCGCCGCGCTTAGAGGAGCCCTTTGAGACGATGGAGCAACTCAGCACCTCTAGCGCTAGCAGCAAGGCGAAGGCGGGGCGCAAACCGGGCAGCAAACACCACTCCGTTCTAACAGGCCGGGCTCAGGTCGAGCCCGATGCCGTGCGCGCGATACCTCTGGAACCGACTGCCGAGCCGTTGGTTGTCGCAGGCCCTGCCGACCTAGGGATAAGGCTGGGCAGAATCAGCGCCGCGGCCGAAGCGCCGCCGACCGAGGCCGGAGTCATCGAGCCTGGGCGCGCGCTGGCCTTAGCGGATTTCTCACCGCCAGCGGTGGATGCGGGTTCGCGGTTGATTCGCCTAGCCTATAGGCTTGGACTGCCCGCCGGAGTGATCAATCCATTTCGTAAGCGCGCCCGTCCGCGCCTCACTGCCACGGTCACCAACCCGATCATAGGCGACGCAGCGGCGGGAACTGCCATGCGCGCCGGGCATTTCTTGCTGCACGGGGCCAAATCGCCATTCGCCGACACCGAGTTTGCAGGGCCGCGCCTTGCTCCGCAGTTTGAGCGCCTGATCCACGGGTTTAGTTGGCTCGCCGATCTTGAAGCATGTGCCCCGCGAACTCAAGGCGCGCCAGTTGCAGAGCGCGTCATGGGATTGTGGCTTGCTGCAAACAGCACGCCCAACGCGACACCAGCATGGCATGTGGGTCATGTCGGTCACCGCTTGCTCTCTTGGCTGATCCACGCGCCGCTGTTGCTCGCAGCACCCGACCGGAAAGTGCGCAGCCAGACCTTGCACACCTTTGAACAAACCGCGCGTTGGCTTGATCGCCATGTCGGTAAAGCAGAGGACACGCTCTCCGAGGTTGCAGGATGGACCGCAATCACCGCAGCGGGATTATTGCTCGCAGATGGGCGCGCTCGCCAGTTGTATGGCGAAGCCGGGTTAATCCGCGCGCTCGGCGATCTCGTCGGGGACGATGGTGGTTTGCTCTCGCGCAGTCCGCTGGGGCAGATGGAGGCAATCGCGCTGATCGTCCGCCTCAAGGCGTGCTATGCGGCGGTGGGGGCTTTACCGCCTGTTCAGCTTGAGACAATCCTCACCTTACTTGTTCCACCGCTTCTGGCGTTGCTTCACAGCGACGGCGGGCTTGGCTCATGGCAAGGCTCGGGCGCTGTTTCGGCGGGCCGGATCGAAGCACTCGTGAAAGCAAGCGGTGTACGCACCCGGCCGCTTCGCGATGCGCGCCAATGGGGGTATCAGCGGGTCACGGCTGGAAGGGCCGTACTTCAGATCGACGCCGCACCGCCGCCTTTGAACCGCCATGCAAGTGACGGTTGCGCTTCGACGCTAGCTTTCGAGTTCAGCCATGCGGCAGATCGGATCATCGTCAACTGCGGAGGTGCAGCATTTGCTGGCGGGCTCATTCCGCTGCGGCTCGCGCAAGGGCTCCGAGCCACAGCAGCACATTCCACGCTCGCCATCGACGATTTCAATTCGACCGCAGTTTTGATCAATGGAAAACTTGGTTCTGGCGTCTCTGAAGTAGAAGTTGATCGCCGCTCGCTAAACTCCGACGGAGGCGCGACGCGAATTGAGACCAGCCACAATGGTTATGCAGCACGCTATGGACTTGAGCACCGCCGCATCCTGATTTTACTCGACGACGGCACCGAGTTGCGCGGCGAGGATTTGCTTGTGCCTACCTCCCGGCGTGGGAAGCACGGGATGATCGCGGTGGCCTTGCGCTTCCATCTGGGTCCCCATATCGAACTGGCTCAGGGACACGATGGTCTTGGCGTAACATTGGCGCTACCAGATGGCAGCCTTTGGCAGTTTCGCTCAGGTCGCGATCCGGTCTCGGTGGAGGAAAGCCTGTGGGCCGACGGTCTGGGCAAGCCGATCGGCACACGCCAGCTAGTCATTGCCGCCAAAATTCCCCGCAGCGGCGAGAGCTTCTTTTGGCTGCTGAAGAAAATGCGATAGGATCAAAGCTTTGGCGAGTGTAACCATCAAACGGGCGCTGCTGTCAGTGTCTGACAAGTCCGGCTTGGCAGAGCTCGGCCAAGCCCTCTCTGC
>Ga0164294_10004670_pt1 | contig 11912 bp, 9 predicted proteins | sample GEODES005metaG_FD_111479 | JGI IMG/M metagenome (GOLD analysis project Ga0164294, IMG submission 111479) | Oligotrophic lake water microbial communities from Sparkling Lake, Wisconsin, USA - GEODES005 metaG | ecosystem: Environmental > Aquatic > Freshwater > Lake | place: USA: Sparkling Lake... | reverse complement strand
TGTGGTGGTCCGTTGAGAGAGAGTATCGGTGGAGTGCCCGCGCAGACCGCTGTGGCTAGGCGGTCTGGAGAGAGCACTGGTCATGGCACTGGTGCAGTGAAAGTATGGGCCGCTGTGGCTGTGGTGCGTGGTGGTCCGTTGAGAGAGAGTATCGGTGGAGTGCCCGCGCAGACCGCTGTGGCTAGGCGGTCTGGTGAGAGTTCCTTCTAACATGCATTGTACAAAATTGTAGGGGGCTGTTCGACGGCCTTGAATCATTGACACTTATTAACATCAATATAATTTGTGAAGCGGGGCTGCACGGTACCACTGGTGCACGGTGCTGGCCAGTGCCGTTCCGCCGAAAATACAAAATATACCGTCCACCGACTGCACACTTTTTACAGTTCTCGAGTCAATTGGTCTTCATTCCGTCGAGTTTGATTCACAGGATGCCTGCTGGACGCAAATTCGTCTTCGACGGCTGTGCCGTTCAAGATCGAGGCGGGCAAAAACTTCAAGGACCGGGCCAAGCCGCCACGCTTGGCTGGCAAGTTCATGCACCACGCCATCCTCATCGACGACTATGATGAGGATGGACCGACGGCAGTAGGCGCAGCGCCAAGCCATGCCTTTGAAGGTGGGGTGGGAGATTCACGAGCGGGTTTCTCTGTACGCGCCCTTGTGCCTGCTCCTCCACGCATTCCTCTTCCGGAGCATGCTGCCAAGAGTGCTCGAACGCGGAAAAGAGAAGCGCTACAGGTACTTCGCCCACGAATTCACACAGCACCGATTGTACTTGCTGCACAAGGTCTGCACACTTCCCAGAACGGAGATCCCTGCGCAACCTTGGAGTCGGTTCGTCTTCTGGCCGAGATGTCAATTGCAGATGGCGAGGCGGAACGAGGGACAGATATGAATGAGGTAGATCTGCGAGCAATGCTGCCGACCGCCCAGCAGTCTGCACCGAGCACGGAAGGTGCATCATCATCATGTACAGCAGCTCCAGACGAGGCCTTTGCCAAACCACGAGAAGCCGCTGCGCATTGGAGAAAGGCGGAGAGAACCATCCGCATAAAGCACGCTGCTCTCGAGCGGATTGCGAATGGTGCACGACGTCTGCCACCGCTGCGCCTCCAGGCTGCAAAGTCTGAACAGGTTCCAACCGCAGATGCATTCGAAGAGCGCGTTCGAATTTTGAGGGCGAGAGCAAAACGTCACATGGTTATAGGTCAGCAGGTGGCCTATGTTGACGATGATGAGTTCTGGAAGCATCAGACCAGCGTGGCTCAGCAACGAATCATCTTGCGAACACCGGCCGCTAGGGATACAGGAACTATACCGTATACTTTGCCGATTGCCGCCAACGATATGATGTGGAGGCGAAAGGAAGGCGACGGTAGGGCGCGCACGCCTCGTCTGAAGCCTATTGCGAGCAGTAGTCGGCGACAAAGCCGCAGCAGACAAAGCCGCAGCAGACAAGGCAGCAGACCAGGCAGCAGACAAGGCGGCGGCGATGGCTATGGCGGCGGCGCTTATGGCGGTCGACAGGGAGGCCGAGGCGGCGGCGATGGCTACGGCGGCGGCGTTGATGGCGGTCGACAAAGAGGCCGAGGCGGAGGCGACAGGGACGGCGACGGCGACGGCGACGACGACGGCTTCGGCGGCGGCGGCGGCGATGGCAGTCGAAATCGGCGCCTGAGCGACAGCGGCTACGGCGGCGGCATTCATGGCCGTCGACAGGGAGGCCGAAGCGGCGGCGATGGCCATGGCAAAGGCGATGGCGATGGCGATGGCAAAGGCGATGGCGATGGTCATGGCTATGGCGGCATCGACAATTATTATAAATTTTATGACGATGCAGCAAGGAATGGTGGACGTGGCGGTGGCAAGGGCGGCCGTGCACATGGCCGTGGTCATGGAGGTGGCGCACATGGCCATCACTGGCATGTGCCACATCATGATTGTGATGCCTGCTTCCTCAAAGAGGCGGATTCTGCTGCGGGCAGCCCCCGCAGCCACCGGACTGGCAAGAGTGGATGGCAGATGGTCAAACAGAGCTTTGACCCACACAAATCTCCCGTATGGGCATTCCGGGCACTGGCATCTGATGCCCAGACAGTGTTTGATACGCCGGAGGTCGAGTACAAACGCTTTGCTGCTGATTGGGTAAGAATCGTGGCTGCTGGGATCACTAAGGCTGTGGTGCGCGCCGATGATGACGGCGCTGCGGACGACGATGGCGACGGTATCCCCGACGAAGTTCAAGAAGTTGGCGAAGTGATATGGCACCACCACCGCACCCTCTGCGTCCTCTTTACCTACTACGCAATTCAGGACACAGAGACTTTATTGACGAGCATGCACTGTGCGCGCATTCCCCCAAAGCCCTACGAAGAGACTTCCTCGCGCTACTCACCATGCACGCTCGGCTCTCGCCCCCCCTTGGCAGTCATGACCCTGAACGCTTGGACGCTGTTTGTCAAGGATTTCCATCTCGCTTCGAACAGATCAAAGTATTGCAAACAGAGCGACATCGATAGGCTGTTCATCGCCGTAGACAAGGCATCCAAGTTCCGCGAAAAGGAGGAAGAGAGGGAGAGGGCGAAGAGGGTGCTGGCGGGCAAAGAGGGAGCAAAAGCGCAGGCCAAAGGAGAAGAAAGGGAGAATGCTCTCAGCCGCAACGAGTTCCTGATCGCGTTGGTTCACCTTGCGATCAACAAGTACGTTCTGACGAAGGAAGTGCCGGATGTCTCCAAGGCGCTGGATAGGCTCCTTGAGGTCGACATAACGGCTCAGCTGACGCACGCCCATGCCCACCCGGACTGCTTTCGGCGAACACACCTCTATTCGCAGCCCGTCGCCCAAGTGTTCCAGTTTCACATGGAATCTCTTCGGCAGATCTTTGATGGGATTGCAAACAGTCGGGCCGGCGCCGGGGGTCCTCGCAAGGGCGGGACCATCGACATCATGGAGTGGATGGCATCGCTGCGCGCCCTTGAACTTTGTGGTGATGACTTCAGCGAACGGGAGGCTATCCTGTGCTTTGCGTGGTCTCGATTGGCCGTCATCGAGACCATGAGTTTGCATGGCTTGACCAGAGACTCTACCCTCAACTTCGAGGGCTGGCTCGAGGCCATCGCGCGGCTTGCCTGCCTCAAGGCGCTGCCAACGTGCCAGGAGATCCGCGACGCGGGATGCAAGACTGCGGGGGAATACATGGATATGCTGAAGGCCCAGGACGAGGAAGCCTACACGACCATGCTAAAGGAGAGGCAGACGGAGTGGGGTCGCATGCCCACGAATCTGCCCTTCTTTCACTCGGTCTCTCACATGATCGAGCTCATCCTTCACCGCATCGAGACGACGCTCGGGGTCACCGGAGGCCAGATCACCGAGGAGGAAATGAGAATGTGGATGGCTCGTCAGCACCTATCCGGATAAAGCCGCATATACATCTGAACCATATACCAGGTAGTCCCAGCCATGATGTATGTAAAACGGGAAAACGCGCACTCAGTCCGGGTCACTCCTCTCGGCTTTGGACAATACTTGAACTGAACGTGTGAAGTGGCTGGCTTCGTATGTTACACGGTTTTTCCGGACTTTCGAAAGACTGTAGACTCCGCTGAGACTCTTCTTGACACATGCGGGGGGACCGCGACGAAAATGACTGAATTACCGACACCCGGCTCCCCCCGGTGTTTACCGACACTGAGAGGAGACGGGGTTCACACGAGTTCCGTCGGATTTCGCGCTGCTTCCTTTTTGGTTCGAACCACCTCCTCTGTTTTCGAACTCACTCTCGTGGCAGCAACGTCCCGCCCTCTGCCTCTCCAGCCATGTTCGCCGAGGGGCTTGCGAGCCCGGGCTTCATGAGCGGGCAGGGCGCCGCCGCCCTGCTCGCACGCATCTCGTCGCTTGAGCCAGACGCGCGCGATGACGACGATGACCTTGGCAATGCGGGCGTGCTCCGTGACCTGGGGCGTGCCGGCGTCGCGCCATGGGGTGGCGACGAGGGCGCGGGGCCCGAGGACGAGGACGATGAGATGCTCGGCGGTGAGGCGCGCGTCAGCCGCAAGGACAAGTCGCTTGGCCTGCTCGCGGACAACTTTCTGCAGCTCTTTGCGAGCGGCAGCTGCACGACGGTTGAGCTTGAGGGCGTCGCCACGCGCCTGGGCGTGGGCCGCCGTCGCATCTATGACATCGTCAACGTGCTCGAGTCGCTGGACGTGGTCCAGAAGGATCGCGCATCCTCGTACACGTGGCTCGGGCTCTCCAAGATGCCCGCATGCGTCGAGCGGCTGCTCAAGTCAAAGCCGATCGTTGAGCTGCTGGTCGACGACCCGAGCCTGGCGGGGGACGCGATCAACGGCACAAGGACGGCGGGCAAGGAGAATGGCGGGAACGACACGGGTCCCGTGATGGGCGCGACCGCCAATGGCGCCGCCGACAGGGCCGACAAGGTCGAGGGGCGCAAGGAGAAGTCGATCCGCGAACTGTCGACCAAGTTCGTTGGGCTTTTCCTACAAGCGGTGGCCACGCCCGGCATGGACGGTGTGATCTCGCTCGAGCAGGCGGCGCGCTCGCTGCTCCTGCACGAGAGCGGTGGCGACAAGCCCGGTGCCACCGCCGTCGAGCCCGACGCGGGCGCGATGAAGACAAAGGTGCGCCGGCTGTACGACATCTGCAACGTGCTCACGTCGCTGCGCATGATCGAGAAGATCAAGCTGCCCGACACGTCCAAGCCCGCCTTCAAGTGGCTCGGCGTCACCGAGGAGACCAAAACCGTCTTCGACGCCTCCTCCGCCGCCGCGCGCCCCATCAAGGCCTACGGCGGTGGCGTCAACGCACCCGTGTGTGCCAAGCGCGGCCGCCCTTCTACGGGAGGGGCGGGCACTCAGCACGGCACTGGGGCGGCCGACGGAGGCGCCCGGCGCCAGTCCATCGCCACTGACTGCCACCGTGTGGCTCGGGCGCGGCGTGACTCATTCGAGCCTCCTCTCGCCTTCGCCGCCACGCCCATGCCGTCGCTCGTCGTCGCCGCCGCCGCCGCCGCGTTCCCCGTACCTGCCATCCCCGTAGCCCCAGCCGCAGCGTCCGAGGCGCAATGGCGATGGACGCACGCACAGGCTCCACCGCTGCCCCCGCCGACGGCAGGCGCTCCCTTGAGCGCGAAGCCGGCGCTTGCCGTCGCACGCGCTGTCCCGTGCAGCAGCGCTGCATTCGCATCGACGGTTGCGCCGGCTCAGGCGGCGATGCCAGTGATGGCCCAACACCCTTCCCAATACGTGACCGCCGCTACCGCCGCCGCCGCCACCATCGCCACCGCCGCCACCGCCGCGACCCTCAACAGTGCCAGCGCCTTCGCCGCCTTTGCGCCCTCGGCGGCCCACTGCCCGATGCTCAGCCCGTGCGGCACACGCGCGCCGGCGACGGCCGTGCGGGTGGAGGAGGGCTGGTGTGGCGGCGCACCCACGCCAGCGCACGTGCAGGCCGAGCTGAACGGCGTGGTGCTCGATAACACGCCCCGCCAGGCGATCGCCGCGATGCTCACGATGGGCTTCGGGGCTGGGTGCGATGAGTTTCGTCAATCTCACGAGATGGGTTTCGGGGCTGGGTGCGGTGAGGCGCCGAGGCGCTCGCTCGAAGCGCATGAGGTGGGGCGCAGCATCTCGAATGAGATCGTGTGGGCGCCGCTCTCCAATGAGATCTGAATCTCCCTGAGATCTGAGCCAGATCTGAATCTCCCTGAAAAGTATGGGCGAGGCCGGTGCATACCAGCAGCGGCATGATGCGCTTCTAGCTTCGAGGGTGGTGCACGGTGGGCGGCCAAGCGGCGGCCATACGGGGGCCGCGACGGCGGCCGGCGCCCGTGTTGGTGGGCGTTGGCTGTGGGGAGAGGGTGGACCTCTTCTGCGGCGCCCACCGTGATGCATGGATCGGCGAGCGGTGAGAGAGCTGCCGAATCCATCCCTAATATGGATCGCCGAGCGCTGCCGAATCCATCCCTATCTGGATCGCCGAGCGCTGAGGGAGCAGCCGAGCGGCACGTGCAGGAGTGGGGCGCATCCATGTACGCGGATCGATCCATATTAGGGATGGACACGGGGCGGACCGGCTGCCAACGGAACTCATCGGCGGTTCGGACTCGGTGTGCTACTATTTTCAGCCAACGTGGGGCATGACGTGGGGTGGGGGGCGGCGAGCAGGCGTATCGCATGCTGCGGGATGTCTGAGGACTCTGGTCTCTGCCCAGGAGCCATGTCTGCTGGGGGCTGTGACACGCACATGCTTGGCGTGGGAGTCTGTGCTCTACTGTGCGGACATGGCGATTCGCAGAGATATGCGCGTGTCACGTGCGATGTAGCGTGTTGTTCATGGTTGTTCAACAACTTGTGATGAGAGGACCTTGTGTTTTCAAGAAGCGCTGCGGCGGGCACAGCGGAGGCGGCTCGTCACCCACGAACATGCCCGTAGACGAGAGCCCACCGCCACCGCCCTCACCGCCACCGCCATCGCAACCAGCACCACCAACCTCGCCGGCCGTCGCGCACGCACGCACCGCGATTTTGCGCTCATGATTACGATGGTGGTTTCCACTCTGAACTTGATCATCCTCGACCTGCCAGCCTCGTTGACGTGGCGCGAGCGCATGCGCGCCCAAAGGCACATCCGTCCGCACACCAACCCGCTGCAGTCACGATTCACGGCGCAACGCTTGGAGAAGGACCAAGTGCAATTCGATGCGGCCCGGCCTTTGCATGTCGACATCGGTTGCGGAAAAGGTCATTTCTGCGCGGACCTGGCATCGTCGCGCCCAGACATCAACGTGCTCGGCATCGAGATTCGCGAGCAGCTCGTGGACGAAGCGAAGCGCCTGCGTGAGCTGACGGCAAGTGGCAACCTGGATTTTGTGGCTGGCAGTGCCAACGCGCTCTTCGCACCATGCGTGGACGCGTTGCAGCCCGGCGCGCTCGCTTCGTGCTCTGTCCAGTTTCCCGACCCGTGGCCAAGGCGGCGCCACCAGAAGCGACGCGTGGTGCAGCAACCACTTGTGCGCGACATTGCCTCACGCCTGCCCTCGGGCGGTTTCGTCTTCTTGCAATCGGACGTCGAGGAGCTCGCACGCGAGATGCGCACTGCGTTCCTCGAATGCGGTGCCTTCCAGTTGCCGCCTGCCGAGCAGCACGATCAGCACGGCTGGCTCCTCGAAGACGCGCGACCCTTCGAAAGCGTGCGCACTGAGCGAGAGCGGCAGGCCACACGGCGGCAGTTGAGCGTTTGGCGCGCGCTTCTGGTTCGGACATCTCCGATTACAACCGATGATGGATAATATCTGTGTTACGTGAAATTTAAGCCACTGGAATCAGTGGCACAAATATGAGCACGTATTCACACAACTGTTCCCAGCACTAAATGACCGGACCGGACGTACCGCCAGGGCACCGCAGGTGTACGGCTCCCGTAAGGGCGCCAACGGCCAAGCCGGGGACGGCGAAGGCGTACGCGATAGAGACGCGCACGCCGCGTTAACACACCGCATCAACCATGCGATTGCGAAGGCAAGGCAGCCACCGGACCGAATGGACCCGCGAGGACGGAGAAGCCGGTCTGCGGTGCGTAAAACTGAGTCTGACCCCGCGTGGCCCTTGATTATGTCCTCACCTCTCCGGCTCTCACCTCATGGGCGCCACGGGCCATAGAAGCCCTCGTTCGCCTTGACCTGCGCCTGGCACGCCAGATGGTCGAACTCGCTCGCCCTCTGATACTTGGTGCGGCGGAGCTCCTCCATTCGCGCCACCATGCGATCCACAATGTCGGGGTGCGCCCTTTCGAGGTCCTCATGCTCTGTCGGGTCCTCCATGATGTTGTACAGGCACGCTCGCTTGAGTTTGTCATTGTCGTTGCCACACAGCTTCCAGTTTTCGCTAATGTTCCCATACGGTATGTGGGACGCGTTTGGAAACTCAGGGCCTTGCCAGAACGTCTGCAGCTGCAAGCCCTGAACCAGCTTCCATGGCCCCTGGATGAGAGCGCTCGCGTTCGCGCTCGATCCTGCTTTGCCGTCCACCCAGTCGAGCGAAATTGGGATCTCCTGTCGCGGAGATGTGCCGCTCGTGGAAGAGATCAGCTGCACCATCGAGAGGGAATCAATCGGTGGCAGGCCGTACTTCGCCGCGACATGGTCCGTGGGGTCGACCCCAGCGAGCTCGCAGAATGTCGCATACCAATCGGCAATGTGCACGTATGCGCTCGTCGTCGTCCCTCGCAGCGACGCCGCAAGGATGCCTCCACTCACAAAGGCCGCAGCACGCACGCCCCCCTCCCAGTTCGAAGCCTTGCCTCCCAGCAGAGGCCAATTATTGGCGCCGGCACCGTGGGGGAACGACGGGTCGGAGCTCCAGTACACGGGCCCACCGTTGTCGCTTGAGAAGACGAGGAGGGTGCGCGACCACATCTGCTTGGACATGAGGGCACTGGTCACGTTCCCGAGGATCTCGTCCCAAACCGAGCACTGGCCGGCGTACAACCGCCGATCCTCATACCAGCTCAACGGGTACAGATTCGCAAAGCGTTCTGGCGGCTCGAGAGGCGTGTGCGAGGACGCCGGCGCCAGGTACATGAAGAGCGGCTGCACGTCCGGCTCGTGATCGAGTACGGCCTTCACGGCAAAGTCGTTGAGCTGGAAGCCACTGTGGCGCGATCCGGCTGTGGCGCGCGCCGGGCTCGAGTTTTGCCACCAGTCATGCGGAGAGCCGGACGTGTCGTTGATCGGGATGATGCACTCGCCGTCCGTGCAGGATCGCTGTGTCAAGTGGTCTTCAGCTCCCGCAAAGAAGACGAGGCTCTCATCAAAGCCGCGGCCTGCCGGTATGTGCCCCCAGCTGCTCATCCCGAGGTGCCACTTGCCCGCATGCACTGTGCGGTATCCAGCCGACTTGAGCTTGGCTGAGAGGAACGTCATGTTACGAGGGACGCCCTGCGCGAGGTCGCAGTTCCCCAAGTTCTGCTGCTGCACATGGATGGGTAGCCGACCGGACATGAAGCTTGAACGAGACGGCGAACAGTACGGAAACACGTAGTGCCGGTCGAGAGTGAGGCCTTCGGCTACGAGCTTGTTTGCGTTTGGCGTGTGCATCTGTGGGTTGTGCCAGCCGACGTTGTTCCATCCGGTGTCATCGGCCATGAAGAAGAGCAAGTGAGGCAGAGCGGTCATGTTGGGCTGGAGCATATAAGATGTGTTGACGCCTGCCTGGCGCAGGCTCAGCTGCCAGCGTGGTAGGCTGAGCTGTACGAGTGAGTACACAAAGGCTCGTGAGAGTCTGCAACAGGCTGCAACCACGACCACAAGGGAGTTCGCGCCTTATGAGCCCCCCCCATGAATAACCAGACGTGAACGCATACATGGAGCGCATGTCAAGTCAATCCAAGTGAAACACGAAAACAGGAACGGTAAGATCGGTCGAGTTTCATTCCAGAAAAGGCACAAAAAACCGTACGACGTCTTGACTCGCTCACGATCCACGCACGCATCAAGTCGAGCGTCATGAAGCGCGTCGCGGTCGCCTTCGTTGTGTTGGCCGCACAGGCGTACGCGAGCAACGTGACCGTGTATGAGGTACGCAGGCCGCACGGCGCGCGGCTCCGCGCTTGCAGCCCGTATCGATGCGGTTCCGATCGCTTTAGCGCTCCCGCGGCTCCTCATATGTTCACGTCCTGTGCCGCCGCAGTACAAGATCGACAGCCCGGTCGCCGACATTCAATGGGTCGGATCGGACAAGAAGGTGTGTGCAGCGCTAGCACGTTGCGCGCCGTGTGCCTGCACGCAAGTGCGGCTGCTCATGGTGCGGCGCTCTCGCCTGTTGCAGACGATCTATGTGCGGAGCAGCAAAAACTTTGTCTATCGCAGCGAGGACGAGGGCCGGTCGTGGGAGCGGCAGAATTGGAAGATGGAGAAAACGAGCGACGACGAGAAGTCGGGCATCCTGTCTTTCCACGTGTCGCCTTCTGACACGAATAAAGTGCGCCGCCGCGGCCGCTGCTGCGCACAGCGCCGCAATAGACGCGTCGCCCGCCACTTACATCGGATGGCTCGTCGCGTGCGCAGCTCTTCTTCCGTGGCGTGGGCAAACAGCACTGGGCCACGCTCGACCGCGGCGGCAAGTACATTCCGCTCGAGCCAGCGTTCACGATCAAGGAGGTCAAGACCCACGCGACGGAGCCACCGCCCCCTGCCTTGCATGCATGTGCTCACCACGGCGTCCTCCCTTCCCCACAGGTCAAGATCCACCCGACGGAGCCAGAGTGGATGATGGCGTCGCATCTGACGGAGGGCTGCAAAGGCGCCGAGCGCAAGGAGTGCAACATGGAGGTTTACCTCACCCAGGGTACGCTGATGCACCACGCCTGCACGCGCGCCGCCGCTGCTGCTCGTTGGGGCCATCACCGCAGCAGCCCTATTCGGCGCGCCACGTGGCACCGGCCTCGAGGGGAGCGCCCAGTACGGCGCGCCACGTGGCACCGGCCCTTTTCGGCGCGCCACGTGGCCGCGCGCGGCCCCGCAACCGCGCATGCCCACCGGGTGCTCGGCACGGCGCCCGCTCACCGCCCTGGGCTCTGCCTCCTCGGCGGCGGCTTGCTGCTGGGCCGGCCGCTCGCCACGGCGCCCTTCCGGACCGGCGCTCACCACGGCGCGCGCCGCGTTGAGCAGACCTCGGCAAGACCTGGAGGCTGATCCAGCGCTACGTGGCTCAATTCGAGTGGGCACCCGCGGCCGACGGGCTGCTCAAATCGGGGATGCTCAAAGAGTCGATCTTCATGGTCACGTATCAAATGAGCTCGGGTAACCAGCCGTTTGGCGTGTGGAGCGCCAAGGCGCAGGTACGTTGATTGCCACTGATGACCTGCCTTGCATGCATTGGCGTGTGGAGCGCCAAGGCGCAGGCACGTTGATTGCCACTGATGACCTGCCTTGCATGCATTGGCGCTCACCACAACGCTCTCGACCCGCTCCGGTGCGATCCAGTTGAGGCAGCGTTGATTGCCTCTGATGACCGACCTTGCATGCATGCGCTCACCACAACGCTCTCGACCCGCTCCGGTGCGATCCAGTTCTCGCGCTCCGATGACCTATGGAAGACCAAGTACACGCTGCTGCCGCGCGGCAACCGCTTCCTCTTCCTTGACAAGTTCATCTTCGTCGCTGTGGTCAACAAGCACCACGAGACGCAGGTGAATCTTTATGTCTCGTCGGAGGGCGGCCGCGTCTTCAAAAAGGCGCGCTTGCCGTTCCAGCTGACCGAGCACTCGTACACCATCCTCGACACGTCCGAGGGCTCTGTCTTCCTCCATGTCAACCACGGCGACTACAACACGGGCTACGGCAACATCTACCTCTCCGACTCGGAAGGCCTGCGCTTTGCGCTCTCGCTGCGCAACAACAAGCGCGACGCACAAGGCCGGTGTGACTTCGAAAAGGTGCAGGGCATCGAGGGCATCTACATCACGAATGAACAGATCAACGTGGATCCGGAGTCGAAGAAGGAGAAGCCCAAGCTGCGCACCAAGATCTCCTTCGACAAAGGGGGCCGTTGGGCCAATGTCAAGTCGCCCTCGGTGACGAACACGGGCAAGGAGTTTGCATGCAACCCAACCGAGGATCCGAAGTGCTCACTGCACCTGCACGGCGTCACGGACTCGTGGGGCCCCTTCTACTCGAGCAAGAACGCCATCGGGCTTGTGATGGCGACGGGCAACGTGGGCTACCACCTGAGTGATAAGGAGGACGAGGTGCACACGTTCTTCTCACGGGACGCGGGGTTGACGTGGAGCATGGCGCGAGCGGGCTCCCACATCTATGAGTTTGGCGACCACGGCGCGATCATCGTCATCGCAGATGATCGCAAGGCGAGCAAGGAGGTGTACTACTC
>Ga0164294_10004669_pt1 | contig 11913 bp, 9 predicted proteins | sample GEODES005metaG_FD_111479 | JGI IMG/M metagenome (GOLD analysis project Ga0164294, IMG submission 111479) | Oligotrophic lake water microbial communities from Sparkling Lake, Wisconsin, USA - GEODES005 metaG | ecosystem: Environmental > Aquatic > Freshwater > Lake | place: USA: Sparkling Lake... | reverse complement strand
GCGCCCCAGGACATTGCTGAGTTCAAGCGTCATTTTCACTCCGATTGGTTCGATGCCGTTGCACTGTCAATCTCCACCGAGCGGCACTTGGATGCTGTGTCCAAGGCTGTAGCGGAGTTGCAAGCTTCAGCTTTCAACCCGAATTTGCAGATCTTTGTGGGTGGCCCGCAGGCCAGCCTTGCACCTGAAAAGTTAAATTGGCGCGGCACGCATCTGCTCAATGTCGATGCACGACAAGCTGTTGAGGCGGTGACGCAAAGGATGGACGCGGTCAGCCGTCAGCACGGCGTGACGCCTGTGGCGTCTTAATTCCAAACGCAGGTAAATAAAAAGCTGATAAAAATTTAACTGTATAATTTAAATAATGTTTGAATATATTTTAAAAATAATTCTTAAATTAAAAACATTAAAATAAATAATTCTAAAATATTAATTTAATGAACTTTACTGATCTGGAGCCAGCCACATTCACCAAGCTGCTGGGGGTAGTTTCGGATGTGACTTTGATCATTAATGACAAAGGTTTCATCGAGGATGTGTCCACCGGACAGGACACCATGGCGTCTCTGGGTTGTCAAGGCTGGATCGGCAAGCTCTGGGCCGAGACTGTCACCGTCGAGAGCAAGAAAAAAATTCACGAGCTCTTGCTTGTGCAGCCACAAGCTCAGGCGCTGACTTGGCGCCATGTCAATCACCCCACACCCTCAGGCGGTGAGGCGGCTATTCAATACATCACCGTTGCCCTCAAGGGGCAAAAAATGTTGGCGGTGGGTCGAAACCTGGAGCGACTGGCCGAATTGCAGCGCCGCCTGGTTGAAACACAGCAGTCTGTAGAGCGCGACTACCTGCGCCTGCGGCACATTGAGGCCCGCTACCGCGTTTTGTTTGAAACATCACCGGAAGCTGTGCTGATGGTGGATGCTCATAACTACCGCTTGCTTGAGGCGAATATAGGCGCTCAAGCGCTTTTCAAGGACGCTGGCAAGCGCTTGGTCGGCAGGGATTTTCGAGAGTGTTTTGAAACCGAAAGCCAGGGTGAAGTTCAGTCCTTGCTCAGAACGGCGCTGGCCACGGGTCGAATTGAATTGTGCTCTGCCTTGGTGGCCGGTTCCGAGTCGGCACTCACTGTTTCAGCCACTGTTTTCCGCCAGGAGGGTGGCGCTCAATTTCTGGTCCGGCTGACCCCGCGTGAGGCTTTTGCGTCCGTCAACAGCGATACGCAATCGGCCGCGGTGCTCAGCGCGGCGATGGAGCATTTCCCTGATGGATGGCTGCTTACGGACACGTCCGGCGCGGTGAAAAGCGTGAACGAAGAAGGCATGGCGCTGCTGGGATTGACAGCCCCATCGCAGGTGATGGGTCAATCCTTGGAGCGATGGTTGCTCCGAGGTGCCGTTGATTGGGGCGTGCTCAATACCTCCTTGAAGCAGAATTTGCCGGTGAGGAATTTCGCCACCGAGGTCAGAACCTTGTCGGGGATGACGCTTCCGGTCGAGGTGTCGGCGGTTCATTTGCTGCAACCCGAGCCTTTGTATGTGTTTTTTGTGCGGGATATGGACAGGCGATTGCAGGCTTCGTCAGAAGCTACCCAAGCGCTTCCCAACCCTTTTGCCGAACTGTCCCAACTGGTAGGCCGTCGCCCCATCAAAGACATTGTGGGCGAAACCGTGGACACCATTGAGCGCATGTGCATTGAGGCGGCGCTGGAGTTAACGCACAACAACCGGGCGTCTGCCGCTGAAATGCTGGGGCTTTCGCGCCAGAGCCTTTATGTGAAGCTGCGCAGATTCGGCATTTTGTCGGATAACGAAGTCGATTCGCCCCTCACTTGATCGTCCGGTGTATTTTTTGATTGACACTTAGTGTCAACACTGGTTGACAAGTCAACACGATTTCACATAATCAAGGCATGGACAACCCCAGCCTTGCATTCAAGCCAGCACTGCGACACCCCAGTTTTCGCACCGTCGCTGAGCTTCTCAAGCCGATTACCTGGTTTCCGCCTGTCTGGGCTTTTGCGTGTGGTGCGATCGCCTCCGGTCAAAGCCTGACGGACAACTGGATGTTGATTTTCTTGGGCCTCGTTCTCACGGGCCCTTTGGTTTGCGCCAGCAGCCAAGCGGTGAACGATTGGTTTGACCGTCATGTCGATGCCATCAATGAACCCCACAGACCCATTCCATCCGGCCGCATGCCGGGCCACTGGGGTTTAGGCATTGCCATTGCCTGGACGCTGCTGTCACTGCTGTGGGCCACGATGATGGGCCCCCGGGGTTTTGCGGCCTGTGCATTGGCGATTGTTTTGTCTTGGGCCTACAGCATGCCGCCCGTGCGGCTGAAAAACAATGGTTGGTATGGCAACGCCGCCTGCGGCCTGAGTTACGAAGGTTTAGCTTGGCTCACAGGCACTGCCGTGATGTTGGGCGGCGCATGGCCAGGCGCCAATGCGGTGTACCTGGCTTTGCTGTACAGCTTGGGTGCGCACGGCATCATGACCTTGAATGACTTCAAGGCGATAGAGGGCGACCGCCAAATGGGCGTTGCTTCACTGCCGGTTCAACTGGGTGCCCAAGGCGCTGCCAAAGTGGCTTGTCTCTTCATGTGGTTGCCGCAAGTGGCGGTGTCTGCGTTGCTACTCAATTGGCAGCTGCCATGGCATGCATTGGCCGTGCTGCTGCTGAGTTTCTTGCAGTGGCCCTTGCTCATCAAGTTTTTGAAGAACCCGATTGAGCGTGCTTTGTATGTGAGCGCATTTGGGGTGCCTATTTTTGTCAGCGGCATGATGGTGAGCGCTTGGGGCTTGCGCCAATTGAATTCAGCGGGAGTCACATGACATCTCCATATTTTGGCTGGTTTGAAATCATCCGTTTGGGTCTGATTCAGGCCTGCCTGGGTGCGGTGGTGGTGGTCACCACATCCACACTCAACCGCATCATGGTGGTTGAACTGGCTTTGCCCGCCTTGTTGCCCGGCTTTTTGGTGGCTTGGCATTACGCAGTGCAAATCGTGCGCCCACGCATGGGCTACGGTGCAGACAAAGGCAGGCGCAGCACGCCCTGGATGATGGGCGGCATGATGGTGCTGGGCGTGGGAGGCTTTCTTGCGGCGGTGTCCACGGTGTGGATGGCGACATCACCTTCGGCCGGTATCGCCTTGGCAGTTTTTTCATTCAGTTTGATAGGTTTGGGTGTGAGCGCCTGCGGCACCTCACTCTTAACTTTGATGGCTAAAAAAGTGCCTGAGGGCAGGCGTGCGCAAGCCGCTACAACTGTGTGGCTGATGATGATCATGGGCTTTGCCCTGACGGCCGGCATGGTTGGTAAGTTGATTGACCCTTACAGCCCTGAGATTTTGCTGAAAGTTTCAGCGGGCTTGAGTGTGGTAACTACATTGCTCACGGCGCTTTGTTTGTGGCGCCTCGAAAAATCAGGCGATGACTTGGCTCCCGCTAAGCAGGCCAGCCCGTTGGACTTTAAGAAAACATTCATCGAAGTCTGGTCTGAGCCCAAAGCAAGAACTTTCACCATCTTTGTCTTTTTGTCGATGCTCGCTTACAGCGCCCAGGATTTAATTTTGGAGCCGTTTGCAGGCGCGGTGCATGGCATGTCCCCTGGCAAGACCACACAGCTCTCAGGTTGGCATCACATGGGTGTATTGATTGGCATGCTGTGCGTTGCGGCCGCGAGTTCCCGCTGGGTAGCCGGCCGGCTGGGCTCGGTGCATGCATGGATGCTGGGCGGTTGCATTTTTTCTGCGCTGGCCACAGTCGGCTTGTCTGCGTCAGCCATGGAAATGCTGTCATCCCCATGGCCACTCAAAGCCAACGTGGTATTTCTGGGCGTTGCCAACGGTGCTTTCTCCATTGCTGCCATTGCCACCATGATGTCATTGGCGGGGGAGGGTGGGCCAGGCCGGGAAGGCACCCGCATGGGTTTATGGGGCGCAGCGCAGGCGCTTGCTTTTGGTTTGGGCGGGCTGGTGGGCACCGGGGCCAGTGATCTGGCGCATGCTTTGTTGGGCGACACCCGAGCGGCCTACCTTGCGGTATTCGCATTTCAATCGCTGATGTTTTTAGCTTCAGCACTCGTAGCATTTCGGATGCGTCCGGCCGGCGTGCAGACGATCAACACAACTGTAGACAACTCCATTTTATGGAAAGGTAGGACCGCACTATGAGCCGTACCGATTTTGATTTCGTGGTCGTCGGCGGAGGCCCCTCCGGTGCGACTGCTGCGCACGATCTGTCTCGCGAGGGCTGGCGGGTTTTATTGCTGGACCGCAAAGGCCGGCCTAAGCCATGTGGTGGTGCAATACCCCCGCGCCTGATCAAAGACTTTGACATTCCCGACCATTTACTGGTGGCCAAAATACGTTGCGCGCGCATGATTTCGCCGGCCGATAACCAAGTTGACATGCACATCGACAACGGCTTTGTGGGCATGGTTGACAGGCAGGACTTCGATGAATTTTTACGCGAACGCGCTGCGGCCTCCGGTGCTGTCAGGCAGCAAGCCTTGTTCGACAAAATTGACCGTGATGATTCTGGAATGCTCTGGGTGCATTACACGCCAGTGACCGGTAAAGACCATGCTTCGGCCATACCGCCGCAAGCCACCAAAGTCTCAACGCGCATGGTGATCGGCGCCGATGGTGCACGCTCCGAAGTGGCACGTCAGCAAATCCCCTATTCCGACCGCACGAAGTACGTGTTTGCCTACCACGAGATCATCCAGGCCCCCGTGGAAAAAGCATCGCATGACGGTGAGCGCTGCGACGTTTACTACCAGGGCGAGGTCTCACCCGATTTTTACGGCTGGGTTTTTCCGCATGGAAAAACCATGAGCGTTGGCACCGGCAGTGCCGACAAGGGGTTTTCATTGCGCAGCGCGACAGGTCACTTGAGAAAAGTAGCTGGTCTCTCGGATGCGCTCACATTGCGGCGCGAAGGCGCCCCGATACCTCTGAAGCCGCTGCCCCAGTGGGACAACGGCCGTGACGTGTTGGTGGTGGGCGACGCTGCCGGTGTGGTTGCGCCGTCTTCGGGCGAGGGTATTTACTACGCCATGGATTGCGCGCGAACCATGGCACGTGCTGCGCACACAGCCTTGAAAACTGGTAACCCGAGCTGCTTGAAAAAAGGCCGCAAGGTGTTCATGAAGCAGCACGGCAAGGTGTTTTGGATCTTGGGCGTGATGCAATATTTCTGGTACCAGAGCGATAAACGCCGGGAGAAGTTTGTCAAAATTTGCGAAGACCGTGATGTTCAAAAGCTGACCTTTGAGTCATACATGAACAAAGAACTGACGCGCCGCGACCCGATGGCGCATCTGAGGATCTTCCTGAAAGACACGGCACACTTATTGGGGTTCGCCAGAACTTAAAAAAATAATCAAGCCCTTAAGTTCCCATTTATGAAGGATTTCCACTGCATAAAGACACCTAAAGATGGTTATCCCTTTTGAGGGCAAGGGTTTTGGAGCGTTGAAAACTCTGTAAAAACTATTTATAAACCGTGCATGACTAGCGGATCGGCATGCTATTTTGCTGGCAAGAATGCCCCGATCACCACCTTACCGGTTGGTACGCTAGTCTCCCGCAAGGTTTTGGATGCCTAATTTCACTGGCTCAATGAGTTCGGCAAATCGTCTACAAGCCCCGCGGTCTGCCAACGACGAGTGCAAAGACTCGTTGCAAAAAGTCGTTGAGGAGCAGCTCATCCCGAGGCTGCTGAGTTCTCAAAATTACAGCGCCCGCTTGTCGGCCCAGGACATATCAGAAGCTAACCCTGAGCCATTCCCGGAGTTCAACGAGTTCACCAAGGCCTGCCGGGAGGGTGATTCCCTCAAGGTCAACAAAATTGTGGACGCCCTGGTTGCCCAGGGGGTCGTGCATGAACGCATTTTTCTGGAGTTGATCACACCCGCCGCCAGACACTTGGGCGCGCTGTGGGACCAGGACTTGTGCAGCTTCACAGAGGTTACTTGTGGCCTGGCTCTGATGCACCAGGTCACTTACCGCCTTGGCTACGAATTCAGGGATGGGCCGCAAGCAGAGGGGCAGCTAGCCCACGTGATGCTGTGCTGCGCCCCTGGCTCCATGCACTTTTTGGGCGCCACCATCGTTGCGGACTTGTTCAGACGAGAGGGTGCCTCTGTCGTCATTGAAATCTCATCGACCGAGCAAGAGCTGGTGCGTGCAGCGGCCAATGAATGGTTCGACGTCATTGGTATTTCTGTGGCCCTCGAGTCTCAATTGGACAAGTTGCCTGAACTCATTGCCCGGCTCAAGAAAAGCTCCGGCAATCCCCATGCAAAAGTGCTTTTAGGTGGACCTATTTTTCTGCTGATAGACGCACAGCCTGAAATGTTTGGCGCAGACGCCATTTCTAACAACCCGATCGAAGTCGTGGCATTGCTCAAGCGTTTTGCGTCGAAGTAAGACCACAAACTTTCATGACCAGCGCCGCGGTGCTGTGAGGGTCTTCTTCATGCGCCAGATGGCCCAAGCCCGGCTGTAGATACAGCTTAGCCTGAGGCAACACCTGGCAAGCCTTTTGAGCCAGTTCCGGCGGCACGGTGCGGTCCTCAGAGCCCACCAAAATCGAAACCTTGTTGTTGATGTGTGGCAGCTGGCTTGCGAGTTCAGACAGGTTCCAGGCCGCCATCATGCCCAGTACGCTGTGCACATGACCGGAATGGCTGAACACTGTTTTGTACAGCGCTGTGCCGTGCTCATCGAGCCTGGAGCCGGTTTGAGCAATCGACTTGGCAATCACCGACGGCTGGCCGGCCAGTTTGGCGGTTGCCCAGGCTGAAACCGGGTTGATGGCGGCCAATTTGGCAGCCGGTCCAAAAATCCATGAGGGCATGCCGGGAATCTGCAGCCAGGCCGGGTTCAAGCCAATCACATGCGTTGGGGCCAGGCTAGCTTGCTGCAAGACCATGTGCGCTGCGATGGCGGCGCCGGCCGAGTGGCCGGCGATGACGGCCGGCGTCAGTCTCATTTGCAGCAGCAGGGCGCGAAGGCCCTCACCCATGCCATGCAAAGACAGGCTGTCTTTGGCTCCCCGGCTGGTGAATGCGTGGCCCGGCAAATCAGGCGCGATGACTTGAAAATAAGGGCTGAGCAAAGGCAGAAGGCCTCGCCAGCTGAAACTGCCGGAACCGGTGCCGTGCAAAAGCAAGAGGCACGGTCCCTGACCGCAGACCTGCACATGCCATTGAATACCTCCCGCATGGATGAAGCGGCTGTGGCTTGCGTGCGGCCAATGGTGGCGATGCGCGTCCCACTGCATGGTGGGGTAAAGGCTGTCAAACATCTCAGGCTGACTGCTTGCGCAAATTGTCTATGGCGTTGGCCATGCGCTGGGCCTGGACCTGCGGCATGGGCATGTAACTGGCACCCATGGCGTCGGCCAGGTTTTGCACTTGAAGGTCCGGCTGAATCGAGGTGTCTATCCACAAAGACCGGTGGCCGGTTTGACGCCATTGTTGGACCCATTGCAAGGCATCGGCTTGTGCCTGCGCACGTCCGCCCAGGCCTTGCAAGGTGACGTTGGCTCTGCCATCGCTGAGCACCACCAAAATGGGCGTGACGCCTTGTCTTTGCAGCTGTATCGATTGTTCACAAGCCATTTTCAAGGCCAGGGCCAGGGGCGTTCCGCCGCCACCGGGGAGCCCGGTCATGGCGCGCTTGGCGCGTACCAGCGAGCGCGTCATGGGCAACAGCAACTGGGCTTTGGCGCCTCTGAAGGCTACGATGCAGACACTGTCGCGGCGTGCATAAGATTGTTGGAGCAACAACTCCACAGCGCCCTTGGCTTCAGACAACCTTTGAAGTGCGGCAGAACCCGACGCGTCCAGCGCCAGGATCATGCAGCTCGAGCTGTTTTGCTGGTAGCGGTGCACATGAAAATCTTCAGACCGGATGGCCACGCGGCCTTGGCCGCTAGCGCTTCTCAAGCGTTGTTTGGGAGCGGCAGCACGCAAGGTGGCCAGCACATGCAGTCGCGCATGGCCTGCGGGTCTTCCAGGGCGGGGCGGCAAGGGCCTGCCGCGCTGCATGCCGGAGCGAAATTGGCCGCTGCGCCCGGAGGTGTTGCCTTGACTGCTGCCTGTTTTGGTCAACAAGCTGTCCAGTAAGTTGGGCGGCAAACTGGCCAGGGCAGACGCGATCATCATTTCCTGCAAATCTTCGGCCGAGGGGTTGTTTGTTGAGGGCTCATCTTGGGGCGTTTCATCTGCCGGCGGCGGGTCTTGCTGGGCCTGCTGATCGGGCGGCTCTTGTGCCGCTTCTGGTGAAGGGTCCGGCGCCGGTTCCTGATCAGACGCCGTTTCAGGCTCTGGCGCAGACTGCTGCTCTGCCGGCGCAGGCCAGCGCGTGGCGCGCGGTGCTAAAACGCGGCGCGCTGCAAACTCCAGATCGTCCTCAGACACAGCGCTTCGCTTGTTCAACGCAGCATGGCAGCAAGCCACACGCAGTGCCAGGGTCGGCGTGCGCAAGGAATCAATGCCAAGTCCCAGTGCGGTCGCGCAGACGGCCAGAGCTTGGTCATCGGACCATTGAATTTGGGGCAATAACTGGCGGGCTTGGAGCAATTGTTCTGCTGGGATGCGGATGTCCAAAACTTGACTTGAGCTGTTGCCCGCGTCAGCCTGGCTGATCTCAAGCTCCAGGACATCTGAAGGCGCCAGCGCTTGAAGGTCAAACCACAATCCCAGGCGTTCTTGCAGCGATTTGCCTACGGGCGCTTCATCGTCCATGGACTCGTCCAATGCCACCACACCGAATTGCGTGCGGGGCGCTGATTCAGAGCCGCCGGACATCTGCAGCGGCGGCAAGGATTGCGTGTCCATGGCCTGTGTCATGGGCGCCATCAGGGCGGCCGGAAAGCGTTCGGCCATGCTGATGCAGACAACCCCCTGATCGGCTTGTTGAAGCAAACCCGACTGCATGTGCAAGCTGCCGGTTTGCAGCGTCAGCGACAAATCTATGCCGCCGAGCAAACGTTCCATGTCGACACTGCCCGGCACTTTGACGTTGTTCAGCCCGGCTGCCAGCAGATGGCGCAACCAACGTTCACGCACCGGCCCGAAAGGTGCACGCAACCAGATGCCGCCAAATCCGCTGGGGTCAATTTGCAGCAGTTGCAAGGACGTGAGCGCGTCGTTCCAGGTCTCCAGTCCTTGCGTGTCTTCAGGCATGACAGCTCAGGCAGCCAGTATGTCTTGCAGACACCGTTGCACGCGCTCGCCGGAATCCGTATCGTCCAGCGGATTGCGCCTGAGGCGATGGCGCAAAGCCAGCGGTGCAATGGTTTTCAGGTGTTCAGACGTGACCGTTTTGTGGCCTTGCATGGCAGCCAAAGCGCGGGTGGCACGCAATAAGGTTAACTCGGCCCGCAGTCCGTCGGTGCCCAGTTGTTGGCACAAGCGGGCGCACATGGTGAGCATGGCGTCACTGACTTTGACGGACTCCAATAGTTTTCGTGCTTTGACAATGCGTTTTTGCAGCTTGTCACTTTCAGCTTGCCACAGCGCTTTGTAGGCGCTGGGGTTTTTGTCAAAAGCATCCCGGCGCTTGATCACCTCAACACGCAAAGCGATGTCTTGCGGCGTTCGCACTTGGACCGACAAGCCAAAGCGGTCCAGCAACTGCGGGCGCAATTCACCTTCTTCCGGGTTGCCACTGCCGACCAGGACAAAGCGGGCAGGGTGGCGAATGCTCAGACCTTCACGCTCCACCAGGTTTTCGCCGGAGGCGGCAACGTCAATCAATAAATCGACCAAATGGTCGTCCAGCAAATTCACCTCGTCGATATATAGAAAACCCCGGTGGGCCTGGGCCAGCAAGCCGGGTGAAAACTCTTTGATGCCTTGGGACAAAGCTTTTTCTAAATCGAGCGCGCCCACGATGCGGTCTTCGGTGGCGCCCAGGGGCAAGTCCACCACACTGACTGCCCGGCTTTCGGCGGGCAGTTTATGCGCCTTGCCGCCGGGGGGATTGGCCTGTGCTGAACACGCCGCGCAAGATTGCGCAGGATTGTTCGGGTCGCACTTGTAAGGGCAGCCTTTGACCACTTGAATCGGTGGCAGCAAGTCGGCCAGGGCGCGTACAGCGGTTGATTTGCCGGTACCCCGGTCTCCCAAGACCAGCACCCCGCCCACCGATGGGTCAATGGCCACCACCTGGATGGCCAGAATCATCTCGTCTTGACCAACGATGGCTGCGAAAGGAAATGTGGATGCCATGAAAATCCCGCTCAAATGTTTGGAAAAGACGATCTCAATCAGCTTCGAACGGCCAAACGGTGTTTGTTTTTTCGCTGCGCCCGCGAGTGGCTGTGAACAGCTTCGATCAAAGCCGTCACATGTTCGGGCGGCGTGAGTTGATGGATACCGTGCCCCAAGTTAAAAATATGTGTCGGCCCCGTGCGCACCGGGTCTGTGTGAGGCTGGCCAAAACTGTTGAGTACGCGCAGGACTTCCTGCTCAATCCGCGCTGGCGGCGCAAACAAAATATGCGGGTCAATATTGCCTTGCAAAGCCTTTCCGGGGCCGCCCACTTCTCCGCCTACCAGGGTCCGTGCCTGCCCCAGATTCATGGTCCAGTCCAGGCCCAGCACTTCGCAGTCCAGCGCGTACATTTCACTAAGCCACAAGCCACCGCCCTTGGTGAAGACCAGCCGCGGAATGGTCTGTCCCGATGCGCTTCTTTTGAGTTTGGACAAGACCTGCGCCGTGTATTTCAAGCTGAACTGCTGAAACGCAACATCAGCTAAAACGCCACCCCAGCTGTCGAAAATCATGACCGCTTGGGCGCCTGCATCGATTTGCGCATTTAAATACGCTGCAACCGCCTGTGCATTGACCTCCAGGATTCGATGCATCAAATCCGGTCTGCTGTACATCAGGCTTTTGACATGGCGGTAATCGTCAGAGCCTGCGCCTTCGACCATGTAGCAAGCCAGGGTCCAGGGGCTGCCGGAAAAGCCGATCAAAGGCACGCGCCCTTTTAAGGCCTGCCGGATTGAAGTCACGGCGTCAAACACATACTTGAGTTTGTTGAGGTCGGGCACTTGCAGCGCGGCAACTGCAGCCTCGTCGCGCACTACTTTTTCAAAGCGCGGCCCTTCACCTTGGGCAAAGCTCAAACCCAGTCCCATCGCGTCAGGCACGGTCAGGATGTCGGAAAACAAGATCGCCGCGTCCAGACGGTAGCGATCCAAGGGCTGCAGCGTCACTTCGGTGGCGAAGTCTTTGTTGGTGGCCAAGCCCATGAAGCTGCCGGCTTTTTCACGCGTGTGCCGGTATTCGGGCAAATAGCGTCCGGCTTGGCGCATCAGCCAAACGGGGGTGTGATCTGTTGATTTTCTTAAACAGGCACGTAAAAAACTATCATTTTGTAGTTCAAAGGACATAAAAAATGCTTTTGGCGACTTGAAAAAAGGTTCCGGCTTCTAAAGTGTCAATTAATTGTTTCACTCAAGTGTCAATTTAACTTGACGATTTGTCAAATGCAGGTAAATTACAGGCCTGTCAAAGACATCTTCGGGACAAACATGGACGCCTTGCTGGAGTGGATTCAATCGCCTGCGCACTTGAAAAAGCTTTCCCGGGAAAGCCTCAACGGCTTAGCGCTTGAATTGCGCGAGCGTTTGATTCAGACGGTTTCTCAAACAGGCGGTCACTTCAGCTCGAACCTGGGCACGGTTGAGCTCACCATTGCCCTGCACTATGTCTACAACACCCCGGAAGACAGACTGGTCTGGGATGTGGGCCATCAAACCTATCCGCACAAAATTTTGACCGGCCGCAACGAGCGCATGAGCACCTTGCGCCAGCAGGGCGGCTTGAGTGGCTTTCCCAGGCGGGAAGAAAGCGTCTACGACGCTTTTGGTACTGCACATTCCTC
>Ga0164294_10004668_pt1 | contig 11913 bp, 7 predicted proteins | sample GEODES005metaG_FD_111479 | JGI IMG/M metagenome (GOLD analysis project Ga0164294, IMG submission 111479) | Oligotrophic lake water microbial communities from Sparkling Lake, Wisconsin, USA - GEODES005 metaG | ecosystem: Environmental > Aquatic > Freshwater > Lake | place: USA: Sparkling Lake... | reverse complement strand
TAGGTACCTACACATTACTGTCCCTTTCGCCGCTGTCCCCGTATTGCTACGGTTCTCGCTCGACTTGCATGCCTAATCCACGCCGCCAACGTTCATTCTGAGCCAGAATCAAACCCTTCAATTTGTTGGTTCTTCATCTGCCCGGAATTGCTTCCGAGCTTTTGTTTCGCCTAGACAAACCTCGAAGAGGCTCAATCTGTCTGTGTTCTCTACATGTTCCCGATCAACAAATCCCTCAAACAAAAAACGAAGCCAAAGCTTCGTCCGTGCTCTTGGGATCCCTCTGATCGGTGCCGGTCACGATCGCGTGCCGGCCGAAACTGAAAGAGATCAACTGCCGAATTGTCAATGAACGACTCAACCCAGCGTCTCGACAACCCGAAGGCGTCTGACGTGCTGGGCGAGAGAGCAAAATCTAACAAACCTTACGCTGGGGTCAACGGGTCTGTTCGAGAAAAATAATTTTCGTCGTTTTCCACGGAAAAATTGAGCCTTTTCTTGAGCCGCACCCCCTTTTGTCAGGGAGCCGCGTCATCGTTCGGCGGCTAGGACAACTGGGAGTTCGAGGCGATGTCCCTCCCTTTCGACCGTGATCAGGACCTGATCCCCGGGATTTCTTGCTTCCACTTGCGAGAGAAAGTCGTCGGCGTTTTTCACGGCCACGCCCCCGACGGCGACGATCAAATCAGCGCCGCTCCTGTCAATTCGTTCGGTTTCGGCCATGAAGGGCCCCTGTCGACGTCGCTCGCGAACGACCTTGAAGCCCCTCATCCCGGCATGCTCAGCCGGCCCGTCAGGAACGAGCGAGGCCACCAACAGGCCATGATCGGTCTGATAGACCCTCGCCACGCCGGCATCCGGACGAATCACCTTCCCCCTCTCAATGAGCTGGGGAACAATTCTCGCAATCGTCCCCACGGGAATCGCGAATCCGACCCCGGAGCTCTGCCCGGTGCGGCTGGCAATGGCGGTGTTCATGCCAACCAACAGACTGGAGCTGTCGAGGAGCGGCCCGCCCGAATTTCCCGGATTGATGGCGGCATCGGTCTGAATGATCGACTTGATCGTCCGGCCGTTTCGGGCCGGGAGTGACCGATTGAGGCTCGAGATGATGCCGGTGGTCAGCGTTCGCTCTAGGCCAAACGGATTCCCGATCGCAAACACGCGCTGGCCAACCCGGAGGTCATTCGAACTGCCGAACCGGACCGGTTCGAGGACTTCGACCGGAGCCGCCACGCGGATCACGGCAACATCAGTGGCAGGATCGTGGCCGACGATCGTGGCGGTGTGCGACGAGCCGTCGTAGAGCATCACTTGAATCTCCTTCGCCCCCTCGACGACATGGTAGTTGGTGAGGACATGCCCCAAGGTGTCGACGACGATCCCCGACCCCGCCCCCTCGGACGGGACCTCGAGCAGAAACAGCCCGGCCGACACCGTTGCCTTGGTGTTGATGTTCACGACACTCCGGTTGACCGTGTCGTAGACGGCGATGTTGGTGATCTCCTCCGGCGTGAACCCCCGTCCCCCATCGATGACGGGCCGCAGCGGAACGCCCCGGGACACCTCGGGAAGCGTTGCCACGCGTGGCGGCGGCGGGGGCGGTCCGTTCTGAGCGGAGGCCATGGCGGGGAACGCCAGGCCCCCGAGCCCGAGAAACAGCCGAAAAAAACCACCGAACGGCCGCAGGGCTGCAAACACAGGCGACATCGACCTCTTGGCAAACAGCATGGCATTCCTCTGGGCGAGCAGACCGCGGACGAGGCGAACGGCCTCCTGCCGCGGAGTATGGCGACCGACCTCCGGCAGACCAACATCGCCTCGCTCGGCGATTTGGGGCGGTGGCTCGCTCAGCCCCCACTCCGATCGTGGCGGCCGGGCGAGGGGCTCAGGCCTGCGGTGTGCGGGCGGCTTTGCCTCGCCTACCAGGCCCCTTCGCCACGAACAATCTTCGAAATGTAGGCGAATCCCGTGGAGATCGGCGTTGGCGGTAACGGGGGGGAGTAAATATGCTTCCCGTGAGGCCGAGGTTGCATGACGCATCCGGCCCTTCTGGAGGGACCATGTCGAAGCCCATTTTCCCGGCGACCGTCTCCCTTGTCATCAGCGCCTTGGCGTTGATGCCGTATGCCACGGTCGCCGATGACGGCGTCGCGGTGACGTTCGTCGAAACCTTCCAGCGGGACGAGGCATCGCTGCCCGTCTCCGCGGTGGGACTGCGACCGAAGACCGTCGCCGAGACGACCCCTCCGACCGACGTGGTCGTGCTTGTCGACACCTCGGCGAATCAAGCGGGGGAGTACCGGGCCAATTCCACTCGGGCACTGACCGCCTTCCTTGACAAGGCCCGCGATGACGACCGTTTCCTGCTCGCCGCCGCCGACATCTCGTGCGCGGCGCTGGCCCAGCAATTCGCCGGCCCCCGTTCCCCCGGGAGCCGGGCCGCACTCTCCGCCCTCGAAGCCCGTACGCCGCTCGGGTCAACCGACATGGTAGCGGTGCTCGAGGGGGCCGCCGAACTTTTCGAGGCGTCGCCGGCGCCACGGACCATCGTCTACATCGGCGATGGGCCGGGGGTTGCGGGGGTCGACACCGCTGAGTTCCGCCACCTGCTCACCACGCTCAAGAACAAACGGATCAGCGTTTCGTCGGTTGGAGTCGGGCCGGCGGTCAACTGGCCCAGTCTGGCTGCCATCGCCAACGCAACTGGGGGCATGCTCATCGTCCCCGACGCGACGATCTCGCCGTCGGATGCTGGCAGCCGGATGGCAAGCGCCGCCATCCAACCGGTGGCCTGGCCGGAGGATGTCGTGCTCTCGGCCGAGGCGCCCGACGCGCGGCTCCGCATGCTCCCGGGTCATCTCCCTCCGCTCCGTGCCGACCGCGACTCCGTGCTCCTTGTCGAGGGTGGCCTCGAGGGCGCCCGGCTCGACTTCGTCCTCGAAGCCCCGGCCGGCCGCGACGGCGCGATGCGGCAGCGTCAAACCGAGGTTCTGATCCCCGCTGCGGCGCCGATCCCCGAGAATGCATACGTCGAGGAGCTCTACCGCAATGCCCGCGAGACCGACGGCGTCTACCTGCCGACGCTCGGCCGGGAAGGACTCGACGTCGCGCGGAACGTGATCCGCGGCGAGGCCAAGGACCTGGTGAAGATGGCGCGACAGGCCGAGGGGGCCGGAGCCCACGGCTCGGCGATGCGTCTGGCCTATGCCTCGCTCCGCAAAGATCCCGACAACGTTGATGCCTGGGTGATGTTCACCGCGGCCCAGAAGGGGCTGTTCGAGGAGGAACAGGCCCAACAGGCAGGGGGCGAACAGGTCAATGCTCCGGAAGGGCGCGCACTCCCGGCCCCGGGCGACGATACGGCGATTGGGTTCGGCGGCGAAGGGCTGCCCCAGGTTGAAGCTCAATTCCCGGACGGCGCGCCGCCGACGGGGGGCGACCTCGGAGCCGGCGAGCAGCAAAGTGAGTTAGCCGACTTCGCGCGGATGAGGAAGGTCCGCGGCCAGCAAATCGAACAGGAAGTGGCTGTCCGCTTGCGGAACGCCCGCCAGACCTGTGCTGTCGATCCAGACCGAACCCGCGTCGATCTCAAGGAACTCCAGCGGCAGGTGCTGTCGGCGGAGGATCTCGACACGGCGACCCGCGACCGTCTCTGCCGTCAGATCGAGATCTCGATCCGTGATTCAATCATCCGTTCCCGCGAGCGGGCCGAGCGAGCCTTGGTGTCCGATCGCAATCACGCCATCGCCCAGGAACGGGCCCGGCTCGACGGCGAGCTGCGGCGACGTGAGGATCGCATCAAGCAGCTCACGGAACGCTACCACTCGCTCGTCGAGGAGGGGATCCGTGTCGGCTACCAGCAGCCGACCGACAAGTTCACAGAGGCAGAGCGGATCGTTGCCAAAGAGATCGCCGAGCAGGCTCCGCCGCTGTACGCCAATCGTGGCGTGCCGATGACGGCCCGCGAGATCGGCGTCACCGCACCGCTCGTCGCCCGCATCCTCGCCTACGACACCGAGAACGTCCGTGTCCGCCGCGACACCCAGCGTGGCTTCATGGACGTGCTCCACCTCGCCGACATCGCCTCGATCCCGTTCCCCGACGAGCCGCCGATCATCTACCCGAGCGCCGCCCGGTGGCAGGAAATCACCCGGCTCCGCGAGAAGTACAAGTCGGTCGACCTCGGGAATCCCGGCAGCGCCGAAAAGCGGATCTATGATGCGCTCGATAATCCGGTCGAGAACTTCGAGTTCAACGAGACCTCGCTCCGGGACGTGATCGCCCAGATCAAGGATTCGCAGGGGATCCCGATCGAACTCGACCAAAAGGCCCTCGATGAGGCCGGGCTCGATCTCGACACCCCCGTCACCAAAAATATCTCCGGCGTGTCGCTCCGCTCCGCGCTGCGGCTCCTCCTCGGTGAGATCGATCTCACCTACCTCATCAAGGACGAGGTGATGCTGATCACCACGAAGGAGAAGGCTGCCGAGAACATGATCATCAAGGTCTACCCGGTTGCCGACCTCGTCATCCCCGTGGGGATGATGGGAGGTGGTGGCATGGGTGGCGGCATGGGTGGCGGAATGATGGGCGGTATGGGTGGTGGCATGGGCGGTATGGGTGGTGGCATGGGTGGCATGGGCGGTGGTGGCATGGGCGGAGGCGCTTTCCAGGTCTCCGATCCACCAACAGGCACCGGCGAACGCGTCGGGCTCCGGGACAAGCCGGGGACGAAGGCCCAACTGCCGAAGAAGCCGACAGCCGACGCCGCGACGACCGATCAGCCGTCGCCGGCCGACGAGGCCCCGGCACCCGCAGCCCGCGCCGAGGCCGCCGCCGGGAATGACCTGGGCCTCCCTGAGGAGGTGCTCAGGGCCCGCGATCTCCGTATGGCCGTCAAGGCCTTCCTCCTCCCGGCCGGCAGGCCGTCGGCGGAGACGGGCCAGACCGATGAAGACAGTGTCCCCTCCGGCGAGTCTGTCGCCGTCAGGGCCAGCGCCGGCAAGCTAGCCAGACTGCGGATCTCGGCCGTCGATCTTGGCAATGCCGGGCGGTTCGACAGGGCTGCCGAATTGATCTCCGCGGCCGTGAACTGCGGCCAGTCGGAGCCGTGGATGTACGAGGCACTCGCCGTTGCCATGGAAGCGGCGGGCAAGCCGAAAACGGAAGTCGAGCGGGCTCTCATGTCGAGCGCCGATTTCGCCACGTCGCCCACCGATCTCCTCTCCCTCGCGCAGTGCCTGGCCCGGTTCGGTTCCTCGCGGCAGGCGATCCGCCTCTGCCGTCAGGTGGCGACGATCGAGCCTTCCAATCGCGAGGCGTTCGCTCTGGCAATGACGTTCGCCTCCAAGGAAAACGACGTCGCCGCGCTCAAGTGGGCGTGTGCGGGGGTGCTCGCCAACGAATGGCCGGCAGGCCAGCAGGAGGTGGCGACCCGAGCCGCGCGGCTGTCGAAGGCTTCGATCGCCGGCCTCGAGAAGCAGGGGAAGATGGAAGAAGCCGAGGCGTTCCGCAATGCGGTCGACGAAGCCCTCGTCCGCGACGTCGAGATCGAGTTTTCGTGGAACGGCGATGCCGACATCGACATGGTCGTCGAGGAGCCTTCCGGCACGGTCTGCTCCCTGGCATCCCCGCGGACGACGTCGGGGGGAACACTTCTGGCAGACACCGATGTCCCCGCCGATCCGACGAACGCCACACAGCGGGAACGCTACATCGCCAGCGAGGCCTTCCCCGGCACCTACCGTGTCCTCATCCACAAAGCGTACGGCAAGGTGACGGCCGACACGGTGACAGTCCAACTGACGCTCCACCGGGGCACCGATCGGGAGCAGAAGATCCGGCGGCAGGTGCCGATCGGCGCGGAAGACACGATGTTTGCGATCGATCTCCCCGAGGGGCGTCGTCGCCAGCCGTTGTTCGAGGCGCAGGTCTCCCAGGATGTCGCGTTCCAGCAGAATGTCGGAAAGGCGATCCTCGCCCAGCAACTCAAGGGGATGAGCGATTCCTCCGCGGCCGACTCCCTGGCCCAGAGCCGCGGTGCCTCGGGCAATCCGACGACCTCCTTCCCGCAGTTTCCCTTCACCCGCGGGGGAGCCACCGGCTATCAGCCGGTGATCAGCAACCTCCAGGATGGGGCGAATCTGACTGCCACAGCGGTCGTCTCCGCTGACCGTCGTTATGTCCGTGTTCAGGCCCAGCCGTTCTTCAGTGGCATCGGTGCCGTCTACACCTTCAACTTCTCCGGCGGCGGTGCCGGTGGCACCGGCGGCGGCGGCGGCTTGGGTGGAGGTGGTGGCGGCGGTATGGGCGGCGGCGGCATGGGCGGCATGGGTGGTGGTGGCATGGGTGGTGGCGGCATGGGTGGCATGGGCGGTGGCGGCATGGGTGGCATGGGCGGCGGTGGCATGGGCGGCGGTGGCATGGGCGGCGGTGGCATGGGTATGGGTGGCGGCGGCTTCTGCTGGGTCGCCCGTGAGGTCTATGGGAACGACAACCCACGCTGGCTACTTTTCCGTACCTGGCTCAAGACCGAGGCCCCTCTCTGGCTCCATGATCTCTATGCCAGCCGAGGCGAAGCGTTCGCAGCCTGGATCAAGGACAAGCCCGTGGCCAAGGTGGTGGTGCGTGCCCTCATGGACACGGCGATTGCCGGCAGCGAGGCCGATACGTCCCGCTGACGGTCGTCATCCCATGCCCACCTACGGAGTGATCCTCGCCGCGGCTGGCCAGAGCAGCCGCTTCCAGGACGCGCACTACAAGAAGCCCTTCGCGCCGCTGGCCGGCCGGGCCGTTTGGCTCCACTCCGCCGAGAAGTTCCTCGAGCGGAGCGATGTCAAACAGGTCGTGATCGTCGTGTCGCCGGAGGAACGTCAGGCGTTCCTCGAGAAGTTCGGCGCCAACCTCGCTTTCATGGGGATCACGCTCGCCGAAGGGGGCGCCCAGCGCGGCGAATCGGTGCGGAAGGGGCTCGAGAAACTCGATCCTGCGATCGACACCGTCGCGATCCATGACGCGGCCAGACCGTGCATCGCGGCTCCGTGGATCGACGCCGTTTTCTCAGCCGGCGCCCGCACCGGGGCGGCGATCCTCGCGATCCCGGTGGTAGGGACACTCAAGCGGGTGGGCCAGGACGGCACGATCCTGGAGACGGTCGATCGCACCGGGCTGTGGGAGGCCCAAACGCCGCAGGTCTTCTCGAGGCAAGTGCTCGAGAAAGCCTTCGCCGCAAACCCCGGCAACCAATCGACCGACGAGGCACAACTCGTCGAATCGGTGGGGCAGAAGGTGACCGTCGTTCGCGGGTCACCGGTCAATCTCAAGATCACGTCGCGCGAGGACCTCCACCTCGCCGAGCAGGCCCTCAAGGCGATGCCGAAGCCGAAGCTCTCCGGGCCCAATCACCCCTTCGCCAACGACGGGATGTGGCGTTAGCAGGCCCTCGAGGAGCCCTCACGATGGACACCGATCTGCTCTCCGATTTCGAGGCCCGCGGCCTCGTCCACCAGTCGACCGACGCCGCTGGCCTGCGGGCCTGGCTGGCGACCCCGGGCCGCCGGGTCTACGCCGGGTTTGACCCCACCGCTGACAGCCTCCACGTCGGGCATCTCGTGGCGCTGGTCCTCCTCCGTCGCGTGGCCGCTGCCGGGCATGAGCCGGTGGCGCTCGTCGGTGGCGCGACCGGGATGATCGGTGACCCGAGCGGACGGAGCGAGGAACGCAACCTCCTCTCCCCGGCAGAACTGGCCGCCAACGTCGCCGGCGTGGAGCGACAGATCCGCGGCGTCCTCGAATCGGCCGGGCAGCAAGTCCATGTCGTCAACAACGGCGACTGGATGCGCGGCGTCGGCTACCTCGAGTTCCTCCGTGACGTCGGCAAGCACGTGCCGCTGTCACAGATGATCGCCAAAGATTCGGTGAAGAGCCGGCTCGAACGCGATGGCGGGCTGTCCTACACCGAGTTCAGTTACATGCTCCTCCAGGCCTGGGATTTCGTTCACCTCTCCGACGCTCTCGACTGCCGGCTGCAGATCGGCGGCAGCGACCAGTGGGGCAACATCACCGCGGGGATCGACCTCGGCCGCCGGCTGCGGTCGCGCGAACTCCATGGCATCACCTGCCCGCTGCTGACGAAGTCCGACGGCACAAAGATGGGGAAGACCGCCTCCGGGGCGATCTGGCTCGACCCGAAAAGGACCAGCCCTTACCGCTTCTACCAATACTGGATCAACCTCGACGACGACGACGCCGGCCGTTGCCTGCGACGGCTCACAGAGGCTTCTCCCCAGGAATGGGTCAGTCTCGACGAGGCCAGAACCGCCAATCCGGCCGCCCGCGAGACTCAGAAACGACTTGCCGAGGAACTCACCCGGTTGGTCCACGGCGAGAGCGGCCTGACGGCGGCGCAGGCTGCGACGGCGATCTTTTTCGGGGCCGAGATCGACGGCCTCGACGACGCTCAACTCGCCGAGATCTTCGCCGATGTGCCGAGTTGTGAGTTCCCCCGCTCGTCCCTCGACGGGGAAGGCCTGGCGCTCATCGATGCGCTCGTGCGGACGAACCTGGCGGCCACGAACTCGAAGGCCCGGCAGACGATCCAGCAGGGAGGGGCCTACGTCAACAACCGCCGGATGTCGGACGTCAGCCACCGGCTCTCCCCGGCCGATCTCGCCGGCGGCAGCACCCTTGTGCTCCGCTCCGGAAAGAAATCGTACGCCGTCGTCCGCTTCACGCCCGGCGCCTGATCGACGGCAGCCCCCAGCCTCCCTTGACGCGGTGCCGCCGGCCGGCCTACTTCCTCCATGGCCACTCCCGGCCGGAGGAAGTCCCTATGCGCCATCTGCTCCTCGCCGCCTCCGTGGCCGGCATGCTCTCGGCCCCCGCGCTCGAGATCCACGCCCGGGCCGACGACGTCGCCCCGGCCACTGAAGATGGCAAGACCGCTGCCACGCTCGAAAGCCGGCTCACGACAGGCCTCAAAGCGCGGCGGCCGGAGGATGTCGCGTTCGTCGAGCGGGTCGCGGAGATGGTCCGGACGGGGCAGCTTCCGGCGAAGGTGGTCGACTCGACCTTCCTGTGGGCGATCCGGCGCCGCCAGTCGTATCCCTTCCCGGCGTTCCAAAAGGCGCTGAGAATCCAGGCCGACCGCCTCGGCATCGCCATCGACTGAAACCTTGTTCACACCCCTGGCGGCGTCAGATCGAGCGCTTCGAAGATCCGCCGGTCGGCGAGTGACGTGGCGATGAACGCCGCGCCATCGAACTCATGACGGTGGCTGTGCCCCCCCGGCACGGCCACGGCGACCGCCCCGGCAGCTACCGCCGCCTTGCAACCGTTGTGCGAGTCTTCGAGGACGAGCATCTGCCTCGGAATCACCCCCAGGCGTCCGGCCGCGGCCAGATAGATCTCCGGGTGTGGCTTCCCCTCGCGGACATCGTTGCAGGTGAGCACGAATCCCATCCGGTCGAAGAAACCGACGCGGCCGAGGACATCGTGGGCGAAGTCGGGGCCGCTACTGGTGGCGACGCCGAAAGGAATCCGCGCCGCCTCCAGCGAGTCGAGGAGCGCGACCGCACCAGGCATCGGTGCCAAGCGTGCATCGAGATAGGAGGTGAAGATCTCCTTCGTCTCGGCGGCGAGCCCTTCGACGGTGTCATTGAGCCCGTGCCAGTCGATCATGATCCGCAGCGACACCTGCTGCGGCCGCCCCATCATTCGGTCGAGCAGCTCGGGCTCGAACGGCTTGCCACGACGGCGGAGAAGTTCCGTGCCGACGTCCTGATAGAGTTCCTCGGTGTTCACCAGCAGCCCATCGAGATCGAAGGTCACGCCCCGGGGTGACGGGATCGGCATGACGAGGCCGGGGGGCAAAGCAGAGGGAGTGATGTGGCTCATGGTGGGTTGGCAGCGTGGGGGTCGAGACGGTGGACAGCATAGCCGCCGGCGACATGGAGCGGCTCGCCGGGCAGCGGGAAAGGCTCGAGGGCGTTCACCGGAACGATGATGTGATCGGCGCCATACGTCCGGGCCGCGGAGAGGAGCCGCTCGGGCCCGAGCGCCGCTGTGCTCGTGACGAGCGACTTGAGCGAGCCGTCGGCGGAGAAGCAGGCGACGATCCGCTCCCGCCAAGCGAGGATCGATCGCGCGTCCTGCGGGATGTCCTTCCAGGTCACCACCTCCCGGCGACCGGTGTACCAGTGAAAACTGGTGGCCCCACGGGGGGTGAGGAAGCAGGCGTCAGCGGGGGTGTGATCGCGCACCCAGGCACACACCTCCCGCCAGGCCCCTGCCTGCACTTTCTGATCGGCCCGGGCCACGAGCCCCGCCCGCCCCGGCAGGGGCCAATGGCGGCTCTCGAAGGCGAGATCGACCGCAAGCATTACGATGACGGCGATCCAGCCCAGCCGGCGACGCACCGGCCCCCCGAGCCCCTCCTGGAGCGCGGCGGTGGCCACCAGGGCCAGCGCCAACGGCACGATGCCATCGGCGAGCCGGAACCAGTAATAGCGGAGGATCGCATAGGCCGCTGAGGGCCACGCCGATTCCAACAGCGAGACGCCACACCCGGCAAGTGAGATCCCCAGGGATGCGGTCGTGAAGATCGCCAACCTCGAGCGTGGCGGCGATTGCTGCGCGAGCGGCAGGAGGAGCCACCAGAGGAGGATGGCAAGGCAATGCCGGGCCACGAGGCCCTCAGCGAAGGTGCGGACGAGGAGATGGTGGGGAAGTCGCTCGACGACATACGTGAACGTCGCGCGGGTTCGTTCGGCGGTGTCCGTCCCCGCCGAGAGCCCGAGGGCGGGGACGACCCCGAGGGCCGCAAGCCCCACGCCCGCCGCGAGGGCCACCCCGGTGGCGATCGTGGCGTCCTGAGGCCCGGGCCAACGCCGCTTTCCATAAAGCTCTGTCGCCACAGCGGGAACCAACGCCACCATCGCCCAACCGCCCACGAGCGGGTGGAGCGCGGTGGCCGCCCCGAGCCAGGCCCAGGCAATGGCCGACCGCCCCCGGACAAACCAGCCGACGCCGACGAGCACCAGGGCCCAGGCAAAAACCTTCGATTCACAGCCACCGATCACCCACTCCCCCGCCGCAGGGGTGTGCCGGGCGGCCAGCGAAAACAGGGCTGCTGCCACGATTCTCGAGCCGCCAGTCGGGAGGATCGCTGAAGCGAGAAACGAAAACCCAGCGGCCAAACTCGCCCACCCGAGCCAACGGCCGATCCACGCAGCCTGATCGAGCGGGAACGCAGCGGCCAGCGGGCCGAGGAGCCGGTAGAAGACACCATGGGCTTCCGGCGATTCGAGGAAGAAATCCCCGGCGGCCCACGACGGATCCCAGGAATGCCGGGCGCGGGCGAGATAGTGGGCTTCGTTGGTGTCGGGAGTCGGCCAGGCGCCGGCCGCCGCAAAGATCGCGGCCATGGCCACGATCTCCAGGCCTAGCCGCGCCGCCAGGCCCAGCCGCCCGGCGAGCCAGGGGGCCGACGGCCGTGCGACGGCGGTGGGGGAGGCAACGCTTTCCTCGGGCATGGCTCGGTCCTATAACCGGCGCCCGCGGGGAGTCCGCTCCTCCGTCAGGTCCGTCAGGCAGGCCCCGTCAGGATACCCAGTCTCCATGGATCACTCCTCTCATCCCTCCGGTGGCACTGCCGGCCTCTCCCAGGCGACGATCCTCCGCCGGATCGTTGCCGAGCAAACCATCGCCATCCCTGGAGCGCCGCTGGCGCTCGTAGCCAAGCTGATCGAGCGGGAGGGCTTCCAGGCGATGTATCTCTCCGGCGCGGTTCTCTCGGCCGGCGTGCATGCGGTCCCCGACATCGGCCTGATCACGCTCGACCAACTCGCTGCCCACACCCGGATCCTTTCGGCGGCCGCCGATATCCCCCTCGTCGTCGATGCCGACACCGGC
>Ga0164294_10004667_pt1 | contig 11915 bp, 7 predicted proteins | sample GEODES005metaG_FD_111479 | JGI IMG/M metagenome (GOLD analysis project Ga0164294, IMG submission 111479) | Oligotrophic lake water microbial communities from Sparkling Lake, Wisconsin, USA - GEODES005 metaG | ecosystem: Environmental > Aquatic > Freshwater > Lake | place: USA: Sparkling Lake... | reverse complement strand
TTATTTCCAATTATTTTTGTTGAGTTTGCTATATAATGAAATAATGATGATTGTATAAGTTGTAATGTATTTGCCGATGGATTAATAATACCAATTGGAGACTGTGTTAGTCCAAATTCACCATTTTTATCATAATATACATAATTATAACTTCCAATACCGTTAATTATTAATTTTGGACTACTTGCATATTTGTGTTTTTTATCAGACATAGTTATTTTTATTCCTTTTGAAGTAATTCCGTGTATATTTTTATAACAAGAACCTTGTGTTTTTTGTGCATGCATTTCACTAGTTAATATTAATTGTATGTTATTAAAATGACTTTTTTCTCTAATTTTGGTTAATATACTAAAACCAAAGTTGGGTATAAAATCATTGGGTTTAATAAGTATTTCATGGTTTGCATTTTTTGTATCTATTATAGTGGTATAATTTAATAAAGTGTTTGGACTATTTTGTATTATTATAAAATCAACATTTATCATAACACTCATTAGTTTTTGCGTTTCATCAATAGAATACATTTTAATGTATACTATAGTTTTATTGGTATATAGTTCATTTAAATTTGTTTTTGTATGTTGTATTTTATGGTTTGGTATTCTATATACTGGTGGATGTATAAAAACTAAATAACCATTTGGTTTTAACCATTCAAATAATGCTTTTTTAGAAAAATATACATATATATTTTTGGATCCTTTGTGCTTTATTCCATTTGCATTATATGGTGGATTTCCCATAACTACATCAAATCCTTTAAAATCTGATTCTAAATTAAACTCTTTAATAATATCCATGGTTAGTGAATTTCCTTGAAAAATATTCAAATTGTAAGTAGTGGCACAAAATATTTGTTTATAAATGCATATATTATGTGGTGTTAGTTCTGCTGAATATATCATTTTTTCTAAAATGTGTTTTCTACGTTGTTCTTCATCTTCTATTAAATTTGCGAGTCCACTCATTAAGCGTTGAAAAAGTAGTATTGGAAAATTGCCAATTCCAACTGCTGGGTCAAACCACTTTAAACATGGTTCACAAAATATGCTTAGTTTATATTGTTTTTTATAGGATTTGTCTAATTTATCAAGTAATTCGTCAACCATTTGTAATGGTGTAAATACTTCACCGTTGTCATTTTTTTCCTTTAATTTGGGTTTTAACTGACTATTTACAAATTCAATTAGCTTAGATGGGTCATTAATAGTAATAAACCATTTATTTGTTTCTTCTATAACATTGCTAATAACTGGCAAAGACATTGAATATTAGGTATTAGTTAATTAATGTTATAATTAATTAATACAAAAATAACGAATAAATATATGTTTTCAATATAAAGGTTTATTTATAAAAATATAAATAATGAAAATATTACTTTTTATAACAGGACATAAACAACTTGAAGAATACAATTATTTTAGTCGTTTTTTGAAAAGATTAAAATTAAATGCATTATGTGATATATTTATACATTGCAATAATCCAGACATACACAATTCCATAATAAACTATTATCAAAATTTTAACCAACAAAATAAAAAATTATTTATAACTTCAATAAATGCAGGGTATAGAGTAGGAGGGGTTCAAGCAATTAGTGAAGGAATAGAATTGGGAATATTCAAAGATTATGACTATGTTATACATTTACATCCTGATGTATTTATTATTGATGATAATTATTTAACAGAAGTATTATTAGAAAATCTTAATAATGATGTTGTATTTTTAGTAAATAAATCAGTACCGCATGATCCTAAATTTTTATCATTTGATTTCTTTATATTCAAACCAAAATTATTAACAAAAAATATATTTATAGATGAACTATATACTTTTAAACAAGCACCAGAGCAATATTTACATGATATGATAATAAAAAATAATATAAACTATATATATGTAAAACGGTATAATAATGATAATTGGGAACCTAGAAGGATAGATGAGAATTTACGACTATACCATGAACACGACTTAAATAAAGTTCAAAGTTTGTTAAATTATTTAAAAATATAAGACTAATAAGCATTAAACCTTTATAAAGACTAATAATTAATAGGTAAATCACAAGTTACAAAATTTGCATCTCCCTCAGCATTCCACGAAACAACTAAGACAATAACTTCTACACCTTTTTTAATTGCTTCATTAAATGCTGTTTTATAAATAGGGTCTAATAGTGATGCTTGAAAACTGCTTATATCAGTTCGCTGAACTACAAAACAAATAATAGGTCTAATAATTTTTGAATGACTAATTTCGGCCAGTTCATTAATATGTTTTAATGCGCGTTCGCTTACAACTTGTCCTTTCTTTTTTCTGTATCCATCTGGAAAATATGATATTTTTTCATTAATAGGAATGTGTGCAAAGTCTCCGTGCTTTATCATTTTTTTGCGGTCTGTGCTAGAAACATCTGCATAATCTGCAAGTGGCACATTTTTAACTTCTAATACAAAATACTTCCCGTTCTCGTCTATTCCGGCAAAATCAAACCGCGAATTAAGTAAACAAACTTCGCGTTTATAGGTCTTAATGTGCGTTAATGTTTTTAAATAATTTTGCGTTAGTGCATTTTCAACCAATGTTTCGGCTAGTTTAGGATCAATTCCAATAAGTTGTTTATTACTAATGTGTTGATTAGCAATGACTTTTTCTTCACAAAAATTAGACAAATAAATTTTATAAGAACAAATTTTAGATTTTGATTGTACACAATTAGACTTCATAGGTGATGCATAAACATAGCAATCTTTTTCACATAGTCCACAGCAACCAAGCGAAGCACAATGAGCTTGAACGATTGTTCCATCTTCAAGTTGTACGTCGGCAACATATGGAGTTTTACATACTTTTGATGGTCTTGATAGAACTTTAACCAATGTTAAATCGTGTAACTTATGAAGCATAATATTAACTAGTGTTAACTATTTAATATTATTATGTAAAAATTAATAACATTAAATAGTTAATCAATTTTTATTAACATAATTTTTTTAAAAAAACGTTATATATATAAAATGGCTAAAACAGATTTTCCTAAACTCAAATCACTACGTGATATTTTCAATTTTACAAATCCATTATATTCTCTTATAGTTTTATTACTTATAATAATAATAATAAACTTGTTTTCTAGATGGATATTTTATACTTCACTGCTATCTAACTACGCGAAGCGTGACCATTCACATAACTAGTTAAACCTTCAAGTGTTCGTTGTCCGTTATATTCATCTATTTTAGCATTATTTCCATCTAATAGTAAAACTGCCGGAAATCCAGAAATAGCATAACTATTTATTTGCTCTTTTACTTGTGATTGTTCGAATTTATAAGTTTTAATGGTACTAGAATTTGCTGCACAAAATTTATCCCATGTTGGTGTAAAGTTTTTACAATGACCGCAACCATCCATATAAAAATAAACAAGTTTAGTTGACTTATCTTTATTCATTGAATCAATGCTAGAATTAGTATTATTAAATAGGTCAAAATTTTCCTTAAATGACATATTAGATGGAAAAGCAGAATTGTAAAAAATATAAAAAAACGCATAAAGAGTTATTAAACTTAGTAAAAGTATACCAATTAGTCGTAGCATAGTACCTATTGCTGTTATACCACCTATTCCTGAAATACCAAATGCTCGTGGAAATAAAAGTGGTCCATTTATTATTGAAGTTGTTGAACTTTTCAAACTTTTCAAACTTTTGGATCTTGCCATTTTATAATATATAGAATTATTATTTTATTGCGTATTTTTTATTTTTTTATTTGTTAATATTTTTATAGTTTTTATAGTTTTTATAATTTTTATAGTTTTTATAGTTTTTATAGTTTTTGTATTTTTTAGTAGTTTTAATATTGTATTTTTTAGTATAATATTTTTTAGTATAATATTTTTTACTAGTTTTAGTATAATATTTTTTTGTAGTTTTAGTATTATTTTTGTTAATATTATATTGTTTTCCTCCTTTTTTACTATCTTTACTATCTTTACTATCTTTACTATTTTTAGTATCAGCAGTTTTAATATCAGCAGTTTTAGTATCAGCAGTTTTAGTATCAGCAGTTTTAGTATCTGTACTCGTTGATACATTAGGAGCGCTATTTTCAGAACTACCACTTATAGCTTTTCTACTAATATTGGCAAATTTATCATATAAAAACTTATCGGGTAATCCAAACGTTCTATAAAATAGTCTTGAATAAATATTATCCAATGATCCCGCATTTGCTAAACACTCGTCACCTATAAAGCGTCGTTCTAAAGAGGGTTTTTTTCCTTTAGCATCTTTTTTATATGTTTTAAAAATAATTATAATATTATAAACATATGTTTCTAATCGTTCATCAACTCTTTTATCTTTATAAAAAAAATTTGGAAACTCATAATTTGCTTCGTATCTCTTTATATGATTTTTTAAAATTTTCTTTATTTCGTCCTCTTTTTTTGGATTATCATAGTTATTGTATTTTTTATTTGCCAAAATACTATGAAATTTAACATCTATATCATTCGCATTATTACTAATATCATAAGCAATATATGTATCATCTATAAAACTGTTTTCAATTAAACTTTTATTGTCTATTAAATTAAATTTTTCACGAAGCAAATATATAATATTATCATTTACATTTTTGTTTTTTTCTTCTTCAATTCTTTTTTTTTCTTCTTTTGTATCTTCTTTTTTATCTTTTTTTGTATATTGTTTTTTATTATTATCATTATATCGCTTTCTATATTTATTTACAATATCAGCATTTAAAAATATTTCTTGAATTTTTTTTAATTTTTTTTCATTTCTTAAACTAGTATAAAATGCTGTAAGATTATCATTTTCATTTTTATATTTAAAATTGTCAAAAATATATATAGTATTATAAGCAGCTAAATCTTTATCTAAATCACCTGGCTTTAATTCGCGCGGTGCACTAATTTTAAGCTTTGAAAGTTCTAAGTCATCAATAATATAATGAATTTTAATTATTGGAATATTAATAATAGGAGTTGTATTTACTTTTAAGTAAATATATACTTTTCTTGGTTTTTCATAGTCGTTTTTTTTCATATGAATAAATGGTAACTCATAAAATTGTATTTCATTTACATAATATTGCTCTCTTTGCACATTTAATATAATAGTTTCTTTTTTTAAATATATATTTTTAATCAAATACATTATATTAGCAAACATTAATGTGTCTTTTACTTCATCTTCATCAAAATCTGATGTTTTTTTATTATTACTAATATATTTAAAATTTTCCGCTACAATTTTATTTAAAATATCAGTTCTATTTATAGGAGCAATTCTTCTATCAGTTTGATACGCACCGGAACTAAAATTTATTATATTTTCTTTAAATATTCTAATCAATTCTGGTGATACAAAAATTTTTGGAATTTGAACGAAGTTATTTGTTTTTTCCATAAATACTTTAACCTGGGACGGGTCACTTGGGTATCGTGCATTATAGTCTTTTTGATTAATAGAATCTGGAATTTTATAGTCGATTTTTTCAAAATTTTTAAAAATATTTTGTATTTCTTTAATGACTGAATTATCAATATAATAGTCATCTCTATTAATACGTATTGAACGGTGTTTTGTTTCTTTTTGACCTGAGATTGTATAAAATTTAAAGTCTTTTAATAAAATATTATAATCAGTTGAAAATTCATTTATGTTATCAATGTAAAAAATATTATTATTTTGATCTGTTAATTCAATATTTACTATATATTCTTGTAATACTCTACGCTGTTTTGCTTGCTTTATTTTTTCTTCGGCTATTGCCTTTTTATCCTTGCTTTCATCTTTGCTTTCATCTTTGCTTTCATCTTTGCTTTCATCTTTGCTTTTATCTTTGCTTTTATCTTTGACTTCTGACATTCAATTATTATTTAAACTATATTATATAAATATTAATTTTAAAAATAACTAACATTATTAAAAGATTCAATTAATTGTAATTTATTATAATTATTTATTTGTTGTTTTGCTTTTTTTAATGTTTCATATGCAGTAGAAATTTCATAATCAGTAACAATTTTATCATTAGTATTACTAATTAAATTTAGTTGTTTATATTTATTAGGTAATATATTATACTTTGATTCTTCATTTAATAAAAAATTTGCCAATATTATAAAAATAACAGTAATAATAATAGAACTAACAATATCTTTTGTATTAATAAAAACAATTGTAAAAATTAGGACTTCTCGAGCAATATTTTTTAATAATAGCTCTTGCCCTTTTGTTAATTTTAAGTCAATATATCGCGAACCAATATTCATTGCAATCATAACTAAACCAGCTAATAATTTATTACTATTTAAATCATTTATTGAATTAGTTAAATTAAAATTGTAGTTTTCAAACATTTTAAACATAGTTTAAAATAATAGTGTTATAATATTATAACATTAGAAATTAATTAATTAATTTCTAAATGAAATTGAGTTATTTAGTTATTTAGTAGTTTTTGAGAATAATATAATCTTATTTTTTTATAACAATATAATAATATGATTCAACTAAATCCGGCTCCACTTGATTCTGAAAATTCTAATCTATTAGAATCCAAATTAGCAAAAAATGCTAATCGAACATTAAAAAATAAAAAATCTGTAGAGTTTAATAGTACTAACACTAATATTTCTAATGCTAATATTTCTAATAAAAATGATGACTTAACAAAAAATAAGATAACTAATTTAGGAAATTTGATGTCTAAGATTCATGAAACCACTGAAGATGATGATGAATATAACAATAATTATAGTGCAAATATTATAGACGAAAGTATTAGCAACTCATTAACAAATAGTCTAAATAATGAGCTAGAGAAAATTCAAAAAATGAGACAAACTGGAAATAATATACCGAATAATGTTTTTTTTAATAATAATGAATTAAACAATGATTCTAATTTAAATTCAAATCTAAATTCTAATCTAAATCCAAATAACAATCCTAATTCTAATCTTAATTCTATTCCAAGTGCTTCTACTAATTTATATAATTCAACATTATTAGGAAATATAGGTAAAAATAGCGAGTTATCAAATTATAATGATAACTATAATTTAAAATACAATTCAACTTCACAAAATCCAAATAGTCTAAATTTTGATAATAATAAACTCTTATCCAAACTAGAATATATAATTCATTTATTGGAAGAACAGCATAATGAAAAAACAAATTATATTACTGAAGAATTAATATTATATTTATTTTTAGGAATATTTATACTATTTGTATTAGATTCATTTGCTAGGGCTAGTAAATATGTTAGGTAAAAATTTTAAAAAACAATTTAATAATACTATTTAAAACTATTTTATTAATTATTATGATAATCAATAAAATAATCTTATGACATTGGTAAAAGAATATTTAGAATATACAAAACACTATAAAGTAATTTATGGTGAAAAGACCTTGCTATTAATGGAAGTTGGTAGTTTTTATGAGTGTTATGCTATAAAAAAATCAGAAGGCGTATATGAAGGTAGTGCTATTCAAGATTTTACACAAATAAATGATATGATAATTGCTAATAAAAATACTTGTGTTGACGAACAAAATATTGTAATGGCCGGATTTGGAGTAAATCAATTAGACAAATATGTTAGAAAAATGCTGCACCATGGATATACAATAGTTATTTATATTCAAGATAAACAAAATAAAACAACACGCAGTTTGGGTTGCATATATTCGCCGGGAACATATTTTGATAACAATGATTATTATAGTTTGTCTGATTCTAGTAATGAATATTTAAGTAATAATACAATGTGTATATGGATACATATTAGTCAAAAAAACAAAATAATTAAAGAAGAAATGATTACACTTGGATTAACATTAATAGATATTATTACAGGAAAACTTGTAAGTTATGAATATGCTATTAGTTATAGCAATAGTCCGACAACATATGATCAATTAGAAAAATATATTTCAATTTATAATCCATGTGAATTAATTATTATTAGTAATAAAAATATTCAAAATGCTAATATTATTGATGATGTTATTAGTTATGCTAATATTAATTCGGCAAAAATTCACAAAGTGTATTTACGTGAAAATGAAAATGTTGAGTTAACTAGTTTTGAGACTATTGCAAAAAACTGTGAAAAACAATTATATCAAGAAACATTAATCGATAAAATATATGGACAAGGTTCTTATAGAGAGAAATCAGAATTCCAAAATTATAGTATTGCCAATCAAAGTTTGTGTTTTTTGTTAGTATTTATTGAAAAACATAATCCAGTATTAATTAAAGCAATTGACTATCCTCATTTTGAAAATATTAACAATCAATTAATTTTAGCAAATCATTCTCTCAAACAATTAAATATGATTAGCGATCAGCGTTATAATGGCAAATTAGGATGTGTAACTAATTTTTTAAATAATACAATTACAAATGCAGGACGACGCAAATTTGTGTACGATTTATTACATCCAATAAATGATAGCGCACGTTTAAATATAAGCTATGATGTAACACAAGAATTAATAGATACAAAATTTTATAAAATTATTAGTCATTATTTGTTAAATGTGAGAGATATTGAAAAGTTTGAGCGCAAACTTAATATGTATAAGTTTGATCCAAAAGACTTTGGCACTTTGTATGCAAATCTCTCTAATATATCAATCTTATTTGAAAAAATAAGTAGTTCTAAATCAAATAAACTATTATATGATTATATAATTAGTCATATAAATTGCAATATTTGTGACAGCATTAACTATATTAATAGTTATATTGAAAAAGTGTTTGACTTAAATAAACTGTCTAATATAGTTTGTGATAAATTTAGTAGTTATAGCTTATATGAACTTGATTTTATTAATAAAACTTATAGCACTAAATTAAATAAACTGTTTAAAAATAGTTTTGATTCACGAGAACAATTAGAAGCAATCGTCCATTGGTTATCAGAATTGTTGAGAGATTATGAGAAACAAAAATCGGGGTCATCTGCAAAAAGTGCAAAGGCAAAAAACGCCAAAAAAACAGTTAATAATGAAGATGAGGAAGTATATTGTGTTGTTAACAGTGATTTAGTTAATAATCCGTCATTAAATCATGAATTAGATGACGACGGCGCTTTATTAGCAGGAACTAACTATGTGAAAATTCATGAAACATCCAAAAGTGATGCATTATTAATTATAACAAAACGACGTTCATATTTGTTAAAAGACATAATTGCTAAACTTATTGCCAAATCTGGACCAAAATATAGTATATGTTACAATTCTAAATATAGCAAATCCAATGAAATTATTGAACTAGACTTAACGCATATTGATTTTAAAAGTCATGGTTCAAACAATAATAATAATGTGATTGTATCAAGTCAAATTAGCGCATTAACTAATGCGATTCAAAATTCGAGAGATTGGTTGATTGAAGAACTTAGTAGTACCTATAAAACTATTATGTGTGATTTCAATAATTTAACACTACAATATACTAGAGAACATAATATAGCAAATACTTTGGAAAATGCAAGAACATCACTTCTTGGTTCAATCTCTCATTTTGTAGCATTAAGTGATGTATGTTATGTTAAAGCATATAATGCATTAAAATATAATTATTGTAAACCACAAATTAAAAGTGATACTGTAACAAAGACAAAATCATATGTTAATTTTAAAAAGTTAAGACACTGTTTAATAGAACATTTAAATACACATGAATTATATGTAACAAACGATTTAGAACTTGGAACAACTAATAATGGAATATTGTTATATGGAACAAATGCGGTTGGAAAAACCAGTTTTATTAAGTCAATTGGAATAGCCATTATAATGGCACAAGCAGGTATGTATGTTCCATGTGAAGAATTTACATATTATCCATATGAATATTTATTTACGCGTATTTTGGGAAATGACAACATTTTTAAAGGTCTCTCTACTTTTGCCGTAGAAATGTGTGAATTGCGAACTATTATGAAAAACGCTACTTCAAACAGTATTATTTTAGGAGATGAATTATGTAGCGGGACAGAAACTACATCGGCATTAAGTATTTTTGTTGCTAGTCTAGAGAGATTACACAGTCTACAAAGCACTTTTTTGTTTGCTACACATTTTCATGAAATTTTAGACTATGAAGAAATTAAAAGTCTTAATAAACTTAGTGCCTATCATATGTGTGTACTATTTGACCGTGAAAAAAACACACTAATTTATGATAGAAAATTAAGACCAGGACATGGAGAGTCAATGTATGGACTAGAAGTATGTAAATCATTGGCCTTACCTGATGATTTTATTGAACGCGCATATGCTATTCGCAATAAATATAATAAATGTAATATTAATGTATTAGAGTCAAAAAAAAGTAGATACAATTCCAGTAAATTGCGAGGAATGTGTGAACTATGTACTAACTATGAAGGTACAGAAATTCATCATTTACAATACCAGAAAAATGCAAAGGATGGAATAATTAATGGAGAATTTAATAAAAATCATAAAGCTAATTTGATAAATATATGTACTAGTTGTCATCAAAAAATTCATAGTTCAAACAGCGAATTTAGAATAACCAAAACAAGTGATGGTTATAAATTATTAATAATTTAAGTAAAATAATAATATATTATTATAATATGAATCCTTCTATATATACTTATGTTATTAGCTCTCATGGAGAAATAGTCACAACATTTGATCCAGATGCGGACGTGGAGGAATTACTCGTTTTTTCCATACATATACCTAAAAATATTGAAATAATGACTTATTCAAGTTTAGGAGAATCATATTGGGAAGAATGCACAACAATAAATTTTCAATGTAACAAAAAGAAAAATTCATTGTTACAAATAAAAACACCAATTCATAAATATAAAAAACGATTTCCCGAGATAAATTTAACACCAGACAATCCAACCTCTTCAGATGATAAAATCCCAAAACTTCAATTTTATAGTGGTATAGTTCATTGTATTCCAGAAAGCAGGGAAGATTCTTCAAAAAAAAAAGAAATTATCCATAATATGGATGCCGACCCTTTTAAAGATTGTGGCGACGATTCAATATTTCCATATTATAGTAGGGCTACAACTCCATCAGTTAAACGTCCATATTATTCTACCAATAAATATAGTGAGGATTATGTAAAAGTTTTACAAAAAAAAAATGGAAATTTTCGTGATTTTCCCCTTGATAAAATCAAAAAATGTGGACCGCTAGTTTTGAGTGAAGCTATTAAAATAATTATACAACACTGCCGCGAAACATATAAAGAAGATTATAGTAAAAGTATTATACAAATTCATCTTACTGCATGTCTAGTATTTGCAGAGAACCCAATTGACTATAATGCAGGAATGAAAACTGTGAGCGATTTTAGATATTTTACTAGAAACTCAAGCAATATTGATCCAAAGATTAAAGACACATCACATATTAAAACTTATTCATTTACATTTGGCAAAAAAGTATTTATTATTGAGGTTCCAAAATCAAAATCAAAATCACGTAGCTATACTGATACTGTTAATGGTATAGATATAGATGAGTATAACTTTGATAAGGAATTGTTTCGTGCATTTTTAAATGCATTAAAAATTATAAATATAAAAGGTATAGATCTTTTACCGGATGAAATCACACTTTCTATACCAGAAGGGAGGACAATGGAAGAAGAAAATATAAAGAACTATATACTTGATATACTTAATAAGCTTATTCGTGATAGTAAAAAAATGAAGAGACTAGACTTCTTGTGGGACAAAATAGGACGGGACCCAATAGCATGGGACGCAATAGAGAAAGAACTAGACGAGAAAGAAAGAAGACTAGAGGAGAAAGAAGAAAGATTAGGGGATCAAGCAGA
>Ga0164294_10004665_pt1 | contig 11916 bp, 5 predicted proteins | sample GEODES005metaG_FD_111479 | JGI IMG/M metagenome (GOLD analysis project Ga0164294, IMG submission 111479) | Oligotrophic lake water microbial communities from Sparkling Lake, Wisconsin, USA - GEODES005 metaG | ecosystem: Environmental > Aquatic > Freshwater > Lake | place: USA: Sparkling Lake... | reverse complement strand
GTCGGGCGCGGGGGGGGGGGGGGGGGGGGGGGGGGGGGGTGGGGGGTTGGGGGGGGGGGCGCCCGTTCCTCGTACTAGTACCTCGATACCTTGTGCAGGCCTCGATGAACGATTGTCCGCATGATCAGATCGGAAGATCGTTTGCGTTTGGGGGCGGGGGGGGCGGGCGCGGCGGGCGATGAGACAGTGAAGGCTGATGCGAGATTAATACGAGATGCGCAGAGCGCGCTTGGCCGCCCGGCCGCAAGCCAATGCGCGCGCATTTTTGCGATCATGCTGGGTCGAGCTGTCGGGTCCACGCGACGCATGACGCGACGCGACGGGGGCTGATGAGTAGCGCCCTGTCAGGGTCTCAGTGCGGCTCACCCCTGTAATAAGAACTACATCAAGGCTTCGGGGTTTAGCCGAGCCGTGGGGCCTGCGTTATTTTGAGAATCTGGTGGAAATGCCCACTTTTGAGTTGGCGTCGAATCCGAGATATGTCTCGGTTCGACATCTCTTTAAGGTCGTCGAAATCACTACGCCCAGGCGCCTGGCCCTGGGTGGTTTGGGGGTCCGCACTCGGCGCACGTGCATCTCCCATTTCTTTCCCTTGCCCAAGTCGGCTACAGCGGACGCGCGCGATGCTCCAATCCCGACGCCGCATCGCGCGCGAGAGAAGAGGAGCCGCGCCGGGCTGCGGCGCGGCGGGCCAGCCCTGATGGCCTCATCACACACCCTCGCGCGCCGACGCCTCGCGAATCACCGCCGGCACCGACGTGGGCGGAATGACGCCCACCTCGGTGACCACCATCGTGAGGTACTTCATCGGCGTCGCGTCGTACAGAAGGTTGAGCAGCTTCAGCCGCGGGATGTCACGCCAGTCGGCGACGCTACCAGTACCGCCCCCTCCGGCACTCGCCGTTGTCACGCCGCCGCCTGCGGCTGGAGCCGCAGGCGGTGCGGTCGGCGCGGGCGCTGTGGCGGGCGCACTACCGGCGACGCCAGTAGCGGGTCGGAGCGGCGGTGGGATGAGCTCGTCGGGGTCGCCGAGCTCGTTGAAGCAGATCGAGTCGAGGAGCACGCGCTCCGCAAACTTGTACGTCTCGCAGCACACGAGCGCCGGCACGCCATGCGAATGAGCTAGCATGCAAACCAGTGCGGTGCCCGCGCGCGCGACGAGTGTACCGTTGAGGAGCATGGAGGAGGCGCCGAGCAGCAACTTGGTCACCTCGGGCATCGTGTACGAGAGCGCGTGCAGGTTCACGTACGTGCACCGCAGCCCCGCAGCCAGCAGCCGTGCCATCAAATCGCGCCCTTCGAACTTGGGGCCAGCGTCGGCGACGAGGATGCGGAAGGTCACGCCTGAGTGGTACGCATGGAGCAGTACGCGCTCGACGACGTACGAGGCGGCGTACACGAGCACCACGTCGCCCGGTGCGATCCGCGACATGGCATTCGCGATGATCGCCTCGTCTGCGATGTGGATCTTTTCGGCGATGAACTGATCGATCGACTCGACGAGCATCTCTTTGACCTTCTCGTCGGGCAAGTGCGGCGGCGCGACGGTGACTTTGTTCTTGATCCACTTGATGCCGTTGCCCATCGCCATCGACTGCGGCCGGCAATCGACCAGGTACTGGATCTGGAGCTTCAGACACGCATCGAGCTCACGAGAGAAAACCTTGGCGGGCGGCGGCTCGAAGTCGCTGATGACCTGTTGGAAGGCGCGCAACATGCCCACGACGCGGGCGTTCGAGCCAGAGATGATGCCCTCTGCCATCTGGAGCCCGAGGCGCAGCACTGCGGGGTGGATGCTCCCCTTGGCCACTGCCGCCGCCGAGAGCCCCGTGTCCTTTTCGTACTGCGGCAGGTGTGCGAAGAGCGGCACCTCCTTCTGGGTCGGCGTGCGCTTGGCCACCTGCTGCTTCTGAAGCTTCGCGACGCTCTTCTTGTCGTCGTGCTGCATTGGTGCCGTTGGCGGCCCGCTTCCCTTGCCTCCGCCGCCACCGCCGCCACCGCCGCCACCGCCGCCACCGCCGCCACCGCCGCCACCGCCGCCACCGCCGCCACCGCCACCCACACCGCCGCCGCCGCCGCTGCCGCCGCCGCCAGAGGAGGAGGAGGAGGAGGAGGAAGCTGCTGCACCCGTACCCGCAGGCATCGGCGGCTTGCCGCCCGAGTGGCCGCCGCCACCACCACCACCACCCCCGCCGCCGCCACCACCGCTGCCACCGCCGCTGCCACCACCCTTACTGCCTCCACCGCCGCCGCCGCCGCCTCCGCCTCCGCCTCCGCCGCCACCAGCAGCAGCCTTGGCTGCACGCTGATGCTCCTGCAGTGCCCGTCTCTCCGCCTTCGTCTGCGGTTTCTTCTTGCCAGCGAGAACCGCCTCGATGTCCTCCACGATCTCGGCCTTCGCCTCGGTCACCTTGGCCTCGGCCGCGTCGTCACCCATCTTCTCGAGGCCTCGCTCAATTTCACACTCGAAGACGTTCACACTCGCTTCATCTAGTGCATCACTACTGCATCCCGCAAGCAAGCAAGCATAACCGCGTATCTTCGCACGCGCCTTTCACATCGAGCGCCGTTACTTCCCCTCGACACTTTCATCAGCGACGTGGACCGTTCGGGCACCCAAAAGTAACTGTCTCTCTGTAGTGTCTAGACCGACCATGGTACTCGCTCGCTCGTCTATAGCGGTCTAGGCGCGCTGTGTGGAAAGGCAAGCAGCTCGTCTATGGTCGCGAAAGCGAGGCTATGCTTTACTGTAAATCTGCACTACCGGCGTACTCTCGTACATGTACATGACACAGTAGAGTGTACAGCTGTGTACTGAACAACAACAGATACGGAACGGTCTCAGAATGGTGCACCTCATGGCATAGATCTTGGAGGAGATTGCGATCTCTTCACGTAGATCCGGGGTGGAAGGGCCGGAGAAGACGTAGACCCTGTCAGCTTGTGAAAGACCTCTCGCGGGGAGCGCAGCACTGAGAAACGTGGCGACGTCTTCATGTCGCCTTGCGACTGTGGACGAGGAAGCGCTCTGACCTGAAGCCCAAGTGTGGCATATGAGCTCGTCCGCTTGCTGGCGTCTCCTGCCGTCACCAGGACGGGCGTTCCAACCTTGCGGATCTCCTGTTCGAGGTGCACCGCCGCTCGAGCCAGAGCCATTACGCCCTGAGTGTCTCTCGCATCCACGACTGTAGAGGGCCTGATTGACCAGGACGTTTGCGGCCGCGTCGCAACTGGCGACAGAAGCCCGAAGGGCACGTCGGCAGAGAGGGTCGCCGGAGGGGGGAGCGGTGGTTCCTCTGTCAGACCCCGTTTCTCGAGCTCGGCCCGTGGCAGCAAGCCCCACTTCGGTGACTTACGTTGTAAGCAGGCGAACTGAAATCCTGGCTTCGCGCTACCTAAATCTGAGCTCGGCGCCTTAATTGGAGAGCCACCGCCCAGCACCGTCAGGGACGGAGTCTTGTATGTCGCATTTTTGTGCGCTGCAAATGGCACATCACCTAAGCTCAGCGCGTGCCCTCGTTTGTCAAACGATGACGCCTGCGCCGGCGCTGCAGCCGGCGCCGCCCATACAGACAGGTCCGATGGTCCATCCAGGAGGACTGGGGTCTTGACCATCTGATTAGCGCGTGGAGGAGTTGAAGGCTTCGACACATTTGAGTCGTAGACTCTGACTGATCGTGAAGGAGTAGAGGCTCGAGATGCAGCAGCGTCTCCTTGCCCTCTTTGAGATGCACTCTGAGCCCGCTCGGCAGGAAGAGCCGTAGCCGCGATGGCTGCACGCACCTCAGTCTCGCGAGGGGATTGCCGCCATGGGGCCTCGCGAGCTCGACGGGAGGGCACGCTTTGCCCGGGCGAGGCATCACGCTTTGGCGAGGCGCCACGCGGTGGTGATGGCGACCTGCTCTCACTGCGAGGATGGCGCGTATACTCAACGTAGCGTGGGATGTCGCGCGCTGGCACGTACTCGGGAACTTCCCGGACAAGGTCCTCCGCTGTCGGCGCTTCGTGCCCTTTTCGCTCCAGCTCACGGACGGCTTGCCGCAAGGACTCCTGTCGGGTGATGAGCCGAGTCTCCAGCTCACGAATGGCTTCCCGCATGGACTGCTGCCGGTTCACGAGCCGAGGCGTGTCGCGGATCGGTCCGCGTCGAACACTACGGGGATGCCGCATGCTGTCACCATAAACGTGTGGCGGCCTATGAACCTCCTCAGGACTCCCCGGCCGTTTGCCGTACGAGAGCACTCCCGGAGGATCTAGATCCGGTAGCTGGGGTGGCTCGTCCCCGTCTGGTCTTTTCCCCTGTCGCGTTCCCCAGGCATCTAACTGAGAAGGCTCGATGTAGTTGATGCCTCCCGTGCGTGGGCTCGAGGGGCTCGTGTCGCGCCAAGGTCTCTTGGGGTCCCGCACTGCTTCGCCATACACGTGTGGCGATTCGCCTGCGTCGCCTGTGTCGCCATTAACTCTGGGCAAGGCGGACGACCTCCTGTGCGACTTGGCGTACTGGTTTGGGCCGGATTCAATCCCGGTCGACTGGAAAGGACCGGATGGCGGGGTTTGTTCTCGGGGCGGGGTTTTTCCTCGTCCATCTTTGGATGACGGTCTTTCTCCTCTGGATGCCGGTCGATCGTCATAAGGGCCGTCGCTTTGGTATTTGAAGCCATCGTCCCAGCCAGACTTGCCTTTGTTACCCCCGCTGCCCCACCCTTTCCCGACATCTTTGGCATCTTTATCTCGGGATGAAGGTCGCTCGCGGGAAGACGGTCGATCCTCGTAAGGGCCGCCGCTTTCGTATTTGAAGCCTTCGCTCCAGCCCTTGCTACCCGCGCCGCCACGCCATTGCCCACCGACATCATTATCTCTGGATGACGGTCGATCTCGGGATGATGGCCGATCGTCGTAAGGGCCGTCGCTCAAGTATTTGATGCCCTCCTTCCAGCCGTCGTTCGTGCCGCCCGCTTTCCACGCTCCTCCTTCCCTTTTGTCCTTCTTGTAATAATCATCATCGTACCCGCCGGAATCGCCGCCAGATGATTTCCAGCCCTTGTCCGTGCCGCCCGCTTTCCACGCTCCTCCATCCCTTTTGTCCTTCTTGTAATAATCATCGTCGTACCCGCCGGAATCGCTCAAGGTACGCTTCCAGCCAGCGTCCGTTCCGCCGGACTTCCACTCACCAATCCATTGCTTATTGCGCTGTTCATCCGTCATGGATCCCCAGGCATCCTTCTGTTCTTTGGACATGCCGGCCAGCAATTTCAGGTACGCCTCGAGCTCCTCTGGCGTCATGGCCGCACGCCTGGCGCGCTCCTCGTCGCTCAAGCCGTCTCCGCTGCCCGACCCGCCTCCGCCTCCGCTGCCGCTGCCGCTCTTCCCACCCTTCTTGCCTCCTTTCCCATCCTTGCCTCCTTTCCCATCCTTGCCTCCTTTGCCCTTCCCGTCCTTGCCCTCAGCCTTCTTCCTCGCAGCCTCCTCTTCCGCCGCCTTCCTATCAGCCCAGGACTTGTAACCAGGGGGTGCGAGCATGAAGCACCCGTTCGGCCCCAACAGCCTTCGGAGCAGTGCTCTCAACCAGTCGCTGTAGTCCTGGGGATTCATGGTTTCAGTGTATACATCGCACACCTCGAATAAGGCGTCCAGGAACGCGCCCCGCTCCATGGTGCCAGCTCCACCCGAGTCCTTCGTCCACTCCTCCAGGCCCTCAGAGTCGGCTTCCTTCTCATCATAGTCTTCTTTACCAAGCAGGTCGTAGTAGAGGAGGTGGTAAATCTGCATGTACTGCTGCTGGCACATTTCTGACACCGAATAGCCTTGCGCCACAGCCGACTTCTGAACGACGGCCCACCACTCGTTGAGTGCATCGAGGACAAGTGAATGGTGCCTGATTTTTGCACGTGCTTCGAACGCCTCTTCGGTGTTCAACTCCTCGTTGCCCTGGTCTTGATATTTGATCTTATCAATGTCTTCGGCGCTTTTGGCCTGCGTCACGATCTTGTCTCGGTGTCTTGCAAGGGCACGGTGCCTGACTTTTGCACGTGCTTGCTCGGCAAAAGCGGCGGCGTTTGTCTTCATTTTTGACAGTGTCCATGGTTGTAGAAACATCGCCATCGTAACGGCGGAGCTTCCGCGCCTGCGGCTGCAGGAGCTACGAACTCACCCACCACGAGCGTGGGCTGCGTCCCGCGCGCACGCAAACAGCGGCGCGGCACCAGACCGCCCACGTGCACGAAAACCGAACGACCGCGACGCGCCACAGAACGCCTCCTGCGTGGGGACAGCCGTTTCACTTTCGCCATGTGCGAGTGCACGTTCACGTTATTCACGTTAATTCAACCTCCCTTCAGACGCAGCGTGTGGAGCCCCTGTTCCTCCCGACGCAACCATAATAAAGGCCCAGGGCAGAAAGCCACTGAAAGAACACGCCACTCTCTATGCCGTAGGGACCCTACGTAGGTCAACACAAGCTCACGACTCGACGTGTCGACGACTGTGAGTCTCGAGCGGGAACGAGCGTCACTCCGCGCCCTCAGGTCTTGCAGCGTACAGGTATGCTGATTGATGTAGGCGGACCCTGTTGTCCTCGTCGCGTGTTCGCAGAGTTCGGTTTCATCGTGGCCCACCGGCATAATGGCTCCGAGGTCCGTCGCGGACGTGACGAGTGCGGCCAGGGGCCAGTGGGGCGGGGGGCGGGGGCCCGCCGGCTGGGGGGGGGGCACCCGAATACCTTTTTCTCTTGACCTCCACAGACCTGGAGGAGGCACCATGTTACCTCAGCCGCTAACAGTTGGGACGCAGGTTCACACTCACGGCACGCACTTAAACACCTCCTGCAACACAGCCGAGCACTACGAGCCTGAGGCGTGCCGCGGGCTGTCGCCTGCCAGGCTCGACGCGGTTCGCATGCTCAGCAGATGCTCAGCGCACAAATTGGTTTTTGCGCTGAATGGCGCCCATGAGGCCGCCCTGCTGCGCGCCTGCCACGTACGAGGTCACGGAGGGCATGTAGAGGTTGTCCTCGTCAGTCTCATCCCAGGACGCCGCCTTGCCTGTGTTGGGAAGGATGACAGCTCCAGCGACCTGGGCTGGCCCGTCGCTGCCGACGCCGTCGATGGGCGGATAGGTGTCGTAGTGCTCACCCACGCTGTTGGCGAAGCGAATCCACTTGACGTCGAGGTAGCCGAGTGGACCGAGCCCGGGCATGCCCTCGTCGCGGCCTGCAGAGTCAACACGCGCTGCGAGGTTGCGCTTGACACTCGTATCACGCGGGCCGGTGCCATAGAGCATGAAGATTTCGTCCAGGATCTCGGAGGAGAACTGCATGCGGTTGAATGTGCCCAGCAACGCTGCGCGGAACTTGGTCTTCGCGAGCGCGCCATCGCCGTCCTGCGTGAGTCGGCCTCCAGCCTCCTTGAAGGCGCGATAGAGGTCAACGTGGTAGCGGCTGGCATACGCGCGCATCTCGCGCATCTTCTTTGCCAGTGCGGGCGAAAACTGCGCGATCGTCTCTAGGGCCTCCTGGTCTTCCTCGTCCGCAAATGCGGTCGACGCATACTCATCGAGCATCTTGCTGCCATCAAGGCCGTTGTTGATGGTCGGTTTGCCATCATTGGCGAGGTCATACTGGCCACCGTCGCTCTTGGCATGCGCGCCGGCCGTCTCAATCTTGCGCGTCTTCTGCACAGTGTTCAACCCCATCTGGTGGGCCAGCGACTCGGAAATCATCCTGTCCAGAGTACCGTCTGCTGTCTGAGGAAGAGGACCGACGCCAAAGTGCGACCAAACTTGAAAACTAGAAGTCGCGAAACGATGTCGCAAAAAAAAGCGAAGAGGAGGCAGGTGGAAACAGGTTCCTCGTGCGTCCTTCATAGCGAAGAATGTTTTCCGTTGGGGCCAACTTTTGTTGGGGTGATCTCGCGCCTTCCGAAGCGTGCGCCCAATGCTATTTGCGGCCGTCGCCCTGATCGTCGCAACGGGCCTCGTGGTGCCGCCCGCCAAACCCGACGGCCTCTACCTGGGTCTTGACCTCTCCACACAGTCGATCACAGGCGTGCTCCTCGACAGTCGGCTGCAGCCCGTGCGGCCAGCCACGTCGGTCAACTTCGACAACTCCTTCCCTGAGTACGGCACCAAGGCTGGCATGTCGGTTGGCAAGGACGGAGTCGTCACGAGCCCCGTCACCATGTGGCTGCGGGCACTTGATGCGCTCTTCGACGAACTCAAGGGCACCGGGCTGCTCGGCCGCGTGGCGGCGGTCTCGTGCTCAGGGCAACAGCACGGCTCCGTGTATTGGACGCAGGCCGGGCTCGAAACCCTGTCGTCACCGCCCGCGAGCGCGGCCCGCTTTGCCGACGCTCTCTCCGACGCATTTGCCGTGACCGATTGCCCCATCTGGGCGGACTCGTCGACGCAGTCAGAGTGCGACGCGATCGAGGCCGCTTTTTCGCCCAAAGCAGGTTCCACCTCGGGTGCGGCCGCGGTGGCGCGCCTGACAGGCTCGCGCGCGTACGCGCGCTTCACGGGCCCGCAGATCGCGGCCATCAGCACGCGCCAGCCCGCCGCGTGGGCAGCCACCGAGCGCGTCAGTCTCGTCTCTTCGTGGGGTGCTGCGCTGCTGACCGGCCGCCATCAGCCCGTGGACACGTCAGACGCTTCCGGCACGCTGCTGATGGATATCCGAACGCGCACGTGGGCGCCGAGTATGCTCACATGCGGCGTTATGCCGCCTGAGCTTGAGCAGCGCCTCGGCGGACCGCCCGTGCCCAGCCACTCGATTGTTGGTACAGTCTCGCCTTTTGCGGCCCGGGCGAGCGGCCTGAGGGAGGGTTGTGTGGTTGCAGCCTCCTCCGGTGACAACCCGTGTGCGATCGCGGGGCTTGGGCTCGCGCGCGCAGGCGACCTGGCCCTCTCCCTCGGCACCTCGGACACGCTCCTCGGCGTCGCCGCCGCTGCCGCCGCCACGCCTGCCACAGAGGGCCACATCATGGCCCACCCGACGGACCCTGCTTCCATATTTGGAATGCTCTGCTACAAGAATGGGGGCGCAGCGCGCCAAGCGGTGAGGGACGAACGATGCGAGGCCGACTGGGGGCTCTTCGACGAGGCCCTGCGCCGTGCGCCACCGGCCAATGACGGCGTGCTCGGCTTGTCGTTGCCCCTGCCCGAGATTACACCGATCATCAGCCGGAACGGCGAGTGGTACGTCGATGGAACAGGGAAGCTGGTGCCGAAGAGCTCGCTATCCACTCCGCAGCTAGTCCGCGCGGTGGTTGAGGGGCGGTTCCTCTCGATGCGCGCCCGCGGCGGCGCCATTGGCCTGAGCGGTGAAGGCGGACGCGTCCTTGCTACCGGCGGAGGCTCGCAATCAAAGGCGATCTTGCAGATAGCGGCCGACGTCTTCGGAGCGCCTGTGCTCGCCTCCGACACGCCGGACGCTGCGGCCATTGGCGCCGCACGCCGCGCCGCGTACGCGCTTGCCCTCGCCGCGGCGCAGCGTGAGCCACATGAAATGCCCTATGCGGAGTTCCTCACGGAGAGTGCCGGCACCTCCGCCGAGGAGCTGCGTGTGGTGGCGATGCCGCTGCCCGAGGCGGCGGCCGCTTACGACGACGCCCTGGTCGCTCGTTACAAGGAGCTCGAGGATTCGGTCGCCGCCGGAGAAAGGTGATCAGCGCGTGACGGACGGCATGTGCGGAGCAGCGCGCCGTGGAGCGATGATCCCAAGGCGTGCCCAACCCGACGTGGGGTCACCGGTCGCTGCCGTGCCGTTCTCCGCACTCCACTCCGGTCCGCCCGTGCGCCTTAACCCTTATCCCGTCCGATCGGCGATCGGGTGCGCCTTCGCTCGAGCGGAGGCGCAAGCGAAGGACGAGGCGGATGGCCCCGCCGCCTCGGCGCGCGTCGCGATGGGCGCGTATTTGCTATTTCGATGCGCACCCGGTGCTGGTCACTCAGAGCCCATGGTGATCGGCATTGGCCTGCATGCCGCGGTGTTCCACGTACTACTACGTAATCCATTTGCTGAACATGGCCGCTCAGCGCATCATCACATACCTTTATGTACTTCTTGATTTCGCTACGACGGGGTCCAGTTCCCGAACGCAAGGCGTGCCAAAAATTTGCCGAATGCCAGACACCGACCGCAGATCGAACCCTGGCTACTTCTTGATGACGGCACCGTCATAGACACAGCCCTCGTGCGCCACCGGGAGCAGCTGTGATCGCGCGATGCCCTTCGCCTCCAGAATGGACTTCATGGTCGTGATCTGCTCATCCGGCGCCACGGGCGTGCGCGAGAAGAGCCACAGGCCAGAGTCGTTGATGCCGGTCTGTTTCGTCGTGCAGCCGTCGTCGAACTGCTCGGTAGGCTGACCGCCGCTGACGATGGCCCATGCGTAGTCGGGCGCGCGCGCAATCACCCAGTACGGGCCGGCGGCAGCGTTGGGCAGAAAGCACGGCGCCACGGCCAGCTGGGAGTAGTCGCTCGAGTTCACCGCGCGTGCGCACAACGTCATGTTCCTGGCATTCTGGTTCGGGCCGTTGACCTTGTTGAGGTTGGCATAGTTGTAGACGGTGACGACGGGCCCCTTGAAGCCGGGCACTGTGGCACCTTCTTGGTTGTATGTCGCGGTCACGCAGTAGAAGGTGTTGCGCTGGAGGTATTCTGTGACCTGCTGCTGCTGGATGTACCACGACTTGGCGGTCCACTCGGTGAGGTTCAGCTGCCCGAGAGTGTGAATCGTCGGGCAAGCGGAGACGGACGCGATGGAGAGCATCATGGAGAACATCGTGAACGGGATGACAAAAAGTGGGACGGCTTCTCCGACAGATTCCGAAGCGAATCCATGCGAAGCGAGGCGAAGGCGAGGAAAAGCGAGCACTTGAACTCGGTTTCGTCAGTCTGTCCCACTTAATCGCAACGTCGAGAGCATGATGGAGTCGTCATTGTTGTACTTGACGGTATCCCCTGAGATGCATGTGCTGCCTTACCGGAAGTGTGGGCACGGCATGATGATATTAAGGGCACGGCTGGGTCTAGCCGACATGTCGCGCAAGTCCTTTCGTGGCGTGACGGAGCCGCCAGTTTCGTGGTTGACGGGACGCAGCCACCAGTTTTGTGGTTGACGGGACACACGCTTGCAAGATGCCATCATGGCCATGGTCTCAGACAATCTGAGGATGATCTCCAGTTGGGTGGAGGTACCCGGATGGGGAGAATTTGGGCTCAATCTCGAGCTTCGAGAAGAACCATCTGGAACGCTTCCAAAATATGCTGGAGTGCCACCGTTGCCACCAGCACCCCAAGGGGTGCCCTCGGCCAGCTCCAGTATGTATCAGAGGCGGCTCGAGAATGCGGCTGGCAAGAGTAGGGCTCTCACACAGGTCCGGACTCTGTAGTCTGTTGAAATGTCCTTTCGGCATGCCCTCGTGCAACCGCAAGTCGACGGCATGTGACCAGGACTCGCGCCGAGCTCAGGCTACCTGCCCGTATCCGCAAGAGACTTCCCACCAAAACTGAGCTGCAGCTGGCCTCGTCCTCGAGCCCACACATATGCGCGCGCCAGGGCGGCCCTTGCCTAGGCCGAGACGGAGGCTGAGGAGGCCGCCTGGCGCGTGGACATCCGGCTGCGCTTGGTGCCGAGATGCACCAGGCGCTGCGTGGCCCGTCGAGATACACACCCTGTGGCGGGCATGTTCGGCGCCAAGGGCGCGCCGCCTCATATGCGGAGTATGTGTGATGCCGCATTGCGGGATAGCGTGCTTGATCCGTTTCATACAGCGTGCATGGCGTGCATACGGCGTGCATACAGCGTGCTGCAACAGCGTGCATAGAAAGGGCAAGCCCAAGGCTTGATCTACGAGGTCACCAAGATGCTGTGCATGAACGCTCGCAAGATGAACGTCGCGATCGGCCAGGACCTGCTT
>Ga0164294_10004664_pt1 | contig 11917 bp, 15 predicted proteins | sample GEODES005metaG_FD_111479 | JGI IMG/M metagenome (GOLD analysis project Ga0164294, IMG submission 111479) | Oligotrophic lake water microbial communities from Sparkling Lake, Wisconsin, USA - GEODES005 metaG | ecosystem: Environmental > Aquatic > Freshwater > Lake | place: USA: Sparkling Lake... | reverse complement strand
GCTGTTACTTTGACGTTTCTGCTTTTATCAGAAGAATGAATACGCTTTACAACTGCTGTGAACTTTTCCATTTGTATATAATAGTATATGCTATAGATAAAATCAACAGAAAAGGTAAATACAGTTAAATGTATCTATGAGAATCAATATTATAGGTTGTGGGTTATCAGGAATAACTGCTGCTGTTTTACTAAAAAAACGTGGCCATCATGTAGAGGTGTTTGAAAATAAAAATCATATTGGAGGTAATTGCTATGATAGTAATGTTTGTGGTACCATGGTGCATAATTATGGCCCACACATCTTTCATACTAATGATGAAGAGGTATATAGATTTTTATCAGAATATACAGAATTTTTACCATTTGAGTATAAACCTTATGCCGATTCTCGCTTGGGTATGGTGTCTTTGCCATATAGTCAGAAGACGGTCTCACAGCTTGGTCGAGAACTTTCACAAGAAGAAATTATTGAATATTTTTTTAGAGAATATTCAGAAAAGCAATGGGGTGTACCATTTAAAGATATTCCTTCCTCAATTATTAACAGAGTTCCGCGGCTCCCTCAACATAAAGACCCAACTTGGTATGGTAATCAGAAATATCAATGTATTCCAAAATATGGCTATACAGAGATGATGAAAAATATGCTTAACGGTATAACTGTGCACACAGGTATTGAGGTAAATGAGTGGAGGAAATATAATGCAGATCTTGTAATCTACACCGGTAAGGTTGATGAGTATTTTAATTATTGTGCAGGACGACTACCATACAGATCGTTGCGTTTTGAGCATACTGTAACAGGTGATCGTCAATTTAATGTCGTTGTCAACCAAACAAATTCATATAATAAATTTACTCGAATTTATGACCACAGCTTTTTTACATATAAACACAAAGGCTTAACAGTCATAACAAAAGAGTTTCCTTTGCAGCACGATGAGACTAACCTGCCCTTTTATCCAATACCCTTTGGAAGCGGCATATCTCTTTATAATAATGTCTACAATCCAATGGCCAAAAGTGAAAATAATGTATTGTTTCTAGGAAGACTTGCTACCTACAAGTATTTAGATATGTGGATGGCAGTAAAGCAGGCAATGATTGGGACAAAAAATATAGCATAATAAAATATATTTGATTTTTTATCTATCCTCATTTATACTGAAGTAGTGAGAAATGTCTTAATTATTAATGGAGCTATTGGTGGGCGTGCTGGCAACACCTCTATGCTCTTGAAGAAAATTAAACGCATGCTGCTTAAGCAGTCTAGCGAAGACAATAGTATTAAGGTCAGAGTCATACATCTAAGCCCCTCTTTCAGCTGGAATAGTGTAAAGCTGAGTATCAAGAAAGCAGATTGTTTAATATTCTCCACCGGTACATATTGGGACAGTTGGGGGTCACCAATGCAGCAGCTTTTTGAAAAAATGACTGTTCTTGAAGGTTCTAAGTATCTTGTAGGTAAACCGGCATGTGCCATTGTAACTATGCATTCAGTTGGAGGCAAAGAAGTTTGTTCCCGTATTCTGGGCAACCTTGTTAGTCTTGGCTGCATGGTTCCCCCTTTTGCTGGGTTTGCATATTCTTATGCAGATCATATTGCACACAAATCTAGAACTTCTGGCAAGAAGTTACTTGACGACGTATGGCATATTGAAGATTTAGAGACTTTATTGAATAATTTAATTAAAGCTTCAACTACAGAGAAGCCAGATTACCAGGTTTGGAATTTTCTTGATACCTCTGCTTTTGATCCAACTACAGTGTGGCTAAGATAAATATTTACATACTGGTTTGAATGAATATAATTTTCTCAAAACCTGCACATGCTTGGCTCAAGAGATATGGTGTTTGCTATAAATCTCTTAAAGAAGTTTTAATTTATCTCTGTTATAAGGAAGGTTATCCTTCTAATAAGACTCTGCATATACACATTCGCTCCAATGGAGTGAACAGTGAGTTTGATGTTTGTAGAAATGAAATTAACGTTGGTGTTGATGTTAAAACATCCAACAAGTCTTCCAAGACTCGTAGAATGATAAGAAACCTATTACACGAATTGCGACACTTTATACAGTATAAAATTAAGCATATGGAATTTAAATTTTCATATTCTTATAAGGATATGATGAACTTAAGCGATCGCTATTGGTATGCCCCAGAAGAGATTGATGCACGTAGATATGAAATACGTAAATTAAAATTTGTAATGCGACGATTGAAGCGAATTAAGCCGGCGGCGTAGTAGCAGCGCCCGGCGCCCCACCAGCAGGTGCTCCAGCGGGAGCAGCTCCAAAGCCACCAGGTGCAGGCGCCTCACCTTCAGGGGCAGGTTCTGCGGCACTAGGCGCAGGTCCAAATGCAGGTGGTGTCGAACCTGATACACCAGCTCCTCCGCCCATTTCTGCACCCATTTCACCGCCTGCAGGAGCTGCAGCTGCCAATGCATTTTCTTTCCAATTTGGTCCACCAGATTTAATTTGTTCTAACTCCCAACCAAATGCCATGTCTTTTCTCATGAACTCTCTGTTTGCCAAAACCTCAATATCAGTCCAGTCCATATATTTCTTAAGAGCATATGTTTTGCTAATAGTATCAGAAGATTGTACAATATCAGAAAATGTTTTGGTCTTGATCTCCTGTTTCTGTGCTTCTCTCATCTCAAAGAAGTTTACAGGTACGTTAAACTCTATATCAATATGATTTTCTTTAAGGTCGTATTTGTCCCAAAGATTTTTTAACTTGAGATGAGTAATGAATCCATTTTTTAATCCTTCAGAAAATTGTTGCTGCATGCGAACGATGAATTTTGCGAATTTTAACTCCTCTCGCAAGATATTCATGTCATCCTTGTATCCGGTGTCTGCGTTTAACCGAGAAACAGGTACTTTGAGACTCTTATAGAGTTTCTTTAAGAAATATAACATCTCTTCTAGGCCCCAAGCAGAATTTGCACCTTCAAGCTGTCTTACATCTGTACCTTCAGAACCCTGACGCTTTGCAAACCAAAAATTATCAAGAATGCTTTGTGGGTTATACTTCTTAACAGCACTACCAGGTTGCTGAGAATCATAGGTTTTTGAAGACCAATACTGGTTCATTAATTTCTTTAGATAAGCCTCCGCTTTCGGTGCAGGCATGTTACCCACATCAACATTAAACACCAGACGTTGTGGTGCTCTTGCAAGTCTGTATATAACCACTGCATCTTCTAGTAAGCTAATCTGACGATATGCTCTTCGTGCATTCTCCAGGAAAGGCAATCGAATGGTTTTATTCTCATTCCAAATGCCTGAATTGACATAAGTTACTTGATTTTTGTCAAGAGGTACAAGCTTATACTCTAAAATTTTAGTTGGGTTGGTTTTATCAAACACAGGCTTACGCAAGAGGAAGCCTTTGATCATCATATTCTGTACATTGCCAAAGATAGGATCAACAAATTCGTTAGGAATAGTTACAATGCCGAGAATACCTTCCTCTTCATAACTCTTGTGAATAATGTGTTCAAAATAGATTTCACCATCAACAAGCAAAGTACGGAAATATTCCCAACCTCTATGAGGGAGATCAAAGTAGTTTATGTATTTCTGGAATTCTTTTTGTAGGGTGTCTTTGTCCTTATCATCGATATCGAGCTCTGGAAACTCAAGCTTAACCACTTTACCTTGTGCATCTCTATTGATGGCTTCATCACATATTTCATCTAATGCATCTGCTATCTCAGAAAATGATGCCATGGTACGGTAATCACGTAAACGTGAGATTTTGTCGTGTTGTATGTTTGCATACATGTACTGTGTGAAGTTATTATCCAGACCAATTATACCAGATGGATCCAAGCTATTATAATCTGTATTGCTGCTGATGCTCTGTCGTGCAAGAGCCTCTGTTCTCTTGCTCCCTGTATCCTGGAAAACCTTGTATTTCGGGTTTAGCTTACTGATTGTATCAATGGCTGTATAGCTTTGGTAAGGTAGGCGTGAATTAACATAATTCATTAACGAGCGGCCAAACGTTGATTCCCGGCCGCTATCTGCATTTCCATACTCAGGCATACGTTATTTATGAGTTTTAAAGAATAATTCAATTAAAAAAAACCAGTTGATTTTTATAAGAATTTCATTATAATATATTGTGGGTCTGAAAGACGTAACCTATAATAATGAAAGAAAAAAATTGCCGGAACGGTTACGCGCTTGACTCAACTTATAACTGTTTTCCTTTCTCTTTAGACAACGTCTTTTATATAACTCTCGATAACATCTTTTCACTCGATACCCATAGTACGTGCATGCGCGCGAAAATTGAATATGACGCTAATTGATACTGGTACTTTTTTTATAGAGCTTACCCTCCCGTCTTTCCTCTTTTGTAAGAAGACAGATCATGAAGGTGATGTAAAATATGGTATGCATATCAATAATATTAATATTGGTTGTTGGTACATGCATTATGATTTTGGAAGTGAAATAAACATTTCATGCATTTTAGGGTTGAGATTTTGGTGGTCTAACTTATAATAGGTTTTATGATTTTAACTGATATTAAATGTTATGACGGTGTTTTATTACATCATAGATTTGCATACAAGTATTTCCGTAAGCAATGTTTACCAATTGGTAATATTATTGCTTTCCGTGCCCCTGCCAAGGTAGAAACAGAAGGTTTAATTGATCAAGAAGATGCATTGAGTAAAGACTTTATCTACAGCGAAGACATGGTTCATTTTCTATATGAGATTCCTTTGATCACAGAAAGCTTTGGTGCAATTGCCTACCAAAGACTATTCAATACAAATGTAGCCAATATTTTGTTCAAATATCTCAAGGCACCCATCACTGTTGACGGCGATGATTTGATGGTTACAAAGGAATTCACACAAGGTGGTGTAACACAGCAGTCTGGCAAATGTAGCGTGAGTATTGTACATGTTAAAGATGCAGCTGCTCTGGGTCATACCGGTATTAATGTTAGAGCTGGTAAACAAGCCCCGGCCTTTGCGTTTAGTACTGAGCTAAGTGATGCTGATGTGACAAGTTTCATGCAAGATGTTATTAATTCTTTCTATCAGATAAATGATGACATCTTCATTGCATCCACAAAAATTATATCTCATTGAACATATTTGATATCATTGACAGTGTAGCTTTTTCCAAGAAAAAAGATATCTTCAATACACCAGAGGCAGAAAAGGAATATCAACCTTTTTTGGTCAACAGATGGTTATCCATGCTGGATCCTACTGCAGCAAGAATTGTTAATGACACTGTCAATAGAATGAGTCGTGTGTTCACAACGCCACAAGATCAATACAATCTTCTTGTCAATATATTACCAAAATATCCAAAGCAACGGATTAACTATATCAAGAAGCCGAAGAGCTCTTGATTTCCATATAGTTCACGTATAAGTGACTATATGAGCAAACAAAGTATTGATCAACTGCCAGTACAGAAGAGTTTAATTGATTTAAGCGCACATTCAAAAAATAATTTTAATAGTCTTTTCACTGGCTATGATATGGCGGCTTTATTGGATGATATTTTACTTGTGGAGTTTGTTGATGAGGGTGAATCAGGTGGCAACACAATTGTACGCAATGGTATTCTTGTACCAGTAAATGCAGAAACTAATGCTTGGCGTATTGGAAAAGTTATACTCAGCGGGGGTGGGTGTCGACTGGTCAAGAGAGGTGACTTTGTATGTTTTCCCAACAACATGGGTGTACCTATTGCCAATATTGAGGTGGTTGATCATGGACCTGTTAGACACGGTATTTTCTTAAACGAACAACGCATCTTCGGCGTTGTACAACCCAGAAAACAAGATGCTAGTCTCATTAATGAGTCTAAAAAGCGTTCTGCAAAACAACGTTTGTGAGATTAAATTTGCCCGGCGCCGTCCCCGCCCGGGCAAACCTAACACTCGTAGAATGTTGTGTACAAATGCACAATCATTGTTGAATAGCCCTGATGGTAGAGTAGCTTTAAACTTTAAACCGGCAATGAAATCTACTCGTTATAGTCCCGACCAAAAGAATCTAGTCATCGTATGGGATGTTTTCATGCAAGATTACCGAGCGGTAAATTGTGACAATTGTGACTTGATTACATCCATACCTGCCGGTGAAGCTTTTTGGAAATATTTTAGAAACAATCTAGCCCGTCTATCTGCTGCACAAAAGATAGCTTACATGGACTCATAATGAAAGCAGAACAACTAGAGAGAGCTATCAACAGTTTATTGCAGCAGCGAGTCAACTTTACTATCAATAACAAAATAATAAAGAGTGGTAAATTAATTCTTTTTTGTATTAAGGATTTCTATCTTGTATTCACAATTGGCGTAAACCATAGTAAGAAGATGTTTGAAATACCTTACCCATATTTCTTTGATCAATACACAAAAAAAATTATTCTCAATTATGCCACTTCCATCTTTCATCATGGATCAGAAGAAATAAAATTTAATGCCAAACAGCTCATGCCCAAGAAACCTGGTAAATTCTTCAATACACAACTTGAAATAAATGTCATTGAAGATTCCATCTGAAAGTATAAATAAGAAACATTATGGTTAATTGCGAGGTAAAGTTAGAGAAAGGTAAAAGCTCAAATAAGCTTTATTTTGATAAAAAACTTCGTCAATTTACTAATGCTGTTAAACGTTGCGGTGTTTTAGAAGACTTAAAAATTCGCAGGACCTTTATGAAGCCGTCTCTACGCCGCAAGCTGGCTCCAAAGATATCTGCCTTGAAGTGGAAGTTCTATAAGTAATATATCGCACCTAGTATTCTACTAAATATAGAATATGAAGATGCAGAGTCACTATTTTGAAATTAAGGATTTATTAATCCAATTTCTTGCTGCATTTGATGATGTTGTAATTAAACGATACGATAAAAATAGAGTACCTGGTGCTACTCAACAAGTAAGATACATCTATGCACCTAAGGAGCGTGTACTTTTCGATTTAGTCAACCCTGCACAAAATATAACTTTGCCTGTTGTTAGCATAACAATAAGCAGCATATCAAGAGACAATAATCGAGTTTTCAATAAGAATGCAGGATTTTATGCTGCAGGCACACCTTTTGAAGATAATCCAGGACCTGCTACGTTCTACTACAAAGCACCAGTACCAGTAAACATTGATGTGAAGATGAGTATTCTGGCTCGCTATCAATCTGATATGGATCAAATTCTTACCAATTTTGTTCCCTTCAATAACCCTTATATAATTCTTAGTTGGACTGTACCAAAAGAATTTAATTTACCTTATACACAAGAAATAAGATCTGAGGTCTTATGGAATGGTACCATCAACATGTCTTATCCTACAGATATCAATGGAAATCAAAAAGCACAAATTATTGCTGATACAGGATTTACAATCAAAGGCTTCTTATTTCCAGATCCTCAAGAGACAGTTAAAAACATTTATAAAATTGATACACAATTCACTGCTGTAAGTACAGGGATGTCACTAGACTATGGTGCATATGCGTTTCTTAAATCTCAAGAAATTACCACACAGTCACCGCTATCTGCTTTTGCTAATTCTGAAACTGTAACAATCTCTGGTCGTCCTGTTATTTCTGATATTAAGCTCTATACACCTTTAGGACCTTTGCCATGAAAAGCTACCCATCTTTCACGGTCGCTGCTGGAACTTCAGGAAAACAAATAACTGTGAATGGAAATATGTTTAATTACAAAACTGATGTGGGTCTTTATTTGAGTTCTAATAAGTTTGATGGCACACAAAAATATTATGATTTTTATAGTTCTGGAAGAAGTGTCAGTGCTGGTAACCCACCCTTTTCTGCTTATCCTATGCCAAACTATAAAGATCTTTCCAATAATACTCTCACATTTACTCTCCCAACCTTCTATATCCCACAAAAACTAGATATAATATTTGCAAATGATGCAGGATATGCAGTAGCTTCATCAAGCAAGCAATTCTCTTATATTGAGGTAATCTAATCAAAAAAAGGATAAATATTATATAATATGGCAATAGAAATCACAACAGCAGATAGCACTACAATAACTGGCATAAGAAATGCATTAAATTCTGCACCATTGAGTGGTGCAACAGGATGGGATAGTGTGTATACTACCACTGGTAGTAATAGTGCCAAATGGTCACAAGCATACACCAATTTGGTCTCCAACAGTGCTGCTTATTTGTCAGGTGCAGACATCAGCTTGTTGGCAGCTGCCTCTGCTTCATGGAACAGTGTGTATGCAACCACCACTGCAAATAGCGCTAGCTGGGGTGCCGTTACTGGTGATGTGTTCGGCCCAATCGGTTCTACTGCCAATGCAATAGCAAGATATAATCTGTCCACTGGAAAATTGTTACAAAACAGTTTAGTTACTGTGAGTGATGTTGGAGCCATTATTGCCCCTGCAGCGGGTAGTGTAATACCATTTTACTATGACGATCAAGCAAGCTTTCCCAATGCCACTGTTTACCATGGTGCTATAGTACACAGTCATGCTGATGGCAGAATGTACTTTGCACATAATAACATATGGAATGGTCTGTCAAATGTTACAGACCCAGTTAACAGTAATAATGTGCTAGTATCTTCTAGCAATGTTATCTTGAGCGCATGCACAATCACAACATATCTATCTGTTGGAGGCATAATATATTCATCTCAAATAAACACAGTTGGCACAGGTACACCCTCCTTGTCTTCTGGTAGTGATATTAGGTTGGATGCAGTAACCCGTGTTACTGTTTCAAATACACCTTTTCGCATAGCAAATTTTACTACAGCTTCAAGAGACGCCATTACCCCTTTATATGGTGACATGATATATAACACCACAACAAATAAATTTCAAGGATATGCTTCTACAGGATGGGTTGATCTAAGCTAACACTAATGAAAGAGTACATTGTAACACTCAAAGCAGGTGTTGATTACGATGCTTTTTATGATGCCATGGTGCAATCTTCAAATGAAGAGCTTGTACCCAGCAGACAAGTAGAGATTGCCAATGAGAGACCGTTGTCACAGAGAAATACACACTACTTCTTATCTGATGATGAAGCTAGCTTATTGCAAAAAGATCCAAGGGTTTTAGCTGTAGAAATTCCCCCAGATCAACGCGATGACATAAAAATATCTCCTTTTGTTTTGCAATCATCAAATTTTAATAAAACCACAAGTGACAGTGGTCCTTTTGTTAACTGGGGGTTGCTGAGATGTGCATTTAATAACAACACAATTTATGGCAGCACAGGGTTCCCTGCAGTCTGTGCATATCCGTACCATCTGGATGGCACAGGTGTGGATGTTGTTGTGCATGATTCTGGGCTGCAGGTGGATCATCCAGAATTTACTAATAATGATAATGTAACAAGAGTGCAGCAAATTAATTGGTACACAGCTTCAGGCATTGCAGGCACACAGAGTGTAAATTTTTACAGAGATTATGATGGACACGGTACACACGTGGGTGGTATAATGTGTGGCAAAACTTATGGATGGGCCAAAAATGCCAGAGTATATGCTCTTAAAGTTAATGGTTTAGAAGGATTTGGTGATTTTGGTACAGGCATACCTATAACCTACTGCTTTGATGTGGTCAAGGGATGGCATTTGAACAAACCCATTGATCCATCAACTGGCAAAAAGCGACCCACAGTTGTTAACATGAGCTGGGGATACAGTACATCATACTCGTATCTAACAGGAGGCAACTACCGCGGCACAAATTGGGTTGCATCATCCCCTAATACTTCTTATGGCATGGTAAATTACATAGGCAGAGTACCTGTGCGCGTAGCTTCTGTGGATACGGATTTAGACGAATTAATTGAAGCAGGTGTAACTGTGTGTGTTGCTGCAGGCAATGCTTATTTTAAGATGGATGTACCTGATGGTGCGGATTATGATAATTATTTTAATCGCAGTGGTGGCATATATGGGGAGCAAGTGTTCTACCACCGCGGTTCTAGTCCGTACAGTCTTAGCGCAATAATGGTTGGAAGTGTAGATTCAACTGCAACACCTACAGAATTTAAAGCCACTTATAGCAATGGTGGCCCTGGTGTTGATGTGTATGCACCTGGCACAGATATCATGAGCAGTTGCAGCAACACAACTAGCAAGGGCGGTGTAGCTTATTTCTTAAATTCAAGCTACAAACAAGTTAATATATCTGGCACTAGCATGGCTAGTCCTCAGGTTGCTGGCATGTGTGCACTGTTTTATCAGTTGAACCCAGATGCACTACCACATCAAGTGAAAATGTTCACCATTAAGACATCTATAAGTGGTGCATTGTATGATACTGCTGGGTCATCAACTAATTATACTGGTACCAACACTTTGATTGGCGGTCATAACAGGTACTTGCGTAACCCATATGCAAGCAATGTCGGTCTCATTTTTAAATCAGATTTAGTTCTTAAAACATAGTTGAAAATAAAACGTACATAGTAAATACCTACATGTCTGAAACAATCAATACACTCACACCAAGAGAGCAGGAATTGCTGGAACTCAAGAAGAAGGTGGAAGATCTTCTTACAGAATACAAGGCCGCACTCGTCCCAGTTACTTTGATTAGTGGGACCCGTGTTGCGAGCCGTGTGGATGTTGTTCCTCTCGAATCGGTTGAAAAAGAACAAGCTTCCGCCTAATAGTAACTTAATTTAATTTAGCACACCTGTTTTCAGGTTGTTAAAACTAAATAATACTATGTACAGGTCTTTTGCGGATTTCTCAAGAACTACACCGGTACCTTCAGATTTTTTGGTCGGTTATAGACCTAATCAAGGTGAATTTCAGGTAGATTTTTATACAATTTCAAACCTTATAAGTGGTGGGTTGTGGCAAACACCTAACGTACTATATGTTACTACTAGTGGAGCAGATACTAATGTAGGAACTGCAGAAAATTATCCGTTTCGAACCATTAAAAGAGCATGTCAGTTTGCTGCTTCCAGGCCCACCCAACAATTCACCATTTTTGTCAAAACAGGGGACTATTATGAAAAAAACCCTGTGTATGTGCCACCAAAAACTTCCATCATTGGTGACAATTTGAGACGCACAAATGTGTTCCCACAACTCTCATCCAATGATTTATTTTGGGTTACAAATGCAGATTACATATGGGGATTCACTTTCAGAGGTCATAAGCGGCCGGCTGCAGCTGTAGCTTTTCCTAAGATCGATGCAGCTGATGCACAGTACCAGGTGGCTTTCAATACACCCAGTTACATTGTAGCACCACCCACTGGCAATAAGAATGTGCCAGGTCACCCACTGTACATTATTACCAGCCCATATGTGCAAGGGTGCAGCTCTATCACACAATCAACTGCTCCAGGATTAGATGATGCTGGTACTGGAATGAGAGTGGATGGTGATAGAGTTGGTGGATTCATACGTAGTATGGTTCTCGATTCTTATACGCAGTTTAATGAGGGCGGTGATGGTATTATTGTACAAAGCAATGGTTATGCACAGCTTGTTAGTATCTTTACTATTGGTGGTACAACTGCAGTCATGGTTAGTGCAGGTGGACAATGTGATATTAATACTTCAAATGCTTCATTCGGTCTTTCTGGTCTTGTTGCGCACGGTAAATCTAATACACCTGTATTAACTGGTACACTGGTCACAGATGTATCTGCAGGCTCACAAAGCTTTACTGTTCAAAAAGTTGATCCAACAATAATTGCATTAACACCTGCGCAATTAATGGTATTTGAATGCGAGGCCGACAGATCAACACCTCGCACGCTATTTCAAATTACTACTGCCGGTTTAGTTGGACCTGTAACTTATCAAATAACTACTGTTGATCCCGCGGTTACATATATTTCTGGAGGAAAGGTTAATTTTTATTTAAGAAGTACAATTTTAGCTAGCGCAT
>Ga0164294_10004663_pt1 | contig 11918 bp, 13 predicted proteins | sample GEODES005metaG_FD_111479 | JGI IMG/M metagenome (GOLD analysis project Ga0164294, IMG submission 111479) | Oligotrophic lake water microbial communities from Sparkling Lake, Wisconsin, USA - GEODES005 metaG | ecosystem: Environmental > Aquatic > Freshwater > Lake | place: USA: Sparkling Lake... | reverse complement strand
TCCCCCCAGGAATCCAAACCATCCCCTCTGGCTTCTGACCAGCGGGCTCTTCAACTCGCAACCCTCGCTGGCAACCACTACCTAAAATCAAGAATCCTAATAAAACGATGATGGACCAACTTTTCACCCCTCCATCCTTCCCTCAAACAGGGGTAAGCTCCAGAAGACAATTCATAGACTCGCCATTTTGTTCATTTTGGACTACTTTTTTATCTCTATCGGACGCTTAGCTTAGTGGTAGAGCGCCTGCTTCACACGCAGGAGGTCACTGGTTCAATCCCAGTAGCGTCCAAGGCACTTTTATAATCGAGCCACCAGTAGCTCTCTTTGATAAATCATCTCTTTGGGCAGTTCGTGATACAGCTTCAAGAAAAGCTCGTTCTGCAATACGAGTTCATTCCGCCACTCCTCCGGATCGATCTTCATCATTTCATCGAAACGTTCCCGAGTCATTCCTTCGATTCCCTGTAGATTCATATCGTCAAAGCGTGGCACCCAACCAATTGACTTCTCCCGGGCATCCTTCTGCCCGTGACATCGCCCAATAATCCACTCCAAGACCCTCATGTTCTCCCCAAAACCAGGCCAGTAGAACTTTCCTGCCCCATCTTTTCGGAACCAGTTCACGTGAAAGATCCGGGGAAGAATCTCGATATGCCGCCTCATCTCCATCCAGTGATCGAAATATTGCCCCATGTTGTATCCACAAAAGGGAAGCATTGCCATCGGGTCCCGTCGAACTTGTCCGACCGACCCAACTGCGGCCGCCGTTGTCTCCGACCCCATCGAGGCCCCAACAAAGACACCATGAAACCAGCTGAACGCCTGAAAAACCAAAGGCATAGTGGTCGCCCTGCGTCCTCCGAAGATAATCGCACTGATCGGCACTCCCTGAGAATCATCCGCCTCCACCGCAAGTGCCGGATTATTCTTCATCGGTGATGTAAAACGGCTGTTCGGGTGAGCCGCTTTTTCCCCGCTCTTGCGATCCCAAGACTTTCCCTTCCAATCGATCAGGTCAGGAGGTGGCGGATTATCTTTCCCCTCCCACCAGACATCCCCATCCGGAGTACGGGCCACATTGGTAAAAATCGTATCCCGCGCGATCGTCTTCATGGCGTTCGGGTTCGATTTTAGATTGGTCCCTGGAGCGACTCCGAAATATCCATTTTCAGGATTAATCGCATGCAGTCGTCCATCCGGTGCAGGCTTCATCCATGCGATATCATCCCCGATGGTCGTAATCTTCCATCCCTTGTAAGAATTGGGTGGAATCATCATGGCAAAGTTAGTCTTTCCGCAAGCGGACGGAAAAGCTGCAGCCACATACGTTTTCCGGCCCTCCGGGTCTTCGACACACAAGACCAGCATGTGTTCAGCCAACCAGCCTTCATCCCGCCCCAAATAAGAGGCGATTCTAAGTGCCAAACACTTTTTCCCCAAAAGAGCATTTCCACCATATCCTGAGCCCACAGAGATAATTTCATTCTCCTCCGGGAAATGAGAGATGAAACGGCGCTCCGGATTGCAGTCGAGAACTGTATGAGTCCCACGGTTGAAATCCTCGGAATTTCCTAGATGGTCCCAAGCCACCTTCCCCATGCGTGCCATAATCCGCATGTTCAGCACGACGTAAATCGAATCAGTAAGCTCCACTCCGACTTTGGAAAGCCGGGAACCCGACGGCCCCATCAAATAGGGAATCACAAACAGGGTCCGTCCCTTCATCGAACCCTGAAGGAGGCCTTGGAGTTTCTGGCGCATGGCTTTCGGTTCCATCCAGTTGTTGGTCGGACCTGCCTCCTTCTGTCGCCGAGTACAGATGTAGGTGCATTGTTCTACCCGAGCCACGTCGTTCGGGTTGGAGTGATGGTAGTGACATCCCGGCCAACGTTTCGGATCGAGTGGGATGAGGACTCCCTGCTTCACCGCTTGTTCCGTCAAATAAGCCTTTTCCTCCTGCGAACCATCGCACCAAAAAACATTCTCCGGTTGGGTTGCGGCGGCCGTCTTCCGAACCCATTCCAGAGCCGGTATGTTTTTTGTCTCTGTCTTTCCCAGATGCGAATGGGGAGGCGTGGCCTGAATTGGTTTCATAGAATTAGAATATCCACGAGTTTAGGATGAGGAGGAACATTTTCCACAACCTGTTCCCTTGCCTCCACCCTTCCCAAAAAACTTGATGAGGAGATAAATCAACGCCGCAAAAACGAATCCGGCCACAAGGACGCTCTGCCAATTTGCTGTCATCTTAAAAACCTAGCGCATGCCCGACGATCTGCACCAGCCAAGCCCCCAAATAAGCCAGCCCTGTCATGTACAACATCATAAACGCAGGCCATCTCCATCCACCTGTTTCCCTCTTAGCAACCGCAACAGTGCTAAGGCATTGCAACGCATAGACATAAAACACCAAAAGCGAGAGACAGGTCAGCGGAGTGTAAATCAGAGTCCCATTCGGCCAAGTTGCCCCACGCATCGATGCAACAAGTCCACCCTCCTCACCACCCACATGATATACGATCGACATCGTGCTGACGAAAACCTCTCTTGCCGCTAACGATCCCACCAATCCAATCCCAATCCGCCAATCAAAACCCAGCGGCCGAATCACCGGCTCCAGCCAATGCCCCAACTGCCCGGCAAAGCTTCCCGCAAGATTAATCGATTCATCATCCGAACTCTTCGGAAAACTCGAAACAAACCAGAGAATTATAGAAAGAGCCAGAATGACCGTCCCTGCCCTTCGGAGAAATATCAAAGCCCGTTCCCACATTCGTAGTGCCACCGTCTGAAATGCAGGACAACGATAAGGCGGGAGCTCAAGGATCAACGGAGGAGAGCCTCCTCCCAACATTTTCTTTCGAAACATCCAGGCCAGAAAGAAAGCGGTACCCGTTCCTAACGCATACAAACCCAGCAAAGCTACTGCTTTCCCCCAGACAGGAACAAGTGCGACGGGTACAGCGGCTGCAATGAGTGTAGTGTAAACGGGAATACGAGCTGAACAGCTCATCAGCGGCGCGATAAGTATTGTTGTCAATCTATCTTTAGGATCTTCGACCGTCCGAGTTGCCATGATTCCAGGGATGGCGCAAGCGTAGGAGCTGAGAAGGGGAATAAATGATTTTCCACTCAAACCAACCCGATGCATCACCCGATCCAAAAGAAAAGCGGCACGCGCCAAATACCCCGAATCCTCCAACAACCCCAGGAAGAAAAAAAGAATTAGAATCTGCGGCAAAAAGATGACCACACCTCCAACCCCAGCCAGAATCCCATTCACGAAAAGCTCCCGAAGTACACCTGCGGGCATTCGACTTTCAAGCATTTGCCCGGCCCATGTAAAACCGGCATCGATCCATTCCATGGGGTAGGACGCGATAGAAAATATGGAAACAAAAAGCGTGACCATCATAGCCGCGAGAACACCCCAGCCTGCCACAGGATGCAGAACAACTGCATCGATCCAATCGGTCCAACTCGCCACTCGTGTTCCACCTATCATGCCTGCCTCACCTAAAACATTTCGCACATACTCATACCGCGCATGAACAACTGCTGCTGACCAATCGTACGCCTCCTTACGAAATCTCTCTCTCCACGCTAAAGCAAGTTTTCGCGCCCCCTCTGGGCCAACATCGGAACCCGCAAGAAGTTCGAGAGCTTTCCCCTCAGCTCTACCCTCTGCAGGTAAGGAATCACGCCACGCTGCAGCAATCTGCCCCACAGCAACAGCCAGAGGAGGTGGCATTGTCCACTGGTGCACACCAGGGTGAAGAAGCGTTTGTCCTAAAGCGGCACGTAATTCCACTAACCCTTTTCCTCGATGGGCTTGCGTGGGGATGAAGGGAATGCCGAGCTTATGGCTTAGCTCCTGGGGTTGGAGTCGCACCCCCCTGCTCTCTGCCATATCGACCATATTCAAGGCGACTAAGACAGGCACTCCTAGCTCCATCACCTGAGTCACTAGAAAAAGATTTCGTTCTAAATTACTCGCGTCCACCACGCAAAGGATCACATCGGGTCGGGGCACCCCAGGCGATTCACCTCGCAACACTTGCAAGGCGATTTTCTCATCCGGAGACTGAGGCAAGAGGCTATAGATACCAGGTAGGTCGATCAGCTCCATCGCCTCCCCATGCAAAGTAAATGCAGTTCCTGTTCTTTTTTCTACCGTGACTCCTGGATAATTTCCAACCCGCTGCCTTAAGCCGGTGAGAGCGTTGAAAAGAGTGCTCTTGCCAGCATTCGGATTACCGATCACGGCCACCCAGCGTTTCACGCCATCCTGCTTCATTGGTCTGACGGGGCTAGTTCCCCGGATTGAAAATCCCTAAGACCTGCCGTCCACATGCTCGACTAAAATCTGCTTGGCTAGACGAGCGCTCAAAGCCACCCGAGTTCCGCATACCCAACAAACAAGATCCGCACCTCCACGTATTTTTGTTACAAGAGCATTTTCACAGAAACCCATCTCCCTCAACCTTTGGCACGTTTGCGGAGGACACTCTAAGCGACTGACCCGAACCTCTGTCCCCGCCCCTACCTGCGTCAGATTTAACCCATTCCCCTCACCTTTAATTTCATGAGTCTCCACAAGGTAAATCTGCCCCTTTTGAGACTCAGTTGCAAGTAATCCGCTACCCACGATTGGGGTCAGATCCCAGGACAGACCTAGAGTCAGACGCTAATTTTTTGTCGGCAGCCCTGAACAAGAAATTAAGCGCACCAGCGGTATAGCATGAGGTAAACGATGACCCCAGTGACCGAAACATACATCCAGACGGGCCATACCCAAGGAGTCAGCCTCTTGTGCTTATCAAACTGACCTGTCGCAGCAAACCAAACTACCGCCAAAATAAAAGGTAAGTTCACAACAGCCAGAATCGTATGCGGAATCAAAATAAAGAAATAGAGGGTACGCACCCAACCCTGCATGGGAAACAGCTTGGGCCCAACCGTAAACTTGTGCAGAAGATAAGAGGCTAGAAAAACAGTCGAGACACAAAATGCCGTCGTCATAATCTTCCGATGAGCCTCTTTGTTTCCCCGCTTAATCTGAATCCACCCCGCCAAAAGAAGCAGCGCTGTTGTCCCATTCAGACAGGCGTTCAGCAGCGGTAGATCCTGAAAAGTCATTTTTTTTTCTCCTCTTCCCGCAAAAGAGATCCGATATCTGGCAAAATACGGGCCAAAAGATCCGCATCGGTCCCGTTATAGTAAGCACGCACTTGGCCCCGACCGTCCACCAGTGCCACCTTGGTGCTGTGGAGCATTTTTCCCGCCTGCGGAATCGACTCAGGAGGGTTCTCTTCCACCACCAGCTTCATTCCCTCTCGAGCCAAGCGATAGATCTCCTTCATGGATCCCGTCAAAAACCACCAGTTTTTTCCAGCCCTGTACTGCTCTGCATATTGACGAAGTCGCTCGGGAGTGTCGGTCTGCGGATCCACCGTGATGGAAACAATCCGCACTTTTCCTTTCGTTCTTCGCACCGCTTGAGCCACCTCAGCCATGCGACTTGTCAAAATCGGACAAGGGCCGGGACAGGTACTGAAGAAAAAATCAGCAACCCAAACCTCACCCCGCAAATCGGCTAGGGTCTTGGTCTGACCATCCCTTTCCGTAAGTTGAAACTGAGAAATTTGGCCCAGAACGGGCAACTCTTGGAAATCTTGCCTCTCTGCTGAAATCCAGATTTCACGAACGCCAGCTGCGATGACTGCAATCAGTCCAGCAACCAGCAGAGCCCAAATTGCCGCGGTAAGATTTCGGTTGGCGGGACGCGGACCGGGTCGAACCGGTGCTTCGGGGGTCACGAACGCCGGCTGACCTGAAGAGCACAGGCCATCACGAGCAAAAGTGTTGTGGCACAAACAATCGAAAAATCATGAGAAAGATCCACCGGCAATGGCATTCCTGGCCGTGTCGCCAGTAACCCAGCCAACGCATCGTGCCCGTAGCTCAAAGGATTAAATCGCATAAGTACACGAATCCAATTGGCCGCCCCAGCGGGGGGAAAAAGTGCCCCGCTCAAAAACCAGAGGGGAACAAAAAAGAGATTAATGAGAGCGTGAAAGCCTTGGGTCGAATCCATGGGCCATGCGATTAGAAACCCCAGAGCGGTCAATCCAACCGCCAATACAGAAATAATGGCTAGGAGGTGAAAAAGGACACGCGCGTCAGGGTGATAGTCAGAGTAAGGAGCCAAGAGAACTACGACAATTGCTTGAAATACCGCTAAGAGGGTTCCCCCGATTAATTTTCCAAAGAGAATGGCCGATCGTCCATCCGGAGCGACAAGGACTCCTTGCAGAAATCCTTCCCGCCGATCCTCTATGACCGACACGGTCGAGAAAATCGCAGTAAAGAGTATAATTAGCAAAACGATCCCTGGGAAAAAGTAGGTTAAGTAATCGGTTCTTTCACGGAATCCTGGCGCCACCAAGGAGCGCCCCACTCCAGAACCAAGCAAAAACCAAAATAAAACAGGTGTGGCCATCGCCCCAATCACACGATTTTTTTGGCGAATAAAGCGGGTTACCTCTCGGAGGGCTAAACTGTAGGAGGCTTGCATGAACATAGTATTAAATCTCCCCAGGATTAGACGACCAGAGTCGCCCTGTTTTTTGAAGGAAAAGATCCTCTAAAGTAGGACGGCAAAGTGTAACGGAGGTAACCTCATGGCTATACTCACGCCACAACCGAATCGCCAGCGGAGCGGCCTGCCCACGAGTAGGCACCACTTTGACCGATGCTGGCTCTGCTATGACTTCGATCTCCCCCTCTTTGCGAATTCGTGCGGCTAATTTTTTCGGACTGTAGGTTCCCAAACGAACATACTCTTTACCTAATGAACTGCGAAGCTCGGAAACCTTGCCCGATGCTACCGAGTGACCTTGATCCAAAAGGAGAATCTCATCCGCGGGCTCAGCTTCCTCTAAAAGGTGGGTCGTAAAGAGAACGCTCAACTTCCGCGTGTTGCGGATTCCCGAAATAATGCTCCAAAGCTCCGAACGAATCGCGGGATCCAAGCCCGTCGTGGGTTCATCCATCAAAAGGATACTTGGACGGGTGAGTAGCACCTTGGCAATTTCCACACGACGACGCAGACCACCCGAGAGGCTTTCGACCATCTCCCCTCCCCGATTTTCAACCCCTAGGGCCTCGAGATTTTTGTTAATTCGTGTCTCCAAATCATGCGGATCCAGTCCGTAAAGGTTGCCGTGATGCCGAAGGTTTTCCCGAACCGTAAGCTTCATATCCACTGCTGGATTCTGGAATAAAACGCCAATCTTTTTTCTAACGGGGGTAGGAAACTGCCGCAAACTGCGCCCCCCGACCGAAATTTCCCCATCTTGAAGCGCAAAAATCGTCGAAATGATCTTAAAAAGTGTTGTTTTACCACTTCCGTTCGGGCCCAGGACACAGAACATCCCTCCCTCTTCCAATTTAAGGTCGATGTTATCGAGAACACGCTTTCGCCCATATGAATAACCCACCCCCTGAGCTTCAACCGCATATAAGCTGTGCGCCATACATGCCTAATGTGAAGGAAAAGATTCTATGGGTCAAGCGAAGGGCGGTTCGCCCATATAGGAAAAGGAAATAAGTTAGCGGGAGCGAAATCGAGCCCCCGCCTGATTGGATGAGAGCAACTTCGCTGGGACTCCTTGGGTCTGGAGATATGACTGGATTCTGCTCAGGGAATCTCCCGGCATGGGCTTTGTCCCCCTACTCGCACATAATGTTAACTCGCACTGATGCGCAATCTCCTCGGCATCCATTCCGCTTGCCTTGGCGTGCTCAACCGAAAGGGTCAGGCGACTTTTCCAATATTTCATTCGATTATCCGCACAATCTTGATTCACCTCATCGATCACCGCTTGAGCAAAACCCCAAATCTCCCTTTGTAAATCCTCGGAAAGCCGAGTCGCATGCATTCCCACCTGATAGTGATGGATCTTAGAAATCATGAGAAGAATCGAAACAATGATCGATAAATGTGAAAATTACAATAATTAAGTTTATTTATATATTAAATAAACTAATACCCTAACTTACTGACTATGAAATGCATATAAAAACAAGAAGCGTGGGTGATCAAACCCACGCTTCTTGCCAAACACTAGGAGATGTAAACGATCTGAAGTAATAGACAGGGGAAGCGGCAAAACGTTCAAACTATTTTTAGCCACACTCCCCTCTTATTTAATGAGTTTTAGAAGGAAAAATCCGCCCACCATCAGAATAAAGATAACCACCAAAATAGCCTCCAAATAACGATCGATTTTCGGACGGATCGATGGACCGAATCTCCGCAATAGCTCTGCTTCAATCACAAATCGCATCCCTCGAGAGATGATTGATGCGATGGAAAACGTGATTAAGTTCATCCCCGTGGCACCCGCCGTGATTGTAATCAATTTGTACGGGACAGGAGTCATCCCCTTGATCAAAACAATCCAGGCACCGTAGGTGTTAAAGATATTCCGAAAGGCCTCAAACTGGCTTTGTAGATGATAAAAGGCGATTACTGGTGCTCCAATGGCATCGTAAAGAAAATGTCCGATCCCATATCCCGCCCAACCCCCAACCACGGAAGCCCCCGTACATGCCAGCGCATAAGTCCACGCCCGCGAGGGATTAGCCAAAACCATTGGAATCAGCAAAACATCAGGAGGAATAGGAAAAATCGAAGACTCCAAAAAAGAAATAACCACAAGAGCGGGAAGCGCATACGGAGTAGCCGCCCAGTGCAAAGTCCAAGCATATATTTTCCGTATCGGATTCGAATGCGGCGCTGGATTCTCCAGGGGACTTTTTTGAACCTTCAACTCGATCGCCACCCCCCCCACGCGCAAACTGCGAATCCGATTCCGCAACGCAAAAATCAAGACAGCCCCGACGGCTACAAGGGCCAAAGTCAGCACCACATTGCCTGAGATCACTCCCCTCCACCCCAAAACCCCATCCAGAACCAAAACTCCAAAAGCCAACGCAGCCACCAATCTCAAGGAAAGTTTATCTTCGCCTATGGGAGATCCCAGCTTCATCACCCCCCACACTCCCGACTCAAAAGAGCCACGGCAAGCCTCCAAAACATTCCTAATTCCCAACAGTAAAATGAGCCGGCACCGCCACACTTGCCTCCCAATCGTTTCCACGAAAAGGTACTTTCACCCTCTCCGCATGCAGAAACATACCCTGCTGCCCCGTGCTTTTCGTAAAGATTCTGTTCTTTTCAAAATCCCCATACGTCCGATCCCCCACAATTGGTAGATTACGTTGAGAGCACTGGATCCGCAGTTGATGCGTACGACCTGTCTTGGGCTCTAGCTCCAATAAGCTCATCCCGCCCGCCGCACCCTTGCCCCTGCCTCTCTCCTTCATCACCGCCTCAGCCCATGAACCGTTCCCAGGTTTTGCCCTCACTCTCCCCCTCTCTTTCACCACCTCAATCCGATCCTTCCAAACCGCATTCACTCTCTCAGGCCACCCAAACACCATCGCAATATACCTCTTCCGCACCTGATGCTGCGCAAACGCATACTTTACCTCAGCTGCAGTCTGCTCCTCACTCGCCACCAAAATTACACCAGAAGTCGCCCCATCCAGACGATGCAACAACCACACCTTACCCCCGCCCTTATCAGGAGGAATATGATACGCTTCATCTTTCAGCGAATAGCTGCAGGTAAGCAGAGCCGTTGAATCTTTTCCACCCTCCTTGGGCTGGGATCGAACCCCGCTGGGCTTGGATAAGGCAACTAAACCCGCAGGCCCTACCTTGATGACTTTCACCCCAGGCCCGAATGGCCACCCCATTTCCACACTACTCTCCATTCGAATTCCCCTCCTTTCTTCGCCCCTGAAAAAATTCTCGCAAAATCTCCCGGCACTCCTCCGCCCTTACCCCACTACGAATTTCACATTTATGGTTCAGACCTTCAAACTGCAGTAAATTCAGCGCTCCACCCGCCGCCCCGCCCTTGGGATCCGCAGCCCCGTACACCACTGTTTTCACTCTGGATAACACCATCGCCCCCGCACACATCGGACACGGCTCCTTCGTCACATAAACCGTCGCCTCGTTCAGCCGCCAATCCCCTACCTCCCCCGCCGCCGCCGTCACCACCAACATCTCCGCATGAGCCGTCGCATCCTTCAACTCCTCCACCTGATTGTGAGCCCTCGTCACAATCGCTCCATTCACAACCAGCACCGCACCCACCGGCACCTCTCCCTTCGCCGCCGCCTTCCGAGCTTGGCGTAAGGCCTCATCCATGAAATGTTCATCAGTCACCCACCTACTCTGATGAATCCCAACCTTCTCCAAAAGATCAAATCTCCATCCTCCTCTTGGATGCCCGGACACCGCACCCTTCTCCGCTTGACTGGCGCCGATCGCGTCCGCTTCCTTAACGGCCAAGTCACTCAAGACGTAAAGAAACTACCTGCAGGCCATGCCGTCCGATCTGCCATCACATCCTCAAAAGGCCGACTCGAGGCCGATCTCCACATCGCCGCCACACCCGACTCCCTCCTCATTGAAACCGACTTCTCGCTTTGTGAATCGATCCGATCCCGAATCGAAAAATTCATCGTCGCAGATGATGTCACCCTTGAAGACATCTCCTCCTCCTACACCCTCGCCCACTTACCCACCCTCGCTTGCCCACCGCCCGATGCCCCCACAGATTCCCTTCATTTCCTCTGCCCCCGCTTTCGTGAGCCCGGACTCGACCTCTGGCTCCCATCCACCTCCACTTGGAAACCTACCTCCTCACCCTTAGCCGACTGGGAACCCCTGCGAATCGCCCGCGGAATTCCCTTGTGGGGGATCGACGTCGGACCCGACACACTCCCACCCGAAGCAGGTTTCGAATCCGATGCCATCAGCTCCACGAAAGGTTGCTACATCGGACAAGAGGTCATCTCCCGACTTCGAAGCGTCGGCCACGTCAACCGCCACCTCTGTGTCTTGGGCACGAACGATACCGCCCCAAAACGTATGGGGGAATGCACTACCTCGGACGGATTGGTTGTGGGAAAAATGAGTAGCCTAGCTTCGGACGTCAACCTACCGGGGTCGGTGGCCCTAGCTATGATCAAGCGCGAATATGCGATAGTCGGAAATTCACTATTGGCCGAAGGGACATCTTGGACCATTCTTCGACATGCTTAAAGATACTTTCTCCATCTTACTAACCTCTCTTTTATGCGCTTTTGCCGCACATGCGGCGGAAACCAACACCCCCACCCCAAAGGAATCCAAAGACATGAAACCTACAATCATTGAAGAAGATATCATCACCTTGACCACCGACGACGGCGTCATCGTCATCAAACTCGACTCGGTCAACTGCCCAAAACATGCCGAGAATTTTAAAAAACTCGTCAAAGAAGGCTTCTACGACGGCACCACTTTTCACCGCGTGATTCCCGGCTTCATGATTCAGGGAGGCGATCCCAATAGCAAAAATGCCGATGATCGCGCCTCCCACGGCATCGGCGGCCCTGGGTACACGCTGCCAGCAGAAATCAAAAACAAGCACACCCTCGGTGCGGTTGCAGCAGCTCGTCTGTCTGATAGTGCAAATCCTAAAAGAGATTCGAGTGGAAGCCAGTTTTACATCGTGGTCGATGAAATGCAGTGCCGACAACTCGATGGTGGATATACTGTTTTTGGTCAGGTGATCGAAGGCATGGAAGTGGCTGACAAAATCGTCGCGAAGCCACGGGATCCACGGGATAATCCAAAGACCCCAGTCACAATGAAAGCAAAGCTCGGTCGCCCAAAAAACTAGTCCTCACCCGACAACAAAAAACCCAGCCCCGAATTTATCGAGGCTGGGTTTTTGTTTTTCGAAACGTTATTTCTTATCGGAAGGGGTGACGTTGTTGGTGCTTTT
>Ga0164294_10004660_pt1 | contig 11923 bp, 10 predicted proteins | sample GEODES005metaG_FD_111479 | JGI IMG/M metagenome (GOLD analysis project Ga0164294, IMG submission 111479) | Oligotrophic lake water microbial communities from Sparkling Lake, Wisconsin, USA - GEODES005 metaG | ecosystem: Environmental > Aquatic > Freshwater > Lake | place: USA: Sparkling Lake... | reverse complement strand
TCGCCCCAGGTGATCGAGACCGAGATGATGCACACCTACGCCGCCACCCGCTGGCAGGCACTGTGGATGCTGCGCCTGCCCGCCGCCCTGCCGTTTTTGTTTCCGGCACTGCGCGTGGGCATTGCCGCTGGGCTGGTGGGCGCGATGGTGGCCGAGTTGCCCACCGGCGCGCAAGCCGGCCTCGGTGCGCGCTTGCTGACCGGCTCCTACTATGGCCAAACCGTGCAAATCTGGTCGGCGCTGGTGATGTCGGCGCTGTTGGGCCTGGCGCTAACTGCGGCCATGGCGGCGCTGGAAACGGCTGTGCTTGGGCCCCGGAGGCGCGCATGAGCGCGCACACCCCCAACCAACGCCCGTGGCTGGCCGCCGCCTGGAATCTAGCCGCCTTGGGTTTGGCCTGGTACTTTCTGTTCTCCAACCTGGCCGCCACCGACACCCCAAAAGACACGCCGTTTTGGGCCACGACCGGTGTGCTGGCGGTACTGGCGGTGCTGGGTATCCAACGCCTGGCGGCCTTAGAGGGAAGCCGGTGGTACCCGCTGCTTACGGCGGCGGTGTTTGGCCTGTGGATCCTCTACTTTTGGCAGTTGCTCACCGTGGCGCTGGACGTGCCGCGCGTGCTGCTGCCCGCGCCTTGGCTGATCGTGGTGTCCTTGCAAGAACACCTGCCGGTGCTGGGCAGCGACTTTGTGCAAACCGTGGTCAAGGCGGTGCTGGTGGGCTGGCTGCTAGGCTGCGGCCTGGGGTTTGGCGTGGCACTCGCCATTGACCGCCTGCCGTTTTTGCAGCGTGGCCTGCTGCCCATTGCGTCCCTGACCAGCACCATTCCGCTGGTGGGCGTAGCGCCCATTGCGGTGATGTGGTTTGGCTTTGACTGGCCGTCCAAGGCGGCGGTGGTGGTGCTGATGACGTTTTTCCCGATGCTGGTGTCCACGCTGGCCGGCCTCAAGGCCGCCGACCGGCTAGAGCGCGAGCTGATGCACAGCTACGCCGCAAGCTACGGCCGCACCCTGTGGTCGCTGCGCCTGCCCTCGGCCCTGCCGTTTATCTTCTCGGCGCTGAAGATCAACGCCACGCTGGCGCTGATTGGCGCCATCGTGGCCGAATTTTTTGGCTCACCCACCTCAGGTCTGGGCTTTCGCATCTCCACCGAGGCCACGCGCATGAACATGCCCCTGGTGTGGGCTGCGGTTACTGTATCAGCGGTGACGGGCTCGGTGGCCTACGCATTGCTGGCGGCTTGGGAGCGGCGCGCCGCCTTCTGGCATCCGTCCGTGCGTGGTAAAAAATAAGCAGTCGCCCCATGGTTACACCCCTTGCCCTTGTTGTTTCCCCGGCGTACCCTAACCGGTGCGTCATTTTTTCCCTGCCTTTTTAACCCTAGGAGTTCTCTATGATTCTGCGTTCCAAGTTAACCAAAACGCTGCTGGCCAGCGTGCTGGCCGTGACCGGCTTTGCCGCCAGCGCCCAGGAAAAAGTCACCGTGCAGCTCAAGTGGCTGCCGCAAGCCCAGTTTGCCGGCTACTACGTGGCGCAGGCCAAGGGCTACTACAAGGAAGCAGGCCTGGACGTGACCATCAAGGCCGGTGGCCCCGACATCTCGCCCGTGCAAGTGATCGCAGGCAAAGCCGCTGACGTAGTGGTCAACTGGATGCCCGACGCCCTGGCCGCGCGCGAAGCCGGTGTGCCGCTGGTCAACATTGCCCAGGTGTTCAACCAGTCGGGCCTGATGCTGACCTGCAAAAAATCCAGCGGCGTCAACAGCCCCAAAGACCTCAAGGGCAAGACCCTGGGCGTCTGGTACGGCGGCAACGAATATCCGTTCCTGAACTGGATGTCCAAGCTCGGCTACAAGCCCGACACCGACATCAAGATCCTCAAACAAGGATTCAACGTCGACCCGCTGCTGCAAAACCAAGCCGCCTGCATCTCGACCATGATTTACAACGAGTACTGGCAAGTGGTGGATGCCGGCGTGAAAGAGAGCGAGCTGATCACCTTCTTCTATGAAAAAGAAGGCGTGGCATCTTTGGAAGACGGCCTGTATGTGCTCGAGTCCAACCTGAAAGACCCGGCCTTTGTGGCGCGCATGGCCAAGTTCCTCAAAGCCAGCTTCAAGGGCTGGAACGACGCAGTGAAAAACCCGGCTGAAGCCGCCAAAATCGTGGTCAAAGCCGACACCTCAGGCAGCGCCAACGAAGCCGTGCAAAAGCGCCAGATGGAAAACGTGGCCAAGCTGATCACCACCGCCAGCACCGCCAAGATGGGCTACCTGGAACCCGCCGCCTATGAGCGCACGGTGAAAGTGCTCTTGTCTAGCGGCAGCTCGCCCGTGATCAAGAAAGACCCGGGCAAAGCGGCTTACTCACACGCAGTGTGGGAAGCGTCTACCAAGTAAGCGGTTTCATACCGTCTGCGCGGCGCGCCAGGGGGCGCCGGAGCGACTAAAGGGGTTCAACCATCCGGGTTGAACCCCTTTTTTTTATTTGTGCGGACGGCTTCACCGCAGGTTTAAGCCACAAACACCCGCGCCTTGCGCGGAGTGAGCACCAGGGTCTCGCCTTCTTTCAAATCCATCTCGCGGAACTGCTGGGCAGTGATGTGGGCTTCCACAATATCAGCACTGCCGCTGGCGGCACCCTCAATCGGCGCGAGTTCCAGGCGCGCTGTGGGGCCCACCACAATGGCGCGCAGCAGCTTGGCGGCAATGCCGCTTTGGGCCTGCACGGATTCGCCAGCCTGGTAGCGCCGCACTTCCAGGTCGTGGGGGCGGACATAGGCGAAGGCCTTGGCGTCTTGTGCGGCGCTGTGCTCGGGGCTGGCCAGGCGCAGACCGCCCGCGCTGTCGCCGAGTTGTATTTCGCCCTCATGCGCGCGGCCATGGAACAGGTTCACATCGCCCAAAAAGCCATAAACAAAGGGGCTTGCGGGATGGTCCCACACGTCTTGCGGCGTACCCACTTGCTCCACCTTGCCGCTGTTCATCAGCACCACGCGGTCGGCCACTTCCAGCGCTTCTTCCTGGTCGTGGGTGACGAAGATGCTGGTCACGTGCAGGTCGTCATGCAGGCGGCGCAGCCAGCGGCGCAGCTCTTTGCGCACCTTGGCGTCCAGCGCGCCAAAGGGCTCGTCGAGCAGCAGCACCTTGGGCTCTACCGCCAGGGCACGGGCCAGGGCGATGCGCTGGCGCTGGCCACCCGAGAGCTGCGCCGGGTAGCGGTCGGCAAGCCAATCGAGCTGCACCAGGTTCAAGAGCGCATGCACTTTTTCTTTGATCGCCGCCTCGGCGGGCCGTGTGGCACGCGGCTTCATGCGCAGGCCAAAGGCCACGTTATCAAACACGGTCATGTGGCGAAACAGCGCGTAGTGCTGGAACACAAAGCCCACGTTGCGCTCGCGCACGTTCACATCGGTGGTGTCTTCGCCGCTGAAAAAAATGTTGCCATGGTCGGCAGTCTCCAACCCGGCGATGATGCGCAGCAGCGTGGTTTTGCCGCAGCCCGAGGGGCCTAAGAGAGCGACCAATTCGCCGGATTCGATGTCCAGGTTGACGTTGCGCAGGGCTTTGAAGGTGCCAAAGTCTTTGCTGACTTCGCGGATTGCAATGCTCATGGAAGTTCTCGAAAAAAATTAGGGCGTGGGGCGCTCGGGCGGCAGGTGGGCGGCGGCTTTTTCCTGGCGCTCAAACTGCCACTCCACAAAAGACTTGATCACCAACGTAACCAGCGCCAAAAGCGCCAGCAGCGAGGCCACCGCAAAAGCGGCCACCGACTGGTATTCGTTGTACAAAATCTCCACGTGCAGCGGCATGGTGTTGGTCTGGCCGCGAATATGGCCCGACACCACCGACACCGCGCCAAACTCGCCCATGGCGCGGGCGTTGCACAAAATCACGCCGTAAATCAGGCCCCACTTGATGTTGGGCAGCGTCACATGCCAAAAGGTCTGCCAGCCGGTGGCACCCAGCACCAGGGCGGCTTGCTCTTCCTCGCTGCCTTGGGCTTGCATCAGCGGTATCAGCTCGCGGGCAATGAACGGAAAGGTCACAAAAATCGTGGCCAGCACAATCCCCGGCACGGCAAAGATGATCTTCACGTCGTTCGCCTGCAGCCAGGGGCCAAACCAGCCGTGCGCGCCAAACATCAGCACGTAAACCAAGCCCGCCACCACGGGCGATACCGAAAACGGCAAGTCCACCAGCGTGGTCAAAAAAGCCTTGCCTTTGAACTCGTACTTGGCAATGGCCCAGGCTGCGGCCACGCCAAACACCAGGTTCAGTGGCACGGCGATGGCAGCCGTCAGCAGCGTGAGGCGGATTGCGCTCCAAGCGTCGGGCTCTTGAAGGGCCTCCAAAAACGCACCCGCGCCCTTGCGCAGCGCCTCGGTAAACACGGCAGCCAGCGGCAGCACCAGAAACAAAAACACAAAGACCAGAACTACGCCAATCAGCGTCCACTTCACCCAAGCGGGCTCCGTGGTACCGGCTTGGGCGCGGCGCAAGGTGCGGGCGTTGTTCGTGCTCATGTTCAGGCCCCCGCGCGCTTGCGCTGCCAGGATTGCAAAGCGTTGATCACCAGCAGCATGACGAACGAAAAGCCCAGCATTACCACCGCTACAGCCGTCGCACCGGCGTAGTCGTATTGCTCCAGCTTGCCGATGATGATGAGCGGCGTAATCTCGGACACCATGGGCATATTCCCAGCAATAAAGATGACCGAGCCGTATTCGCCAATGGCACGCGCAAACGCCATGGCAAAGCCGGTGAGCAGCGCCGGGCCAATGGCCGGGAAGATGACGTAGCGAAAGGTCTGCCAGCGCGTGGCGCCCAGGCTGGCGGCCGCCTCCTCAAGTTCTTTTTCGGCGTCTTCGAGCACCGGCTGCACCGTGCGCACCACAAAAGGCAGGCCGATAAAGATGAGCGCAATCACCACGCCGTTGCGGTTAAACGCCAGGTTGATGCCATAGGGCTCCAGCAGGCTGCCCACCCAGCCGTTGCTGGCCAGCAGCGCAGTCAGCGAAATACCGGCCACCGCCGTGGGCAGGGCAAAAGGCAAGTCCACCAGCGCGTCGACAATTTTTTTGCCCGGAAAGCTGTAGCGCACCAGCACCCAGGCCACCAGCAAACCAAACACCGCATTCACCAGCGCCGCCAGAAACGAGGCGCCAAAAGTCAGCTGGTACGACGCCACCACGCGCGGGCTGCTCACGGCGGCCACAAACTGATCCCAGGTCAAAGTGAAGGTTTTGAACACCAGGGCCGAGAGCGGAATGAGCACGATCACGCTGAGGTAAAACAGCGTGAACCCCAGCGTCACCTTGAAGCCGGGCAAGACCCTTTTCGGGCCCCGTCTGGCCGGTGCCCCTAACGCGATGGCAGCATGCATTTACTTGACCGTGTACAGCTTGTCGAACTGCCCGCCGTCGTTGAAGTGCACTTTTTGCGCCTCGGCAAAGGTGCCAAAGTAGTCGTCTACCGTGAACAGCGTGATCGGCTTGAAGGTGCTGGCGTATTTCTTCAGGATGGCGGGGTTGCTTGGGCGGATAGCGTGTTGGGCAGCGATTTCCTGGCCTTCATCCGAGTACAAAAAGTTCAGGTAGGCCTTGGCTTGTTCGGCCGTGCCTTTTTTGACCACGGTGCGTTCCACCACGGCCACGGGGTTTTCGGCCACGATGGAGCTGCTGGGGTGAATCGCGTCCACCTTGCCCACGCCAAACTCTTTGTCCACGGACACCACTTCGGACTCAAAGGTAATCAGCACATCGCCAATATTGCGCTGCAAAAAGATGGTGGTGGCGTCGCGCCCGCCCTTGGCCAGCACCGGCACGTTTTTGTAGAGCTTGGCCACAAAGTCGGCCGCTTGGGCGTCGGTGCCGCCTTTTTTGCGCACCTGGCCCCAGGCGGCCAGATAGGCCATGCGGCCATTGCCGCCGGTTTTTGGGTTGACCACAATCACCTGCACGCCGGGCTTAATCAGGTCGTCCCAGTCTTTGATGCCCTTGGGGTTGTTGTTGCGCACCAAAAACAGCATGGTGGAGCTGGTGGGGGCGGCGTTTTGCGGGAACTTCTTGGTCCAGTCCTTGGCCACCACGCCGGTGCTGGCCAAAAAGTCGATGTCGGTGGTGGTATTCATGGTCACCACGTCGGCGTCCAGACCGTCGTTCACGGCGCGCGCCTGCGCGCTTGAGCCGCCGTGGGCCTGGTCAATCTTGATGTCTTTGCCCGTGGTCTTTTTGTAGTTAGCAATAAAGGCGACGTTGATGTCTTTGTAAAACTCGCGCGCCACGTCGTACGAGGCGTTGAGCAAGGTGGTTTGGGCACTGGCCCACTGGCTGGCGCCCAGGGCCAAAAGCACGAGGAGGCGGGTAGCGGTTTTCTTGATTTGCATAAGTAGGCTCCAACAGGATGGTCAAGGATGGTAGGGGCGCCGCACGGGTCGGCGGCGGCAAGGGTGAGAGGGTAAATTACCTTTTAGTGTAAATCTGGTCAAAGTTGGCGCCGTCGGCAAAGTGGTCTTTGGCAGCCTTGGTCCATCCTCCAAAAGCCTCGTCAATGGTGAACAGCTTGATCTTGGGCAACTGCTTGACGTACTTGGCCTGGAACTTTTCTGAAATCGGTCGGTAGAAGTTTCGGCCCGCAATGTCCTGGCCCTCGTCGGAGTAGAGGTACTCCAGGTAGGCGGTTGCCACGGCACGGGTGCCCTTCCTGTCCACGTTTTTGTCCACCACGGTGACTGCGGGCTCAGCCAAAATGCTCAAGGACGGATAGACCACATCGACCTTGTTACCAAATTCCTTTTCCAGCAAAAATGCCTCGTTTTCCCACGAGATAAGCACATCGCCCTGACCGCGCTGGGCAAACGTGATGGAAGAGCCCCGTGCGCCGGTATCAAGCACCGGCACATTGGCGTAGAGCTTGGCAACAAAGTCTTTGGCCTGCGCTTCGCTGCCGAGCTTGCGCTTGGCAAATTCCCAGGCCGCCAGGTAATTCCAGCGCGCGCCGCCCGAGGTTTTGGGGTTGGGGGTGATAACTGAAACCCCGGGCTTGACCAAGTCATCCCAGTCCTTGATGCCTTTGGGGTTGCCCTGGCGCACCACGAGGACGATGGTCGATGTATAAGGCGAGGAGTTGTGCGGCAGGCGTTTTTGCCAGTCTTTGGGAATCCAGCCGCCGTTGGCGTGCAGGGCGTCGGTATCACCAGCCAGCGCCAAGGTGGCAACGTCCGCCTCCAGGCCATCAATAATGCCGCGCGCCTGCTTGCCCGAGCCGCCGTGGCTTTGCTTGAAGCTCACGTCCTGGCCGGTCTTGGCCTTCCAGTGTTTGGCAAATGCGGCGTTGAACTCCACATACAGCTCGCGCGTGGGGTCGTAGGACACATTGAGCAAGCTGACCGATTGCTGCGCCGCTGCACCAGCGCATGCGCACGACAGCACGGCGGCTGCCAGCGCCAAGCGGCCCGCCCGAAGGCCAAACCGGGACAAGAAAAAGAATGCGGGACGGGAAAGGGCCACCGGACAACTCCAGAGAAAAACCATGCAACAGCGCGATGGAGGGGATTCTGGAGCCGTCGTGTTAAAACTAAAAATACTATTTTGTTACTTCTATATGCAAAAAAAGTTCATTAAAGCGCCCCACGCAAGGCCGCCCCGCTCGGGTTCAGACAGCGCGTTGGCGTTCCGCCGCCTGCTGGCAGTCCATGTAGCGTCCGGCTTGGGGCGTGGCCTGGAGTCGGGCCATCGCGATGTGGGATCCGCATTGGGTGCAATGGCCAAAGCGTCCGGCGTCTATGCGCGCCAAAGCATCGTCCAAGGAACCCAGCTCAGCGGTCTCGCGTTCATTCAGGGCTAATTCCAAGTCGCGCTCGGTGGCGACCTGGGCAGGGGAATCCTCCGGATGCGCAAAGTGCGCCTCGGCCACCTCGGCGCGGCTGAGCAAGCCACCGCGTTGCTGGCTTATCTGGGCCAGGAGGGAATCACGCAAGCCCAGTATCTGGGCGCGAAATGCGGGTAGTTGGTCGGTGTGCATGCGCGTAACTCCTAGTGTGGCGATGAACCCATCCTAGGCCGCTGTCTGGGCGGCGCTTAGACCTGCGTCAAAGTTTTGGCAAAAAAGACAAGGGATTGCACCCAGGCTTTCAATTCACTTGCTGACGGGGAACCGGCAATCCGGGCGCGCTCAACACGGCCAACCAACAGGGGCAAGCTAGGAATAAAGCGGATCGCGCACCGGCGGGCACCTTAGTTGCCAGCGCTAAAGCCGAGCTTGCGCATGATGGTTTCCATCAAGCACCAGCGCGTGAGTGCGCTTTGCGCCAGGTTGACCCCCACAAAGGCGGTAAACGCCAGCCACCATTCGCTCACGAACAAGGCGCTGCCCGGAATGCCCAGCGCCAGCGAGCCCAGAATAAACACACCAGCCACCAAACGGACCATTTGCCACGAGTTCATAAAAATACTCCTTAAAAAACACTTACACAGAGGTTTGCACCGCCGCCAGCACCTCAGGGCGCTTGCGGTACGCGGCGTAATACAGGGTGGGAATCACCACCAGGGTGAGCACGGTGGACACCGAGATGCCAAAGATCAGCGAGATCGCCAGACCGTTAAAAATCGGGTCGTCCAAAATGAAGAAGGCGCCCAACATCGCGGCCAGGCCGGTCAGCATGATGGGTTGGGCCCGGGTAATGGCCGACTGCACCACCGCTTGCTTGAAGGGCAGGCCCTGGCGCACCAGCAGGTTGATAAAGTCCACCAACAAGATGGAATTGCGCACGATGATGCCGGCCAGCGCAATCATGCCGATCATGCTGGTGGCCGTGTATTGCGCACCCATCATGGCGTGGCCAGGCATGACGCCGATGATGGTCAGCGGAATGGGCGCCATGATGATGAGCGGCGTGAGGTACGAGCCGAACTGCGCCACCACCAGCAGGTAAATCAACACCAGGCCCACGGCATAGGCGGCGCCCATGCCGCGGAAGGTCTCATACGTCACCTGCGACTCGCCGTCCCACTTCAGCGAATAGCCGCGCAGCGGGTCGCTGGGTTGCGTCACAAAAAACTCGGCCAAGGTGCCGCCGCCGGGCGTGGAGATATCTGCAATCTGGCTGCGCATCTGGAACATGCCGTACAGCGGGCTGTCGAGTTGCCCCGCCATGTCCGCCACCACCATATTGACGGGCAGCAAATCCTTGTGATAGGTCGGTTGCTCACGCAGGCTGTCGCTCACGGCAACCAGTTCACGTATGGGCACCAGCGCGCCGCTGGCCGAGCGCACGCTCAGGGCCAGCAAGGCGTTGATATCGCCATGGCTCTCGGGCGCTAGTTGCAGCACCACGGGCGCCGGGTACTTGCTGGCGTCGTGCAAATAGGTGGCTGATTCACCGGCCAGCCCGGTGCGCAGCGTGCTGACAATGGCTTGCTGCGGCACGCCTAAAAGTGCGGCCTTGCGCCGGTCCACCAGCAAGAGTTTGCGCGGGGCGCTGGCAATGCTGCTGTCGTCCACGTCCACGATGCCTGGCGTTTTCTCGAACACGGCGCGCACGGCTTGCGCCACTTCGCGGCGGCCTGCTGCCTCGGGGCCATAGATTTCGGCCACGATGGGCGAGAGCACGGGCGGGCCGGGTGGCACTTCCACCACTTTCACATTGGCGCCATAGAGCTTGCCAATGCGCTGCAGTTCCGGGCGCACCCGGGTGGCAATGGCGTGGCTTTGGGCCGCGCGCTCGTGCTTGTCCACCAGGTTGACCTGCAGGTCGCCCACTTCGCCGCCGCTGCGCAGGTAGTACTGGCGCACCAGGCCGTTGAAGTTAATAGGCGCCGCAGTACCGGCATAGGCCTGGTAGTCGGTCACCTCGGGCACGGTGGCCAGGTGGGCGCCCAGCGCATGCAAGACGGTCGCAGTTTGCTCCAGCGGCTTGCCCGCAGGCATGTCCACCACCACCTGAAACTCGGACTTGTTGTCAAAGGGCAGCATCTTGAGCAGCACCAAGCCCGTGGCGGGCAGCGCCACAGACACGGCAATCAGCACCGCCACGCCAAGGCCCAATAAGCCCCGGTTGCGGACACCGCGCTGCTCATCGAGCAAGGGCTTGAATACGCGCTCAAAGGCGGGCGCGAGCTTGGCGCTCAGGCCGCTGTGGCTGTGCTCGCCGTGGGCGACCGCGCCAGGAGCGCTGGGCTTCATCCAAATGCGCGCCAGCCAAGGCGTGACCACAAAGGCAATCGCCAGCGACAAGAGCATGCCCATGCTGGCGTTGATCGGAATCGGGCTCATGTACGGGCCCATCAGGCCGGACACAAAGGCCATGGGCAGCAGTGCGGCAATCACGGTCAGAGTGGCCAAAATCGTAGGGCCACCTACTTCGTCCACCGCGCCGGGAATCAGCTGCGCCAGCGTCTTTTGCGGATAGAGCTGCTGGTGCCGGTGGATGTTTTCCACCACCACAATGGCGTCGTCCACCAAAATGCCGATCGAGAATATCAGCGCAAACAGCGACACCCGGTTCAGGGTAAAGCCCCAGGCCCAAGACGCGAACAGCGTCACGGTCAGCGTCAGCACCACGGCCACGCCCACGATCGCCGCCTCGCGCTTGCCCAGCGCCAAAAACACCAGCACCACCACCGACGCGGTAGCAAACAACAGCTTTTGGATCAGCTTTTGCGCCTTGGCGTTGGCCGACGCGCCGTAGTTGCGGGTTTCGGCCACTTGCACGTTGTCGGGCACCACGGTGTTGCGCAGCTCCTGGACGCGCGCCGTTACTGCGTTGGCCACGTCAATCGCGTTTTCGCCGGGCTTTTTGGTAATGCTCAGGGTGACAGCCGGGTATTCACCACCGCCGGCCTTTTCCGACTGGCCGTGCCAGACGTAGCGCGCCGCAGGCAGGGCGCCGTCTTTGACTTCGGCCACGTCGCCCAGAAATACGGGCCGGCCATTGCGCACACCCACCACCAAGGCAGCCACTTCACTGGCCTGGCTCAGGTAGGGGCCCGACTCAATGGCCACGGCTTGGTTGCCCGCAATGAGCTCGCCCACGGGCAGACCCAGATTGGCCGATTGCAGCGCCAAGCGCATGTCGGCCGCAGTTACGCCCGAGCCGGCCATGCGCGCCGGGTCCAGCGCCACCATCACCGCGCGGCCTGGGCCGCCCACGGTTTGCACCTCGCGGGTGCCGGGCACGCGCTTAAGGTCGGCTTCCATGCTGTGGGCCACGCGTTCCAGGTCAAAGGCGCCGGTGTCCGTGTCTTTGCTGAACAAGGTCAGGGTGACGATGGGTACGTCGTCAATACCCTTGGGCTTGATGATGGGCTCAAGCACGCCCAGGTTTTTGGGCAGCCAGTCGGCATTCGTGCGCAGCGTGTCGTGCAAGCGCACCAGCGCCTCGGTGCGCGGCACGCCCACTTTGAACTGCACGGTAATCACGGCTAGGCCGGGGCGCGACAGCGACATCACGTGCTCGGTGCCCGCCATTTGCGACAGCACCTGCTCGGCCGGAATGGAGACCATCTGCTCCACATCGGCCACGCTGGCGCCCGGGAAGGGAATCAGCACATTGGCCATGGTCACGTTGATTTGCGGCTCTTCTTCGCGCGGCGTCACCAGCACGGCAAAGGCGCCCAGCAGCAGCGCCATCAGGGCCAGCAGCGGCGTAATGTGCGCGCGCTGGAACAGGGCCGCAATACGGCCTGAGGCGCCCAGGTGGTGGATGGACTTCATGTCAACGCACCTGTGCAGCAGCGGTGGGGTCGGTAGCGACTTTGTCGCCTGCGCGTACGCCAGTCAGCACTTCCACCCGGTCACCCTGCACCCGACCTAAGCGCACTCGGCGCAGCGCGGGCCGGCCTTGGGCGTCCACCAAGTAAAGGGCCGTGAGTTCAGCCCGGCGCACCACGGCGCTGGCAGGCACAAAAAGACGCTCGCTGGTAG
>Ga0164294_10004659_pt1 | contig 11924 bp, 13 predicted proteins | sample GEODES005metaG_FD_111479 | JGI IMG/M metagenome (GOLD analysis project Ga0164294, IMG submission 111479) | Oligotrophic lake water microbial communities from Sparkling Lake, Wisconsin, USA - GEODES005 metaG | ecosystem: Environmental > Aquatic > Freshwater > Lake | place: USA: Sparkling Lake... | reverse complement strand
TGCACCCTACTTGTGGCACTCATCATGACAGCGTGCTGCAAGTGCTGTGGCGTAGCGTCGTCGTCCCGCGCTCAGCCGACCCTGCGGCCGCATCCTGACGCTGGTTTTGCGCCCTGCACCGCGTGTGTCAGACTTCGCACTCTGCTGTCGCCGTGTTGGCGCCTGCACCTGCTTGTGGCACCCATCACGACTGAGCGCCGCAAGTGCTGCAGCAGAGTGTCGTCGTCCCGCGCTCAGGTGACTGTGTGACTGCGCCCTCATGCTGACTTTGCGTCTTACACGTCATGTGTCAGATGTTTGCAGAGAGTCCAGCCGTTGATAAGATTACCCAACGTAGCGATGCGCCATTCGTGGAAGCTGGAGCTGCAGTGCCGTCCGGGGTTGCATTCCGGAGCGGGGCGAAGCGGGGCGAGTCTCGAGGCTGTAAGTACCATGTGCTCAGGCGTGTTACCAAGGTTCGAAGCCAGCCTTCCAGATTGGGGCATACTCGATGGCGTGTCGCTGTCCAGGTTGACGGCGCTAGCATTACGCATGTGAGGAGCAACTCGGTCCGCTGGTCAGTTAGGTGGGGAGAGCCCTCCGCTGCCAGTGCGTCTACCACTCGCTCCTCTCGTTCATGATAGGGTCGGAAGCCGACACCCCGGTCAGTAGCACCGACTCCCGACTCTCGTCCCCACGGAGAGGCAGTCTTGGAAGTGAGTCGCGGCAGCCCTGGCCCCTTCAAGTGCCTCGGCCATCCTCGAAATCTCGTTTGCGCCAACGCAGGCATGAGGCCCCGCTCTTTCGCAGTTCAGTGGAAGGTTCAAGGCGGTTTAAAGGCCCTCGCGCCCGGTTAAGTGGCTAACTTGCTAACTGTCTCTCCCTTGGCGGCCTCCTCGCGCCCGGCTCAAGTGCCCGGCGGCTACCCCGCCCCCCACGCCCCGCCTCCTGCGGGTGCGGAACCCACCGCCCACCGTTTGGTGGTTGCTGTCGCTTAAGTTCTGCGACGCTGCTGCCCTGCTTGACGGTCGCTGTGCGCTCCTCGCCTGAAGAAAGGGGCCTTGGTTGCCTGCGCCTGCCCACTCGCCTGCCGCTGCCCTGGGGCGCTGCTCGCCTCGGCTCTGATCGTCCACCAGCGGCTCACCTGCGCTCGTAGACGGTGCCCACGTGCCCTCTGCTTGCGACTAACTCGCGCTCCCTCGATCCCGGCTGCACCGCGGCAGGCCCTCGCGCCCCTGTTAACGGCCTCCCCTGTTCTCCAATCTGAGGCCCTCGCTCGACACTCGTGGCATCGGTAAGCGTCCTGCGGCACTGTCTCACGGCAGATCTCCCGCTCGGACGCTAGCAGCTTTGCGTGCTCCTACGAATTGCGATCTGGGTCGTATCTCACGTCGTACTGCGGCTAACTGCGCACTCGCTTGGCCCCTATTGGCGCCTCTGCTCTGCGGCTAACTTGCGCGTGCCTCGTCTGCGTTCCCTCAAGCGACTCCGTCGGACCTACGCGGACGGATATGACGCGCGCGACTTGGAAATAGTGGTAGCATATCTGGATCTTGCTGCCCTTTACCTCGGCCTGCGGCTAACTCGCGCTCCTGACGCGTCACGCTTCTGTGGTGGGTCACTAACTTGGCCCACCCGTCTGCGGCTGATCTATCCTGAGATAGCGTCGCCGACAAAGATGCCCCCGCCGCCATGTAGACCCCCAGTGGGGTATGACAGCCTAATGGCACCCGTATGGAAGACGGGCTACGGCCACCCCCAATTAAACTTGTTGTTGAAGGCGAACTCCTTGATCGTCGTTGCTCGTTGCTGTTGCCTGGCCAGTGGAGTGTGGGAGGAGAGGAGAATTGCTGCGCACTTTGAACAAATCACAATCCCAAGGGCTCTAGCCGCCCAGTGTCGTAGAAGACGCTCGCTTTTCGTCTTTCGTTTAAGCGCCGAACGTCTCGTCTTTCGGTTGCTTCAGGATGGCAAAACCTTCTGGATTAGAAAATCCTGGGTACGTGTGTAGTTGTTTCTTTCCGCTTACTCGATGTGACCGAGTACGACATAGACGTTGCCATGTAGGAACACTTGCTTTCTCAACAGCTCGTGTCAGTGTTTGTTTCACCACCCAGCCGTTGTTTCGCATCTGTACAGCCACAGGTACATTGCCGTCGTCGGCGTTTGTCTTATCCGGATATGTCGCATCTACTTGCCGGTTGCAGTGACGAATCAGGACGTTGCTCTTCAGGTGTCGCGTCGAGGTGTCTCGCTCGTGCACTACGCGATCTTCATATTTCGCTGCAGACATCAAAGGATCAGGACGTCACGCCATCAAGGGTTACGCCAGTAGAGGTCATAAGGCTTCTGCCGGATCAAGATCTTATGCCGCAGTTTACATTTGGCTCTCAACAGGATGCTCAAGTGAGTGGGGCCATATTGTTACTCTACATGTTGTAAAATCCAGCCCCATTCTTCGTTGCCAACCGTGGCAGGAGTGTCTCGGCGCTCTCATCTCGTGGCTGCAAGCGCCACCGATGCCTTGCACCAATCCGTTACTTGCATTTCGAGGAGCGTTTGGCTACCTCACACAGTGCACGGGTTGCAAGGATGAATCCCGCGTGGACATAACAGAATCCGGCATTCTCCAGGTCCCATTGTCTCATCCGACACTTCGTGGCTGTCTCGCGAAGGTTTTTGCCGTTGATGTGAGTGTTGCAGACTGGCTTAAATGCAGAGGACCTACGCATGATTTTCGTTCACGCATGCAGAGAAATGTCAAGCGGCGCTGTGAGTCTTGCGACTGCAACGACGCAGATCGACTGTTAGAGGCGCAAGCGTTTCCTGAACTCTTGTGTATTCAGCTCAATCGCGCTGCCACAGCCGTTTGGGCGAACGCCGAGCGTGCAGTGGGTGTTGAATGTGGTGTGTTTCTGCCTTTACCAGTTGCGACTTGTGTTCATCAAGAGACAGGCAGGCCGGTCCCTGGAGGCAAAGCTGTACCCGACGGCAGATTTTTTGACCTCGTTGCTCACAGCGATATTTTCGATTTCGCAGCGTTAACTGGGGGCTGCGTTGACGTGTTCAATTCTCGCGGTCTTGGTGGATATGTTGTACCGACTGAGATACTTCGTCATCTTCCGCCGTCGCTGCAAGGTCGCGGAATAAAAGTCGAATGCGGGACCTTTCTTCCTGAGGCTACAGTGTCAGAGCGGCTCAATTCTGTGAGCTATTCTTACAAGCTAACACAACGTATCGATTTTTGTGAGGTCGTTGATGTCATTGCGACTGTGCCAAAACAGCAGTACGAAGCAGTTCAGGTCAGTGTTTCTGCTTCAGTTGCTGCCGTCTACTGCAATTTACACGTTTCGCTTTTCCCTAATTCACAGAATCTGTACTTGCAGCATTTGCGATGTGCTCTCGAGACGAAGTCTGCTCATGGTAGTATGTTTATTCTCAACCCCTGTCTTCTCAATTGTGCAATTAGATTGAGATACCGCGTGTATGCCGTGTTGTGCCACTCGGGCGGGCTCACATTGACAACAGGGCACTATGTTTCCTTTCTCCGCGAAAGACTCACTCGCGGCGCTACTTCCGCATATGGTCGTGCGGAAATAGGAAATGCTACACGCTGGTGGAAAATGAACGACGGCACAGTTTCTGACTCCAAATTCGTTGATGCAGCCAAAGACGCATATATGTTGTTTCTTGAGCCGCTGAATGATCCAACTCGCGAGTACATTGCACTGATGCGAGAAATCCACGAAGCAGACAAGGATCTGCAGCGAAAGCAGACGATTGAAGGCGTTGAGAGGCAGTGCGACGCACGTCAGGCCGAGGTACCGCCACCTCAACTCGAACAGCCTATGCCGCCAAATAACAAGGCAATGTGTTTATCGAATGTGTTCTCATCTACTTTGTGAACTGATGCCATCTCTTACATGCCTTTCAGGAACACGATAATCTCCGCCTTGTTTCTTCTTCCGTTGTATCTTCCTTTCCGGATTCGAAAATTTGTACCCCTGGAAAACATGCAAACGGTGCTGTTGATGAGGCGAGGTTTCGAGGCATGCAGATTTTTTGCGATGGTGAGAACAACCGATTGCTCGTTCTCACTGTTGATTATTTGAGTTGCTATTGTAGACACGTTAGGAATGACCGGTTCCGATGAGGTGAAGCCGGATGCTGGCTTGAGATCTGACGCTGTCAAACGAAGTCTCAATGGTGCGAATGTTGTACTTGTTGGATCGATTGTAGAGTCGGCCACTTTTTCGTTGGTTGAGTTCTTCGCGTGCCCGCAGAATTGATCGACCAGCGAGAACGCCAGAAAAAGATCCGTAGGCTTGGGTGCATTCGGACTCAGGCAAGCAATCTGCAGCCGCGCAACGCCTAGAACTAGCCCGTCACACAGCCAGACTTGTGTTTTGCTAAAATGCAGATGCAGGGGGCCGCTTCGATTACAATATTCCCAGATGGGTACGCGTCTCCAACCCTTCGTCATATGGCCTTTTTTTCGCCACAAGCTCAGCTGAATTCGCGTCGCAGCTGCATTGATACCTTGACTGGTTATTGTCAGACGTGGGTATCTAGGCTGCACGTACTCCGGCGGATTCTAACTCAAAAAACTTCAATTGTGCGCATGGAAGACACGGCGTTTGTTTACGACGCGGGTGGCTCCCCAGACCGTGGCGCTCCCGGGCAGCCGGCGGCAGCAGGCTCTACAGTAGACGACGCAATGACATCAGCAGGCGTCGGTGGCTCGTCAGACCGTGGTGCTCCCGGGCAGCCGCCGGCAGCAGGCTCTACTGCAAACGACGCAAGGACATCAGCAGGCGTCGGTGGCTCGTCAGACCGTGGTGCTCCCGGGCAGCCGCCGGCAGCAGGCTCTACTGCAGACGACGCAATGACATCAGCAGGCGTCGGTGGCTCGTCAGACTGTGGTGCTCCCGGCCAGCCGGTTGGAGCAGGCTCTGCAGACGACGCAATGACAACTGACGGTAGTGCTCCTGGCCAACTTGATACGACTACCTCAGACAGTGCAACGACACCTGACTCTTCTGCGGCAACGCCTCTAGAGCGAGACCGTCATTTGGCTATCAAGGTGCGTGTGTGTCTTCTGGAATCCTCGTTCTTTCAGCGTCTGGGAGTGACATGTTTGCTTCCGATTTGTAGCTCGGGGACCTTGCGATGGACTGTTGCGTCGCTGCCATTTCGGTGTCTTTGCGTAGTGGCCAGCCTCGAATAGTCGCCCCTGTAGTCTCGAGAGATAAGCTGGCAGCTGCTTCGCACGAACAACGCAGTGCACTCTGTCGAGCTCATGCTGCAGCGCAAGCGTTACGACTTGACCGTAGTGCTTTTCTGGATGGTCTCGTCAAGTGCTTGGTAGGATCGACTGCATTAGCTTCTCCGAATGAACGCACTGATGACGACGTTGGCGCGTCGTGGATGCTGGCGCATTTACTGACGAAAGTTTCACTGGAAGAGAAATTTAAGGCATTGCGACGTGAGTCATTTTGTTACGGGACTGATGGAACTGTGCACAGCTGCACCGTACCGACTTTGCAGGGGCATTGAGAGATGCACAGAAAGCCCGTGAACCCCTCGAAGGCTTCTTGACTACGATTCCGCCTCTGCGCCTTAAATCACGAAGCCGGGTTTTCAACCTGCTAGAGTCCGACAAGCCGACGCTCGAAATCATGGCTCTTGTCGTGTTCCATTACGATTATCGTGTCATCCATCGTCTTCAGTGTCCGTGCCCGTGTCCTTGTGACCGTGGGTGCACACATCGCGTTAGAGCTTCGCCACTCGAATCAAATGCTCTCGATGTTTGCCCTATGTTTGGCGAGTTTGCTGCGTTTGTTAAGTCTATTGATACTGCCGACCGCGGTAGCATGGCTGCGGGCATTTTATCTGTGTGCAGATCTGGCTCCGATGCTGCTACAACCAAAGCTTCACTACGCGAGCTCGTGCGATATGCCCGTTACGTCGGAAGCATGGCTTGCCCGGATTCAAGGCTTGCCAGAAGTTCACCGCTCATGCTTCTGCCTGGGTCAACGTCTGCAGGCAAAGTACCTACCAGTAACGTGCCTGAAGCTGCCATTGCAAATTCGGCTGCACCAGGTGGTGCAGCAGTGGCTGCTACGTCGCATGGTCCCGTGTCGGTTGATCAATTACCTGCCTCTGACTCTGCAGTTCCCGTCGTTGCCTCTCCTTCTCCGGCACAGTCGCATGCTGACCTTGCCGACATGACGTCTGGCACTAGGATGCCTTCCCCACCTCCGACGGCCGCGTCAATTTCCACTCCAATTTCTGTGGTTCAGCCGTTGACTGTACTGTCGCCAGCCTCGGCTGCAAGGCAAGGCGATACCACAACACGGAAGCGCCGTCGTGAAGGGTCTCCAACGACGGCATTTCGTGATGCACCTCCAGCTGAACCTTCTGCCGACATTGCGACTCCACAAACTCCCCAGCCTGAACGTGCTGCCACGGTTGCCGCTGTGATGGCTGGCACTGGGCTTCTTCCCCCGCGTCCGGTGGTCAAGACACCACCGACACGTCGACGTCGCCAGGGTTTAGCAACGGTCGCTCTTACTGCCGCGCCTTCTGTTGCAGAGAGTCGTGCACCTGCATCTGCATCTGTCTCTCCTGCTGGCTGTCGTGCAGCTGCTACTCCTTCCGCTGCTGCTGTTCCCCCCGCCCCGGATGCTGCTGCTGCTGCTGCTGCTGCTGCTGCTGCTACTGCTGCTGCTGCTACTGCTGCTGCATCACCTCTCATTGCTGCATCACCTCTCATTGACCGTACAGACCGCTTTGAGTCGCAGTTCTTATGGCGGATTGATGAGGTTAAGTATGGGGCTTTCATTACTTCATTGGAAGCTAAAAGCGGAGGAATCAGAGTATATCTCTTTCGCTGGGACACGAAAAGGAGGTCACACACTACTCTCGCCCGAGTGTCGAAAAATCCGAGTGTAACTCTTGCGTTGTTGCTGGCAGCTAATAGCCGCCTGGACAGGCCTGCTGCGTTATCTGTTGCAGAACATACCGCAGATTATGACGACGAAGACGGCTTTCGGCGTAACAACAAAAAATCCCAACGCGATCTCTTCCATGACGCACTTGTCAAGACCGATAAGAAGATTAACGCTAACTTTCGGAGGACTTATGCACTTGAACGGCCCCGGGCTTCCGAACTTAAGAGTGAGGGGAGGTGATGGGCGGTTAAGGACAGCGATTTGTCGATAGATCGGATCTTGCACATCTCATGTTCTCTTGTTTACAGGGGCTGACAGTGATGAAGAATGTGATGAAGAATCTGACTGATCTACGCACTCGTTTGTCTCAGCGGTCAACCCGTCTGCTTGTGGAAACCTCGCCGGAACAAGCGCCGGGTCGACTTTCCGCGTCTGCGGTCTCAACCATCGCTGTCCTGTTGCTCAGCACACTGGTTTAGACCGCCTTGTCCTCGTAATCGGTGTGTTACGACTCGTGCAGCAGCTTGGCAGTTTCTTTGTTATATATAGTGGTCTCGGTGCAGTCGCAGTCGCCGTTGGTCGCCTGGGGGGGAGAGCACCTGAGACCGTCTTCCGTGTCTGCGGTCTCGACCATCGCTGTCACTGTGTCGTGGTGGAGTGCTGAAGTGCTCGGAATTTATAATTTAAATAGTCACGGTCGTGTGCACATTCAAGTTGGGCAGACCCTTCATGCTGCTTCGAGTCACTCCGAGTCAGTTCAGGCTGTCCGCCTGCCGCAGTGAGCTATCATGATGGGTCGCCGCCGGCGTACGACTGAGAGTACTACCTCTAGTGGACAATAGTCGTCTGCAATGCTGTGCTGCTAGTGTTGTACTGCCAGTCGCGCAGCCAGTGCCACTAGTACCGTAGTACTACTAGTAGCTCAGGCTTCAAGTTGCCCGGGCCTCGCCGCCAAGCCGGCCCGGGCCACTGCACGCGGCCAGAGCCCGGCCTCACTGGCACTGGCAGGCTCAGGCTGACTCCGAGCCTGAGTCGGCGGAGCCCGGCGGTCCTGCCTGTACCAGTGAGCCTGAGTCTGAGGCACTGGCACTGGCACGCTCCACTGAGCCGGGCCCTGCCAGTGCCAGTGGCTCGGGGCCACTGGCACTGACACCACTGGCACTCACGCTGGCTGGCACTGGCATCATCATCAACATCATCATGATGATCATGCCAGCCGAGTGCCAGTCAGGCCCGGGCCGGCCGGCGGGGCTCAGAGGCTCACTGCCAGTGCCAGTGGCAGCCTCAGGCTCAGGCTCAGGCTGAGCCCTGAGCCTGGCAGTGAGGCTTAATATCATCGTGATGCTCAGGCTACAGTCTTCGTCGCGGTGCCTCTGGCACTGGCACCGGCAGCCAGAGCCTCAGGCTGCCAGTGCCACTGGCAGTGAGTGCCAGTGACTTCAACTTAGTAAAGTTGTCATGCTGCTGTGAACGTTGACAGTGCCACTGGCAGTACGTCCGAGTCATGCCAGTGCCTTTCAAGCACAGCCTGAGGCTGTGCAAGTGGCGGAGTGAGTGTCGACCTGTGACTTGGAGTACCTCCGAGTCGGCCCGGCCACAGCCGCCGGCGTTACTACTACGGTACGTATAAGCTGTTCCTACGCTACAGTAGCCCCAGGCTGTACCCTAGTAGTCATGCTACTAGTACTACTGTAGTACAGGCTCGGGCCACTGCCACTGGCATACTGCCAGTGGAATCTGAATCTGCCAGTGGCACTGGCACTGGCACTGGCAGTACCGGTACTACTATTACTAATAGTAGTAGACTCACTGGCACAGTGTCCAGGTCAGTGGCAGATTGCCCGGCAGGCCGCCGGCGTACTACCGCCGCGGTACTATAGTACTACTCAGGCTACAGCGAGAAGTTTACACTGCCAGTACTTCCGAGTCCGGTGGCACTGGCTGCGCGACTGGCAGTACAGCGAAGCCTGAGTAGTTCAGCCTAGTAGTAGTAGTAGTATTACTACTACTGTGACTACTACACCTCACTGGCAGTGGCAGGCTTGGACCCGGACAGCACTGGCAACTTGAAGTTGCAACTGTGTCACTGGCACAGCCTCAGTGCCGCGTGACGGCCCGCCGGTGCTGCCAGTGTTTGGGGTACGTCACTTAACTTGAACCTTGCTTTTGCGTGTATTCTTCTGATCCCCTCCGAGTCGTACACGGTGAAACTAGCCGAATGCCAGTGAACTTGAGTCGCCTAGGGCCGCACGAGTACAACTTCAAGTTGACAGCAGTCCCGACACATGCTGTGCTCCTGAGCTCTTCTTGTGCAGGCGAGCTCGACGTGCACCCCAGACTAAGTCAAAACACAATGAACACAAACATTTTATACTAAAGTTGATTTGGTCATGGGGGGGGCGAAGGTCGCAGACGCTCCCGCTCCTTGCCCAAACCTTCGGGGCTCCCGCCTTGAACCTTCCACTGAACTAACCCCGCTTCTCGCTCGACCCAGCACCGTGTGTTGATGCCAGCTGATCGGTCGACAACCAGCAGGACTCGTAAACTTCCGCAGGCAGGTCGATCCCTCCAAACATGTCGTCGCTTCCTAAATGCATCTCATCGCTTCCCAGATCAAGCTCATGCGTTTGCTGCTTCGGATCAGTGCCATAGATAGCCGTCCCATTTGCATGGCTGATCATAAGACGTGCCATAGCGAGATTTGTCCGCCCAAAAGATGCAGAGCCGAATGGTGCGCCGGGGCCGTGAGCGCCATAACAACAAACAAACTCGGCGTCGACGTCAAAGGTGAGCGGAACGCGGCGCAGAGCCTCGCCATCAGGGCCAGTGTGTGCATCGGAGGGCGGGCAGGCGCCAAGCATCTCCAGCGTCGACACAGCTGACCAGGCACCGGAGTACGGGTACATCGCTGCGAAGCATGCCGCGGCTGCCGCACCAGGAGCCATTGTCGCCTTGACGCGCGCATGCGACAACTCTTCGTGCTGACGTTGGAGATGATCTGCGAGATCTGCAGCGGAGGACCGAATGTAACGCTCAACACCTCGTCGCAATTCGTGCACCTCGTAGCACTCACCCTTACCCTCCAGCAACGGGCGCGTGATGGAGCTCGTGTCACCGAGCCAGTCGCGGATCGTGTCACTGTCAATGTAGATAGATGAGTCAGGCTGCCGCCCAACTGGCGTAACAAGACGCGAGGTTGATGTGCCAGACTGCCGCCCAGCAGTCGCAGCAAGATGTTCAGCGTCACGCCTCCGTTTTCTCGAAGTTGACCACGTAGAGAGACTCTGATGGGCTGCAGTTCAGGGGGGGAAATGATCACAGTGCGAGACACCACGCTGAAACAATCAGTAACTTACTCAACCGCAGGGTTTTAAACATCCTCTTCACTTTCTGCATGGCGTGACTCAGGGCTCGATGAATTCTCCGCTTGTCTTGTCGAAGAAGAACCTCATCTCTCGATAAGGCGTCGCGCGGCGTGCGTGCTATTGGTGTGTCGAGAATGATGCGATCGCTTTTCGGCAAGTCAGTAAGGGCAGCGTCGTGGACGATACGCCACCACCGTTCACGATTACTCCAAGTAAGCTCGGAAACTCCTTTTTCAATTAACTCGTCGAGTCTGTGAACAGCTTCTTTGAACAACGATTCAGTCGATAAGGTTACAGCGTCTTGCGAGGTTGTCATCCAGAGTCGAGTTCAAGAGCAAAGGGGAAAGGCACACTCGCACAAATTGCACACTCCGACCGCGAGCCGCGAAGGGACAGCTGAACGTTGATTCTCTAGGAGTTCGGAACCTGCCCACAAAATGTCAGTGGGCCCAGTCCCAGTGGGCTCATTCCAGTGGGCGAGGTGCCCGGGCACTACTAGTAATAACAGAGGCCCTGACAATCAACTTGATCACTGCGAACTGTCCTACCGCGCCCCGGCACTGGGGCAAGGGACTATAGCGTTAGATCACAATAGCCTGCCAGTGCTTATGTTCAGTACAAGGCTCAGCGAAGGCACGCTAGCATGGGCTGCGAAGCAGCCTGAGGCAAAGCCCACCCCGCTGCTCTGGTGCGGAAATAAGGTCGCAGAGCGCCATGCAAGGTCAATGACCCACACAGCAGTAACAGCCACCCAGCGCTACTGCCGGTGCCAGTGCCAGTGCACGTAGTGAACTGCAGTTGGCGGCGCTGCCAGGCCCGGGGACTCGGAAGGCCATCTCAGGCTTCAAGTTCACAAAATCATGATGATACTACCGCCGCCGCCCGGCCGCCGCCGCGGCATTGGCACTGTCACCCACTGGCACTAACATGAAAGTGCCACTGCCAGTGCTATTCAACTTGAACTTGAATATAATTGCCAGTGGCAACTATAAGTGGCCCCAGGCTTGCATCACTGCATGATGGTACATCACGAATATCACAACTATTACGTAGTGCCACTGGCACTGGCAGTGCCACTGGCACTGCGGCACTGCCAGTGGCAATGTCAGCCCGGGCCCCGGCCGCCGGGCCTCAGCCTGAGGCTGTGTTGAAAACCAAAGCCGGGCCCGTAGTACTACTGTAGTAGTAGTACTAGTAGTAGTACGTACTCAGACTGCCAGTGCGGCGGCGGAGCTGCCACTGGCAGTGCATACCAGTCTCAGTGCTCTCAGTCACGGTGCCAGTGGCAGCTCCGCCGCCGCAGAGTCAGCCGACACGGCGGAGTCCTGAATGCCCCTCGCCGGCTAGTATCGATACTGGCACGTGCAGTGTTAAATCACTCCTAGTACTACGAGTAGGGGCAGCAACACATGAACGGAACAAACTCAGACTACCACAGGCACCTAATCCCTCAAGACAACCGTTGGCCTGTGCGACTGCGCTGAGACCACTGCCACGCTGCTGCACGAGTCGTAACACACCGATTACGAGGACAAGGCGGCCCACACCAGTGTGCTGAGCAACAGGACAGCGATGGTCGAGACCGCAGACACGGAAGACGGTCTCAGGTGCCCTCCCCCCCAGGCGA
>Ga0164294_10004658_pt1 | contig 11924 bp, 17 predicted proteins | sample GEODES005metaG_FD_111479 | JGI IMG/M metagenome (GOLD analysis project Ga0164294, IMG submission 111479) | Oligotrophic lake water microbial communities from Sparkling Lake, Wisconsin, USA - GEODES005 metaG | ecosystem: Environmental > Aquatic > Freshwater > Lake | place: USA: Sparkling Lake... | reverse complement strand
GTCCAGATCGTTGCGCACTATCCCAATCGCCATCATCGCCTCCCGTCAACTGACAGGCCAACGAATCATAATCCCGCACGTTTGGGAATTTCCAAGCGAGTCAGCGCGTCAGACGATTGGTATTAGTCCTCGCGGGACACTTCATCAGGTTGCCAAGCTTCACATCCTCAACCAGCCTTCCGCGGCCTCCCGCCCTTCGCCCCATTCGCCCGCGCCGCCGCAGCCTTCGCGTCGGATGACGCCCGCCCGGCCTTGGCCGCCATCCACTTAGCCGTCCCGAACACGCCCCCCACCAATCCCGGCACGGTATAATCAAGGTCGAGCGTTTCCCAATGCAGGCCGAACCCCGCCGCACATATCTCGACTTCGGCAATCTGCGCCGGGGTTGCCGTGTGCAGGCCTTCCACCAGCGCGGGCGGGAAGGCGAACGTTGCGCCATTGGTCAGATCAACGATCACCAAGTCGGCCTTGATGTCATAGCGTGCTGCGCTGGCATGGGGCTGGGTCTCGCGGATCACTCGGCCGCGCGCGTTTGCCATATCGATTTGATCTTGGGTCAGTTCAATCATGGTGTTCGCTCCAAAATTTCAGCAACATTGCTTGCTGTTCGCGCACAACTCGCATCGCCTTGCGCAAATCGCCTGATTTCAGCCGGTCGTTAGTCGCCAGCTCAGGCAGCCCATCAGCGCCGCTAAGGTTGATTTTCGCATGTCCGTCGCCAAGCACATGAACGTGGGCGGGTTCGTGATCGTCGGTAAAGATTACAAACCGCAACCCGGCTTCGCGATGGACCGTGACCATGATAAACGATAACCAATCAAGTTGGGTTTTTCAAGTCGATTGACGATCTTGCCGAACAGGCGATTGTCCGTTATAACCTACGTATGAACGCGCCCCTCAAAATCACCAAGATCGGCAATTCTGCTGGCATCGTCCTGCCCAAGGAACTGCTGGCTCGCCTCCGCGTGGGGGTGGGGGATACGCTTTATGTCACCGAAGCGCCCGATGGCATTCGCATCACCGCCTCCGATCCAGAATTTGCCGAAAAGATGGCTGTGGCCGAGCAGGTCATGCGTGAGGACCGGGATATTTTGCGCATCCTTGCGCAGTAAGCCATGGCGATCCGTCTGGAACCTGTCTGGCTCGACGCCCGGCTTGCGCTTGCCATCCATGATCGGCAATTGGCCGAGCATGGCGGCCCCTCCGGCGTGCGCGATGCGGGCGCGCTGGAGTCTGCGCTCGCGCGGGCGCGCAACCAGTGGGAATATGGCGAGGATGATCTGTGCACGCTTGCCGCCGCGCATGCGTTCGGCGTCGCGCGCAATCATCCCTTCACCGATGGCAACAAGCGCACGGCCTGGGTGCTGGCGCGCACCTTCCTTGTCCTGAACACCGTGGAACTGGTTTTCCGGGCAGAGGAAGCCATCAAGACCGTGCAAAGCCTCGCCGCCGGAGACCTCACCGAAGACGAATTGGCCGACTGGTTCCGCAGCCACGTACGCCCAGTTTGAACTCGGGCCTGAACTTTGGCCCGAGATTCAAAAACGACTGTCCTACAAAGTACCAAATAGGTTATTTGTCCGCGAATGGACACGACCTTACCCTCGCGCGCCCGCCGCGCACCTCACCCTGACCGCTGGACCAAGCCCAAGATGGCGGCCTTCCTGCGCGAACTCGCTGCCACCCATAACGTTGCCGCTGCGGCCAAGGCGGTCGGCATGAGCCGCCATTCCTGTTACCGGCTGCGCGCGCGGCTGAAGGGCGAGCCGTTCGATATCGCCTGGGAGACCGCCTTCCTCCATGGCTATGATGCGCTGGCGCAGGCCGCGCTCGAGCGCGCGCTGCACGGCGTCGAAGTGCCCCACTTTCACAAAGGCGAACTGATTCACGTCTTGCGCAAATACGATGAGCGGCTCACCGTCTATCTCCTCGCCGCGCGCACTTCTCGCGGCGCGCAAAAGTTGTCGCGGTATTCCGCCGCCAGCGAATTCTGGTCGGAAAGCTGGGACAAGCTGCTGGCGCGGATCGAAGAGGGGCCCGCGCTCTGGACGCCCGACCCGAAACCCTATGATCACGAAGTGGAAAACGAAGAGGCGGACGAAAACGAGCGCACCCGCGCCGAACAGGCGATCTTCCGCAATGCCTGCGAAGAACGGCCTGAGCGCGGGTCGTTCCATCGATAATCCGCCGGTGAAAAGGGAGCGGAAAAAGCTTCCAGCCAACCTGTCACCTTGTCACCGTTGCGGCAATTCTCAGTCATAAACCTCTGTAATTACGATATTATTTGACCACAGAAAAAAGGTGACACGGTGTCACCTCTGTCACCTTTTTTGCAAGGCTACCAGCGCCGTATCGAGCGCCTGCAGGAACCGCGAGCGGTCCGTCTTGGAAAATGGGGCAGGGCCGCCGATCACGTCGCCGCCCGCGCGCAGATCGGCCATGATCGCGCGGGTGGCGATCTGGCCGCCGATCGATCCGGAGGTGAAGGGCTTGCCGGTGGACGAGAGCACGATCGCGCCAGCCTTGAGGCACCGGTCGGCGAGCAGGATATCGGCGGTGATCACCACGGAAAGCGGCGTGGCGGCTTCGGCAATCCAGTCATCCGCCGCATCGAAGCCATCGCTCACCACCACGCGCCGGACCAGCGGATGGATGGGAACCCGGAACGGTGAATTGCTGACCACGACAACCGGCACGCCATGCCGGAAGGCTACTTTGTACACCTCTTCCTTCACCGGGCAGGCATCGCCGTCGACCAGAATTGTGATGACGGGATTTTGCGGGGGAGCGGAAGTTTGCAGCGACATGCCATCGGCCATGCCCGGATTTGCCGGGCCGTCCAAGGCCACCGGATTATTTCTTGTCGGCCACCACCGTGCCCTTCTGGGTCGGGTTCGAAGCGTTCAGCTTCTTGGGCTTTTCGGCCTTGGGTTTGCGGATTTCCTTGCTCGATTTCTTCTGGCTCTTGGCCATCGCCATTCTCCGGCAGGAAGCCTTGTCCTGCCGGCGAAAGCCTGGGCCAGCCGTCTCGCTTTGTCGACCGATTACCGCTTTTTGACGAATTCCGCCCGCAGCACGAGGCCCTTGATCCCATCGAACCGGCAGTCGATCTCCTGCGCATCGCCGGTCAGCCGGATCGATTTGATGAGGGTGCCGCGTTTCAAGGTCTGGCCCGCCCCTTTGACGTCGAGGTCCTTGATCAGGGTCACCTGATCGCCGTCGGCCAGCAGATTGCCCACGGCATCGCGCACTTCCACTGTGCCTGCCGCGGCCTGCTTGGCCGCCAGCGCGCCGGCTTCGATCCATTCGCCGCTGTCTTCGTCGTAGACATAGTCGTCATCGCTCATTTGCGGGTCCTTTTGAAATGTTGATCAGCGCCCGAAGCCCACAGCGCCAGCCACACGAGCACGGGCTGCAGAAACATGCGCGGGATGTGATAGCCAAGGCCAAGCCCATGGTCCGGACGCGTCATGTCGAGCGCGAAATGGTGGATGTTGGCCGGAAACACGCAGACGGCATAGAGCGCCAGGCCCCACCCTCCAGCCGCGCGCAGCCGCGCCGACCGCGGCTGGAGCAGTGCAGCGGCGCCTGCCAGTTCGGCGACACCGCTGAACAACACGACCGGGCCGGGGAAGGGCACCCAGCCCGGTATGATGCCCAGGAAAGGAGCCGGTTTTGCGATGTGGATAACGCCGGCAAGCCCGTAAAACAGCGCGAGGAGAACGCATGTCAGCCCGCGCCGGGTTAGCAGCGCGGGGCGGTGGCCATCGGTCAATCGCGCAGCAATTCGTTGATCCCGGTCTTGCTGCGGGTTTGCGCATCGACCGTTTTGACGATCACGGCGCAATAGAGCGAGGGGCCGGGTGTGCCATCGGGCAGCGGTTTGCCGGGCATCGCGCCGGGGACGACCACGGCATAGGGCGGCACGCGGCCGATATGGACCTCGCCGCTCGCGCGGTCGATGATCTTGGTCGAAGCGCCGAGATAAACGCCCATCGAGAGCACCGCGCCCTCGCCGACGATCACGCCCTCGGCCACTTCGGAACGCGCGCCGATGAACGCGCCGTCTTCGATCACCACCGGGCCGGCCTGCAGCGGCTCGAGCACGCCGCCGATGCCGGCGCCGCCGGAGATATGCACATTCTTGCCGATCTGGGCGCACGACCCCACCGTGGCCCAGGTGTCTACCATCGTGCCGCTATCGATATAGGCGCCGATGTTCACGAAGCTCGGCATCAGCACCACGCCGCGCGCGATGTAGGCGCCGCGCCGCGCGGTCGCGCCGGGAACCACGCGGAAACCGGCTTCGCGGAAGCGGTTTTCGTCCCAACCGGCAAACTTGGAGGGCACTTTGTCAAAGGCCGGAGCACCGCCCGCACCGTGCTCGATCACGACATTGTCGTTGAGGCGAAACGAGAGCAGCACCGCCTTCTTGAGCCACTGGTGCACCTGCCACGCCCCATCGATCTTCTCGGCCACGCGCAGCCGGCCGTCGTCGAGCATGGTCAGCACCGCATCGACAGCAGCGCGCACATCGCTGCTTTCGGGCGTGATGCTGTCGCGCTCGTTCCAGGCGGCATCGATGGCGGCTTCAAGAATGGCGGTCACGCATGTCTCCCTTGGGTTGCGCGGCGACTAGCTGAGGTGAGCCTGCACGGCAAGTTGTGGGACCAAGCTATCCAGCCACCCGGGCAAATCATCTATCACCAGATCGATTGCGGCATCATCCTTGGCCCGGTCGCCCCATTCGGTCGCGCAATCGACCCACACGGTCTGCATGCCCAGCGCCTTGGCGGGGGCGAGATTGCGCGCGGAATCCTCGACGAATACTGCCCGGTCAGGGTCGATATCAAACGCTTTGATCAGGCCGGTGTAGGCCGACGGTTCGGGCTTCGGGCGATATTCCATCGCCACCACATCCCACATTCCTTCGAAACAATGCGCGATACCCAGCGCGTCCAGCACGCGGTTCGCATAAGGCGCATCGCCATTGGTGAAGATCAGGCGGCGACCGGGCAGCGCCATCAGCCGGTCTGCCAGCGGCGGCGCTTGGTCCAGCCCGCCCAGATCGACCGCATGGACGTAATCGAGAAACTCGCGCGGATCGATCGCATGATAATGCATCAGCCCCGCCAGCGTGGTGCCGTGATCGTGGAAATACATTTTCTGCACGCGCTTGGCTTCCAGTGCGTCACAGCCGAGCAGTTCCTCGATGAACCTGCCCATCAGTTTATCGATCTGGCCAAACAGACCGATCGCGGGCGGATAAAGCGTGTAATCGAGATCGAATATCCAGCAATCTACGCGGTGGGGATCGAATGTCATCGTCTCAGCCGCCCGCCTTCAACCCGGCGTGAGCTTGCGCAACCGCCCGCCCTCGCCATCCTCGAGGATCCAGAGCGCGCCATCCGCGCCTTGCTTCACCTCGCGGATGCGCTTGTCCAGCGGGATGCGCTCAATTTCGCGCGCTTTCTCGCCATCGATCGCGACCCGCACCAGACCCTGCGAGCCGAGGCCTGCGATGATTGCCTGTCCGGTCCATTCCGGGAACATCTGGCCGCTGTAGAAAATCAAGTCGCCGGGCGCGATCACCGGGTTCCAGCTGATCGCCGGGGGCGCGAGATCGGGACGGGTGGCATGGCGCGGGATCGGTTTGCCGTCATAATGATCGCCGTTCGAGACCAGCGGCCAGCCATAATTGATGCCGGGCCGGACCAGATTGAGCTCATCGCCGCCTGCGGGGCCATGCTCCAGATCCCAGAGCTGCCCTTGTGCGTCGAATTTGAGGCCCAGCACGTTGCGGTGCCCATAAGACCAGATTTCGGGCGATTGCCCGGCCTTTCCGGCGAAGGGATTGTCCGGCGCAGGTTTGCCATCGGGCATCAGGCGCAAGACCTTGCCGAGATTGTTGGTGAGATCCTGCGCGGGGGTGAATTTCTGGCGTTCGCCCGACGAGACGAACAGATATTTGCTGTCGGGCGAAAACGCGATGCGATGCGAAAAATGGCCCCGCCCGGTAACGCGCGGAGCCTGTTTCCAGATGATCGTCAGTCCCTGAAGCTGCGGGCCATTGGCGGCGAATTCCAGTTTCGCCCGGCCCACCACGGCTCCGTGCGTATCGCCTGGCCCTGCGGTCACCCAGCTCAGGTAAACCATCTTGCTGGTCGCGTAATCGGGAGCCAGCACGACGTCGCCGAATCCGCCCTGATCGCCGTAATCAACTTTGGGCACGCCCGCGACATCGAGCGGCGTTTTGCCGGGTTGCCAGAACTTGAGCTTCCCGGCCTTCTCGGTGATCAGGGCCCCATCCGAACCGGGGAGGAAGGCCATCGCCCATGGCTCGTTGAAGGTGCCCATGTCTTCGATCTTCACGTGCGTGATCTGATCGGTGGGGACTGACACGATTCCGGTTCCATCGGCGCCGGTTTCATTGACAGTAGCTGCCGAGCAGCTTGAGCTTGCGAGGGCGATCAGCGATAGCGCTGCGAAGATAGGACGTTTCATGCGCTCTGGAATACCCATATTTGCCAGCGTTGAAAGCTTGAAAACGGGCCATTGCCAGGTTGGTGTCGATGAAGCCGGGCGCGGGCCGCTGGCAGGGCCGGTTGTTGCCGCTGCGGTGATGCTTGGCGCGGACCATCCGGCAGGTCTTGCCGACTCCAAAACGTTGTCAGGCAAGCGCCGGGCGGTGCTGGAAACGGCGATCAAATCGACCTGCCACTGGGCGATCGGCATGGCCGATGCAGGAGAGATCGACCGGATCAATATCTTTGGCGCGACGATGCTGGCGATGACCCGCGCGGTTGAAGCGCTGTGCCTGATGCTTGACGAGCTTGAGCCAGCAGAGGTGCTGATCGATGGCAACATGACGCCAGCGGGACGCTGCGCCGATTGGCGCTGGCCGGCGCGCGCGATTGTTCGGGGAGACGCGCTCGAGCCGTGCATCTCCGCCGCTTCGATCATTGCCAAGGAATATCGCGACCGGCTGATGACTGCGGCAGCGCAAGATCATCCGCATTACGGATGGGAGCGCAACGCCGGGTATGGCACGGCAGAACACCTTGCTGCGCTACGCCAGCACGGCCCAACGCCGCTGCACCGGTATAGCTTCGCGCCCGTTGCGCAGGCGGCATTACCCTTCAGCAAATAATTCTGCGGCGAATCCTGCGAACGACACCACTATATCTAGCCGGCGACGGTTCCGGGGAGCACAACATGTGCATGCGGACTCGTTTCGTTCTGCCGTCCACTAGGCTCCGACTCGGCAGAAATCCGCGAGTCGTGACTTGACGGCGAGTCCCTGATGATTCAGAATCCGGCCATTCTTCCAAACAGGGCGGGGCGGGACATGGAGTTGGTCAGGGAAAAGGTCCGCGCGCCGCGCATGCCTTCGGCGCGCGTTGCCGCCAAGGCCAGCGCCGATGCGGCAACGCGCGCCGCGCTTCCACTCAACCGCATTTTGCGCGGTGACTGCATCGAAGGCATGCGCTTGCTGCCCGATGCATCCATCGACATGATTTTTGCCGATCCGCCCTACAATTTGCAGCTGGGCGGTGATCTCAACCGGCCCGATGGCAGCCATGTCGATGCGGTGACCGACGCCTGGGACAAGTTCGACAGCTTTGCCACCTACGATGCGTTCACCCGCGAATGGCTGGCGGAGGCGCGGCGTTTGCTCAAGCCCGATGGTTCTATCTGGGTGATCGGCAGCTATCACAACATTTTCCGCGTCGGCGCGCTGCTGCAGGATCTCGGCTTCTGGATCCTCAACGATATCGTCTGGCGCAAGGCCAATCCCATGCCCAATTTTCGCGGCACCCGCTTCACCAATGCGCATGAGACGCTGATCTGGGCGGCGCGCAGCGAAAAGGCGAAATACACCTTCAACTATCGTACGATGAAAACGCTCAACGACGAATTGCAGATGCGCTCGGACTGGGTCTTGCCGGTGTGCGGCGGACCCGAGCGTATCCGCAAGGACGGCGTCAAAGCGCATCCCACGCAAAAGCCCGAAGCATTGCTGTACCGGGTGATGTTGGCCACAACCCATCGCGGCGATGTGGTGCTCGATCCCTTCTTTGGCACAGGCACTACCGGCGCTGTCGCCAAGCGGCTCGGCCGCGACTGGATCGGGCTTGAACGCGAGGATGACTATATCGCGGTGGCCGAAGAGCGCATCGCATTGGCGCTGCCCTTGGATGAAAGCGCGCTGACCACGATGGCCAGCGGACGCAACGCACCCAAAGTGGCGTTTGGTCAGTTGGTCGAATGCGGCTCGATTGCGCCCGGAACGATGCTGTTTGACCGCCAGCGCCGCTTTACCGCCACCGTGCGCGCGGATGGCTCGCTGCTGGCGGGCGGTGAGGGCGGCTCCATCCACGGGGTCGGAGCAAGGCTGCAAGGCGCGCCATCGTGCAACGGCTGGACATTCTGGCATCTGGAGCACGGCGGCGAGATCAAGCCGCTGGACGCGCTGCGCCAGCTTTATCTGCTGTCGGTGGAGGATTGATATGCTGCCGTTGTTGGGGCTGGTGCAAGACCCGCTGCTGCTGCGCTGGCATGCGCGTTGGACGCGGCACATGGTGGTGACGCGGCTGCGCAAGTTGCGCCCTATCCCGGCGCTATTGCGGCGCTAATGCCCATGCAAGCGCTTTACATCCGCCCCATCGGCTGGGCCGAAAGCCCGCAAAGCGATGAAGGCGAGGTGGTCCGTCTCGCAGGCGGGATGGTGTATGCGGCGCGCTTTGCGCTGATTGTGCGCGAAGGGAACCGCGTGGTTTCGCGCCGCCGGTTTGGCGTGGCTGAAGCGGCTGAGGCGCTTGCCGGAGTGGCGCCGCCGCTGGCCGCCGAAGCCGCCGCGCAGTGGCAGAACTTGGCAGCCGTGCATCCGCCGCTGGTCTGCAGCGCGCGGGTGTTGCGGCTCGACCAGCCGCAGATCATGGGCATTCTGAACGTCACGCCGGACAGTTTTTCGGATGGCGGCACCTTCCTAGACAAGCCCGAAGCGGCGTTGGACCATGCCTCCGCGATGCTCGAAGCAGGCGCCGCGATTATCGACGTTGGCGGCGAATCTACCCGTCCCGGTGCAGCGGCAGTGTGGGAAGGCGACGAAGCCAAGCGCGTCGTGCCGGTGATCGAAAAGCTGAGCGCGAGCGGCGCTGCGATCTCGATCGACAGCCGCCGTTCGAGCGTGCTGCAGGCCGCGCTGGCGGCAGGCGCGCATCTGGTCAACGATGTCTCGGCGCTACGCCATGATCCACGTTCAATGGAGTTGGTGGCGGCCAGCGGCGCGCCGGTTGTGTTGATGCATGCGCCCGGCGGTGACGGCGATCTGCATGCCGAACCCGACTATGCCGACGTGGTGCTCGATGTCTTCGATGCCTTGCGCGAGCGGCGCGATGCAGCGGTGGCGGGCGGTATCGCGCGCGATAAAATCCTGCTCGATCCCGGCATCGGCTTTGGCAAGACGCTGGCCGAGAATCTGGCGCTGATGAACGCGCTGCCACTGTTCCATGCCCTGGGACAACCGTTGTTGGTGGGCGCAAGCCGCAAGCGCATGATCGGCGCGCTCTCGCGCGAAGCACCCGCGCACAAGCGGTTGGGCGGCTCGGTTTTGCTGGCCGCTAGCGCATTCAACGCGGGGGTGCAGGTGGTGCGGGTGCATGATGTGGCCGAAACCATGCAGGCGCTGCATGTCTGGCGGGGCCTGCGCGATGCCGCGCTGACTGATTTCAGGCAGTTGACTTAAGCGCGGGCCCGCCAAGCTCGGCGTTGTGCTGGCCGACCGTGGGCGCCGGGCGGACATCGACAGCCCCCACCGAAAACGTCACCGGCGCCCGCATCTTGAGGTATTCTCCCTCGGTCGGGTGCACGCTGAGTTCAAAGAAGTCGACCGCTTGCAAGTGAGGATCGGCAGTGACATCTGCCAGATCACGCACCGGCATTGCGGGAACCTGGCTCTCTGCCAGAATGCGGCACCATTCGGCTGAGGTCTTTTGCGGGGTGCGCTTGGCAAGTTCCTCATAAAACGCGGTGATATTGACGATCCTGCCTTTGGTCGTGGCAAAGCGCGGATCTTGCGCAAGGTCGTCTGCGCCCAGCAGCGTGATCAACAAGCCGACACTATCGGGCGTGTAGGGCACGATGCTGATATAGCCATCTGCAGTCGGAAAGGGCTGGCGAAACGGATCGATCTGGCGCGGATACCCTGCTGTCTCTGTTGCGGGGACCAGCGCCGCGCCGTAAAGATGCTCCTGCATCATGAAGTGCGTGAACGTCTCGAACATCGGCACTTCGACGAATTGGCCTTCGCCAAAGCGCAACTTGTGCACAATCGCAGCGAGCGTGGCATAGGCGCAGTGGAGCCCGGCGACTTTGTCGGCGATGAGCGAGGGCAGATAGCGTGGCACCGGATTGCCATCGGTACGCGGCAGCAAGGTCGTGGTGCCGGTAGCGGCCTGAATCACATCGTCATAGGCCTGCAGGTCGCCGTAGGGCCCGCCCGAGCCGAAGCCGACGCAGTGGACATAGACGATCTCGGGCCGGATCGCGCGCACGGCCTCATAGCCAAAGCCGAGCCGCTCGATGGCCTTGCCGCGTACGTTGTGGATAAACACATCAGCTTCGGCGAGGACCCCTTTTAGTGCTGCCTTGCCCTCATCGGTCTTGAGATCGATGCTGAGCGAACGCTTGCCCTTATTGAGGTTGAGCGTACAAGGTCCCATGCCCGCCGTATGGCTCGGCTTGCCCGCAAAGCGGAACATATCGCCGATCAGAGTCTCCACCTTGATCACATCTGCGCCAAGGTCGGCTAAGATCTCTGTGGCGTAGGGGCCGAACACAACGTTCGTGAGGTCAACGATGCGAATGCCTTCGAGCAGTTTTTGCTGGGGCAAGTTTGGGTTCCTTGGGTGCGCGTGGAGCAGCTGACTACCACCGCTAACAAGCGCAATGGCGCTGATCAAGGCAGCCATTTTGATAGCAAGAGCCGATCCGCACGGCCCCGCCATGTCACAAAAGGTTGGCCCCAAAAGCCACAGCCGCAAGATGCGGCGCTCAGGCCGCGTTGTCGATCCCGAGTTCGGAAAGCTTCCGGTACAGCGTCGAGCGGCCAATGCCGAGGCGGCGCGCTACCTCTGTCATCCGTCCGCGATAGTGGCCTATGGCAAGCCGGATAACGTCGGCCTCGATGTCCTCCAGCGGGCGCAAATTGCCGTCGGCGGCGTAGAGAGTGACCCCGGCGCCTTCGCTGCTGGCGGGTTGTGTGCGCGGGGTTTCGCCGAGCATGTTGGAAAGATTGGGAAAGTCGAGCGCGGTCAGCGCTTCGCCGTCGCAAAACACCGCGGCGCGAAACAGCGTGGCCTGCAGCTGGCGGACATTGCCCGGCCAATCGTAGGCCGCGAGAAGCGACAGCGCACCGTCGGTAATCCCAAGCGGGCGAAGGCCGGGCTGTTCGCCGATGCGGGCCAGAAAATGGCGGGCGAGGGCGGGAATATCGCCAGCGCGCTCGCGAAGCGCGGGAAGATATACATGGGCCGCGCTCAGCCCCTCGAGCAGCGCGGGTTCGAACAGGGCGTTGTCGACTAGATCACGCAGCGAGGAATTGCTGCACGCAATCAGCCGCACGTCGAGCCGGAAACTGTGCCGCGCCCCGATTGGTTGCACGTCGCCCCGGAGCACGAACTGGACGAGACGAACTTGCGCCATCGGGCAGAGGCGATCGATTTCGTCGATCACCAGGGTTCCGCCGTCGGCATTTTGCAGCGCGCCAATGTGCCGCTCGAAAGCCCCCGGAAATGCTCCTTTTTCGTGCCCGAACAGCACCGATTCGATCTGGTTTGCGGGAATGCCACCCGCATTGATGATCCGCAGAGGAGATTTGGCGCGGGGGCTGGCCGCATGCATTGCGCGTACCAGCATTTCCT
>Ga0164294_10004656_pt1 | contig 11929 bp, 12 predicted proteins | sample GEODES005metaG_FD_111479 | JGI IMG/M metagenome (GOLD analysis project Ga0164294, IMG submission 111479) | Oligotrophic lake water microbial communities from Sparkling Lake, Wisconsin, USA - GEODES005 metaG | ecosystem: Environmental > Aquatic > Freshwater > Lake | place: USA: Sparkling Lake... | reverse complement strand
GGTTCCGACGGCCGCACCGCTCGCCGCGCCCACGCCGCTGGCGACCATCGCACCGCAGCCCGTAGCAACTGCCGCCCCGGCGCCTGCGCCCGCATCCGAGACCTCGCCCTGGCTCTGGGCCGCGGCGGGAGCGGGTGGCACGGCGCTGCTTGGCCTGGGTGGCTGGCTGTTGTTCCGTCGCCGTCGCCGCGAAGAGGAAGAGGCGGAGACAGTCTTCGAGAGCGAGCCCGTCGCCGCGGCGCCTCCGCCCCCGGTCCAGCCGCCCCCCGGCCTCGCCCGGCCCACGCCCGCGCCTGCTCCCGCACCGGCGCCGGTCCGTGCGGCGGCGCCCGTGCCGCGGGGTAACGATCCGTTCGAGCTGGCGCTCAATCCGCACCGCGTCCTCTATGGCGAGAGCGAGATGGTGCTCGAGTTCGAGCTGCTGATCGCCAATGTTTCGGGCGCATCGGCGGAGAATATCCGCATCGCCTTCGCCGCGATGAGCGCGCATGCCCGCCAGGACGAAGTGATCGCCGGCTTCCACGGTGGTCCGCCGGGCGAGCCGGGCGGCGCGCCGTTCGACCTCGCGCCGGGCGGGGGCGGGCGGATGCCCGTGCGTCTCGCCATTCCTGCCTCGGGCGTGCAGGTAGTCCAGGTCGGCGGGCGCCCGATGTTCGTGCCGATCGTGCTGATCGACCTGCGCTGGCGCGGCGGGCTCAGCATCCGCCGCTTCGGCGCCGATTTCATGCTGGGCACGGTGGGGCAGGGCGACAAGCTGGGCCCGTTCTGGCTCGACCGCCCCGCGCCGACCGGCCCGCTGGCCGCCAACCGCTATTTCGCAAAGACTGCCGTGGCAGCCTGATCTTATCGTAATTCGATAAACATCTTGCCGCATATCGAGAAGTGCCTTATCGTTTTTCGATAAGGGAGGGTTTCGATGCGCAGTTCGATTCTCGGTGGCACGCGAGTGCTGGTGCGCGTGCTGATGGTGCTCAACATCATCGTGGGCATCGCCTTTTTCGTCATCTTCCTTGCCACGCTCCAGGTGGACGGCGCGCTGCTGATGCGGCTCTCCGCCAAATATGGCGTGAGCGCGAACGCCATTACCACCTTCCTGCGCTTCATGCTCGTGACCGGGGTGCTGGCCGCCCTGGTGGCGCACGTGTTCCTGCGGGCGCTGCGCCAGATACTGGCCAGCGTCGCGATGGGTGACCCGTTCATCGCCGAGAACGGGCGGCGGCTCCGGCGGATGGGATTTGCGATGCTGGCGTTCCAGATCGGCGACCTCATCCTCGGCTATATCGACTTCTCGCTCGACGGGCTGGGTGCGGACACGGTCAACTGGCTGCCCTCGATCGGCGGCTGGCTGGCGGTGCTGCTGCTCTTCGTGCTGGCGCGCGTCTTCGCGGTCGGCGCCGCGATGCGCGACGAGCTTGAGGGGACAGTCTGAGCGATGCCGCTCCTCGTCCGCCTCGATGACCAGCTCCACGCCCGGCGCATGACGCTCACCGAGCTTTCCGATGCGGTGGGCATCACGCTCGCCAATCTCTCGATCCTCAAGACCGGCAAGGCCAAGGCGATCCGCTTCTCGACGCTCGAGGCGATCTGCCGGGTGCTCGAATGCCAGCCGGGCGACATCCTCGTCTACGAGGAGGAAGACCCCGCGCCCTGACGCCCGGGCGCATGACGTGAAGGAGTGACATGATGACGACTTCGGTTGACGCCGGCGCCTCCGCGCCCGGCGAATGGCTCGGCGCGTCCGCGCGGCCCGGCCCGCTGCGCCGCTTCGGTGCGCTCTGCTTCGATCTCTATCGCCGCGGTGGCCAGGGACTGCGCGTCGCCGTGCCGCTGGTCGCGCTGGTGGTGGTGCCCGAGTTCGCCCAGCACATCGTCGAGATCAAGATCGGCATGTTCGCCTCGGTCGAGGCGTTCCGCGCACATGCGATGGATCCGCTGCGCATGGGGTTCGGCGTGATCAAGATCGCGGGGCTGGTGCTTGCGATGCTGGCGATCGCGCGCTTCTGGTGGACAGGCTCGGTCGGCGCCGCGCTGCGGATGCCGCTCCGGGCGCTGCTGCGCACTGCCTTCGCTGTCGCATTGGTGTTTGCGCTCGAGCTGCCCTTCGACCTGCTGCGCCGGGTGGTGCCTGCCGGCCCCGGCATGGCGCTCGCGGCCGCCGCCTTCCTCGTCCAGGCGTTCGCGTTCGTCTATCTCGTTGCCGCCCTGCTCGACGACTGGGCGATGACGCTGCGGCGCGTGCCCGGCCAATGGCGGGCAGCGCTGCTCATGACCGTGCTGCTCGTTTTCGCCTATGGGCCGAGCTTCGCGCTGCACATGGCAACGCACAAGCTGGCGCTGGGTCAGCCCGAGGCGCTGGTCTGGGCGATCATGACGTTCGACGCGCTGGTCGTCGGGCTGCTCGCCTCGCTGGCGGGGGCGGCGCTGGCGCTGGGCTATGCGGCGGGGACCGGCCAGCGGCTTGCGCGCTGAGCGCATGGCAAAAGAAAAGGGCGGCCCGTTGCCGGACCGCCCTGATCTGTTTCGCTGTGAAGCGAGAAGCTAAGAAGCTTACTTGACCTCGACGGTCGCGCCAGCCTCTTCGAGCTGCTTCTTGATCTTCTCGGCCTCGTCCTTGTTGACGCCTTCCTTGACAGCCTTCGGAGCCGACTCGACGAGAGTCTTGGCTTCGGTCAGGCCCAGGCCGGTGATCGCGCGGACTTCCTTGATGACGTTGATCTTCTTGCCACCGTCGCCGGTGAGGATCACGTCGAACTCGGTCTTCTCTTCGACAGCCGGGCCGGCGCCAGCGCCACCAGCCGGAGCGGCAACGGCGACGGCAGCGGCGGCCGAGACGCCCCACTTCTCTTCGAGAAGCTTCGAGAGCTCAGCGGCCTCGAGGACGGTCAGTTCCGACAGCTGGTCGACGAGTGCGTTAAGGTCAGCCATGATAAACTCCAATCAGTTCAAATGTTTAGGGATAAATAAGCTTGCAAGATCCGCTTACGCGGCGTCCTTGGCCGCATAAGCGCCGAAAACGCGCGCGAGCTGCGCTGCCGGTGCCTGGGTAACAGTCGCGAGCTTGGTCGCCGGAGCGACGATGAGGCCCACGAGCTTGCCACGCAGTTCGTCCAGCGACGGCAGCGAGGCGAGCGCCTTGATGCCTTCCTGGTCGAGCACCTGCTTGCCCATTGCGCCGCCGACGATTTCGAGCTTGTCGTTCGTCTTGGCGAACTCGACCGCCACCTTGGCCGCAGCCACGGGGTCGATCGAGGTGGCGAGCGCCGTCGGACCCGTAAGCAGGTCGGCGATCGCCGCGTAATCGGTGCCGTCGGCAGCGATCTTGGCAAGCTTGTTCTTCGAGACCTTGTAGCTCGCGCCGGCCTCACGCATCTTGTTACGGAGGTCCGTCGACTGCTTGACGGTCATCCCGAGGTTGCGGGTGATAACCACCACGCCAACCTCGCCAAAGGTGCGGTTCAGCTCGGCAACGGCGTCAGCCTTCTGGGAACGATCCATGCCGGTCTCCTCGTTATGAGCGTCTCCCTTGCGGGAAATGCCCGGTTACAAAATGTCCGAGGGGAAGGATCGTCGTGCCCGGTTATCCCTGGGCATGACCCGAGCGCTCTGCGTGCAGAGGCGCCGGTGAAAATCTGTCCCCGTCTAGGCGAGAGATTAAGCAGGGCATATTCCCTGCACTCGCTGTCTCGGACGGTCTCCTCCCGAAGGAGGAAGGCGCGCCAATAGCGATTCTTGTGGATAAGTCAATCGACCTGCGCCGCTCCGTGGAGGGGGAGGGCGGCGAATGTCTTCAAGGTTTCACACTTGTTTCCCGAAGATTTCGCAGAAGCACAACAGCACTGCCACATCCCCCTCCTAGTGCCCCGTGCTGCGGCGCAACGACGCCGTGATCCCAGGGGGTATTATGACCGTTCGCCACGCGCTCCGCGCTACCGTTTGTGCCGCTGTTCTCGCCACCGCCATGCTGGCGACGCCGGCGCTCGCCCAGGAGCAGGCCGCGCCTGCCGCGGAAGAGAATGCGCCCGAGAATGCCGGCGACGGCACCATTCTCGTCACCGCCAAGCAGACCCGCTCGGCGACCGCGATCCCCGCGAGCGAGATCCAGAAGATTCTGCCGGGCGTCTCGCCGCTCAAGGCGATCCAGACGCTGCCGGGCGTGCTCTACGTCACCGCTGATCCTTGGGGTAACAACGAGCAGAATGCCCAGATCTTCATCCACGGTTTCGCCGGCAACCAGCTCGGCTACACGATGGACGGCATCCCGCTCGGCGACCAGAGCTATGGCAACTATAACGGCCTGTCGCCGCAGCGCGCGGTGATCTCGGAGAATGTCGGTCGCGTCATCGTGGCGACCGGCGCGGGCGATCTCGCCACCGCGTCGAACAGCAATCTGGGCGGCACGGTCGAGACCTATTCGTCCGACCCCACCCCGGCGTTCGGCCTCACCGCCAACCAGACGATCGGCAGCCACAACACCTCGCGCACCTTCCTGCGCCTCGACACCGGCAATTTCGGCGGCGCGGGCAGCACCGATGCCGGCTATCTCGCGGTCGCGCGGCAGAAGGCCAAGGCCTGGGACTTCAACGGCTGGCAGGGCGGCTGGCAGGCCAATGCCAAGTTCGTCCATGACGACAGCGTCGGCAAGCTGACGCTCTATTTCGACTATAACGACATGACCCAGCCGAACGAGGATGCCACCGTCTTCTTCAAGCCGTCGGCGGGTGGCACCGCGACGCCGGTGCAGCTCTACACGCCCTATACCAAGCCGTTCTTCTATCCGGATTTCGGCGGCTATCGCAGCAGCTACCTCACTGCGCTGGGCAACTCGCCGTCCGCCCAGGGCAGCAACTACCGCAACTATTATTCGGACGCGCAGCGCACCGACTATCTCACCTATGCGCGCTACGAGGCCAAGATCGCCGACAACGTCACGCTGTCGAACACGATCTACTATCACCACAATGACGGCGTCGGCGTCGTCGCCGGCCCGCTCGGCCAGTCGATCACGACCGCGCAGCCCTATCTCGACCCGAACTATGCCAGCCTGCCGACCAATTGCCGCTTCGCCGCCAACGGCAACGGCGTTCGTCCTGCGGCATGCGTCGCGCTGACCGACGCGCAGGCGGCGGCGCGCGGCGCGGCGCTGGTCGCGGCGACCGGCGGCTCGGGCCTGATCACCCGCACCACCGAATATCGCATCGATCGCGGCGGCGCGATCACCGCGCTCAACGTCGATCTGGGCAACCACCAGATCGAACTGGGCGGCTGGTTCGAGCACAACAGCACCACCCAGTGGCGCCGCTGGTATGCCGTTCCCGTCGGCAACCCGGCGCTGAGCAGCCCGTACATCCGCCCGCTCGAGGCGATGCAGCCGCTGTTCACCCAGTATCAGGGCGAGGCGCGGATCAACCAGCTCCAGCTCCACGTCCAGGACACCTGGCAGAACGCCGAGCCGCTGCTCGTCCAGTTCGGCTTCAAGACCAGCGCGCAATGGGCCAATGGCTGGTTCCCCGTGCAGCCGCGCCTCGGCTCGCTCTCGGGCCTCACCGGCGGCCTGCCGGAGGGCAAGATCAACACGCTGAAGTGGTTCCTGCCCGCCGTCGGCGCGACCTATGACCTCAACGGCCACGAGGAAGTCTATTTCAACGTCCAGAAGAACCTGCGCCAGTATCAGGCATATCTGGCCGGCGGTGGCGGCCCCTGGTTCACCGGCAGCCAGACCGCGTTCAACGCCTTCGCCAATGACGGCAAGCCCGAGAGCAGCTGGACCTATGAAGCCGGCCTGCGCACGCACCGCAACTTCGGCGGTGGCATCGGGCTCGATGCGCAGATCAACTATTACCGCGTCGACTTCAGCGACCGTCTGCTGGCGATCTCGACCAATCCGGGCGGCATCGCGGGCGGCCAGATCGCCGGCGGCACCTCGATCCTGGTCAATGTCGGCGACGTGCGCACCAACGGCGTCGACGCGGCCTTCACGCTGCGCTTCGGCCGCGCCTTCTCCTTCTACAACGCCACCTCGTACAATCTCTCCAAGTATCGGAGCGACTATACCTCGGCGGCGACCGGCATCGGTGGCGCGACCAACAGCTGCATCGGCGGCTATCTGGTGGTGAGCGGCGTGGTCCCGACCTGCGGCAAGCAGCTGCCGGGCACGCCGAAGTGGATGAACAAGACCGTCGCCAGCCTCAACCTCGGCCCGGTCGAGGCGCAGCTGGTCGGCGACTATGTCGGCAAGCGCTTCGCGACCTATTCGAACGACGCCAGCATCGGTTCCTACTTCCTCACCTCGCTCAGCGTCGGCCTGGACCTGCCGGCCGAGAAGCTGGGGATGAAGAAGGCCAAGCTCAGCCTGAACATCACCAACCTGGGCGACATCAAGGGCGTGTCGACGCTCTCGGTGGGCTCGGCGACCAACGGCTACTCGGCCTATCCGATCGCGCCGCGCCAGTGGTTCCTGACCTACTCGGCCGGCTTCTGATCGAAGTGCAGGTCTGAAACAGCAAAGGGCCGGGAGCTTCCACTCCCGGCCCTTTGTCCTTGCTCTTCGGGTCAGGGCTTCGCCAGCTGCGCGACTGCCTGCGCCTTTTCGGGCGTTTCATAGGGGCTGCCGACCACCGGGATCAGCGCGACCCGCGCTGCCTCGTTATTGCCCCGCTTCGCCAGCGCCTCGCCCAGCAACAGGCGCGGCGTGGGGGAGGAGGGCACCAGGTCGCGTGCCTTCATCAGCCCTTCGACCGCCACGTCGGGCGGCGTCTCGCCGGCATCGGCGAAGCTGCGATAATAAGCGAGCAGCGGCAGCGGGCTTTCGCTGTTCGCGCGATTGGCGCGGGCGATGGTCACGCGTGCGGCCTTGAGCTTCGCCGCGCGCTGGCCGGCGGGTGCGGCGAGGGCGATCTCGGCCTGGCCGGTGCCTTGCCAGACCAGCGCGTCGCTGTTGCCCGGGGCAATCGTCAGTGCCTTTGCTGCGGCACTCATGCATTCGCTGCCATTGCCGCTGCGGCATTCCGCCTCGGCGAGCAGCAGCTGCGCGTCGAGGTTCGTCGGATAGCGCGCGGCATCGCGGCGCAGGTCCTTCAGCCAGTCGTCGCGGCGCGCGATCGCATTGGCCCGGACCTTCTCCAGCCTGGCATTGTCGCTCGCCGGCGGCACCGCGATCCGCGCACCCAGCTCGAGCCGGCCCTTCACGAACGCCGCTTCCCCTTCGCTCAGCCGGCGCACCACCGGCTCGGCGGCGCGATCCGCGGGGTAGGACATCTGCTCGTAAGGCATCTTGCCGCGGTCATAGGCGATCAGGTCGCTCTGCAGCCTGGCCAGGTCGCCGAACGCCGCCGCGGCCTTCTCCATCGATCCGCCCGCCGCGATCGTGGCGAGATAGGCGTGGAGCTGGCCCCTGCGTTCGTTCGAGAAGAACAGCATGTGCGTGAGCGCCCAGGCATGGAAGGGCGTCCAGCGCTCGCCCGCCTTGCGGTCACCCAGCGCGCGCCCGGTCAGCACGTCGGCGATCGGCACGCGCGCATATTTGTCGAGCACCTTGCGATAGCCTTCGGGCGCCCGTCCATATTCGATCCTGGCATCCCCTTCGATCGCCAGCGTCGCGAACATCTCGCCAAAGCCGTCGACATACCAGCGCGGATAGGCGTTGGGGAAATAGGTCATCAGGAAGTGCCGGGCGTAGCCGGCATAAATCCGCCCTTCCGCCGGAAGCGGCACCGCCAGTTCGTTGACTGACAGCGCCATCGGATCGTCGCGGCCGAAGCGGGCGAGCGACCCCGAATAGCTGGCCGAGAGCGTGGCACCCAGGCCCGGATTCTCCGACGATGCGCCGGGCGTGGCGGTGGCCTCCGGTGACGTGGCGCGGACGAGGTCGGGCAGGATGTTGCCCAGTGCCTGGCCCTGTTCGAGCACGGCCTTCTGATCGAAGCGACTCGCGGCGAACACCGCGCCGTCCTCGCGCGGGTCGTAATAGGCCGGTGCGGGGAAGGCGCGGGCAAAGGGGCCGGGCGAATAGCGCAAGTTGCGCAGGTCCATTGCGTCGAACTCGGCGCCGTCGCCCACCAGCGTCACGCGCAGCTTCAGCGCCTGGTCGGGCTGGTCGACCCGGTTGAGCAGCACCGAGAGCAGGAAATGCAGCCGCTCCAGATTGTGCGCGATCCGGGCGAGATCCTTCTCGCTGCCGTCGCTGATCACCACGAGATGATCGGTCTCGGCCTGGCGCCAGTTGCTCGGGCGGTCGCGCTGGCCCTGGACGACGATCGCCGTGTCCTGGGCGGGAGAGGCTTCCTGCGCGCCGGCGGCCGCCGGCAAGCCGATCAGGACAAGTGCCAAAATCGCGCGCGCGTTCCGCATATCGCCTCTCCCCCTAATTTCTCAATGCGCTACTATGCTCGGGATAACGGGGGGAGGGAAGCGGACGCAATGCGGACTCGGAAAGGTCCGGAATCGCGATACGCACGATCAGGGACGGCGGCGCGCCTGCGAGGGCGTAAGCTTTCGTCGCTAATCGATTTTTTCCATCCGGAATCAGCGCTAAAAGCGCGTGGAATTGGCACCAACTCGGTTGGAATCGCGGGGGCGATGGCTAAAAGCAGTCGGCGATGGTGACCGGGACAATCGAACAGCTGACAGCGCGCGAGCGCGACTGCCTGCGCCTTGTCGGGCGCGGCATGTCGTCGAAGGAAATCGCGCTCGCGCTCGGACTCTCGCCGCTCACCGTCGATGGCTACCTCAAGGAAGCAGTGCGCACGCTGGGCGTTTCCGGCCGGCGCGAGGCCGCGCGCGTCCTCGCCTCGCATGAGGATCTCTCTCCGCAGGAGGAAATTTCGCCCCCCCAAAATTTGGGGGGCGAGCCGGCAGACCTTGCCGAAACGGTGCTTTCGGGAGTTCCATTGCCACCGAAACGGTCCGAAGCCGAACCGCGATTTCGGGTCCCGTTTCTGAGGCAAGGGAAGCAAATTAATGATCTGGACCCGCTCAACCGCCTGATGTGGATCATCGGCCTCGCGCTGCTCATGCTGATCGCGGTGGCCAATTTCCTCAACGGGCTGGGCGCGCTCTGGCGCATTACCAGCTAGCCCCGAACCTCTTTCGAAAACCAACTCTGAACCCCGTCGCAGCCCTGTCTGCGCGAAGGAGGACCCATGCCTTCTGCCAAGAAGATTGCTTCCGTGCGCATCGCCCGTTCGCTCCAGCCCGCGGAGCTCGCGGTCAACCAGGCTGCACTGAAGGTGCTGGCGATGGGCACTGCCGTGCTCACGGCGCGCGCCGACGGTACGTTCCACCCGCTCGAGGCGCAGGCTGCGGTGGACTATGTCGGCGAAGCCACGGCCAAGGTGTTCGGCGCGCTTTCCGACATCAAGAAGGCGCATGGCGAGCTGCGCAGCGCCGCGATCCGCCACCAGATCCTGGGCGAAGGCGATGTGTACGATACGCCGGGCCACGGCGTCACCGAGCAACCCACCGGGCTCAAGTTTGTGGCCGCAGCGTGATGGAGGCGTTGACTTGGCACGGCTTCACTGGTGCGATCATGCCGCATGAACAAGCTCATCTATCTCGCCCTGCTGATAGGGTGCTGCCTTTACGCCTTGGCGCGGGGTGGAACGCCGGAGCGTGCGGCCGTCGGGATCCTGGTCTCCGCGGTGGTCGCAAGCATCCTCACGCCCTCCACCGGCGTGAATCGCTTCTATCAGCTGGAGATCGGTCTGCTCACGATCGATACCTGCCTGTTCCTGGCGATGACCGCTCTGGCGCTCAAGGCGCAGCGCTACTGGCCGATGTGGCTGGCTGCGGTGAAGTTCAACACCGTGATCACGCATCTGCTGATCCTGTCGCCAACATTGCCACCCTGGTCCTATGCGATCGCCAACGCGGCCTGGAGCTATCCCAGTCCCTTGCTGATCGCGATCGGCGCGGTGCGGCACCGGCAGCGGCTGAAGCGCTATGGCGCGGATCCGGCCTGGTCTTGATCCCGCGCGGGGAGACCCGCCATGGCTGACGCGGACAACTCCCTGTACCGGGTGAAGGAGCGCCCGACGCTTCCGGCCCGGCCGGCGGCCGGCGGCGCGGGCTTCATCGGCAAGTCGGCGGATCTGGTCGAGGGCTGGTACAGGGCCCGCAGGGTCCGCGATGATGCCTTCGGGCCGATCGCCAACCAGTTCCGCGAGCCGACCTGGGATATCCTGCTCGACCTCTACCTGGCCGCCGCCAAGGGGCGCCCGGTCTCGGTGAGCAGCGCGTGCATCGGCAGCGGCGCGCCGCAGACCACGGCGATCCGCCACCTGGCGTTGCTGGAGACCGAGGGGCTGGTGGTGCGCTCGCCCAACCCGATGGACAACCGCGCGGGCATCGTCACGCTCACTGAAGAGGCAATCCGCCAGGTCGACGACTGGGCGCGGCGGGTGCGCAGCATCTGGAAGGCGGATACGCAGCTTCCCGGCGATCCCCAGATCTGAACGGGATAAGATAAAGAGGGGGAAGGGGCCGGGAGCGATGCTTCCGGCCCCTTTCGCGTCAGGCCCCATTGCGTCAGGCTTCCGCGCGCGCCTCTGACGGTGTCATGCCGAAGCGGCGGCGGAAGCAGCGGTTGAAATAGGAAATGTCGCCAAAGCCGGCCTCGAAGGCGAGCATGGCGATCGTGCGGTGCTGCCAGGCAGGGTCGCACAGCCGCTCGCGCGTCTGGTCGAGGCGCACCGCGAGCGTGAAATCGGCGAAGCTGCTGCCCTCTGCCGCGAACAGCTTGCGCAGGTAGACGGCCGAAATGCCCTGGCGCGCCGCCGCCCAGCCGATCGACAGCTCGGGCCGCCAGGTGTTGCGGCGAATGTCTGCCTTCACCAGCGCCAGCCGGGCCGCGCCGGCGGAGGCGCGGTGGCTCGGATTCGGCAGCGCGCCGAGTGCCAGCACCGCCAGGTCGCAGATATGGTCCGCCACGGCGTCGCCTATGCCGGGGCCGGGCGGCAGCTCCCCGATCAGCCGGGTGTAGCGGGCCAGCAGCATCAGCACGGGCGTGGCGGCGGGGAGTGCACGGGCAAGCCGGTCGTGGACGCCGGGCAGGCGCTCGGCCAGCTCGGCGCCGGGCAGGCGGATGTTGAGGAAATCGACGCCATGGGGATGGATGCTGCGGCCCAGTTCCGCACTGTGGAGCAGCGCGGCATCGCCGGGTGCCAGTTCCGCCCGCCGCCCGCATTGCTCCACCGCGCCATGGCGGCCGCCATGGACGATCAGCAGCAGCTCGTCGCCGCCGGCAAGGTCCGGCGTCTTGGCGAAGACGGCGCCCGATGTCTCGCCGCGCACAAAGGCAATGCGCCCCGCCGCATGCGCGCTGAAGCTGCAGGCAAAGGGCCGCTCGCCGACGGGGTCGAGCGCGACGTTGAGGATCTCGCGGCCATAGAGCGCGCGCCACGCTTCGGTGCGGGTGCGGGCCGGCAAAGTATCGGTAGAGAATCGCATGGGTGCGTGCATCGCGCCTTCCTAGCGCGATGTTGCGGCACGACAAAGTATCGCTGAGTCCAACTGTTCGGAAACGGACAGTCCAAGATCATAACCGGACGGCATTGTAGAATGACGTATTGATATTGATCAATCGTTTCTGCCAATTTCGTCTCAAGCGATACTAATGAATGGATAATATGGACTTCAGTGTCGGCGGTGTGTCTTTTGACCACCGCAACTTGTCCGTTTTGCCATCTATCGAACTGCATGGGTGGGTGCGAATTGATCATGACAACATTTGGAGGGTTGTTGTTATGAAGCATTTCATCATCGAAAGAGAAATTCCAGGAATAGGCGCATTCAGCAAAGAACAACTTTGCGAGGCGTCTGCCATTTCGAACGCCGCTTTCGACAAATTGTCCGGCCGCGCGAGCTGGTTGCAGTCGTTCGTCGTCGGTGACCGCACCTTTTGCAGCTATCTTGCCGAAGACGCCGATGCGATCCG
>Ga0164294_10004655_pt1 | contig 11930 bp, 8 predicted proteins | sample GEODES005metaG_FD_111479 | JGI IMG/M metagenome (GOLD analysis project Ga0164294, IMG submission 111479) | Oligotrophic lake water microbial communities from Sparkling Lake, Wisconsin, USA - GEODES005 metaG | ecosystem: Environmental > Aquatic > Freshwater > Lake | place: USA: Sparkling Lake... | reverse complement strand
GCTAAGTGCGGGCCCTCCGGCCCGCAGTGGGCTAAGTGCGGGCCCTCCGGCCCGCAGTGGGCTAAGTGCGGGCCCTCCGGCCCGCAGTGGGCTAAGTGCGGGCCCTCCGGCCCGCAGGGGGCTAAGTGCGGGCCCTCCGGCCCGCAGGGGGCTAAGTGCGGGCCCTCCGGCCCGCAGGGGGCGGGGCGGCGGCTGACGCCGCCCCGCGGCCGCGAGCGTGGGCGATGCCACGCGAGGCCCTTGAGCCTCGCGTGTGCAGCGAGGGTCGCGTTGTTTGCCGTGTCTCGCCTGATTCGAAGGAGACTACCCGGCTCAGCGGTGCTTCCCGCTTCCTGCTGTCAGCGAAGGTCGACGGTCCAGTAGGCGCTGTCGACGAAGCTCCGCCAACTCTCGTACTTCGGGTTGCCGAGTTTCACCGAGAGCAGTGGACTGCGACGGGGCTTGACGGGTTGTCTGATCAATTGCATGCGGGCCTCGTGGGGCGTCCGGCCCCCCTTTCTCACGTTGCATCCCACGCACGCGCAGACGATGTTTTCCCAACTCGTGATCCCGCCGCGGCTCCGCGGGACGACGTGATCGAGCGACAACTCGCTCGTGGGGAAGCCGCGGCCGCAGTATTGGCACTGGTTTCCGTCGCGGGCGAACACATTGCGGCGATTGAATCGTAATCCCTGCCGCGGGCCCCGATCGCAGGCGACGAGGCGGATCACCCGCGGAGCCTGAAGGTCGAAGCCGACCCCCCGCACCCAATCCTCATCGGGCGTGCGGAAGGCAGAACGGAGCTGCGACAACTCGCGCCACGACTCGAGCGAATGAGCCGCGAATTGCCCCTGCTCAATGTGCACCACTTCGGCGAGTTGTCGGAAGAGGAGCGTCACGGCCCGCCGGACATTCGTGACATGCACGGCGACGAACGAGCGATTGAGCACGAGAACGCTCGACGTCAGCGACGACGTCGTCAACGATGCCACCCCGAAAGGGGCACCCGGAACCGGCTGCGCAGTGTTCGCCATCCCGTACATCGGAATCCTGACGGATCGTGGGGAGCTTGCGAGACGTTGAAAGTCTAGTCGGTGGGGTCGTCGCTTGCCAAACGTCCACCGCCGCCCTCTCCATGGCGCGCCGGGCGGAGAACCGTCTCCGTCGGCCGACGCGTCCCTTGCCTTCGACGCAGATTGCGGGCAGACTCTCGATCAAGGCCACCGGGCGACGCCGGAAGACGCGGTTCCCCCCGAGAACACACGATGCTCCACTATTCCTGTGACGCCTGCAAACGTCCGATCCACCCTCACAACGACGTTCGGCACGTCGTGAAAATCGAGGTGTTTCCGGCGGTCGAGGACATGGCGGGAAATTCCTCCGCCATGGCCGAAGAAGCCGATCATCTCGATGCGATGCATGAAATCCTCGAGCGGATGGGAGAGGAGGATCTCCCCTTCGACGATGGCACGAGGTCCTTGCGCTTCGACCTCTGTGATGCCTGTCGTCAGCGGTTCGTGAAGAACCCCCTCGGCATCAAGACGGGCAAGCAACTCGACTTCAGCAACAACTAATCCCCCACCTCCCCGGAGTCGATTTCGTCCATGGCTTCCAGCACCCTGTCGATCGCAGCGATCCCCGGAGACGGCACCGGCCCTGAAGTCACCGCCGAGGCGATCAAGGTGCTCGCCGCGGTAGCGGCGCTCGAGGGGATCTCGTACGACATCGAAACGCTCGACTGGGGCGGGGATCGCTACCTGCGAACCGGCGAGATCATTCCCGAAGGGGGCCTCGACCTGCTCCGCACAAAGGATGCGATTTTCCTCGGGGCGATCGGCCACCCAGGCGTCACCCCGGGCATTCTCGAGAAGGGCCTCTTGCTGGAATTGCGTTTCAAACTCGATCAGTACATCAACCTCCGTCCGGTGAAACTCCTCCCCGGCGTGGAGACCCCGTTGGCTGGACGCGGCCCGGGGGACATCGACTTCGTCGTCGTCCGCGAAAACACGGAAGATCTTTACTGCGGCGTTGGTGGCTACCTCAAGAAGGGCACACCCGACGAAGTCGCGACGCAGTCGGCCGTCTACACGCGGAAAGGTTGCGAGCGCTGCATTCGCTGGGCCTTCGACTACACCCGGAAGCGCAACAGCCCCAAGAAGACGCTCACGCTCGTCGCCAAAACCAACGTCCTCACGTATGGCCACGACCTGTGGTGGAGAACGTTTCAGGAGGTTGCCGCGGAATACCCCGACGTGAAGACCGACTACAACCACGTCGACGCCTGCTGCATGTGGATGGTGAAGAACCCTGACGCTTACGACGTCATCGTCACCACGAATATGTTCGGCGACATCATCACCGACCTCGCCGGCATCCTCCAGGGGGGCATGGGTGTGGCGGCCGGCGCCAACCTCAATCCCGACGTTTCCCCGGCCGGGAAGCGGGGGGTGAGCATGTTCGAGCCGATGGGGGGAAGTGCCCCGAAGTACACCGGCACCAACAAGATCAACCCGATCGCCGCGATCAATGCGATGGCAATGCTTCTCGAGCACAACGGCCATCCCCGCGCCGCGGCGCGGGTCGACAAGGCCGTGGCCCACGTCACCGGCACGAAGATGACGAGCCAGGCAGCCGGCCGAATGGGGCATGGCACGAGCGAAGTCGGGGATCTGGTCGTCGCGGCCCTGTGACGGGCCGGCCTTAGCCCGCGACGTCGATAAGGGCGCGGGCCGCGAGGTTTTCAGGCGAGCGGAATACGCCGTCCCTCGAGCTGGCTCAAGCTGGCGGCCTGCACCACATTCATCGCACCAAGGACGTCCTCAAGGCCGCTGTGCGGCCTGAGGAGACTGGTCACCTTGCGGTGGAATTGGAGGAGCATCTGCTCGCCGACGGAGCGGTCTGCGTCGAGAGCTTCCTGATGCCGCCCCGCGGTGTCGAACCACACCAGGCCATTGGGGTGGTCGACGAACGCGATCCCCTTCTCGCACGCCACCTGGAGGGCCGAAGGGGGCCTGAAACCGACGGCCTCCTCCCAGCAGGCGGGAATGTAATATCCGCAGCTGATCTGGGCGATCGGCCCGTTGCCCGGTGCCCCGGATGTCGTGAAGTCGAGGCTCATCATCTGGTAGTCGTCGATCGCGGCGTCCGGCGTCTCCGCGTGCCGCACCGCCACGACGCTCGTCGGGTCGATGCCAACGACATACCGGCACCAATCGACCAGTTCCATGAGATCCCTGGCCTCGGTAGCCCCGTCGCGTGGGGGCGCGGTGGCCGAGGGGGTGATCTGCGGCACCCGCCGATGGCAGAAAAGCATCCGCGGCGCCCCGAGACGGGTGGCGATCAACTCCTTCAGCCGCATCGTGGCGGGGGCGTACCGGCGGGGAAGCTCGGCCATGAACGCGATCCCCGATTGCTCGACGCGGCGGCGGAGCACGTCGGCCTCGGCGGCATCTACCGGCAGGGAGGCCCCCGCATAGACAGCCTTGCCGTGGTCGCAGGCGGCGAGGATCGGCGCCACGCCGTACCATTGATCGGAGAGATAGAGAATCGCGTCGATGTCATCGCGCGCGGCAAGGGCCCGGAATCCCTCCACGGCCACCGTTCCGAGTTCTCCCGCCGCTCTCCGCGCCAGGTGGGCCACCTGCTCGCAGATCCCATGCACCTCGAAGCGGTCCGCGAGCGATCGCAGCGCGGGCAGGTGTCGCTTCTCCCACAGCGGGCCGAGACCAACGATGCCGACGCGGAGTTTCATCGGGGAGTCCCTGGCTCGGCAGCGGCCAATTCGTGATCGCGGTCGATCCCCTTGTCGGCGATGTCCTTGCGGCACCAAGCACCGTTCCAGCGGATTCGACGGACCGCCGAGTAGGCGCGGAGTTTGGCCCTGGCGAGGCTCTCACCGACGGCCGTGACGGCGAGCGTCCGCCCGCCGTCGTTGACCACGCCCTCACCCTTGGCCCCGGGGCGGGTCGCGGCGTGAAACACCTCCACCCCCTCGAGCGTCTGGGCATCGGCGAGCCCCCGGATCGGCCTCCCCTTTTCGACGTCGCCCGGATACCCCTCCGAGGCCATGACGACGGTGACGGCAGCCCCAGACTTCCACACCGGGGTATCGATGGCCTCTAGCTTCCGATCGACCGTCGCATCGACGATCTCTAGGAGGCTCGATTCCAGCAGCACCATCAGCGCCTCGCACTCCGGATCGCCGAAGCGGGCGTTGAACTCCAGAACCTTCGGTCCCTGCGCCGTGAGCATCAACCCGGCAAACAGCACTCCCTGGAAGGGAACCTGCGAGCGCCGCATCGCATGGATGGTCGGCACGAGGATCCGCGATTCGATTTCCGCCATCAGCGGGGCATCGACAAACGGCGTCGGGCAGTACGCCCCCATGCCTCCGGTGTTTGGCCCAAGATCACCATCGTACGCCGCCTTGTGGTCCTGGAGCGGCGGCAGGGTGACGATCGTCCGCCCGTCGGTGATCGCCATCACGCTCACTTCGCGACCGTCGAGACGCTCCTCCACCAGAATCCCCTTGGCGGCGGCGGCGAACTGCGGATCCCCGGCGAGAGTGGCCACGGCGGCCAGCGCCTCGGCCCGGTTGGCACAGACAAACACTCCCTTGCCGGCCGCCAGCCCGTCGGCCTTCACCACTACCGGCATGTCCTCGCGGGCCTCGAGATACTCCTGGGCACGCTTCGCCGAGCGGAACTCCCGGTACATGGCTGTGGGAACGTCCCCCCGGTGAAGGATCTGCTTGCAGAAAGTCTTGCTTCCCTCGATCTGCGCCGCCCGGGCGGTGGGGCCGAAAATCCTCAAGCCCTCGGCCTGAAAGGTGTCGACAACGCCGGCCACGAGCGGAGCCTCCGGGCCGATCACGGTGAGGTCCACCGCGCGGGACCGGGCCAGCCCCACCAGCCCCGGGATGTCCCCGGCCGTCACCGCGACGTTCTCGCCGATCTGTGCCGTCCCTGCATTGCCCGGGGCGATGAGCACCTCAGCGCCGTCGGAGGCGAGCTTCCAGGCCAAGGCATGCTCGCGACCACCGCTACCGACAACGAGGACGCGACGCGAGGGGCCTGCCACAGGGAACGATCCTTTCGGAAATGGAGTTGGGCCGAAGACGGTTCGGGAACAGCGGGCTTTGCCACCAAAGCCCGCACGGTCCCGGAGGGGAGCAGACTACCGGAAGGGTCTCGGGATGCGAATCGACTTTCCGCTCCTCACTAACGGCCCTTCTGGGATACGATTTGGCTGCCAGCACCACGCCAGCACCCCGCCGGCTCTGCCCCGGATCGGCTGCCGGAAGGGATGGCCGAGCCCCTCGCCGCGCCGACGGTCGGTGACGGAATTGGAAATCGTGCGGGTGGGGCTGAATTCGCGGTCTCCAATCGCTACCCGACGTTGACAGCCATAGCCCAGCCGATACAGTTGAAAGGGAGTTTGTGAAAAAAATCACGAACTTCCTCCAGTCCCTCAATTTCTGTGTTTTTCAACAACATTTGGTGGTCTTGATCGGGTGTTTGGACGCAGGAAATCAAACGGGTAATGGGGTTTGCTGGTTGACGGGCTGATAGCACTGCATACAGGTTGGCGACTGGCGCTATTCTTGGGTAAGACGGACAGCGGATTTTTCTCCCCGAAGTGCCACCGCACGGATGCGACCACGATCGATCGGGGGCCTTCGGCGACCTTGAGTGTTGAGGCTAGGCATGGCTGAAAACAAGAAGATGTCGACGGCTGAGATACTCGCAGCCGCGAGAGCCGCCAAAGCGGCCAAATCAGAGGCTGCCGAGGCAGCGATACCGGCCGATACCCCGGCCCTGAAGGCCGCCGCTCCCAAGCCGGCTGCCGCAAAGCCTGCGGGTGCCGCTGGGGGGAGGCCGAGCGTCGCTGAAATCATGGCCTTGGCAAGGGCCAAGAAAGAGGCAGAGCAGGGGGGAAGCCCAGTGGCCACAGCCGATCCGGCCCCGAAGGCCGCGGCTGCCAAAACTCCTGTGGCTAAATCGCCTGCCGACAAGCCGGCCGTGGTCAAGGCTGCGGCACCGAAATCGCTCACCCGAGACACCGCAAGCATCCTGGCGGCGGCCCGGACGGGTGCCAAACCTGGCCCGGTGAGCAAAGCCGATGCTCCCGTTCGTCCCGCGGCCGTGGCCGAACCCACGTCGACCGTTGTCAAAGCAGCGCCAGCCAAACTTGCCACCGCTCCGGCTCTTCCTTCCAAGCCCGTCAAGCCGGTTGCGAAGAAAGGGGCCGAGGCCGAGCAGGACCGGCGCGGATTCCTTGAAATGGCCCTCGGGTCTTTCATGGCCACCGGTTTCACCGCACTGTCCATGACCGGTGGCCTGTTTGGCCTTGGACTGGCCCGGTTCATGTTCCCCAACGTCCTTGCCGAACCGCCGAGCCGATTCAAGGTCGGGTTCCGCGAGGGATTTCCGTCGGGCAAGGTGGAGACGAAGTACGTCGCTCAGTACGGCGTATGGGTCGTCAACAGCGACGTCGGCGGCCAGCAGCAAATCTACGCCCTTAAGACCGTCTGCACCCACCTCGGCTGCACCCCTAACTGGCTCGAGGCGGAGCAGAAGTTCAAGTGCCCCTGCCACGGCAGTGGCTTTTACAAGGACGGTGTCAATTTCGAAGGGCCTGCCCCCCGTCCACTCGAACGTTATGCGATCCGCATCGCCGATGACGGTCAACTCGAGATCGACAAAGGGCGCTCTTACCACGAAGAACTCGGCCAGTGGGCCGATCCCGAGTCGTACATCACCGTCTGACCGCTCGCAGCACCGTTTCTTTCCTTCCATCGCTTCCGCGTTAGCACCTGTCCCCGACCCCCGGCAACCGACCCATGGCCATCGGCGAAACGATCCGCAATTCTCAGATCTGGAAAAGCATCTTCCGGCATCCGATGCCCCTCGACCGGCGCAACCGGATCGTGGTGATGCTCACCAACTTCTTTCTGCACCTCCACCCCGTGTCGATCAAGAAGCAGGGGATTGCCCTCTCCTTCACGTGGTGCATGGGTGGGGTGACGTTCTTCCTCTTCCTGGTCGAAACGGTCACTGGCGTGCTGTTGATGTTCTATTACCGGCCAACGCTGGAGTGGGCCTACAACGACATCCTCGCCCTCCGCGACGTCACGAGCCTGGGGGTGCTCCGCGAACTCCATCGCTGGGGGGCCCACGCGATGGTGATCACGACCTGGCTCCACATGTACCGGGTGTTCCTCACCGGCAGCTACAAGCCACCCCGTGAGTTCAACTGGGTGATCGGCGTGATTCTCCTCCTCCTCACGCTCCTCCTTTCCTTCACCGGCTATCTCCTCCCCTGGGACCAACTGGCGATCTGGGCGATCACGGTCGGATCGAACATGGCCCGGGCGTCACCGCTGCTCGGCTACGAGGGTCCCGGCCAGCAACTGCTCACCATCGGCGGCATCGACATGATCACCGACGGCTCGGACGCCCGGTTCGGGTTGCTTGGCGCCCGGTTCGTGGGAGAGGAAACGCTCAACCGATTCTACGTCCTCCACTGCATTGCGATCCCTCTGGCGGTCGCTCTGCTTCTGGCAATCCACTTCTGGCGTGTGCGAAAGGACGGCGGCATCAGCGGCCCGCTGTAGTGCGACTTCTATGCATTCAAACGGACTTTTCCTCAAAGACGTCGCCGGCTTCCTAGGCTCGTATTACACCGGCCTGGCGATCATGAACGCGGTGATGGCCTTCCTGCTCTGGAGACGGAAGCAGCGAACGGGCGATGCCATGCTCTGGGCCACCGTTGCTGGAGCTATGTTGATCCTCGCCAGCCTGGCGATGTCGGGATCGGCAGCCGTGGTGCCCCATCTGCCGGAATGGAGCCGTAAACTCGTCAACACCCTCTCTGGGCCGGTGAACTACACCGCCGGGACGACAGCCCTGTTCGTGGGGGCGTTCGTGTTCCGGAAGTTCTTCGTCAAGCCGATGGTGGCATGGACCGTTCTCAACGCCTCCTTGCTGCTCATGGGGCTGGCGATGGCGGACGAGAACTTCGCCTCGATCGTCATGAAGGCTGACAACGTGCCGATCGTGGGCCTCGTCTTCCTTTTGGCTTTCTTCACGTGGGTGGCGACGAAGCAGGCCGTCGAGAACGACGAGCGGATCGCGCAGGGGCTGCCACCGCTCGAGAAGCTCAATGACGAGAAAGTTCTCGTCTGGCCCGATCTGGTCTACACCGAACTGATCTGCATGGTGGGGGTGTCGGCATTCCTCCTCGCTTGGGCGCTGCTCCTCCCCGCTCCGCTCGAAGAGCCTGCCTCGAGCGTGAAGACCCCGAATCCGTCCAAAGCGCCGTGGTACTTCCTCGGCCTTCAGGAGATGCTCGTCTACTTCGATCCCTGGTACGCGGGCGTGACCCTGCCGAGCATCGTCATCTTCGGACTCATGGCGATGCCCTACCTCGACTTCAACAAGAAGGGCAACGGCTACTACTCGATCAACGAGCGGAAGTTCGCCTATCTCACGTGGCAGTTCGGATTTCTCGAACTGTGGATCACCCTGATCATCCTCGGCACTTTTCTGCGAGGACCCAATTGGAACTTCTTCGGGCCCTTCGAGTACTGGAGCCCCTATAAGGTCGAGGTGCTCAACAACGTCGATCTACCGCAGCTTTTCTGGGTGAAATTGCTCAATCAGCCGCTCCCGCGCGTTGCCTCCGATGCGCCGTGGTACGCCCAGGTAGGCACGATCCTTCTCCGCGAAGCCCCCGGCCTCCTCATCATGGCCGCTTATCTGTTCATCCTACCGCCGCTTCTGGCCGTAACGGTGTTTCGTAGGTACTTCGCCCAGATGGGGTTTGTCCGTTACTTGGTGATGATCAATCTCATGCTGCTGATGCTCACGCTGCCTTTGAAAATGATCCTCCGCTGGACGCTGAACCTGAGGTATCTGATCAGCATTCCGGAGTTCTCTCTCAACTTCTAACGCCGTCGAGCGTCCAACCGTCGGATCTCGAGTCGCCACTGCGGGCCTCCTTCCCCCCGAGCCGTTTCCATGCCTGCCACAGAACAAACCTGGTGGAACCTGAAGCAGCTGCACGTCGTATTCGGCATCACGGCGATCGTGCTGCTGCTGACGACGATCGCCATGCTCGCAGCCGATCACAACCGTCCCTGGAAGAAGTACCAAAAGGGCTTCCGAAATCTGGAGACATGGTCGGCGGCCGCCCGCGTGGCAGAGGAAAGTTCAGACACCTACGCGACGAAAACGGCAGATCTCGAGGCGGCACTTGCCGACGCCCGCCGCGCGGCCATCGACCCGTCGCTGACGGCAGCGTTCCTTCAGCAGGCCAGAACGATCGACGAAGACGCCGTTGCGGCGGATTTGGTTCAGACCGACGTCGACCGCTTCGTTGCTCAGACCGACCAAGGCGAGCGTCTTGCGATCCGGGGCGACCTCGTCGAGCGGATGCGCGACATCGCCAAGCGGGCCAAGTTCCGCGAGGACAACCTTTCCGGACGTCTCAAGCTCCGGAAGGCTGAGTTCGACAAGTGCCGCGCCGACTACGAGTTGGCCGTTGCCGAAGGGGCACCGCAAGACCGCCTCGACTCTCTCCTCGCGATCGCCCAGGCGAAGCAGGCAGAGGTGGTCGAGGCGACTCAGGCCAATCAGGTTGCCAATACCCACCGCAAGGGCCTCGAGGCGATCCTTCGCGACGTCACCGCGACCGAGGATGCCGCGGCCAAGACTCTCGCCGACCACCGCAACAAGGTCGGTCAACTGGCAAAGACCCTCAAGGATCGTGCCCCCAATTCGGGCAAAACGCTCCTTGAGCTTCCCGTTCTCGACGCCTTCAACGGCCCTCTCCGCATCGATCAGATCTGGCTTCCACAGCTCACCATCAACAATAACTTCCGTGATGTCGCTCGGTTCGACCGCTGCATCACCTGCCACAAGGGGATGGATAAGTCCGCCCCAGGCTCCCCCACGGAGCCCGCGTACTGCGAGCAGGCCGTTCTGGCGATCACACTCCCCACCGCCACAGAATCGGGAGCCGCTCGCACCTCCGTGGAGGGCAACGGTAATGCGCAACTCGAAAAGCTCTACGGATTCGCACTTGCCCCGCAGGGCTTGTTTCACGCCGAGGATCCGACGGTCAGCTTCGTTATCCCCGGCTCGCCGGCAGCCGTGGCCGGGCTTACCGCTGGCGACGTGATCGCCGGCATCGACGGAGGCAAGACCCTCGCGCGAGAAGCAGCCGTCGCAACGCTTGTCGAGTCGCCGGAAGTGGGTCGCCCGCTCCAACTGGCGATTCGTCGTGGCGTTCCCCAGCCTTATGCCACTCATCCCCGCCTTGATCTCTTCGTCGGATCGACCAGCCCCCATCCGATGCAAACCTTCGGATGCACGATCTGCCATCAGGGACAGGGAAGTGCCACGAGCTTCATGTGGTCCTCCCACAGCCCCGACACGCCCACGCAGGGCCATGAGTGGCACGACGAGCATGGGTGGGCTAACAACCACCACTGGATTTTCCCGATGCTCCCGAACCGGTTCGAGGAGTCGAGCTGCCTGAAGTGCCATCATCAGGTTGTCGATCTCGAGCCGAGCGAGCGATTCCCCGAGCCTCCCGCACCGAAGCTCGTCGAGGGCTACCATCTCATCCGGCAATACGGCTGCTATGGATGCCACGAGATCAATGGCTATGCCGGCCCCGACAAGCGCGTCGGGCCCGACATGCGCGTCTCCCCGAATTACCATGAAGTCGCTGAAGCGATCGCCACCGACCCTGGGCTCGAGACTTTTGGGGAAGGGGTGCAGCGGATCGTTGAGGATGTCCGTTCCAGCCCAGACGGGAAGCAGTCCCGTGAAAAGCTCCGCGAGCTCCTCGAACTCGACGCCGCAGCCGGCGTCGATGCCAAGCTCTCGGCGCGCTCGCATACGCTCGCCGCCCAACTCAAGGCCCCCGACACCCCGGGCACTCTCCCCAAGGTCGGCCCCAGCCTGCGCCACGTTGCCTCGAAGGACAGCTTCGAGTGGCTCTATTCGTGGCTGCGGAATCCGCAGGACTTCCGCCCTTCGACCAAAATGCCTCGTTTCTTCGGCCTCTGGGATCATCTCTCGGGGAAGAGCCTGGAAGAATCAAAGCGCTACGAGCCAATCGAAATCCGCTCGATGATCACCTATCTCCAGGGTGCCAGCGCTCCGTTTGAATACGTGGCACCTTGGGACGGCATCACCTCTGCTCCGGACATCGAACGGGGAAAGAAGGTCGTGCAGGTCCGCGGATGCCTTGCCTGCCACCAGCACGGCGACTTCCCCGAAGCCACGAGCACCCACGGCCCGAATCTCTCCCGGATCGGCGCCAAGGTCGCTTCCCACCCCCGCGGCAGCGAATGGCTCTACAGCTGGCTCCGCGAGCCGGCTCGCTATCATCCGCGAACGATCATGCCGAATGTGCTTCTCGAACCGGTCAAACAGGCCGACGGAAGCGTCAGCGATCCGGCAGCCGACGCCACCGCCTATCTGCTGTCGTCGACCGAGGGCTGGCAGGCAACCGATGTTCCGTCGGCCACATCGCTCACCGATGCAGAGCGGACAGCGACCGAGGAATTGGCGCTGATGTACCTCAAGGAGCGGTTTCCGGAAGTGCGGGCCCGCAATGTCCTTGCCACCGGTCTGGGCGCCGAAATGTCCTCGATCCTGGGTGACGAGAGAATGCTCCTCGATGTCACGCAGGCCAACCGTGACACCAAACTCCTCGACTACGTCGGCAAGAAGACGATCGCCAAGCTCTCCTGTGCCGGCTGTCACGACATTCCTGGCTTTGAGGATGCAAAGGCGGCTGGCGCTGCCCTGGCCGACTGGGGCCGGAAGGAATCGTCGAAAATCGCTTTTGAGCAGGTTTCTCAGTTCGTCATGCACCAACTCGCCCACGATCACGGTGGTCAGGCTGGGGCTGGTGGTCATGCTGGTCATGCTGGT
>Ga0164294_10004653_pt1 | contig 11934 bp, 7 predicted proteins | sample GEODES005metaG_FD_111479 | JGI IMG/M metagenome (GOLD analysis project Ga0164294, IMG submission 111479) | Oligotrophic lake water microbial communities from Sparkling Lake, Wisconsin, USA - GEODES005 metaG | ecosystem: Environmental > Aquatic > Freshwater > Lake | place: USA: Sparkling Lake... | reverse complement strand
GTATTCCTTGAGCCGACGATAGGCCTGATTGATCCGGCTGTAGAGCACCAGTTCTGCTGCCCGCGCCTCCAGCCGTTCCGGGGAGAACTCAGCAAGCAGCGCGATCGGGTTGTGATCGAGCTGCCGCCAGCGGATCGGGTCGAGCTCACGGAACATGTTGGTCACCTCCGGATGCCAGCTCCACCAGAGGTTGCGGGCCAGAGCCATGCACTTGTCGTAGAGATTCTGGGGCGACAGTTCATCCAACCGCGGCGGGGCGTGCTGCGGGAGGGGTGCAACGCCGTTTGTGACAGACGCTGCAGCGGGACCTCTGGACGCACTGATGGCGCCGACTTCTTCAGCCTGGCTCATGGTGTGGCTCCGGACGTGATGTGAAGAGGTGGGGGGAACCTGCCAGAAGGACCCGGAGTATACCGGCCTGCAATTTTCAGGCGACCCCCGCCCGCTATGAACTCCCAGCTGCATAATGATGTCATGTTCACACCTGGCTCTACAGAACCCGATCCCGTTGCGGTCGCAGCCCTCTGCGACGAGTTGACCGCACTCGCGAGCCAGACCGCCGAGGTCGGCCCGTGGCGGAGCGGCGCGTTCGCTGCCCTGGCGAGATCCGGTGGATTGGCCGGATTCATCCCCGGCGACTGCGGCGGGACGGAGGCCGGCGAGCCGGCGATTCTCAGGCTGCTGGCCGCCATCGCGGCCCGGTGCCTGACGACGGCGCTCGTCCTCACCCAGTGGGCCAGCGGATGCCGGATCATTGCCGGCGGCGACCAGGCCGTTCGCGGCAGGCGATTGCCCGCTCTCGCTCGTGGCGAAACGCCAACCACGGTTGGCATCTCGCAACTCTCGACGAGCCGCCGCCATCTCGGCTCACCGGCATTGGCGGCAGCACGCAGCAACGGCACCTGGAGGCTCACTGGCCTCTGCCCCTGGGTCACGGGCGCCGACTCCAGCGACACGCTCGTCACCGGCGCCATGACCGAGACGGGCGAGCAACTGTTCTTCGTGGTGCCAACCGCTGCGGTGGGCCTCGACATCGCGCCACCGCTGCACCTGCTCGCGCTTTCCGGAAGCCGAACCTCGAGCGTGGCCTTCCGGGATGTCGAGCCGGCCGACGTGATCGTGCCGACCGAGGCGGGAGTGCGAACAGGCGGTCTGGCGACCACGGCGCTTGCGGTGGGCGCCACCCGGGCGGCGATCGCGATCATCGACGACGAGGCCCGGGCACGATCGGCACTCCAGCCGGTAGCGGCCGGTCTGCGGGCCGAGGCGGATGAACTCACACAGCGACTCAACACAGCCGCGGAGCACGGCATCGAGCCAGCCGATCGCGACCGGGCGCGGGCCCACGCCAACGGGCTGGTGGTGCGGGCCGCGCAGGCAGCGCTGACCGCCTCGAAAGGGGCGGGCTTCGTGGCCGGCCATCCGGCGGAGCGGCTCGTCCGCGAATCGCTATTTTTTCTTGTCTGGAGCTGCCCGCAGTCGGTCTCAGCCGCCGTCATGTGCGAACTGGCCGGGCTGGAATTCCAGGAGACACCCCCCGACACCCCCCCGACCATCACAACGCCGGGGGCGGTGAAAATCGCCAAATGACATGGCGTTGACACGTCATGCCCGCGGTGGAATTTCTTTCAGGGGGCAATAGGCCGTTTTCGTGTATTCAATCACGGCTTCCGCCGAGAGCAGGAATGGGCGACGAACCCCCCAATGAAAGGCTCCAACCCAACCGCATCCTTCGAGGCCAGCATCCAGCATCGTTCTCCGAATACCGATCGAGGATTCGTGCGTCGGATTCGCTGGGTTGAGCGTGAGCATCAGACCGCCGGGCGTAAGCCACGAACTGCAGGTGGCCACCTCATCGACAGCACAGAAGATCACCTTGCAGGACTGTGGAGTGCGGGGGTCGATCACAATCGCGGGTCCGTCGCCACGGTCGATCGCGACTGCCCGAATAAGCCTGTTCGCTCTTTCGCCGGCGGCTGGCGTAAAGCCGTATATGCCGGGCTGCGATTTGACGAGAAACGCAAGTTGATACGCATCGGCCTCACCAGGCTCGTGTGACTGTAAACACGATTTCCGGTACGACGCCGGCAACGTCATCTCGTGAATGGGTGACATGTCCCAAGGGCGGATACTGCCGTGCTTTTGCGTCAATGCGGAAACATCTGCCAACAGCCGCTGTGGTGGAGTCTCTCCACGACGAAATACGGCGACGCCGTCGACCAAGCCAACGTATGCGACACCAGAGATAGTCTTCACTTCTTCGATCAGTTCAAGCAACTCCGGTAGGGCGGTGTCATCGGCGTCGTCGATGAGAATCCATCCCCCGGGGCGAACCTTCGGGGCCCAGCATTCGAAGTCTCTGAGTGCCCCTAGGTATGAGTGATCGCCATCGATAAAAACCACGTCGATGGGTTCGGCAGGCCATACGGCTGCGACCGCACTTGAATCGCCAACCCGAACGTCGATCCACTCACGAACGCCGCACACATCCGCATGAGCAAGGAACTTCGCGAAGGTGCGTTGATGTGTCGCCATTCCCAGCCAGGGCGGACCTCCGAAGTGTGGGTCCACGCTCACGAGCCGTCCCTGCCCTCGTCGCGCCACACCGGCGGCCAAGAACATCGCTGCACCGCCCTCGAAGGTGCCCAGTTCGACGACGATCCCCGAGCCTGACGAAAAAGCCGCGATGCCGAAGTGCAACGCCTTTTCTCGCTCGGTCAGCCAGTTCATGACACCGGCCCCTGCAAAACGCGCATGAACCTCGCGAAACCGCGAATCGGCCTCGGCGCATCGGATCCATTCGTCAGGGCTCTCGGGGCCGCTTCCCGGGAAGGGCGTTGAACGCCCGTAGTTTGGGCCCGGTTTCCACGGCATGACGAACTCCGATCCAGTAGGAACGATTTCGGGCTTCTACGGGGCTTTTGCCATTCGATCAAGCCAGAATTCGTTTCCTCCTTCGAGGTGATGTTGCGACGTTGTCGCGATCTTTGCTATTCCCCCCGTTCCTCCAAAAGGTCTCGCCGCTGTGACTCAAGCAACTGCCGCCATCATCAGCCAACTGCCGCTCGACGTAGTGGGGGGAGGAGAGCGATTCACCCTCCACACCCACCGTTCTGCGGTGGCGTGCGGCGAAGCTGTTGACCTCTGGTGCGCCGCGGGAGGAAATCTGCCGCTGGAACCGCACCAGCGGCGGATGACGCAAACCTATCACAAGGTCTCCCACCTCGGCGGCAAGCCCCTTCCCACCGAGACGGTCACGCTGCGCGACCTCCTTCGCCGGCAGGCCGACTATGACACCGTCGTCGTCCACCAGCATCTCGTCAACGCATCGACGCTCGACATTCTCTCAGCCGCGCCCCCGACGCAGAAGATTGTTCTCACGAGCCTCGGCGCCGAGCCAATCAGCGAACTGTTCGCAAAGGCCTACGAACCGCACGCTGGGGTCGAGATCGTCGAGATCTCCCGGTACGCCGCCGAACGTGTGGCCGCCCGCGGCATGAAGGCGTCATCCCTGTCCGCAGGCGTGTGGCGGGCAGACATCGCGCCGCCGACACCGCGGCCTGCCTCGCCCGAACTGCGGGCGATCGCGATCGGGAGACTGCTGCCCCACAAGGCCTTCGAGGTCGCGATCGATGCCGTCGCCAACCTGGACCCCAGCGCGTCGCTCACGATCGTCGGGCCATCCAGCGGAGATGCCGCATACGAGCGGTATCTCGCCGCGATGACCGGTCGTAGCAGGAATTGCCACGTTGCCGGTTACCTCGACGACGCCGCACGGATAAACGCACTCGGCCACGCCGACGTACTGCTAGCGAACTCCGCCCACCTGACCTACAGCGGCAAGCGGTTCGACCAGCCGGAACTTCTTGGTCTCGTAATCGTGGAAGCGATCGCCCATGGCGTTCTCCCCATCGCCTCGGATATTCCCTCCTTCCGCGAAATCTGCGAGCACCTTGGGCTCGAGCAGTGGCTCTACCCGGAGCGCAACTCTGAAGCACTCCGCGACCTCCTGCGAGCGGCACAGGCGTTGTCGCCCGGCCAGCGATGTCGCATCATCCGCGATGCAGCCGAACGACTCGCGCACGGATACCTCTGGGACGACTATTGGCTGCGACTGACAACTCGCGTCTCCGCAAGCCCCGTCGTCTTGTCGCGGGCCGCCTGACCAGACCAACGTCATGAAAATTCTCTTCGTCACGAACCTGTTCCCTCCGCACGTCGTCGGCGGCTACGAGATGGGCTGCCTGATGCACGCACAGGCCGCGCAGCGGGCCGGCCACGACGTCATAGTCGCGACATCACTGAGCTTCGGAGGCCTCCAGAAGCAGTCATCCGTGCCCGGCGTCGCCGTGCGGCAGATTTTCGAGCCGGTGTTCGACTACGAGTTCGGCGACCGCATCTACCAGCGGCCTCTGAATTACGCCGGTCCAGGTGGCATCCATCCCGGCAACTGTCTGGCGCTGTCCGAGATGATCCGTACCTGGCAGCCCGACGCGATCTGGATGCACAACCCGCTTGGTCTTGGCCCTGTCGGCATCCTCGAAACCGCGGCCGCCAGCGGCGTGCCGACGGTCATGCACCTGATGGATTATCTCGACGAGGGTATCCGGCTCTCACAGCACGGCTTCGAACTTTCTGGTCGTTGGGCGGCGGCAAAGAGCCGTGTCCACGCGATCGCCTGTTCCCAAGGCACTCTCGAAGACAACTCGCGTATCGGCCGCTATGCATCGGCCGTCGTGGTGCCCGGTGGGATCGAGATCGATACCATCCCGAGACGAAAAGGGGATGATCATCTGGACTTTCCCGTCAACGGCCCGGTGCGGATGGTGTCGTTCGGGCAACTCAAATCGCATAAGGGCGTACAGCACGTCGTGGCAGCCCTCGGCGTCCTGCGCACGTGGATGAAGCTCGACGTCGAACTTCATCTCATCGGCAACTGCGAGGCGGCGTTTGAGAAGAGTCTACGGGCGATCGCGACAGCGGCACATTGCGACCGGGCCGTTCATTGGCACGGCCGCAAGAACCGCAGTGAACTCCACGAATTGCTGGCGACGATGCATCTGGCCGTCTTGCCGCTCAACGACAAGGAGGCGTTCGGCTACGTCGCCCCGGAAGCGGCGATTCACGGCATGTGCGTGGCGATTGGCCGCAATGCTGGCTGCAGCGAAGTGTTTCCGGATGACTATCCCTATCTGCTCTCCACCCGCGACGACCCCAACTCGATCGCCGCAACCGTCCGCAGGATGATCATGGACAGCGAGGAGCGGCGACGCTGGGAGCAGCAACTTGCCTCCCATATTGCCGATCGCTGCGATCTCGACCGTGTCGTGCTGCCGCGGTGCCTCGCGTATATCGAGGGACTCGCCGCCGCATCCTCGCGTTCAGGGGCGTCTGTGATTTCGGCCGAAGAATCGCTCGAGCGATCGCTCGCGGCATGGCAGATGAACCGCAATCTCGCACGCCTCCTCGGTGATGAAGGTCCTGCACCAGAGGATAAACAACGTCGACTGAGCCGGCGGCTCAACCGGGTTCTGCGGCGTGTCGTGCCTCCGGCCCTCCAGTATCAAATGAAGTCACTGGCAAACATGCTCCGCCGCCGTCGGGCTGCATGAGGCCGACGGTCTCAGTCCATCGGCCGTGATACCAGGTTCATGCCGCCCCTGAAGCGGTGCACGCACCCGAGGACCTGGGCACGGGAGGGAATCAGGGCCTCGTCATGGCCGCGAAGCTCGACCATGCCGGGCCGCGACTCCCAGTGCGGTGGCTTGACGTGGTCGAACCGCACCTCGGCGACGTTCGGCCCGACGCCGACCGGCTTGAGCACGTGAAAGGGATGCGCAAAGAGCGCCGGCTCAGCCACGACGTACTCCTCCCAGGCATGAAGGGAACGCGAGAGTCCAGCCGTATACCGCATCTCCAGCGAGAACGGCCCACCGCGTTTGCCGGACGCCTTCGCCCGGACGGTCTCCCCCTCATCGATCAATTGAATCGAAGGGGTGACAAATTTCGGGAAGCCCAGATGGTGCCCACCCTGCCTGGCGATCCACGTCGTCACTGGCATGATCAACGGAAACCATCCCTCCCGGCCGCGGTACTCCGTCTTGAGCAGCAGCGCACTTTCGCCATACCTCGAAAAGGGCCATGGAGAGACACGGAGGTAGTCGATCACCACTGCCATGATCAACGGCTGACGCGGCATTTCGAAGACGGGCGGCAAGCAGCGCCTGTACGCGTCGAGGCTGGGCGGCTCGTAGAGCGCCGCAAGGGCCGCGAGTTCCTGGAACTGGCCGTCGCTCCTCGCATAAGCGAGCCACTCAAGAAACCGCTGACCCCATGAAGGCATCCGGGTGACCATTGGCATATCTCCACAACGTTGGGCCGCAATACGGATATCGAGGGAACACGCCGTTTCCGGGGCTACGCGGTCGAACCACGCCACGCCCTCCTGGACCAATGTGAGCCGCAGCCGATGGACTCCCGGCTCCATCGGCGCCACCACACGCACCGACACAGGCACAGCGGTGCCGGGTATGATTTCATCGGGTAACGCCGTTCGCGGCGACTCCCAATCATGAGAAGACTTCACCCCCTCGCGTTCCCACTGGAACGAAAGCTGCAACGGAGCTGGCGCCGCCGTGCTCACGCTGACATCCGCCATGTTATGCAGATGCACCATCAGATCGTGTTGTGATCCGGGGGCAAACGACTCCGGCTGGTCTACTTTCGACAACCGGATGCACCGCATCTGGTCGGGATGCAATGGACCGCACGCAGGCACACGCCCCCACTCGTGACAGCGGTCGGAATACCGTGACATGGTGAGCAGAACGTGCTCCAGGTTCATCGACTCTCCGTCGCATGCCGCCGGCGGCCGATCCGCCATGACCTCGTCATAAAGCCGCTCATATGCCGAAATGGCATCGCTGCAGCCGCACCGTTCACGCACGAACCGGCTGACGACAGCGGCGTTCTCCGCGTCGTAGTGTCGAATCTCCCGCCGCACGGAATCGACGGTCAGAGGCGATATCGCCAATCTCAGGCCAAAGTTCCACTGCCGGCAGACCTCCATGTTCAACGCGGTGACGAGCGGCCCGGGCCGCTCGTGGCATACGATGACAGCGCACCCGGTGGCCAATGCCTCAATCGCGCATTTTCCCTTGGCGAACACCAGGTCGTAGGTGCCCAGCACCGATTCGGGATCCGCCCGTGGATTACCCTCCGATTCACCAAGCAGTTCGAGCGTGATGCCCTCGGACTCACACGCCTCCCTCAGCACCTGGACGACTGCTGGAGATGTGCCTGCATAGTTGCTGAAAAAGAGGGCACGCTTCGGCCTGCTTGGCAGTGGCGGGCGCGGCGTGAATCGCTCGGCGTCGAACCAGTTGCCGATCACGCGCAGCCGTTCTGGCGGCACCAGAGAAGCGAGTCGCTCGCGACAATTGCTGTCGACTGCCACGTATCTCATCAGCCGTGGATGCAGCGGCGGGTGATCCGCCCACAGCCTACCGTCGTGACACACGAACACCCCACGACCTTCCGGAAATGCGCGTAAGGCAGCCATCGTCTCCACATGATGATGCCCGTGAATCACGTCGGGAGACCAGCCGATGTCTTCGAAGGCATCCACCAGATGGAGGCCTTCTGAACGCATACGGGCGGCGAAGCTGCCCAGTCTGGGGCTATACACCGCTACCGTATGCCCCCGCTGCACGAGCCCGAGAGCCACGTTCCGCGTGAACTGCTCTGTTCCTGTCCCCTCGGTGAGCTGGAGGTTCGTGATCACGATACGCAGCGGTCGGCCTCCCACTCCATAGCCGCACGCCACCAGAAGCTGCCCGGCATGGGCCTCGTAGTCGCGGCATTCCTGCGCCGTCAGACCGGTGCGCCACACGCCAATCCTCGCTGTGTCGGGCGGCTGTTGTGCCATGGCCTGCTGGGCCTGACGTTGCTCACGACTCAACTCGACGCCCGCTGTCTCTACAGTCCTTCCCTCGTGCTCCGAAATTCGCTCCGCGGCACGCTCGTGGTATCGATCCATGGAGCAGTCATAGCGCCAGCCCAGACGCTGGCACACCCGCCTCAGCGTCGTCGCGGGAGCAGACACCAGATTCTCGAATGTGATTTCGATGTAGCGGTTCCCCAGAGGTTGCCCAGCCTCGCGGGCCGCGAGGACATGATCACACCACTCCCTTGCCAGAGATGCCATGCTGTCCCCAGGCGAAAACCACTGTTTGCGCAAGGTCACCGCTGTGTCGCGACCATCGCGGACGATGTGCACGATCTTGGCGTCGGGAAATGCAGCCGCCAACGCGGGCACATGTTTGGCATACATCGGCGTCTTATCGCCCCAGCCTCGCTTACCAAACCGTGCGGCATAGCTTTCGTAGAACATCCGCAAGGCAGAGGCTGGCTGAAACCGACTCATCGCACGCACACGCCCGGCGAACGTGGCCGCATCCAGCTTGAAATCAGGCCATGCCGGACCGCCCGTCACGAGGGCGATGAAGGCTTCGCGTGACAGGAGATCGTCGCCCAACTCCAATGCCGCGGGAACGAAGCCGGTTTCGGGAGGAATCGCGACATCGGGATGTGCGTCCAGCATGAGCCGTAACGTGGTCGTACCCGACCGAGGGGCGCCCACGATAAATACCGGCGACGGCACCGCTTGCCCCAGTGGGCTGAAGAAGGCCAAACCCGTCATGACTGAAACTCTGAACACAGCGCTATCAGAAATGGCCTCATGTGAGATTCGTACCGTAGGACATCATGATATTTGCCACTCCTCACCCTCGCCTCGCCAAATCGCTCATACGCCGGGGGCAACTCATCAGGCGGAGCATCTATGGGGAGGTCATCGCGGAAGATCCACTCACGGGCAAATACATCCCGCCCCCACGCCGCCTCGACCCGCTGTAATTCATATTGGATTTCCGGATACGCATCCATAGCGGCATGCTTGCGTGTCAGTTCCTCCGGCGTGCCCGCCACCGTAATTGCGCCGGTCTCCCGGCCAGCAGGGCAGATGTCCGGCCGGCCTTCCAGGAGGTAGACGTAGCCTCGGCGTACACCGGCGGCCTCGCGCGCCGCGCGGGCTATGGCACGGCATACATCATGGGCGGGATTAAAACCTTCGGCTGCGTCAGCGAGTACGGTGTGGATGTTCCGACGACGCAGATCTTCGACGAGAGCACGCGCCCAATCGAGCAACACGCAATAGTCTCCGGACAACAGCGAGCCGTAGAGCGTGGCATCCGGCAGTGACGGGAGAAACGGCGAGGCGAGGCTCACTCCGATGGAGGCCAGCGCCCGGCAGGTCGATTCAGTGCGTGGCTGGCCCGTGCCACCGGAGCCATCGGTCAAGACGTACGCTACCGGTTTGAGCCGCTCGACCGTCTGGAAGATACGGAACTCGTGACCGGGGTGTCCGACGACCAGTGCGTATCCGTCGCGACTGCGGTCTATCGATTCTGACATGCGTTGAACTCGTTCATGACTCGTCACCAAAACCGCCGAGAGCGTGAATGCCATCCGACCCGACCACTCCGGCTGTGGGAACCGTTTCTGTGGGACGAGTCTCTCTTTTTTCCCTTCGAGCCGGAAGCTCTATTCGTGGCATCGTGACTGCCAATGCGGATGGGAGTGCCCCATGGGAGCCCCATATGAAGCCTGGGCTTGCGGACGGTTGAAACGGTACACCCGAACGGACCAGCGGAGGCGGGGGAAACAACGCAAAAGGCGTTGATCGCGGCGTGAAAAGCCGCCAGAAACGGTATCCTTGGGGACCGTCTTTCAGGTTTGAAGCCACGTGGACTCAGTGATGCATACCTCTCGCACATACATATTTTTCTTCGTGGCGATCGCTGCCACACTCGCGCACGCCGAACTGACCTCCGCCCAGACGCCCCGCTTCGAGGCACTCAGCAGCCTCCCGTTCGCAGAGAATCGACCCACGCAGGAGACGGCCCAGGCCCTGCGGGACGAGCTGCTCTTCCAACGAGCAACACAGGCCTATCTCTGGGCTCTGCCGCTCGTCAACACGCTTGGCATGAAGGTCGGTTCGGAAAAAGTCTTCGGCGGCGGCTACAACGTCCTCCCGGTCTGGAAGCAGCGGCTCGACGCCAAGACGCTGATCACGACCCCCAACTCCGATGTCATCTATGCCATGGGCTACGTGGATCTCGGTAAGGACGGTCCACTGGTGTTCGAGGCTCCGCCAAACCTCCAGGGCATTCTGCTCGATGCCTGGCAGCGGCCGATCCCGGTCGATGGCGGCAGGTTCTTTGGAGACGTTGGCCTGCCGGGCCCCGACGCCGGCAAAGGCGGAACGTTTCTGCTGCTGCCGCCCGGCTACGAGGGACCGGTGCCGGACGGTTTTTTCGTCTATCGCTCGCCGACCAACAACGTGTTCGTCTTCCTGCGTGCGTTCTATCAAGACCCGAAGAACCTCGCGCCGGCCGTCGCGCTCATCGAACGATCGAAGATCTATCCACTCAACGGCAAGGAAACCGCCAGGCTGATGCAGTTTCCAGATGCATCCGGTGTGCCGGTCGACATGCTGCCGATCAGCGACGGCACCGCCTTCGACGAACTCAAGAAACTGGTGGAGAGCGAGGGCACCGGTCTCGCCGACTCCGATTCGCTCGGCATGCTGGCATCGATCGGCATCGCCAAGGGTCGGCCCTTCGAGCCCGACGCAAAGACACGGGCGATCCTCGATCACGCCGCGAAGACAGCGTTCAAGATGAGCCGCGTGATTGGCTTCGAGGATCAGGTCACCGGTCGTTCCCTGCGGATCTATCCCGATCGCCGATGGATCAACCCGATGGCCGACGCGACCCCGGAACATCTCGCGGGGCCTTTTGACCTCGGCTGGCGCCGGGTGGCCGGGGGATATCTCGACCTTGACGCCCGGATCTGGTTCTTCACCAACTACTACTCTGTCAGCCCCGGAATGCTGTCGCAGACACCCGGCAGGGGCGCCAAATACATGATCGCCTTTGTCGACAGCAGCGGTGCGAACCTGTCGGGTGGCAGCAGCTATCGCCTCCATCTGCCGCCCGATATCCCGGCCGCCAACTTCTGGTCGGTGACGCTCTACGAGGCCGAGAACGGTTCGGGGCTTGCCAACGGCCAGGCGTTCCCGTCGCTCGGTTCGCGCGACGCGCCAACGCAGAGTGCCGATGGCAGCACAGACCTCTTCCTGGGGCCCACTGCCCCAGTCGGCAAGGAGAGCAACTGGATCGCGACGGTGCCGGGCAAGGGGTATTTCACCGTCCTCAGGCTTTATGGCCCGACCGCAGCCGCCATCGATAAACGCTGGAAGCCTGGCGATATCGAGAAGGCGCAGTGATCGAGCCACGAATGTTTTCAAACAACGCTGCCAGGAGACACCCATGCTGACCATACCCAAAGGAATCGTTCTCACTGCCGCGCTGATCAGCGGCCTGACGTTTCCAGCCGCCGATGCACAACTCCTCCCCACCACTGGGAGCATCGCATCCAGACTCGGCCCCCTCGAACTGGAAAACGGCTACCCCACCGATGCCACCGTCGCGAAAATCTTCGACGACATCGACTCCCAGCGGGCCTGCCAGGCCTACCTCTGGGCCCTGCCGCTGATGGCGATGCAGCAGTGGCAGAGCGAGCACCTCACCAGGTTTGGTGCCGGCAAGCTCGACTACGTCGACTACCTCACCTTCCAAGACAAGCTCGGTCTCCTCACGGCCAATGCCACGACGCCCTACATCATGGCGTTCCCCAACCTGCAGGAGACCGGCCCGCTGGTGTTCGAGGTGCCCGCCGGCCCCACGGCTGGCGGCTTTACCGATTTCTTGCAGCGGCCGATCACCGACTCCGGCCAGACCGGCCCCGATAAGGGCGCGGGAGGCAGGTATCTGATTCTCGGCCCCGATGACCCGGACATGCAGCCGGAGG
>Ga0164294_10004650_pt1 | contig 11937 bp, 10 predicted proteins | sample GEODES005metaG_FD_111479 | JGI IMG/M metagenome (GOLD analysis project Ga0164294, IMG submission 111479) | Oligotrophic lake water microbial communities from Sparkling Lake, Wisconsin, USA - GEODES005 metaG | ecosystem: Environmental > Aquatic > Freshwater > Lake | place: USA: Sparkling Lake... | reverse complement strand
TACGTCTCGCACCAATACTTCGAACACTACGCCTGCATCGCCTGGCTCTCAGATGTGTCGGTCGTGCGTGGCGATCAGTACGTCAAACCGGGCGGCAGGTGATCCAAGGCCGCGGCCGATGGGCGGGCCCGCTCACTCCCACTCGATCGTGGCAGGGGGCTTCGAAGAGATGTCGTAGACCACCCGGTTGATCCCCCGCACCTCGTTGATCACGCGGCTCGAGATGCGGGCGAGCACGTCATAGGGGAGGTGGCTCCAGTCGGCGGTCATGAAGTCTTCGGTTTCCACCGCGCGGACCGCAAGCACTTCGTCGTAGGTGCGGGCGTCTCCCATCACACCAACGCTCTGCACCGGCAGCAGCACGGCAAAGGCCTGCGAGACCTGCCGCATCAGCCCTGCTCGGGCGAGTTCCTCCAGCACGATCTGATCGGCATCCCGCAGCGTCTCGAGTCGCGGCCGGGTGATGTGCCCCAGGCAGCGCACCGCCAGCCCAGGGCCGGGGAATGGATGCCGCCACACGATGCTCTCGGGCAGGCCGAGCTGCAGCCCCAGCCGCCGCGCCTCATCCTTGAAGAGGTCGCGGAGCGGTTCCACCAGTTCAAACTGCAGGTCTTCCGGGAGGCCACCGACGTTGTGGTGGAGCTTGATCGTGGCGGCCGGGCCGTCGGGAGCGGCTCCGCTTTCGATCACATCGGGGTAGAGCGTGCCCTGGGCGAGATAGCGGGCTCCCTTGATCTTGGCCGCCTCGTCGGCGAAGCACTCCACGAACGCCTTGCCGATCCGGCGGCGCTTCTCCTGCGGTTCGGTAACGCCTGAGAGCACGTCGAGAAACTTCTGTTCGGCCGGCACCACGTGGAGATCGGTCTGGAAGTGCGTGGTGAAGGCCTCGATAACGGCCGCAGCCTCGTTTTTTCTCAGCAGTCCGTTGTCGACGAGAATACACGAGACCTGACCGCCGATGGCTTTGCTCAGCAAGGCGGCCACCACCGCCGAGTCGACGCCACCGGAGAGGCCGCAGATCACCCGATCGGTGCCGATTTTCTGGCGGAGATGGTCGATCGTCTGGGCGGCAAAATCCTCCAGCCGCCAAGCCCCCCGGCAACCGCAGAGCGTTCGCACAAAGTTGGCCAGAATCGTGCTGCCGGCGGGGGTGTGCGTGACCTCGGGATGAAATTGCAGGCCGTACACCGGCAGCGTCTTATGGCGGACTGCGGCCAGCGGGCAGGTGGGGGTGCCGGCAAGCGCTACGAAGTCGGGCGAAACCTCGTTGACCTGATCGCCGTGGCTCATCCACACCTCGGTCGACTCCGGCACTCCGGCGAACAGGCCTGCCGAGGCGAGTACGTGGCAACTTGCCCGGCCGTATTCGCGCGACGCCGCCTGCCCGACGCGGCCGCCGAGGGCATCGCAGGCCAGTTGCATGCCGTAGCAGATGCCCAGCACCGGGATGCCCAGCCGGAAAATCTGCGGGTCGCAGCGGGGAGCGCCCTGCTGGTACACGCTGGCCGGACCTCCGGAGAGAATGATGCCGTGCGGAGCCATCTCCAGAATTCGGGCGGCCGTGATGTCGTGCCGGACGATCTCGCAATAGACGTTTTGTTCGCGCACCCGCCGCGCGATGAGCTGGGCGTATTGGGAGCCGAAATCGAGCACGAGCACCCGTTCCGCTGAAGGCGCGCCGGAGGTCGGGGATGCGGCGGGGGATGAGGCTGGGGGCGTGTGGGGGCGGGCGGGCGTCGTCATAGAATTGCGATGTCGGATCAACGGAGGTGCCGGACAGGAAAAGCCCGACAGTATATCAGGATCACGTTCCACAGCCCGCATCTGGTGTTTCGGGCACTCCGGCCCCGGTGGCAGCCGGTTTGCCCTGCGGTGTGAACAGCGGAAAATCGATCCTTTTTCGTCCGGAGCAGGAACCCGCCTCTTTTCCCACTTGCCGATCCCGGCGGCGGGGGATCTATAGTGCCGGCTGGCGGAGGCGGTGCCCCGCTCCCTGTCTGATGTATTCAGTTCGTGAACCTGGTGGACCCCCTTATGCTGACCCTGCTCACCAATGACGACGGCATCTTCGCCCCCGGTCTCGCTGCGCTGGAACGAGCGCTCAAACGGATCAGTGAGGTGAGCGTGGTCGCCCCAGCCACTGAGCAGAGCGGGGTCGGCCACGCGATCACCTTTCTCACTCCGCTGACCGCCAAGCAGATCTTTGACGGCGACCGCTGCCGGGGCTTTGCGGTGGATGGCAGCCCGGCCGATGCGGTGAAGTTGGGGATATCGCAGTTTCTCTCCCGGCGGCCCGATCTGGTGGTGAGCGGTGTCAACAGCGGCCTCAATGCGGGAATCAATGTGCTCTATTCGGGAACGGTGGGCGCGGCTGTGGAAGGGGCCTTCTTCGGCATCACGAGCATCGCGGTGTCGCTGGAGTTTGACGAACATGCCAACTTCGATCGGGCGGCGAGAATGGCCGTGGAGGTGATCGAACAACTGCTCGCGCGAAAGCCCCCTGCCGGCAGCCTCTACAACATCAACATCCCCACCTCCGCCCTCCAGGGCCAACCGGAGGTGCGGGTGGTGCCGATGAGCACTGCCCGGTATGGGGAGGCATTTGAACGCCGCATCGATCCACGGGGCAGACCCTACTTCTGGGCCACCAATGACCCGCCTCCTCCCCCGTCCCCGAGCGAATCGGATGTGACCGCCCTCGCCGCTGGCGCCGTGACGCTCACGCCGCTCGACTACGATCTGACGCATCGGGCCCACCTCGCTGCGCTGGCAACCACCCGCTGGCGCATCGGCCCAGGCTGAGGGGCTTTTCCCCGGTCGCCCCTCCCCGCTCTACCGGCGGGCCAGCAGGGTGGCCACAGCCAGCGACACTGCCAGCACGATGCCAGCCACCAGGCCGAGCCAGGCGAGCACAGGCAGGCCGGCCACGCGGCGCTTGGCCCAGCCGGCTCTCGAACTGCTCGGCGGGGAGGGGGTGACGCCGGCAGGCGTCGGCTCGACCGCCGCAGCGATGGGGGGCGCGGGGGCGACTGGGGGCCGGGGACTCAAGCGGGCTGGGGCGGGGCGTACCCCTGCGGGGCCGACCGGCGGACGCGGCTGGGGTGAGATGCGAGATGCTGGGACGCGCCGCAGGCTTCCGGAGCTCTGTTGCCCAAGCAGGGAATCGCTGCCGCCCCGATGGAGCGTGCTGCCCCCCAAGCTGCTGCCCAGACTGCTGGTGCTGCTGGTCGGTCCGTCGCCGGGGCCCCTGGAGGGGGAGCGGCGCGGCGTCGGCTCGACGGCGGTCGTTGGCTGCCGCGGGTGGCTTTGGGGATCGCCACTGTCGCCCGGGAGGCGACGGAGATCTTCGCGACGCGGGGGAATGGGCCGCTCCCGCACCTTTCCCACCGGCGTTGCCGCCAGCCATGCGCCGAGGGCGTCGGCAATCTCCTGGGCCGATTGCGGCCGAGCGTTGGGATGCTTCTCCAGCATCCGAAAATAGAGTTCTGCGATGGCGGTGGGCACATCGGGGCGTTGTTCAAGCAGGTTGGGAGGAGGCTGGTGCAGATGGGCGCGGATTCGCTCCGCCAACTTCCCCTGAGCGAAGGGAGCCTTGCCGACCAGCAGGTAATAGAGTGTGCAGCCGAGCGCGTAGATATCGGAGCGACTGTCGGCCTTGTGGCTATCGCGGGCCTGCTCAGGGGCGAGATAATCGGCCGTGCCAAGGACTTTTTCGTCATGCTCGCGGGTCAGCGAGGCCAGGGTGTCGTCGTCGGACAGGGCCAGCCCGAGGTCGAGAATCTTGATGGTGCCGCGTTTGTCGAGCATCAGGTTGGCTGGCTTGATGTCGCGGTGCACGAGGCCCTCCTCGTGAGCGCACTGAAGCCCCAGGGCCACCTGGCGGATCATCTCAGCGGTCTCGCGCACCGCCAGTGGCCCCTCCCGTTTGACCTTTGCATGGAGATCGATCCCCTCGACATACTCCATCACGATGAAGTGGATCGATCCTGCCGTTTCCAGATCGAATGCGCGGGCGATATTGGGGTGGCTGAGCCGGGCAGAAGCCTGCGCCTCGCGTTGGAACCGGGCCAGATAGGAACTCTGTTCGACCCGTTTGATCGGCAGAACCTTGATGGCCACTTTGTGGTGCAGAGTGGTGTGCTCCGCCACATAGACACTGCTCATGCCACCGGCGCCCAGCAATTGCAGCAGTTTGTACTTACCCAGCAGGAAACCCTTGTGCCGACCCTTTCGCAGCTGTTCGATCTGCCAGGGGGTGAGGAGGCTCGCTGCGGCCAGCGCCTCCAGGAAGTCGTCTGGCACCGGCCCGGCAAAATCGCGCCAGGAAGCCGTTGCCGCAGCAAGCCGGGACGGCTCGACGAGGCCGCTGGCCTGGAGCACCCGTAAAAAATCTGCCAGCGATTGGGTTGATTCGGCCATGGGCGGTTTGGGGTTACGGAGGCGGGCGGCCTCGTGCGGCGACAGGGAGGCCGGTTCCTATCCCCCCCGTGCCCAAGATCGACCCGCCCAGATCGCAAAAATCAACGCGCAAAAGTCAACGGCTGCGCAGTATGGTACTGCAATGAAAGACATCGTGCTCTACACCCGCCGGGGGTGCCATCTCTGCGAGCATGTCGAGGAGATGCTCGCCTTCCATGCCCCCGGTGCGGCCGTGCTCAACTGCGGCGATTCCCCCGAGTGGGAACGGGCCTACGGGCTGCGTGTGCCGGTGGTGGCCGTGGCTGGGGTCGTGGTGATCGAGGGCCGCTTTGACGAACCGGCGCTGGTGCAGGCCTTGGCGGCCAAGCCTGCGTCTACAGCCCGAGATTGATCCCCCGCCGGTCGAGGGCGTCGGCCAGCCCCACGGCCGATTCAAACAGCACTGCGTCCCAGCCTGCCTCCTGAGCCGCCTGCACATGGGCGGAAATATCGTCGCAGAAAAAAATTTTGGCCGGTTCCACCCCCGCGGCCTGGGCCGCGATCCGGTAGATCTCGGGGTGTGGTTTCATGCAGCCGGCTTCGTGGCTCAGGACGATAACTGAGCAGTTGCCGGGGATGACTGCATACCGCTTGGCCAGCAGATGCTCCCAGTGAACGGCGCAGGTGTTGGAGAGCAGGCCGATCCGCACGCCGCTCCGCTCCAGACCGGCGATGACCGGAAGCATGCCAACGTTGAGCGTGAACATGTCGCTGGCGGCATCGGCCAGTCCTGCGGGGTCGCTCGTGGAGTCCGTCAATCGCGAAAATTCGTGGTGAAATGCGGGCCAGCCGATGCGGCCGCACTCCAGTTCGACCTGCAGATTTGCGCTGGCGATGGCTGTCGCCGCAGCCTCTGGCGTGCAGCCCGCGACTGCCGCCATCTGCCGCAGGGCCCGCTCGCGGTCAAAAAACGCAAGCACGTTGCCGAGGTCGAAAAACACGAATTCGGGGCGTGTGGCTGTGGGCATGCTGGGCTCGGGTGAGGGCGGGAACGGGGGTTGGGGTGTGGGTGCGGGGGGTGCGAATGGCCAAAAAGGGAGGCGACGGATCTCAGATCGCCGGCCCGCTCGCTTTCCAATCGCCGCCGCAGATACTATTCTGCGAGGCCCGCTGGCGAAAATGCCGGATTACGACGTTTTTTCAGTGTGCCTGTTTGAGTGACACGTTCCTTCACCCCCGCCAAGGAATTTTCGCGCCATGGCCATTCTCAATCGCTACAGTTCGCGCATCACCCAGCCCCGGGCTCAGGGGGCCTCGCAGGCGATGCTGCTCGGCACCGGCCTGCAGCCAGCCGATCTCGACAAGGCTCAGGTGGGCATCGCGAGCATGTGGTACGACGGCAATACCTGCAACATGCACCTCGACAAACTGGCCCTGGCGGTTCGCGCGGGGGTCTCGCAGGCTGGCTTGGTGGGAATGCGGTTCAACACGATCGGCGTTTCCGACGGGATCTCGATGGGCACCGACGGAATGAGCTTTTCCCTTCCCTCCCGCGACGTCATCGCCGATTCGATCGAAACGGTGATGCAGGCGCAGTGGTACGACGGGCTGGTGGCCATCCCCGGGTGCGACAAGAACATGCCGGGCTGCCTCATGGCGATGGGGCGTCTCAATCGGCCGGCGCTGATGGTCTATGGCGGCACCATTCGGGCGGGCCATCTGGCCGACGGCACGCCGCTGGACATCGTGTCAGCATTTCAGTGCTACGGCGAATATGTGGCCGGCCGTATTGATGATGCAAAGCGGAGCGATATTGTCAGGAAGGCCTGCCCCGGGGCCGGTGCCTGTGGCGGCATGTACACCGCCAACACAATGGCCACCGCGATTGAGGCGCTGGGGATGTCTCTGCCCGATAGCGCGTCGATTCCCGCCGAACATCCCGCCAAGCTGGAGGAATGTGCCCGGGCCGGGGCGGCGGTGCGCCACCTGCTGGAGCTTGATCTGAAGCCGCGCGACATCATGACCCGCCGGGCATTCGATAACGCCATTGTCACGATCATGGCGTTGGGTGGCTCCACCAATGCAGTGCTCCATCTGATCGCCATGGCCCGCAGCGTGTCGGTGAGCCTCACCCCTGCCGACTTTCAGGCGGTCGCCCGCCGCGTTCCCTATCTGGCCGATCTCAAGCCGAGTGGCCGCTATGTCCAGGAGGATCTGCACTCTGTCGGCGGCACCAGCGGCCTGATGAAATACCTGCTCGACAAGGGCCTGCTCGACGGTGACTGCATGACTGTGACCGGAAAGACGTTGGGAGAGAACCTGGCCCTGAACAAAGGGCTCGCACCGGGTCAGAAGATCATTCATCCGGTCGAGTCGCCGCTGAAGGCCACAGGGCACATCACGATTCTCCATGGCAATCTGGCGCCCGGCAGCGCCGTGGCGAAGATCACCGGCAAGGAGGGCTCCAGGTTCAGCGGACCGGCCCGCGTGTTCGACAGCGAAGAGGCGATGCTCTCAGCGCTTGAGCAGGGGGGGATTCACCGTGGGGATGTCGTCATCATCCGCTACGAGGGCCCCAAGGGTGGGCCGGGCATGCCGGAGATGCTCACCCCCACCTCCGCGCTGGTGGGAGCGGGGCTGGGCAACGATGTGGCCCTGATCACCGACGGCCGGTTCTCAGGCGGATCGCACGGCTTCATCGTGGGGCATGTGGTGCCCGAAGCGCAGGATGGTGGGCCGCTGGCGCTGGTGTGCGATGGCGACAGGATCGTGATCGATGCCGATACTGCCTCGCTCGAGGCGGAGGTTTCGGCCGAGGAGTTCGCCCGCCGGCGGGCCGCGTGGAAGGCACCGGCCCTCAAGGCCACCCGTGGCGTGCTCGGGAAGTATGTGCGCTGCGTCGCTCCGGCCTCGGAGGGGTGCGTCACCGATGAGTAGGCCGGATGTCTGTTGACCGCCCCATGCAGGTGGCGTTCCAAGGCAGGCAAGTGCGTCTACCGCGGCATGGGGAGCGATTCGATCGGTACCGCCGGTCCCGGTGCGACCACGGCTCCGGGAGGCAGCTGTTCGGGCGCGATCGGCGTGCCAAAGATTGGGCCGGCCGTTGCTTGAGGCGCGGCTTGAGGGGCTGATGGGGGCAGGCTCAATGGCCCGCTGACGGAAGCTTGCGGAGCGGCCGTGGCGGCGGGCGGCAGCTGGGCTATGCCCAGCTTGCTGAGCACCTTGCCCAGCATCTTCTGCTCCAGCAACGGATCCCGCCCCAGGTCAATCCAGCCGATGTTGACCGTGGGATTGGCCACCGGGCGCGGTTGGTCTCCCACCTGCTGGCCGAGGGTCTGCAGCGGGCTGCCGTAGCGGTAGAGCGAGTCATCGTTGCGGAAGGAGGCCCCGCCGGTAGTGGCATGCATCGGACGGGGCATGTTTTCCAGCTCCTTGGTGACCACCGCTTCAATGCGCCACCCTGCAGGATCGGGAATCAGCCGCATCGAAGCGGTGCGGCGGATCGATTGGAGCGTGGCTTCCAGCCGCTCGCGGAAGCCCACCGAATCTCCCCGCCAAGGCTCCAGCAAGGTGGCGCCGGTTTGCGGATAGGTGGTGATGATCCCTTCGGCCGGAACTCCGTTGGAGAACACAACGCGCTGTTCGCGTTCGGTCTTGAAGTAGTCGTCGCACACATCAACCATCTGCATCCACACCAGCTCCGGATCGAGAGGCGGGATGACGACGGTGTTTTTGGGCACGGGGGGAGGTCCCGGCACAACCGGTCCACCCGGGCCGACCACGGCGCCCGGGGGGAGTGGGGCAAAGGGATTCAGCGGCTGGCCTGGGGCAGACTGCCCTGGGGCCGGCAGCAGTTCCTGGGCCCGGCTGCCGCCGGCGAGTGGAGCAGCCAGCAGAAATGCCGGCATAACGAGTGCTGTCAACGTGCGCCACATGTGTCGGCCGCCAGAGAACGCGGGGAACGGGAGGTGCGAATAGTCCCCGTTGGCCCCGGTCGGCTCAAGGCCAGTTCCCCCGGCTCTTTTTCAGCCTTTTCCGCAGCGAATGGCGTTCAGCTGGCGGAGAGCCGGGCCGTCATCTCGTCAAAACGGCGCGCAAACTTGGTGTGGGAAGTGTGGAGATGCTCCCCCTGCGAGATGAATCGCATCCGGTCCTGACGGGAAATGCCCTGGCTGGCAAAGATCCGTTCAAAGGGGGTGCGGACATGGGCATAGACGATCAGCAGCTTGTGTTCGTCGAGCTGCACTTCAAGCGGCCGCTCCGGGTGCATTACGGCGATACCGGTGCAGCCGTCATTGAGCAGAAGATCCTCGAAATCCCAGAGAATGCTCTCCAGCACCGTTCGATCGATCCCTTCGCGGAGAAAATCCTGGTGCCCGGTGCTTTTTGACTCGTGCGAGGTTTCGAGGACCACGTCACAGGTGTCGCCGAGCGGCTCCAGCAGCCGCAGGAAGGTCTCGAAGAGATCTTCGCTGGAAACAGCGCCGACGATGGCCGGAAGACGGGCGCCGTCCTGGGGATCGAGGTAGGAGTCGAACCGGTAGCCTGCCTGGGGAACCACATCGAGCTGCCAGCTGGGGCGAACCGCCTCGGTGAGCGTAAAGCGGCCGTAGCGGCGCCGTGCCAGATGGGCCTCCATCGCCTCGCTGTCGGGTGGGAGAAGCGTCTCGGGGGCGTTCTCCGGAGAGAACGTGCGCAGCGGGCGGGAGGCGTCGATGTATTCGTTCAGAAAACGCATGATGGTGGCTGGGGCTCGGCGGAGGATATGGTGGGGCAGATGAGATGGGTGAGGCCGGTGGTGCAGCACCGCAGCCTGTCAGCCGGCGGTCAATTCGGCCGAACACACAAACGTAGGCCACGGTTCGCCTCCGTGCGGGCGTCTGCCGCGCCTGCGGAGCGAATATTCCCCGGGAGGACCGTCCCCCCTTTGCTCTCCGGCCACCCGCCGCTCCATAATTCGCGGTTTCCCCACCGAGGGCGCTGTCGGCGCCGGACTGTTAAGGTGGTGGGCTGGCCCCCTGCCGAGCAGCGGCTGTCAGGCGAAGATTTTTGCAGTCGGGCCGGTGATCAGATACGGCATGGAATTCCGCACCACTCCCCCAGGGAAGCGCGTCATGGATGGAAAAATCGTTGCCACCGGAATCACCTTTGACGATGTGCTCCTGGTGCCCCGGCATTCGGTGTTCGTGCCGTCGGAAGTGGATGTTGCCACGATGCTCACCCGCGGTATCAGGCTGAACATCCCGATCATCAGTTCGCCGATGGACACGGTCACGGAAAGCGAGATGGCCATCGCGCTGGCGCAGGAGGGAGGCCTCGGGGTCATCCATAAGAATCTCTCCATCGAACGGCAGGCGGAAGAGGTCGACAAAGTCAAACGCAGTGCCAACGGCATCATCATGGATCCGGTCACGCTGCCCCCCACGGCCACCGTGGCCCGGGCCCGGGATGTGATGGATCAGTACAACATCTCCGGGGTGCCGATTACCGCCCAGGGGCGCCGATTGGTGGGAATCATCACGCGCCGGGATCTGCGGTTTCTCGACAGCAGCGAGACCCCCATCGCCGACATCATGACCGCCACGGGGTTGGTAACCGCCACGGGAACCGTCACGCTGGACGAGGCCGAGAAGATCCTGATGGCCAATAAGGTGGAGAAACTGCTCCTGGTCGACAGTTCCGGTGTGCTCACCGGACTCATCACGATCAAGGACATCGACATGATGAAGCGGTTTCCCAACGCCTGCAAAGACTCGCAGGGGCGGCTGCGGGTGGGGGCGGCTGTGGGGGTGTTCGACTACGAACGGGCGGAGAGCCTGATCGCCAAGGCTGTGGATGTACTGATTGTCGACAGCGCCCATGGGCATTCGGCCAATGTCATCGAGACTGTGGCCGCCATTAAGAAACGCTGGGCAATTGAGGTGGTTGCGGGAAACGTGGCAACCCGGGAAGGCTGTCGCGATTTGATTGCTGCCGGCGCAGATGGGGTCAAAGTTGGGATCGGTCCCGGGTCGATCTGTACTACACGGGTCATCTCCGGCGTTGGCGTTCCTCAGATCACGGCGGTCTGGGAGGCGGCGCAGGAGGCGGCCAGTGCCGGCGTGCCGGTGATTGCTGACGGAGGAATTCGCTACTCGGGAGACATTACCAAGGCGATCGCTGCCGGGGCCCACTGCTGCATGCTTGGCGGGCTGCTGGCGGGCGTGGCGGAGAGTCCTGGACAAACCGTCCTGTTTCAGGGGCGGACGTTCAAGGCCTACCGCGGCATGGGGTCGCTGGGGGCGATGGTGCAGGGCTCGAGCGAGCGATACCGGCAGCGGGCCACAGGGCGCGGCGGTGACAAACTGGTTCCCGAGGGCGTTGAGGGGCGTGTGCCCTTCAAGGGGCCTCTGAGCGTGTTCGTGTATCAGCTCGTCGGCGGCCTGCGGGCCGGGATGGGCTATTGCGGCACGCGGACGATCGATGAACTGCGGCACGATGCCCGGTTCATCCAGGTGTCGGCGGCCGCCGTGCGGGAAAGCCATCCACATGACATTGTCATCACGCAAGAAGCTCCCAATTACAGCGCGACACCCAAGCAGGCTGAATAAATCCGGCTGGTGGGGAGTGTGGCTGGTGGCGGGAGTGGCTCTGGCCATGCTGCCGGCAACCGCCTCCGAGCAGGAGACCACCAGTCTGCTGCTGGTCGCGGAAAAAGCGGAAGAGAAGCCTAAAAACACGTCCGCCGACAAGCGCTCGGACAGCAAGCCTTCTGCCTGTGCCGAGGCGAGCAAGGCCTGCCGCGAGGCTCTCAAAGAGTTGCGCGACGACGGCTTGGCCAATATCGAACTCGACATCCGGGTGGGGGGACGGCCGGGCAACGACTATCCCTGCGAATGCAGGTTGGAGGGGGAGGCCTACCAGCCCCGCCGCTTTGCCTCCACGACCTTCACCTGGAAGGCCGCGGGCTACTGCCACAAGCCGCTCTATTTTGAGGATTGGAATCTGGAACGTTACGGCCACTCCCGCGGTGTGCTGGCCGATCCGTGGATCTCGGCGGCCCACTTCTTTGTGTCGCTGCCGGTGCTCCCCTACAAGATGGGCGTTCAGGCTCCTTGGGAGTGTGTCTACCCGCTGGGTTATTACCGGCCCGGCAGCTGTGCACCCTGGACCTGCCCGGCGATTCCGATCAGCGCCCGCGGCTTTGCTGTGGAGGCGGCCACGATCACAGGGATCGTTTTCCTGCTGCCGTAAGCAGGCAGAACGACCGCGGGGCCCTCGACGGCGGCTTTATCCACAGCCAGCTACAGCTTGCGGAGCGTGGCGATGTAGGCGTAACGCCGGGCGACGGTATGGAAAGTGACCTCAGCTCGGCCTGACGATCCGAGGGCCACCAGCGCGTCGTGGACTTCCGGGCGGTAGTGCACGTGGAACAGTGAGAGCCACCGCTTGAGCCCCGCTGCAAAGAGACTCGGCAACTCCTTTTGGTCCCAGAAATCGACGATCACGAGTTTGCCTCCCGGCCGCAGATTGGCCAAGGCGGCATCGATCGCTCCCGGC
>Ga0164294_10004649_pt1 | contig 11939 bp, 10 predicted proteins | sample GEODES005metaG_FD_111479 | JGI IMG/M metagenome (GOLD analysis project Ga0164294, IMG submission 111479) | Oligotrophic lake water microbial communities from Sparkling Lake, Wisconsin, USA - GEODES005 metaG | ecosystem: Environmental > Aquatic > Freshwater > Lake | place: USA: Sparkling Lake... | reverse complement strand
ATGAAAAATCAGGAGCGTCAAGCGGCGGAGAGTGCCAAACAATTTTTCCCCAATAAAGAGGCGGGAGAAAAGTTTTTGGCCGAAAATAAAAAGAAAGACTCTGTCATGACCACCGCAAGTGGTTTGCAATATAAAATTATCAAAAAAGGCGATGGGCCAAAACCTTTAGCCACCGATAAGGTTAAAACACATTACCACGGAACTTTGATCGATGGATCGGTGTTTGACTCATCAGTTCAACGCGGGGAGCCGATCACATTTCCTGTGAATGGCGTGATTCCAGGCTGGATCGAGGCACTTCAATTAATGCCCGTCGGTTCTAAATGGAAATTATACATCCCTCAAGAATTAGCCTATGGCATTCGAGGAGGTGGACAAACCATCAAGCCATATTCGGCCTTGATTTTTGAAGTTGAGCTAATTGCGATTGAAAAATAGAAACCATGAAAAGAATACTTCCACTTTTAATTCCCTTTTCCCTCCTCTTCGTTTTGTTTTTGCATGGCAAAAATCAGACGAGCCAAGGTGTTCAAACGGCCGTGTATCAGGAAGGGGATTTACAACCTACCGAAACACAAAAAAAAGTGGAACGTTTGGTGTATGGCATATTAAGTAATTACCATTATCGGAAAATTCCGGTGAATGATTCGCTCTCTTCCAAGATTTACGATGCCTATTTAAAGGATTTGGATCCCAATAAAGTCTATTTCTTAGCGGGCGATATCAAGGAATTAGAAAAATATCGTTTTACGATCGACGAGCAATTGAACATGGGCGATCTTACCTCGGCCTTTCAAATTTATAATTTGTATCAAAAAAGATCAAAGGAGCGATTTGCCTTCATTATGTCGATTTTGGACAAACCATTTGAATTTAATACCGATGAGGTCTATCAGCCAAATCGCGATAAGGCCACATGGGCTAATTCCGCTACTGAATTAAATGATTTTTGGCGGAAAGATATTAAGCGTCAAATGCTGGACTGGAAAATCGGTGGAAAGGCCGATACGACTGCGGTTCGGGAATTAAAAGAACGTTATAAGCGCTCGGAAAAATACATGGCTCGGACGCGTTCAGAGGATGTATTCCAAGTATTTATGAATGCCTACACGGAAAGCATCGATCCGCATACTTCCTATATGATTCCGAAAACGGCGCAGGAATTCAACAAAGACATGGCGCAAAGTTTTGAGGGCATCGGGGCTACGCTTCGTTTGGAGGGGGATTATGTGACGATTCAAGACTTGGTTCCCGGTGGACCTGCGTTTCGCAGTAAGCAGATTAATCCGAAAGATCGGATTGTGGGTGTGGCGCAAGGAGATGAAGGCGCTTTTGTGGATGTGATTGGTTGGTTTACGGATGACGCGGTGAAATTAATTCGTGGCCCGAAAGGAACCGTGGTTCGTTTAAAGATTTTGCCTGCTTCGGGGGTGACGGGTTCGCCGACGAATGAGGTGCGCATCGTACGTGAAAAAATTAAATTGGAGGAGCAAACGGCTAAGAAGGAGGTATTGAATTTCCAACAAGGAGATAAGAAGGTCAAATTAGGCTTGATCACCATTCCTATGTTTTATCGTGATTTTGAAGGCGCGCGTAAACGCGAGGCGGATTTTAAATCGACGACGGCGGATGTGCGTAAATTTTTAGGCGAATTCAAGCAAGAAGGGGTAGATGGCTTGATCATCGATTTGCGCAATAATGGAGGAGGATCCTTGATTGAGGCCGTGGATTTAACGGGCTTATTTATTACCAAAGGACCTGTGGTGCAGCGCAAGCAGGCGGATGGTCGGATTACACAGGAAATCGATCGAGATGCTGAATTAGTATATGATGGGCCCATGGCCGTGATGATTAATCGTTTTTCAGCGTCCGCTTCAGAGATTTTTGCGGCGGCGATCCAAGATTATAAGCGGGGGATTATCGTGGGAGAACAATCTTATGGGAAAGGAACGGTTCAGTCGGTAGTGGATTTAGATAATTATATGGCGAATGAAAAGGAGCCGGTGGGTCAATTGAAAATTACCTTGGAGAAATTTTACCGCATTAATGGAAGTTCGACGCAGCATAAAGGCGTAAGTCCGGACTTTGCTTTGCCATCAGCTTTTTCGGCGGAGGAGTTTGGGGAGAGTTCGCAGCCGAGTGCCTTGCCTTGGGATATGATTCCATCCACGGCTTATGCGATTACTCAGCATGTAAATCCTTCCCAGTTGACAAAATTACAGGCTAGTTTTGCCACACGTTTAAAGACAAAACCGGATTTGATTAAATTGAGAGACGATTTTGATCGTTGGAAAAAAATCAAGGATGCGAATTCGATTTCTTTGAATCTGATCAAACGGAAAAAGGAATTGGATGATCAGAAGAAAAAGCCAGATGAGTCGCAAGCGGTGATGGATGCCCTGGCGGGTGCGAGCGATGTGGAAACGGAAGCCTCGAAAAAAGAAAAGGCTGCCGGTGACAAGCATGCGAAGGATGCGTATTTGAAGGAAACCCAACAAATTGTTGCCGACTGGATTCGGAATCCTTTAGCCAAAAAATGATCGATTTATCCCAAATTTTAGCTGATTCTTTGCCTATCGTTCGAGAGACGGGGCTTTGGATCCAAGGAATGGTGGAACAGGTTTCGGTGGCGGATATTCAATACAAGGGAACGAATGATTTGGTTTCTTATGTAGATCAGCAGGCTGAAAATCGCTTAAAAACCGGATTGTCCAAGGTTTTTCCTGAGGCTGGATTTATTGCGGAGGAAAGCGCTACGGGGCAGGAGGAAATCGGGGAGGGTTATTATTGGGTGATTGATCCCTTGGATGGCACCACGAATTTTTTACATCGCTTGCCCGTATATGCGGTTTCGGTGGGGTTGATTTTTAAGAAACAGCCGGTTTTGGGTATGATATATGAACCCAATCGGGATGAATTATTTTATGCTAGCCAGGGGACAGGTGCTTTTTTAAATGGTCGATCGATTCGGGTTTCTTCGACGGATCGTTTGAATAAAAGTTTGTTGGCCACGGGTTTTCCGTATTATGATTTTTCGTATCAGGATCAATATTTGGCTTTGTTGAAGACCCTCATGCAAAAAAGTCATGGTTTGCGGCGGATGGGTGCGGCGGCGATTGATTTAGCTTATACGGCATGTGGGCGATTTGAGGGATTTTTTGAGGCTAATTTAAAGCCTTGGGATGTGGCAGCAGGGAAGATTATTATCGAAGAGGCCGGCGGGCGTGTGACGAATTTTTCAGGAGGGGAGGATGTGATTTTTAAGGGAGAAATTATAGGGGCGGGGCCTATATTTGAGGAATTTTTATCAACTTTGCAGGCGCATTGGAAAATATAAGCTATGGAAAATATCTTGATTGTATTGGTGTTTTTAGCTGCATTGACTTATTTAGGTCGGTTGGTGTTTAAGCAATTTTTCGGTAAATCTCAGGCGGGATGTGCGAAAGGTTGTGGTACTTGTCAAACAACAATTTCTGAATAATTTTGAAAGAATCAGCCAGTGGCAAAATTGTTGATTTATACATCATTCGTCGCATTTATGGCTTCATAAAGCCGTATCGGCTTAAATTTTGGCTCCTTGTTTTTTTGATTTTGTGTACGGCGGGGGTATCTCCGGGGATACCTTTATTGATTCGATATACGCTGGATCATTATGTTTCTGCGGATAAATTGCAGGAATTGATTCAGATGTTTTACTATATGATAGCGGTTTTGTTTTTACAGACCGGATTGCAATTTTCGACGAGTTATTTGGCTGGATTTCTAGGTCAAACCGTGATTCGGGACATTCGGGTCCAGTTGTATTCGAAGATTGTGCATTTAAAATTGTCGTTTTTTGATGCCACGCCGATTGGTCGGCTCGTCACGCGCACCGTTTCGGATATTGAGACCTTGAATGATGTATTTTCGGAGGGATTGGCGTCGATTGCGGGGGATTTATTGCAATTGTTTTTGGTGATCGGGGTGATGTTTTATACGGATTGGCGTTTGACATTGGTGATTTTGGTTACGGTGCCGTTTATGATTATTTCGACTTACGTATTTAAGGAATACATAAAAAAATCCTTCAATGAGGTGCGTTTGGCGGTGGCGAATTTGAATTCATTTGTTCAGGAGCATATTTCGGGGATGTTTATTGTGCAATTATTTCATGCGGAAAAGCGGGAGATGCAAAAATTCAATCACATTAATGAGGAGCATCGGGATGCTAATATTCGGGGGATTTTGGCCTATTCTTTATATTTTCCGGTGGCGGATGTAATTGCGGCGGTGGGTTCGGGATTGGTGGTGTGGTTGGCGTCAACGTATATCCTTAAAGAGGAAATTTCCGTGGGTACTTTGACGGCCTTTATCATGTTTATTAATTTGTTTTACAGGCCTATTCGGATGTTGGCGGATCGTTTTAATACGCTTCAAATGGGGATTGTGAGTACGGAGCGAATTTTGACTTTATTGGATTCAGAGGAATATATTCAAAATAATGGAACGGTATCTGCGGATCAGGTGAAAGGCCATATTGAATTTACGAAGGTATGGTTTGCATATTTGGAAAATGAGTGGGTGGTGAGGGATGTGAGTTTTGAGGTGAAACCGGGTCAAACGGTGGCGATTGTGGGGGCGACGGGGGCGGGAAAATCGTCGATTATAGGTTTATTGGGTCGTATGTATGATTGCCAGCAAGGGCAAATTCAAATTGATGGGATTTCTTTGCCAGCGTATGAAATTGGGAGTTTGCGAAATCATATTTCGGTGGTATTGCAGGATGTGTTTTTGTTTAGTTCATCGATTGCGTATAATATTCATTTAGGGGATTCGTTGATTAGCCAGGAAAAGATAGAGGAGGCGGCGAAGATGGTGGGGGTACATGAATTTATTATGTCATTGCCGGGTGGTTATGGCTATGAGGTGATGGAACGTGGGGCGACCTTGAGTGTGGGGCAGCGTCAATTGATTTCTTTTGTTCGGGCGCTGGTTCATGATCCGAAGATGATTGTGTTGGATGAGGCGACTTCTTCGGTGGATTCGGAGTCGGAATTATTGATACAATCGGCGATTTCGACTTTGATGAAGGGGAGGACTTCGGTAGTGATTGCGCATCGATTGTCGACGATTCGAAATGCGGATCAAATATTGGTGATGGACAAGGGGGAGATTAAGGAGAGGGGAAGTCATGATGAATTATTAATTAAAAATGGATTGTATTCGGCGCTGTATCATTTACAATTTAGTCGTAATTAATCTTTATCTTTGTGGTCTATGAAATGGAAAGAATACATCTTGGTTGGGTTTATCGCGGTGATGGGCTTGAGTTCTTGCGGTAAATTTGAGAAATTTAGAAAAAGTGCTAATCTGCCGACAAAATATAAGGCCGCGATGGATTATTACAAGAAGAAGGATTATGATAAGGCGGGTATTTTGTTTGATGAGATTATGCCTTTGATGAAGGGGGATTCTACGCAAGAAATAGCTACATTTTATCAGGCGTATTGTGATTTTCAATTAGGTAATTTTACGGTAGCGAATACGCATTTCAAGAAGTTTGCGGAGGTTTTTTCGCGGAGTGAGTATGCGGAGGAGGCGATTTACATGTCGGCTTATTCTTTGTATAAAGATTCGCCGAATTTCAATTTGGATCAAACGGGAACTTTGTCTGCGATTAATGAGATTCAATCTTATTTGAATAATTATCCGGAGACGAAATTTCGGGATGAGTGTACAAATATAATTCGGGAATTGCGGAAGAAGTTAGAGCGCAAAGCCTATGAAAAGGCTAAATTATATCACAAAACTTCCTCGTTTAATATTGCGTCTTTGAAATCTTCGGTGATTGAGATTACGAATTTCCAGCGGGATTTTCCGGATTCTGATTTCAACGAGGAGATGGCCTATATGAAAGTTTTGGCACAATATGATTTGGCAAAAAGTACGATTGAGAATAAACAAAAGGAGCGTTATTCGGAGGCGTCTAAATTTTATTTGGATTTGATTGATAAATATCCACAGAGTGCGTATTTGAAAGATGCGGAACGGATGTATGATCAAAGTAATAAGGAAGTAGATCGAATTGCTAAACTGGAGGCTGAATACAAGGCCATGGTGGAAAAGGAGAAGTCGAATACGTCCAAAGTGGCCACGGGACCTCAGTAGTTTTATTCCCCAAATTTTTATAATTTTACAATCTTAATTAAAAATATAAGCGATGTCTAAGATCCAAACAAATCCATCCATCATCACGCGTGATGTAGATAAAATTGCCTCAAAGACTGGAAATGTGTACGAATCGGTGGCGATTATTGGCCAACGTGCGCGTCAGATTTCAAGTAAAATGAAGGAGGAGTTGTCGAATAAATTATCTGAATTTGCTTCTTCAGTGGACAATTTAGAGGAGATTTTCGAAAACCGTGAGCAAATCGAAATTTCAAAATACTATGAGCGTATGCCAAAGCCTTCGGCCTTGGCTATTGACGATTTTTTAGCTGATAAAGTTGATTTCAGAGATCGCGAAGCAGATAAGGACGAAAACTAATCTGTGTGATTTCGTATGAAATCTAATTCGATCTTGCTGATCCTATTTGCGTGCTTATTTTCTTGGGCTCTTCAGGCCCAAGAAATTCAGGCCACGGTTACGATCAATACAGAGCAATTGCAGCTCGATCAGCAACGAGGTTCTTCCCAAATTTATACCGAGTTACAGCGTACCATGCAGGATTTCCTTTCCGGACGTCGCTGGTCGAATGATAATTTTGCGCCGGAAGAAAAAATTAAATTAAATATCAATTTATTGTTGACCAAAGCCACCTCTCAAGGTGATTATGAGGCTACGGCGCGGGTTCAGGTGCTTCGACCGGTTTTTGGGACGTCCTATGAAACCGTGATTTTGAATGTGGTGGACAAGAATTTCAATTTTAAATATCTAACGGGGACGCCAATTACGTATAATGACAATAGTTTTATGGATAATTTAAGCTCGATGTTGGCTTATTATGCCTATTTGTCCTGTGCGTACCATTATGATTCTTTTGGGGAATTTGGGGGTGATTTTTTTGTTCAAAAATTGAATAATTTAACCAATCTGGCTCAGAATTCTGGGAGTGGATGGGGTGTGGTGTCGGATGTTCGGTCGCGGATGGCGATTGCGGAAAACTTGATTAATCAACAGGTGCAAGGAATTCGCGAGGTGAATTATTCGTATCATCGGATGTATTTGGATACCTTTAAGGATAAGCCGGATGGGACTCGGAAAGGGATTTTGGAGGTGTTTAATCAGATTCGGAATTTGAATTCTTTGCGTCCTGGGGCGGCGGGGATACGTGTTTTTTTCGATGCCAAAGCGGATGAGATTGTATCGATTATGGACGAGGCGACGGTTGGGGAGCGCCAACAAGCCTTTGCGTATTTAAGTTTATTAGATCCTATTCGGACGGAGACGTATCGGAAATTAATTCGATAAAAATATCAGTTTTTTAAGAGAAAATGTCAATTCCCCGCTTTAGCTTTGGCAATCCTTGCCGGTTTGCCAAAGCTAGGGTGGGTTCCTGGGAGGTTTTTGGAATTTTAAGAATATCAGTTATTTTCCTCGAAAATTATTTTTTCTCGCTTAGCTTTGGCAAACCGGCAAGGATTGCCAAAGCTACACAAAGCTACAGGGGGACCAAAGCTAGGGTAATGTGAAAATCATCACGGTTTCGGTCTTATCACCTATTTTGAAACGATTATCGATCCGATGGCCCATCACCCAAACGATAGAACCTTTGCTCAATAAAACATAGGTGTCCTTTTTTACAGCTACTGGCACCTTTCGGTCCGTCAAAAAGTCAGAAATCAATTTTTTGGAATTCATACCTAAAGGACAAAACCAATCACCCTCCTGGTATTTACGGATCTCCAAAGGGAAGGTCAAGGAATCCGCATCCACACATGCGACATTCGCCGCGGTCGTAATTGCGAAATCAGGACCATTTTCCTCCACATAAATTTGCATGGTTTTTGAACCAATCAAAACATCCTCGTCCTCTTCCTGCACTAAAATAGGCCGAAAATCCTGTTGCGTTTTTCGCGTTATCACCCATTGCGCCCGGTCATGATTTAACATATACGTAGGCGACTCAAAAACCTGCCCCACTTTTTCCGATGACAAGGAAAATAATTGATCCATTTGGGCAAAAGTAAAGTCAAATCCCTTTAAAAATGCCTCATAAATAACCCGCATTTTGGCAGAAAAATTGTCTGAAATTTTAACAAAAAGATGTCCCGCTGAATCCTGATGTACATGTTGGGACCTCCACATTTCCACTTCCTCCCGCATCCAAGCCTCGATCCCCTGAATTTTCCGGCTCGTTTCTAACATCGAAGTTTCAAACTGCGGATTAATCTCCTCGAATTTGGGTATAATTTCATGCCGAATAAAATTTCGGACATATTTCGTGGATTCATTCGACGAATCTTCACGCCAAGTTAATTTTTGAAGCACCACAAAATCAAATAATTCCTCCTGCGACGCAAAGGCCATCGGACGAATGATATGGCCATTTTTCAAGGGTATCCCATGAAATCCCGCAATTCCCGTACCCCGACTCAAATTAATCAATACCGTCTCCGCCTGATCCATCGCCTGATGCGCCGTCGCGATATAGGCATATCCCTCAGAAACCCGAATCTCCTCGAACCATGCATACCGTAACATCCGCGCAGCCACCTGAATCGATAACTTTTCCTTTTCCGCGAAGGCCTTGGTGTCAAAAACGATGGAATAGTAGGGGACCTTTAAGGTTTTAGCCCATTTTTTAACAAACACCTCATCAGCCAAGGATTCCTCCCCCCGCAAACTAAAATTCACATGGGCAATGGCAAAATTGAAATGAGCCATCGAAAATAATTTCGACAGCACCATCGAATCGATACCACCACTTACCGCAACGAGGATTTTTTCATCCGCTTGGAATAAATTCTCTTTTTGAACAAAATTGATAAAATCTTCCAGCATAAAATTGGTAAATTGCGCGTCCTAATGAAAGGCGAAATTAATGATTCGCTCCCAAGATGCGGCTATATTCAAACATATTAATCCTATTTCTTTTGATTTTCCCCTTTTTATCCAAAGGCCAAAGTCAAGTGGAATTAATCCGCGCCGATAGTTTAAAGGGCTACCAACAAGAATTAATCATGCGAAAGGAGCTCATTGGGCATGTTTTGCTACGCCAAGGAACCACCACACTCAGTTGCGATCAAGCCGTTTTAAATAGTACAACCAATAACGTCGAAGCCTACGGCCACGTCCGCATTATTCAAGCCGACACCGTCACAATCACCGGTGATTCCGCCCTGTATAGCGGCGATACCCGACAAGCCTACGTCTCCGGCCGCGTAAAATTAGACGATCATACCATTATTTTAACGACCAATAAACTCGATTATGACCTCAATTCCCGCATGGCCATCTACCACACGGGCGCGAAAATTATCGATAAAAAATCAACACTAACCAGTCGGGAAGGTTTCTACAATACAAGCACCAAAAATTTCCTTTTCAAAGAAAAAGTCCGCGTCCTCGACAAAGAAGGAGGAAACCTCAAAGCCGATTCCCTGCGCTATAACACCGCCTCCAAAGAAGCTTTTTTCATTTGCCCCACCGAGATTATTACCGAAAAAGACACCGTCCTCACCTCAGCAGGTTTTTATAATACTCAAACCAAAGTATCCAATTTCACCGGTCGTTCTACCGCAAAAACCGATGAATATATCTTATCCGCTGACACACTTTTCTACGATAGCCCCACGCAAATCGGTGTCGCACGAGGCCGAGTAGAATTTTTAAGCCAAAAAGAAAAAGTCATTTTAACAGGTGACCACGGACGTTACGCAGGAAAAACGGGTTTGACGCGCGTTTATGGACACGCCCTCATGCGAAATATCATGGAAAAGGACACACTTTACCTGACCGCAGATACCCTCGTTTCCCTGAATAATAAACAGGATTCGATTCGGAGATTATTTGCCTATAAAAATGTCCAAATTTATAAATCCGATTTATCCGGCAAATGTGATTCCCTAGGCTATGATGTCCGTGATTCCGTAATTCATTTTTACCAAAAGCCAATTATTTGGACCCAAGATTCCCAATCCCAAGCCGATTCCATTTCCTTGTTTCTCCAGAATCAAACCCTTAAAGAAATGCGGCTTCGCGGTAAATCCTTTGTGATTTCAAAAGATTCCGTCGAACATTTTAACCAGATCAAAGGCCGAAAAATTTGGGTCTATTTTGGTCAGAACTCTGAACTAGAACATGTACATGTCGAAGGTAATGGCGAAAGCGTCTACCATGTCATGGACGAAAAAAAGGTGACGACCGGACTTAATCGCGTAGAATGTAGTCGAATGAACTTATTTTTCGCCGACAATAAAGTTAAAAAAATCACCTTTATCACAAAACCCGAAGCGAAATTTGTCCCTCCCAAAGAGTGGAAGGAAGAATTACAATTCCTCGACGGATTTAGATGGAGACTACCTGAAAAAATCTCATTGGACATGATTCAAAAGCGAGTGGCTCCGACACCCGCTGTTAAAAAACCTTAAAATTTGCCCTTTTGTCATTGAAATTAGGGGCTTTGCCCATTTGTATGTTTGGCGCAACGAATTATTATGTAATTTCCATACATGATTTTACGTGTACAAAATTTATTTTTCTCGGTTTGGATGCTTGCTTTGTTAGCAAGCGTCTCCTTCGCGTTTAAATCAGACAACTACTTGTACGCCGGAGATCGCATCCAAGTTTCACATCTTTACCCGAATCCCGCCACTGATTTTGTCGATGTCGATTATCAAATTACCGCACCCGTTCGCGAAGTGAAAATCGTATTTTATAATATTTTAGGCCAAGAAATGAAGGACGTGACACTGGAAAAAGACCAACGTTCCGTTCGGATTTCCCTCCGCGATTTTAATAATGGGATGTATTTGTACCAATTAGAAATCGATGGCCGCTCCGTAGTCACTAAAAAATTAATTGTTAGAAAATTATAATTCTTGCCATGAATCCATAAAAAAAGACGCCTTAAAGCGTCTTTTTTCGTTTTGGTTTTGCTACATCTGACATCAAATTGCAATACTTCTTATGAATGTACAGGCTTAAAACCCATCCACGGTCCGTTTGATAAATGCTGTTAAATCCGCACCGGTCAACAAGTTCTGGCTCAGCAATGCCAAATCCGAGATTTGTTTCGCTAAGGCCTTTTGCTCATCTTCCGAAGCTAAATCGGCCAATTTATTAATCAAAGGGTGATTCGCATTAATCGTAATGTTATAGGTATTCGGCATCGCGCCAAACATCCCCATACCACCACCACCGGTCTTCGACATATCCGCCATCCGACGCATAAATTCGTTTTGAGTAACGATGGCCGGTAATTCATCTGGCGACATCGCCTCTACGGCTACCACCTTTTGTTTGTCGTTCAATGTTTCCTCGAACACCTTTTTGACCACCTCTTTTTGGGCATCGCTTAAAATGGCTTCTAATTGAATGCCGGTATCAATTAACTTATCAATGGCATCTGCATCCACGCGTTTCCATTGTGTTTTTTCTAGTTTGGATTCCATGGTATTGATGAAATGGCTGTCAATCATGTTGTCCATTTTCAATACGGAATATCCTTTGTTCGTGGCGGATTGAATAAAGGCATCTTGCAATTGCTCGTCCGTCGTGTACAAATACACCTTGCTCCCGTCCTTATCCGTCTGGGCCGCTTGTACATGTTCCGCGTATTCGTCGAGCGTGAAATATTTGTTTGTTGTTTCCTGCACCAAACAAAAATCTTTCGCTTTTTCCATGAATTTCTCATCGGAAATCATACCATATTTGATGAAAAGGCCGATGTTAGCGAATTTTTCTTCAAAAGCCGGGCGGTCCGATTTGAATAATTCTTGTAATTTATCAGCTACTT
>Ga0164294_10004648_pt1 | contig 11942 bp, 11 predicted proteins | sample GEODES005metaG_FD_111479 | JGI IMG/M metagenome (GOLD analysis project Ga0164294, IMG submission 111479) | Oligotrophic lake water microbial communities from Sparkling Lake, Wisconsin, USA - GEODES005 metaG | ecosystem: Environmental > Aquatic > Freshwater > Lake | place: USA: Sparkling Lake... | reverse complement strand
GTGGGGGAACAGATCGCTGACTTCAATGCCGCTCTGACCGTACTTCTTGAACCCAAACGGACTCGGCAGGGCCGCCCCCGTCCGTCGCTCGGTGGGGAGTTGCAAGGGGATCGCCTGACCCGCGTACTTCTGCAGCGCTGGTTTGGGATCAAACGTATCCACCTGGCTGGGCCCACCGTTCATGAACAAGAAGATCACGCGCTTTGCCTTGCCGGGCAGCGGCGCCTTCTTAGGAAGCAAAGGGTTGAGATTGCGGTTGGCCTGTTGGCTAATCACACTGCCTTGCTGACCGAACGAATCAGTACTCAGGAGGCCGGCCAGACTCAGCGCCGCAAACCCGTTGCCCATCCGCCCCAGGAGGTCCCGGCGGGTGAGGAAAAGGTCTTCCAAATACTGGCGGTGGTCAAAGTCAGACATCAGCTACCGGTGCCATTGTACGCCAGTTCTATGGGACCCATGGGGCGTCCCGGACCAACCTACGAGTGACGCATAAATTCATTGCGAGTGATTCTAGTCGACGAACATGAACTCGTTGGCCATCATCAGGGCTTGCGCGTACAGTACGAACCGAGTGACCGGCATTGGACCCGGAGCGGCAAAGTTGGCGCTGCTATCCGCCAGCATCCGACCATCTGTGCCCTTTATCTGAACGGGCCAGGCGAAGGCGTCGCTGTTATCGCCGGTCCGAGGATCGACGATAAAGTCCACGGTGTCTCCTGCCGCCACTGGCACCAAGGCCAAATTGGTTCCGATTTCCTGATGATGAGCCGCCCACTCACCCACTGTCTTTCCGCGCACCACCACTCGAGCCCGAACGCCATCCCCTGGTTCCGCCGGATGGGTCAGCTTTCCGGAAATCTGAATCGTCATCGCCGCCGGTGCCGTCCAACGCCGAACGACTGCGTGTTGCCCGTCTCGCCCAGGATGTCCCCCCGATGCATTTAGCTGAATGTAGCCGAGCTTAGGGTCGGGATACGCCGAACCCACGCGGTAGAGATTATCCGCGTAAGTCATCAACGGCGTGAAATTCGCCGCATCCCCATAGCCGTACTTCCAAGCCTGACCCGGTGCCGCCAGCTCTCGATCGGTTTTCAGATAGGCAACCCCGGCCGCCAATTCGTCGGCATCCGGCAAACGGCCGTAAAGGCGCTGGTAGAGCCGTCGAACGCGTTGAACCCCATCCGTCGTCCCGGCAATCTCGGGCAATGAGACGATCGACCGCGCCTGCTCCACGCTGAAGGGCGAGTTCATGAAGAACAACGCCTGCTGCGGAACCGTGGTCCGGAATCGCTGCGCACTGGTGCTATCGGGACTCGCAAAGTCAAAGGTTCGGAAAATGCCCGGCAAGTTCTGCCGTTCAATAAAGCCGTATACCGCGCGCTTACCAGAGTAGGGAGCCGCCCACAGATCCACCGATCGGCCTCCTAGTTCGGCCGTTTCCAGCTTGCCGGAGGCCAGCATCACCGAGTCCCGCATCTGCTCCAGATCCAATCGTCGCCGATTCATCCGACCCCAAAGCCGGTTATCCGGGTCCGCCGTGAACTTCGCCGCGTCCACCGCAGAAGACTGGCGATAGGTTGCCGAAGTCACCATCAGTCGGTGCAGCCGTTTGATGCTCCAACCATTCTCCATGAATGTCGACGCCAGGTAATCCAGCAGTTTCGGATCCGTCGGAGGCTCGCCTTGGCGGCCAAAGTCGGACGGGGTGCGAACAATGCCGGCCCCAAAGTGACCCAACCAAACCCGATTGACAAACACCCGCGCGGTGAGCGGATTGTCGCGGCTCACGATGCTTTGCGCCAACTCCAACCGACCGCTGGTTTTGGACCAGTGCGGCCGCTCTTTGCCGGGCGGGTTTAGGGCCGCCAAGAATCGCCGCGGGGCTGGATCTCCCGGGTTTCCAGGGTTTCCACGCTTGAACACCACCCCGTCCGAAGGGTTAGGCGAGTCCGACATTGCCATCGCGAACTCCGGTTTGCGTGGCTCGTTCGCTTTCAGATCCGCCAGGGTGGCCCGAAGCTTGGTTAACTCCTCTCGCGCCGCTGGGGTGAAACTGCCCTCGACCTTCGGCAGATTGTCTCCTCGAGGAATGTCGCCTTCCCGCACCGATTGGAGCAGTTGCCGAACCTCCGCCGATGCCGTCACATTGGGGTCCCTTAGCCGCTGAATCTGCTTCAATTGCAGATCTCGAATCCCCATTTCTGTGGTCTGTTGGCGTTGGAAATTGATCTGCCAGGGACTGCGAATCGCCGGCTCAGAAATAGGCTCGGTGGACTCAACGCTGGAGTTGAAGACTGCATAGAGCGAGTAGTAATCCTGCGTCGGAATCGGATCAAACTTGTGGTCGTGGCACCGGGCGCAGGCCACCGTCAGGCCCTGAAATCCGCGCATGGTGACGTCGATCCGGTCATCCATAATGTCCGGCACGCTGTTCAAAAACCGACGCCCGACGGTCAGAAATCCCAGCGCCGCCAGGGGAGTCTTGTCGTCGCCCGTTTGTACTGTGGGTAGCCGATCCGCCGCGATCTGCTGGGTCACAAATTGGTCGTAGGGAAGGTCCCGATTCAGCGCGTCGATCACCCAGCGCCGATACGTGTAGGCGTTTGGATAGTTCCGATCCTCCTCAAAAACGTAGCCCTTCGTATCGGCGTAGCGCGCCACGTCCAACCACTGCCGCGCCCATCGTTCGCCGTAACGTGGCGAAGCAAGGAGACGATCCACTACCCGCTCGTAGGCACCCGGCGATTTGTCCTTCACAAACGCTTCAACCTCGGCGTAAGTCGGGGGCAGTCCCGTCAAATCATAGGTGACTCGGCGAATCAGCGTCCGTCGATCCGCGGTTGGGGCGGGAGCCAGCTTTTTGGCCTCCAATTTGGCTAGTACAAAGGCGTCAATCGGGTTCAACACCCATCCCGGCTTCTGGGTCACGGGCGGCTTGGGCTTGATCACCGGCTGAAGCGACCATAGCGGTGCCTTGGTCGGAGTGCTCACCGCCGACTTGCTGGGCCATGGCGCGCCCATTTTCACCCAAGCTTCCAGGTCGGCAATCTCGTTCGCTGCCAGCTTGCCGCCCTGCGGCATTTTTAGCTTGCCCGAGTGGCGCACGGCCCGAATGAGCAAACTCGCATCGGGATCGCCAGGTACCAGACTCGGCCCGGTGGCCCCGCCTTTCAGTAGCGCGGCGCGGGAGTCCAATCGGAGGCCGCCAAGCTGGGCATTTTTACCGTGACAGTCGGTGCACTTGGTCGCCAAAACCGGGCGAATCTTGGTTTCAAAAAAGGTCGCCTGCTCCGGCGTCGGCTCGGGAACGACGACTGGATTCTGGCTAGAGATCGCGGTAAGACTAAGCCCCGTAAACCCCAGCGCCGCCACCGAAACCCATCCAGACTGAAAAATCCGCTTCGTCATTGAACGCCCATCAGGATCATAACATAAGCCGTTAAGATCCGATTCGAACCCAAGAACAATCGGGCCTAAACTACGTCAGCCCGATCCAGTCGGGGTTTGATCGCTCGCGCCACACTTCTCGAATCTCCTCGAACTGCTTGGCGTCCAGCGGACCTTCCTTGAGGATCTGCGCGTTTTCACTCCAACGATTCGGCTTGGTTGTCCCCACGATCATCGTCGAAACTCCCGGCACCGTGGCCGTGAATCGCAACGCCCGACTCACGTCCTCGCTGCTGCCCAGAAAATCAAAGTCTAGGGTTTTCAGCCGCTGCTGGTAGTCCCACGCGTAGGCGCCCTCTTTCAATTCGCGATTCCAAGCGTAGTTGGCAATGGGGCGCTTAATGATGATGCCCATCCCGGCCGTCGCCGCCTCTTTCACCCATCCATCGATGCCGTTCTGGTCGGCGATGCTGCAACTGGTCTGAAGCGATTGAAACACCCCGCTGGCCACCGCAAACGCTGCCGCCTCGTTGTCACCGCTGTAGCCGATGAATCGAGTCTTGCCCGCCTCCTGCGCCCGCAGCAGCACATCAATCACATCGCCCTGCCGCAATTGAGCCTCGCTGCAAGTGTGGAGTTGAACCAGATCCACGTAGTCTGTCTGCAGCCGCTGCAATGACCGGTCGATGCTTAGCTTGAGCATCTTCGGATCCCAATCTTCGAATTCAAATCCGCTGGCGTGCCCGCACTTGGTGAATAGGTAGTAGCTCGATCGCCGGTGAGAAACCGCCTTGCCAATCTTTTCCTCGCTGTTTCGGTAGCACTCGGCGGTGTCAATCACATTGAGGCCCTGGTCCAGGGCCGCGTTCAAAATTTCCGAAACGGTCTCCACCGTGATCTCGGGATAGCCAATTTCTGAGCCTCCGAAGCCCAAAAGGCTGACATCCATTCCGGTCTTTCCAAACGTCCGCGTGATCATGACGCTAGTTTACGTCCACAATGCTCCATGCATTTCCGTCCCCAATACACCACACTCCGCGCCTATGCCGTGATTCAGCAGGATGACGAGGTTCTCCTGTGCCGATTGGGCGGGCAGTCGGCTGATCCTGGGCTGTGGACCCTTCCCGGCGGCGGCGGCGAATTTGGCGAGTCGCCCGAAGAAACGTGCCACCGCGAGCTGATGGAAGAAACCGGCCTGACCGCCCGTTTGGAGCCTTTCCCATTCGTGCACTCTCGTCTCTTTGAAAACCCCGATAGCCGGGTTCAGTCGGTCCGATTCTTCTATCGGGCGAGAATCACCGGGGGAACATTGCGAAATGAATCGGATGGCTCCACCGATCTGGCTGCCTGGGTTAAGATCGCCGATATTCCGAGTCTTCGCCGCGCCGACATCGTCAATATCGCCTTCAACGAGATCCTGAATCCTTGATCATCGCAACGAAGCCGATCTTCTCCCCGTTGGGCAGGGCGTAGGTCTGATGGTCCAGCTCTTGGTAGCCCTGGGTCAAGTAGAAGGGAACCCCGGGCATGGTGGCGGTCAGCTGAAATCGGGAGAATCCGGCTTTGGTTGCCTCCCCTTCGCAAACCGCCAAGAGCCGCCGCGCCAATCCCCGCCGGGCGTACGACGGGTGGGTGAAAAATGCCCGAATCCGGGCTGGCTCGGAGCTAGGGTCCAACCGTTCGCTGACCTCATTTCCCATGGCGTCACCGCCAAAATTCGCCGCCCGAAAACTCCATCCTCCGGCTGCGGCCAAAACGCCCTCCTCTTCAATCACATAGTAAGTCTTGTCCCGGATCAGCTGGCTATCGACGCCAAACGAGCCCATCAAAGCACCTTCGGTCTGGGACACCGAATAGTAACCGGCTCCTAATTCTCGCGCCGATTGCTGGATCAACGCCCCTAGTGCGGGGATGTCGACTTCCGTCGCTAATCGAACCTGCATCCGCCCAATTATGCGTTCCAAACGTCACAATAGATCGTGCGAAGATCGGAGTGGCCCGCCGGAGCCGAACGGATTGCCGTTTACATGTTCCTGGTCACCGCCACGTTCGGCTTCATCCAGCCGTTCCTGAATCTCTACCTGCAGGCGGCGGGTTTCACCAAAACCCAAATTGGCCTTACCACCGGCCTTGCGGCGGCCATTGCGTTGCTCGCCCAACCGCTTCTGGGCAAGCTGACCGACCAACTGGATGCCCGCCGCCCGGCGATTGCGCTGAGCGCGCTTTTGGCGGGAATCGCGTATTTCTTGATGCCCTTAGCACAGTCCTTTCCGGTATTTTTGGCTCTTGTCGCCATCGGGGCTAATGGCACCATGTATCTGAATGCGGCCGGTGCCGTCCTCGTGGGCCGAATGGTCACCGGTCAGGGCGGCGGCACTTTGTACGCCAATCTGCGACTGTGGGGAACGGTTGGCTACATTCTGGTGACGCTGATTTCGGGTTTTGCCACGAGCTTCGGCACCCGCGTCGCCCAGACCCGCGAGCAACTGAATCCGATCTTTCACTTCGGTCCGTTTCTGTTCCTCGCTATCGCTGTGCTCGCGTGGTTCTTGCCCGATCGCCGCAACCACGCCCATGCGGTTCGAAACCTGGTCGGAAAGATGTCGCCAAACCTGGCGCGATTCCTGGCTAGCTACTTTCTGTGGGCGTTCGCCCTGTACGGATCCACGTCGTATCTGAGCCTCTACATCAAGGGTCTCGGTGGTACGCCGATCTTCATTTCGGCCGCGTTTGCCGCCGGAGCTGTAGTGGAAGTCGGCATGATGAGGTTGATGGGCGCCTGGTCTGATCGCTTCGGTCGGCGGCCGGCGCTCGCAATCACTTTTCTACTCCTCCCGGTCCGATTGATGCTCTACTCCCTGGTTGTGTTGCCGTGGCAAGTGATCGGCGTCCAGGCGCTGCATGGCATCAACTTTGGCATTATGGGCGTCGTGAGCATCGCCTTTGCCAACGATTTGGCCGCCGAAGGGTCGCAGGGAAGAACCCAGGCCCAATTCGCCGCCACCATGGGGCTTGCCAGCGCGATCGCCCCCCTGACGTTTGGCGTGATCTCCGATGCCATTGGGTTGCGCCCGATGTGGCTGGTGGCGTCGGCGGTAGCCGCCGCGGGAGCGATAGGATTCCTGCTCACCGTCGAAGACTCCCACCATGAATCCCATTCCCTCGCCGACCACGGTCCGCGCTGGCTGAGACCGCTTTTGCGACTGATGGACTCGCCACCTCGACGCTAATTGAATCGAAACCGGAATTTCGGCATCAGGTGAGATTGCAACACCGTCCTTCCGTCCGAATCAAACGGAATGATGGTGGGCACCTTTTCGCTTTCATCGTTTACCAGTGGAAGCGGATTCTCTGCCAATTCCTGAGCAGTGAAACCCATTGGGTAAGCCGCACCCAAATTGCTTCCGCGGACGGTGTACATAGTGGTTAATACGCGGTTGAAGTAGCGGTTGACTTAGCTCGCTCAAATAATTCCACTTCCGTCAGCCCGTACACCTCGTGCAAAGCCTCATGCACCGACGGCTCCCCGAAGACGTTGATCTTGATCTCCGTCCAAAGACCGTTGTTGGTGAAGCCGTGGAGGAACGCGGCTAAGCCTTCGTCTCCCTTCTGTTCGTACAGGTAGTTGACCAACAATCGAGCCTGTTTGTACGCATCGTCCACCCGGGTCATGGTACTGGGGTCCCGACGATCTACCGTGAAGGAGGCGTCGATCTTGTCCGGGGCGCACCAGTGCGTGGGTGCCAGCAGGGGACGGTTTTCCATGGTGGTGCTGATGCCTTCTTCCACCCACTGCGGAGCCCGATTACCCGTGTAGTTGATCGTAATGATGTGGGCGAACTCGTGGCTGGCAACGGCGGTTAGCTCTTCGTCGTGAGTCGTGGCTACCTGCGGGAGGCAGATCTTGTCGTACGGATACTTATCCATCGCGTACCCGTACCGGGCCTCGTGCCAGGGCGCATCTACCTCGGCGGGCAAAATCGTAGCCAGAACGCCCACCTCAAAGGTCCAACCCAGTCGCTTGGCCACGGTCTCGCAGGCCGCATCAATCACCTTGCCGACGGTTTCATGATCCGGGACTTCGCGATCAATCGACTCCAGTCGCAGGTTTGGTCCAATCTCGCGGATCGTCCCTTGTTCGCGGGCAATTCCTTCGCCTTCGATCATCCGAAACCAATCCAGGGCTTGGCCCGCGTTGCCCGCGCTCATCGCTTGGGCGCTGTCCCAAGCCACCTTCATTTCATCTTGGTAGTAGGCCCGAATGATCTCTTGCCATACGCCGGATTCGCCCAGCATGCCGTAGCGGCCCGTCTCAAGGGAGGTAACGCGATATGGATCCACGCCGTAGTTTGGCAGACTTAGAATCCAGGAAGGGCATAGCTACCGTCTGAGAACACTTCAATTGCCCCTGCATATACGAATGAGCAATCATATAAGTAGTGACCTCCGGGCTCGTCGAGGCGATGCTTGATTGCAAACAAGCCCGGACTCATGATGAAGTGAACTCCGGCAATTACCAAATGTGCCCTGCTAATTGTGAATCCTTTATTGAGATCCACGTTGATTTCTAGAATAGGACGGTTGTTTTCTTGGATTGAAAGTCTGGATCCAACGGATTCAATTGAAAACCTGTCATTCCTTATAAGTATTTTATTCTTATATATCCTGAGTAGAGGAGTGCCTAGCTCATCAGGAATGATTAAATTCATTTCTGGATATCCGCTAGGATTCATGTCGAAACCGAAGATCAATTCTCCGTCCAGTTTCAGGATATGCACGTCTTTGAACATGCAGTTTCCCAAGAAAATCTGCGGTAGACCTTTAGAGAATCGCAGAGTTGATTCCACATTGCCAATGACCTTTGAGCGTGGATTCAGTTTGGCTTCACGCATCGCACCGTCCGAGATAATCCCGTCATGTATCTCGCCGTGATGAGTTGCACATACCGACACGAGATTCTCCTCAGTGGACTTTCCGCCTTCGCAAACTGGAAGAATATGGTGTAGTTGCACTCGGACGTTTCCGCAAAACACACATCCAAAACCGTCCCTGGCTCGAACTTTGCGATCAACCGATCTCGGGATGTGTTCTCGAGGGAAATGTTTTGCCATCGGCTCTCCGTCTACAAACCGCGCTGGGCTAGGGCCAAGGCACTTAGAGCCGCCTTGGCCTTGTTCCGACTCTCGTTATATTCCAACGTCGGCTGGGAGTCGTAAACCACGCCTCCCCCCGCCTGAACGTGGGCGATGCCGTCCTTGATCAAGATTGTCCGCAGCGCGATCGCCGTGTCCATACTGCCGTTGTGACTAAAGTAGCCCACCGCGCCCGCGTATAGGCCCCGCCGCGATGGCTCCAACTCCTCGATAATCTGCATCGCCCGAACTTTCGGGGCACCCGAAACGGTTCCCGCCGGGAAAGTCGCCCGAATCAGGTCATAAGCTGATTTGCCCGGAGCTAGCGTGCCGGTGACGTCGCTCACGATGTGCATCACGTGGCTGTAGCGCTCCACCACCATGAGCTCATTGACCGTCACGCTGCCGTAATCGCAGACTCTGCCCAAGTCGTTTCGGCCCAAATCCACCAGCATCACGTGCTCGGCTCTCTCCTTTTCGTCCGCCAATAGTTCTCGTTCGAGCGCCTGGTCCTCGGCTTCTGTCTTGCCGCGCCACCGGGTCCCGGCGATCGGTCGTACCCGGGCGGTGCGGCCGTGGAGGCTGCTCAGCAGCTCCGGTGATGCTCCCACGACGTCAAAATCGCTCAGGCGGAGAAGAAACATATACGGCGAAGGATTGATGCTTCGCAGGGCCCGGTAAACGGTTAGCGGGTGAGCCTGAACCGGCATCGAAAACCGCTGGGAAGGCACCATCTGGACGCCGTCGCCCATGGAGATGTACTCCACCATCTTGGTGACCATGCTCTCAAACTTCTCCTGGCCGACGTTGCTCACCGCTTCCTGAACGGCATAGGATCCGGATGGCAAAGCGGGCAAATCTTTTCGCAATCGATCCAGCACCCATTCGATCTCGGCAACGCCCCGTTGGTAGCCTTCTTGAGTTCCGTCCGCAACGTGGATGATACGGATTCGATTCTTGGCGTGATCAAACGCTACGACCGTATCCACCAGCATCATCGCCAAATCGGGAAGGTTAAGCGTGTTCTCAGCCAGCTCCGGCAGGCGCTCAAACCACCTCACGATGTCGTAGGCCAGCATGCCAACCGCGCCGCCCGTGAAGTGGGGAAGCCCCTCGGCCGGGGCAATTTCCGACTCATTCATCCGGGCTTCGAGAAAATGGAGAGGATCTTGCCCGGCTGGGATTCTAGCTGTCAGGCCGTCTTGAGTGAACTCACCGTCCCGGCTGCTCACCACCGATCGCGGACGGACTCCGATAAACGAGTACCGACTCACTTGTTCGCCCCCGGTCACGCTCTCTAGGAGAAACGAATAGACCTCGTCGTGCGCCAGCTTCCAGTAGGCCGTGACCGGCGTCTCGATGTCGGCCAGAACATCCTTTACCAAATGCACCCGCTTTGGTGCCGCCGGGGCGGTCCCGTCCTGCCAACCCGCTTGCCCCAGAAATTCGGTGAGGCTGGGCAGGGAAGACAGTTCGGTGTTCGCAGAGGACATTGAACAAGCATTTTGCCACGATTGGGAGGCCGGTATTATCGATGGATGGATCCCTTCTTGCGCCACTCCGGGCGCATCGCGGTGGTGCCGGACGATGATATCGATACCGACCGGATCATTCCCGCCCGATTCTTAACCCGTATCAGTCGATTTGGGTACGGCGAACTGCTGTTTGCCGACGTACGGGGACCCGAGTTTCCGCTGGATCAGCCGGAGGCAAAAGAGGCATCCATCCTGATCACGGGGACCAATTTTGGTTGTGGATCCAGCCGGGAACATGCGGTGTGGGCTCTGCAACAGGCCGGATTCCGCGCCGTGATCGCCCGCCGCGACGCCGATTCTCCTGGTTACAGCGACATTTTTCGTCAGAACTCCTCCAACTGCGGACTCCTTCTCATCGAACTCAACGCCGACGATCACGCCCGATTGCCCCGCGCGCAAGGTGACGAAATTCTCATTGACCTACCCGCTCAGTCGGTCAAATGGGCCGATGGATCGGCGACATTCGAGATCAATGCCGCCACCAAAGCGGCTTTGGTGGAAGGGCTGGACCTAATCGGAACCACTCTGCAATTCGCCGACGCGATTGACGCGTTTGAAACTAGACCAACCTTCACGCCGGCAGCGGCGTCCTAATAGATATGATCCTCAGTTCACTTGCGGCAATTCTTCTGACCGGATTCCCCCAGAATCCTCCGGCGTCGGCTACCCCTGCCAATCCCAACCGGATCTACCAACTTCGCGAGTTGCCCCGACGGTGGGTAAAAACCCCCAAAACGTCCATCCCCGTCTGGATCATGGACACCGATAGCAAGCGGGCCGAAGGCATGATGTTCCTCACGAATAAAGAGGTGAAGGACACGGAGGGCATGCTGTTTGTGTTCCCCGATGAATCGCCTCGCAGTTTCTGGATGCGAAACACGATTCTCCCGCTGGACATTTGCTACCTGACCAAGGCGGGTCGCGTGCTCAACGTGGCCAAAGCCCGTCCGTACGATGAGTCGCCGGTACCCAGTTCGGGATCAGCCACCTACGTTCTAGAACTCAAGCAGGGAATGGCGGCAAAACTAGGCGTCAAGGCTGGCGTTACGCTGAAAATCTCCCTCTAACTTTGCGGGGCAACCGGGCGATTGGTGGGATACCATGATTGAACGAATCAACGGTTCTGATTCGTCTTTTGACCCATGGTTGAATTTCTAGATGCTTTGGCCGCGGTGGCGATGATCCAGGTAGATACGGCCGCTAGGCGGCAGGTGATCTCAAACGCCTTCCCGGTGGGCGACAAGATGGCGATCCAGATGCCGCCCGAACTCGCATTGCCGGGCAAGATCCTGATGTGGAAATGGTCCGCTGACGGCCAAACGATCCTCGCCTTCCGGCAGGATCCGGACCTCAGCACGCCGGCTTGGCTCACCCAGATTCAGGGCAAAGAGGCCAAGACTTCCAGCTCCCCAACTCCGGTAACACGCCCGATCGAACTCTGGCAGTTTTCGGTGGTGCGGCACTCGGCGACCCGGCTTTGGCGCACCACCGACCCGAAGTTTGTTCCCTACGAACTCGTTGCCGTCCCGAAGTCCTCTTCATTCATTTTTTCGGGAACTAAGCCCGGTCAGGACGCCTTCTTGGACGGCTTCTTTGTGAATGGCAAGGGAAAAATCACGCGCGTGAATGGGGAAGCAGAAAACTTTGGCTTGGTGATGGATTCCCCTCGGTCCGATGTGCTGGGGGTTGAGGCGTCGGAGGTCAATGATGGTGTTCCGTCCCGCCAGTGGATTGGTCTGATCGGGCCGAACGGGTTGGTACGGCGGATGGACATGCCAGACTCATTCGTAACCGCCCAGTGGTCCGACGCCGGAACCGACTTGATTGCGCTGGTGAAACAACCACCGGCACCCGGGACCACTCGTCCCAAGTTCACCTGGAGCCGGGT
>Ga0164294_10004646_pt1 | contig 11944 bp, 10 predicted proteins | sample GEODES005metaG_FD_111479 | JGI IMG/M metagenome (GOLD analysis project Ga0164294, IMG submission 111479) | Oligotrophic lake water microbial communities from Sparkling Lake, Wisconsin, USA - GEODES005 metaG | ecosystem: Environmental > Aquatic > Freshwater > Lake | place: USA: Sparkling Lake... | reverse complement strand
TCGTCGATTGGCAAGGTGAGCGAGTCCGCGCCAGCGAGCAATGGCACCGCCCAGGTGATCAAGGCGGAGTGGAACGAGCGCTACACCTTTCCCGAGGGCTGCCTGGTCGCGGTGCAGTTCTGGCATGAGTCGGTGCCCGTGCCGGTGGAGGGCGAGATGGTCAAGCTCTGGGTCTTCCAACCCAATGGCATGTGCGAGCCGATCAAGGTCCGCCTGCAACGCGAGAAGGCAAAGTTCGATGTCGAATTCAGCGCGCTGACGGCGGACATCGTGAGGGAAGCGAGTGAGATCCAATGAAGGATGAAGCCAGAATGATGAAGGATGAACATGAAATGGATGCATCGGCTGCTGATTCGTTTTTGGTGAATCAGATCGGCCTTCCGCCTTCATCCTTCCGCCTTCATCCTTCCAAGCGCGGTTACATTTTGCTCGAACTCATCATCGCCTTGACCATCTTCGCCATCGCGGTCGTGGGACTGGCCAAGGCTTTGAACACGACCTTGGAGGTCGGCAACATCATGAACCGCGACTACGCGGTTCGCGTGGGTTTGCAGTCGTTTGTGGAGGAGGTGAAGCGCAAGTCCGTCACGGACATGGCGACCACGGCTGCGGATGAACGGCTGGGCGTCACCTACACCAGCACGGTCGAGCCTCTGAGCATCACGGTGCCAAGATCGGGGGCGCAGCTGTCAGACGTGTATCGACTGAAGGCGACCGCTGTTTACACCGTGGGCAGCGAGCAGCGGGATGAAACCATCGAATTGTGGTTCTACCAGACCCAGCCCGAGCAGGAGAAAAGGAGGACGCGGTGATGAAGGTGATGGGTGAGAAGTGGAGAGGTGGAAATGTAAGAAGTGGAGATGTGAGAGGTCTGCTAGCCGGGTGCTTCTCCACATCTCCACATCTCGACCTCTCTACCAAGCATTCCCGCCGTGCGTTCTCCCTTCTCGAAGTCGTCATCGCGCTCACCATCCTGGCGATGATCACGACGACCTTGTTCGCGATCATCAAGGGCAGTGTGAAGGGTGCATCGGACATCGAGCGCTTGCAGCGTGAGAACGACCAGATCAACCGCTTCCTGGAACTCACGCGGCAGACGTTTCAAGGGCTTCCAGGGTCGGCGCAGTTGACGCTGACCGCGCTGGGGCAGACGGCGGGATCGGGTCAGGAGTTGACCATTGCTGGCGTGCCGACATGCTTTGGCTTCGGACTGTCACCCACTTCGTATGAGGACACGATCATTGGCTTGCGGCCAGATTTGGTGAAGCCGACCACGGATGAGGACGGCCTGCCGCGCTACACACTGTCGATCTCGCGGAAGGACATCATCCCGCAGACGGATGAGAACGGCATGGCCTTGCAGCAGTCGGCGGACAGCGCGCTCGCGGCGGATGAGGAGGGGCGCTACTGGATGCCTTTGCTGCCCGGTGTGGTGCTTCTGCAATGGAAGTTCTTCAAGGAGTCGACCGATGAATGGCTGGAGGAGTGGGAGGACTCGACCTGGCCGGACATGATCGAGATGCAGCTGCAAATGGAAGGCCGCACCGTGCCCCTGCGCATGGTCTGGGCAACGCCGGAGACGAAGCTGCGCCTGGCGCGGGCGGTCAATGGCACGGGCACGACGAGCAGTTCCACCAGCACTTCGACAAGCACCACCACGACGGGGACAAGCACTCCGAGGTAATGACCAATGACGAACACCAAACCACCCTCAAAAGAGCGAAGGCTAATGGCTGATGAACCTCGTTCATCAGGTCGTTATGCTTCACCCTTTTTTCGTCATTGGTCGTTGGTCATGGGTCATTGCTTCCCACTTCGTCATTTAGTGAAACCAGATGCGTCGGCCTTAATGCTCATGATTTGGGCAATCATGCTCATGGCTTTCACGGTGGGTGGCGTGGTGAACTTCATGCAGCGCAGCCTGAAGGAGAGCGGCAACGCGGCGAATCAATTCCGCGCCCGCTACATGGCGGAGTGCGGCATTGGCATCGCGATGAACCCCACCGTGTATGTGCTCGATGCGGCGCGGACGCCCGGCGATGGCACGACGCCGGGCGTGCTGACAACCTACAATCGCGGAGCGGGGGAGGTGGCACCAGGGGATTCAGGCTTCTCGCTGAACAAGGTGCGGGAAGGCTCGCGGTTCCCCGTGAATTTTGTCACCGATGGCAACGCCCGCGAGGCGCTTTACAACCTCTTCATCCTGTGGGGCATCAATATCAATGATGCGACCACCGCAGTCGATTCGCTCGTGGACTGGGTGGACCAGAATGACGAGGTGCGCTCGCAGGGGGCGGAGGCGGATTACTACAAGACCCTGGGCATCTACAACTTCCCGCGCAACCAGGGCTTCACCTCGCTCGAGGAAATGCTGCTGGTGCGTGGTTTCGATGTGGTCGCACGAGCCAAGCCGGATTGGCGCAACTACTTCAATCTTTACGGCGAGGGCACGATCGACCTTTTTTGGGCCTCCAAGGATGTGATCATGGCCGTGACCGGCGCGACGGAATCCGACACGCTGCGCATGATCACGGCCCGCGCGGGCAATGACGGCATTGACGGCACGGATGACGACAACCGCTCGCTGGGGCAGGCGGGCGCGATTTCGCTGCTTGGCATTCCCAGTGACCGACGTGCGGCGGTGACGAGCATGACGACCTACGCACGGGACACGGTCTTCCGCATCGTGAGCAAGGGCTACGCCGGTCTGCACAGCGTGACCATCACGGTGATCGCGAAGTTGCAGGAGGATGGCTCCTTGACCTATCAGGCGCGCACGGAAGAATGATCGCATCTTTTTGGGCAATCCTTGGTCGTGCCGCAACTTCGCGCCGGGTTTGCCGTTAGAAGCCAGCCCCCATTCATGACTTCCAGCGCCTCCACCTTTCTCATTCCCGGCGAAGATGCCTCCTGGCGCGTGTGGAAAGCACGTTCCAACAGCCCTTCCGAGGCGGTGGATTCACCTGCTGATTACGGTGGGGCGGCCAAATCCGTGCTGGTGGGCTTGCCTGCCTCCGCATGCCGCAGTGTGGGGCTGGTGCTGCCGAATGCCGATGCCACAGTTCTGGGTGAGATGGTCGCTTCGCAGCTGGAGCGCCGGGGCATCAGGGGCGGCGCGGGCGAGCCGCCGATGTTCCGCCATTATGTGCTGGGCCATGCGGGGCCGAATGTGATTGTCAGCGTGGATGTGCTGGCCGAGCCGTTCCCGGAGGAGCTGGCCGTGCAAAGCGCCGAAAACTATGCGGCCGCCCTCCGTCTGGCGCATCTGCCGCAGGGGCAATTGATCGTGGTGGAGGAGCAGGGCTCGCTCGTCATCGCGGCCAGCCATCAGGGCAAGCTCTTCCACTCGCACGTGTTTGCGCAGCGTCCTGCCGATGCCGAATCGCTGGCGCAGGAAATCCTGATCACGCGCCTCGGATTGGAAGGTCAACCCGGCTTCGGCAGCATCTCCGGCGTCAGCTTGATTGGCCAGTGGGAGACGGATTTGGTCACTGACCTGCGGCGTGTGGCAGCGATGCCGGTGCAGGTCGTGGACAGACTCGCCCCGAGCGCGAGTCTTGATACCCGTAGCTGGGCCTTGCTGCTGCCGCGCTCCGTGCGTGATGCCCGGCTTTCCGCCGCGCGCCGTGCCAAGCTGATCCGCCTGGGCCTGCTCGCCGCCGTGGCCTATGCCGTGGCGATTGTGGCGGGCTCTCTCTATCTGAATCAACGCACCGCTAAGGCTGAGGCCTTGGTCGAGGAACTGGACAAGATCGCCGTGCCAGCCGCCGAGGTGAAGCAGACCGCCGAGCGCTGGAAGGCGCTGGCTGCGAATCTGGAGCCGAAGAATTATCCGATGGTGATGCTGACCGAGGTGACCAACCTCATGCCCCCGAGCGGCATCAGCATGCGTGAGTATGAGTTCAAGCCGGCGGAGATCAACCTGCGCACCGAGGCGCGCGATGCGACCACGGCGGCAGGCTTCTTGGAAGATCTGAAGAAGCACAAGAACCTGGGCCGCTACACTTGGACGATGCCGCAGCCGCAGGTGCGCGACAACAAAACCGTGTCCTGCCGCATCCAGGGCAAACTGACCACCCCATGACCACGCGCGAAAAACGAATGCTGGCCGGTTGTGTGGCCGTGCTGATGGTCTCCGGCACCACCATCCTGGCCAAGGAATTCCTGGACCGGCGCTTTGTGGTCGAAACCAAGATTGCCGGTCTCGAAAGCCAGCTCAAGGAGAGCCAGGCCTGGCTTGCCGACCGCGCTTTTCAAGAAAAGCGCCGTGACTGGCTTGAGAAAGCGATGCCGTCCACCGATTCCCTGGTGAAGGCCCAGGGGCTTCTGCTGGAGGACATGCAGAACTCGTTGCTGGACCTGGGGGTGAAGATCGAGCGCACGACCTTGAACGACGCCACCAGCACCCCGCACTACCGCGAGGTGACGGTGAACATGTCCATGCGCGGGGATCAGGCCATCATCCTGGAGTGGCTGGCCGGCCTGCAGAGCCCGGAGTATTTTCAGATCATCAAGAACCTGGAGATCGATCCCGACAGCAAGTCGAAGGAAAAGCTGCCGCAGGTGGAGGTCAGCCTGACCGTCGCCCGCTGGTTCAAACCGGCATGAAATCCAACCCCTACCGGTGCCCTATGAAAACGCTCATTGCCCTGTTGCTGCTGCCGCCCGCGCTGGCCTTGGCGCAGGGCGACACCTTTGACCCTTCGGACCTGACCAATCCGCTGGTCAATGTGCCGGTGGAGCCTGCGCCCGCTACGGCCTTGCCTTCCGACCCCGATCTGCCGCAGCCCTTCGATCCCAACCAGCTTGCGATGGTGGTGCAGGCCTCGCCTTTCAACCGCTCGGTCAACCTCTCGGATTCGCTGGTCCTGACCGGCGTGGCCTACGTGGAGAAGAAGCCCATGGCCACCTTGCTCGACAAGGTGACGAAGCGGACCTACGTCGTCTCGGACAGTCCCAATGAAGTGGGCTGGACGCTGGTGGAAGCCACGCCGACCACTGACCTGAAGCGCACCCAGGTGAAGGTGAATGTCGCGGGCGAAGTCGTCACCATCCGCCACGACAGCGAGGCGCAGATGGAGACCATGAAGAAGAACAAAACCGCGCCCGGCGGCAACAACTCGCCTGGCCCGGAAGAGCGTCGCGAAGGCGGCTATTCTCGCGACCGCCGGGGACCGCCGCCCGAGGTCATGGAGCGCTACAACAAGCTTTCCGACAAGGCCAAGGAGAAGCTGCGCAGCCACTTCACCGAGAACCGCGAACGCATCATGAACATGAATCCCGAGGAGCGGAAGTCTTACATGGAGAAGACCTTCAAGAAGGTCGCCGAAGAAGATGAATCCAGCCGCAAGTAGTCCGTCCTCCCTCCCGCCTCCGTCCTTTTACCCGCCCTGCTTTCACATGCTCGTCACCCCGCTCCGCTCCTGTATTGTCGCTGCCCTTGCGCTGGGCACGGCTGCCGTTTTTGCTCAGCAGCCAGCCTCCCCGCCGCCGACTCCGCCCGCTGCCCAGCCGGGTGATGGTGCCGCGCCAGCGGGCGATGCTCCCCAGCCTGGTGGCCCTGGGAGCGGCTTCGGCGGAGGCCGCCGTGGTTTCGGAGGTGGCCCTGGCGGCGGGTTCGGTCCAGGTGGCGCGCCTGCGGTGGACACCACGCTCACCATCACCGGCGACCAAGTGGCGCTGAACTTCCCGAACAACGCCGTCTCCGACCTGCTCGCGGTTTACGAGAAGCTGACGGACATGACCCTGGTGAAGGACACGGCTATTTTCGACGGCGCGCCGATCAGCCTGGTCACGCCGAAGCCGGTGAGTAAGGACGAGGCAGTGCGTTTGATCGAGGCCACGCTGCTGACCAACGGCTACGCCATCGTGTTGAATCCCGATGGTAAGAGCGCCCGCATCCTGCCCACGCGCACCCAGGGGGCCAGCTCCTTGCAGTTCTCCCAGGGTGTCCGTTTCTATCTGGAGCCCAAGGATCTGCCCGAGGGCGAGACGCTGGTCACTTACTTCATGAAGCTGGAGCACCTGACGCCGGAGGAGGCGGGCGCTATTTTGGCCAATCATGTGGGCTTGAATGTGTATGGCCGCATCACGCCCGTGACGACTCCGCCGGGGCTGCTGATCACGGAGAGCGCGACGATTGTTCGCCAGTTGATCAGCATTCGCGATGCGATTGATTCTACTGAGACGACCTCGTCACTGGTCACTAAATTTGTGAAGCTGGAGTATGCCGACGCCGCCACCGTCGCGCAGATCGTGCAGGCCACACTAGATGCCCAGGCGCAGGATCAGCAAACGAAGGGCATCAGCACCATCCGTGGCTCGGCGGGTCCCGAATCACGCCGCAGTGAGGATCGTGATCGCGGCGGTTCGCCGCCGCCACCGCCGCCGAGTTCGAACAACAACAGCAATAACAACAGTGGCAACAGCAATGCCTCCAGCAAGGTGGACATCGCCGTGCAGCCGACCTCGCAGGTGGTCGCAGACCCGCGCTTGAACCAGGTGCTCATCGTCGCCACGCCAGAAGACTTCACTTACATCACCAGTTTGATTCAGGAGTTCGACAAGCCGGTGGAGGTCGCTGAACCCTTCGAGCGCAAACTCAACTATGCCTACGCCGTAGACGTGCTCTCCGCGTTGGTGGACCTGCTGACGGATACCGCGACGGGCACGACGTCGCAGCTTCCCGGCGGCGGCACGCTCAACACGGGCGGACAGCGCCCGACGACGTCTTCGAGCTCGCAATTGCTCACGGGCCGGAACACCACCAACACGCGCGGTGCCCAGCTCGCCACCAGTGCGGGCGCGGGCACGGATACGGGCACGACCTCCACCTCTAGCAGCGGTGCAGGCTCGCGTGCTGATCAGCTCATCGCTCCACAGGAAGACAACGCCCCGATCTCTGTCTTGGTGAACAAGACCCGTGTGATCGCCGATCCGATGAGCAACACGATCATCGTCATGGGCTCCAAGGAAGCCATCGACAAGGTCACCCTCCTGCTCGACCGGCTGGATCGCAAGCCCGCCCAGGTCTACCTTGCCACCGTCATCGGCCAGCTCACCCTCGGCGACGGCATGGAGTTCGGCGTGGACTGGCTCAACCAATACACCAAGACCAGTGGCACCAGCGGCCTGAGCAGCTCCTTCTTCCAGAAGCGCAGCGATGTCATTGCCAACAACAACATCACCGACCTGCGCGACAACCTCATCACCTCCGCCTTCGGCCCCGCCAGCGGCTTCAACCTCTACGGCAAGCTCAGCGACACCGTCGAGACCTACGTCACCGCCCTGGAGACCACGAACAAGTTCAAGGTCATCTCCCGCCCCAGCGTTTTCGCCCTCAACAACAAGAAGGCCACCATCACCTCCGGCCAGCTAGTCCCCGTGCCGGAGCAGTCCATTACCGCCGCAGGCAACAACAACAATGGCACTGTCACCACCACCGTTGACTTCAAGGACGTGGTGCTGAAGCTGGAAGTCGTGCCCCTCATTAACCCCAACGGTGAGGTCACCCTCACCATCGCCCAGGTGAATGACAACATTGTCGGCACCCAGCGCGTGGAGCCCAATGACATCCCCATCATCAGCACCCAGCAGGTCGTCACCACCGTCACCGTGCAGAACGGCCATACCGTGGTGCTCGGCGGCCTGATCTCTGAACAAGACAAGAAGGACACTGGTGGCGTGCCCGGCATCAGCCGCATTCCTCTGCTTGGCAACCTGTTCAAGAACAACACCAAGAGCAAGAGCCGCAGCGAGCTGATCATTTTCATTCAGCCCCACGTTGTGGAGGACAACCTGCAGCTCAGCAAGGTCAGCAACAATGAGGACATCCGCACGGTCATCGGAGCCGAGGCGGCGGAGAAGTTCCCCACCGATGCCAGCCTGCTGCCGCCCATCGGCGTGCCGGAGAAAAAGCCGAGCTGGTTTCAGCGTAATTTCGGACAGCGCAAGGAAGGCAGTAAACCAGCGCCGCCCGTGATTCCGTCGAAGTCGAAGCTCTAAAGGTCGAAGCTACTCCGCCTTTTTCTTCTTGTTCTTGGGTTTGTTCTTCGGCTTCGTTTTGCCTTCACTCTCAGGAAGGTTCGTCGTGGGCAGGTGCTTGGTGAGCTGGGCTTTCAGCGCGGCATGCTCAGGCTTGTTAGCCAAGTTCGTCCACTCATACGGGTCAGCGGTCTCGTCGTAGAGCTCTTCATCGCCATTGGCGTAGCGGATGTAGCGCCAGCCCTCGGTGCGCACGGCGTGGTTCTGGAAGCCGAACGTCGTAATCGCAGGCAGGTCCCATTTGGTTGACGGTTCGGCCAGCAGTGGCTTGAGGCTCGGCCCTTCCACATGCCCAGGTTTGGCAATGCCGCACAGGTCGAGCAGCGTGGGATAGACCGACATGAAATCAACGGTGCGCTCGCACACGCTGTTCGGCTTCGTTATGCCGGGCGCAATCCAGATCAAGGGCGCGCGCGTGGCTTCCTCCCACAGCGCGAACTTCCGCCAGTGCTCCTTCTCGCCCAGGTGCCAGCCGTGGTCGCTCCAGAAGACGATGACCGTGTTGTCCTTGTAGGCGCTCTTGTCGAACGCGTCCATCAAGCGCCCGATCAGCATGTCGCAGTAGCTCGCGGCGGCGAGGTAGGCCTGGATCGCTTCCTTCCAGCGGCCCGATGCAAGAATGGCCGCGTGATCGCCCTCCGGCTTTGCCATCTTGAGGCCCGCAGGCGGCACATCGCTCAGGTCGCCTTCCTTGGTCGGAGGCAGCTCGATCTGATCCAGCGGATGCATATCAAAATACTTCTGCGGCACGTTCCAGGGCATGTGCGGCTTGTGAATGCCGCAGGCCAGGAACAAGGGCTTGTCGTGGGTTTTGCCGAGCTGCTCGATGCAGTAGCTGACAATGTTCCAGTCGTTGAAGTCCTCGTCCTTGGCGTCCTTGAGCGCGGCGAACTTGATGCCGCCAACGCCATCGCTCTGACCAGCGGGCACCTTGGGCATCCCGCCTTCATTTTCCAGATAGTCGTTCCATTCTTCGCTGCGTCTGTAGGCTTCGTGATAAATCTTGCCTGCTCCCTTCACGTCATAGCCCGCGTTGCGGAAGGTGGTGGTCAGTGGCTTGTCGATGGCGATGGCCTTGCGCCAGTCGTTGTTGTTGTCATACACGCCGGTTTGGCCTGGGCGCAATCCGCTCATCAAGGCCGCACGGGAGGGATTGCAGACCGGGGCCGCGCAGTAGCTGCGCGTGAAGCTCAAGCCGCGCGCCGCCAGCTTGTCGATGTTGGGCGTGACCGCCTGCTTGTTGCGCCCCAGGTAGCCGACCCAGTGGTTCAGGTCGTCGATGGAGATGAAGAGGACATTGGGTCTGTCAGCGGCCGCCGCTGAGAACGTGGCGAAGAGAAGAAAGGCAAGAAGGGAACGCATGGCGTGCGCTGAAACGGGCTCCGGCGCGCAGTCTTGCAGCCTCACTCCCGCAGCATCGCCAGCCCCACGTAGTCCGGCTTGTCGGCGGAATCCTGGTGCTCGAAGCGCACCAGCACTTTTCCGCGATGGATGAGAAAGGCACCCGGCATCTGCGTGACATCGCCCCGGAAAGGCCCCAGGCCATGGCCGCTGAAAACCGAGAGCGCGCCCTGCCACCAGACGCGGGGACCCATCAACTGCATCCAGCTGCCACGCCGCAGCCCGAGCCCCCGGTAGAGCTTCCGTTCCGGGTCAGCCACGGCGGGAAGATCCTGCAAACCATATCGAGCCGCAAAGGTCTGGAAGTCCGCCTCTGTGCCCATGTGACCGAGCACAATCTGCGTGCCTTCCTTCTCGATGCGCGGGCGCAGCCGGGCGATGTCGGCCATGGCCTTGCGGCAAAAGGTGCAGCCGGAGTGCCGCAGCAGCACAAGGAGCACTGGGCTTTCATGGGATAAATCGGCGAGGGAGCGCCCGGTGCTGGTAACCGTGGTGCGCAGGATCTGGGCTTCCTCACTGGAGGGTGTTGCTTGCGGGTCGCTCATCCCTCAGTCATACGCAGTTGAAGTCTAATCGCGTTGATTTTTTTCCGAGCGGAAGCCAGGTCTTTGCGCTTTCCTGCATAAATGCCCAAGATCATTACTGCTCCCTCGCTCCAGCTTGCCGACCATTGGCAGGACTATCAACTGCTCGACGCGGGCGATGGCATGAAGCTGGAGCGCTGGGGCGACTACACGCTGGTGCGGCCTGATCCGCAGGTCATTTGGCCCCGGCACAATGGCAAGCCATGGACCGGTTGGGATGCATATTACCACCGCAGCGAGAAGGGCGGGGGACGTTGGGAATTCAAGCGCGAGCTGCCGGAGAGCTGGACGGTGCGTTACCGGAAGCTGGTCTTCCAGATCAAGCCCACCAGTTTCAAGCACACAGGGCTCTTCCCCGAGCAGGCGGTGAACTGGGACTGGTCCACCCAGCAGATCGAGGCGGCGGTGAAGCAGGGGCGCGAGGTGTCGGTGCTGAACTTGTTCGGCTACACCGGCGCGGCCAGCGTGGCTGCCGCGGCGGCGGGCGCGCAGGTCTGCCATGTGGACGCGGCCAAGGGCATGGTGGACTGGTGCGGTGTGAACGCCCAGGCCAGCCACCTGGGCCGCGAGAGCATCCGTTACATCGTGGATGACTGTGTGAAATTTGTTCGCCGCGAGGTGAAGCGAGGCCGCCGCTACGACGCTTTAATCATGGACCCGCCCAGCTATGGTCGTGGTGCCAATGGCGAGCTGTGGAAGCTGGAAACGCATCTGTGGCCGCTGCTCAAGGAATGCCGCGACGTGCTCAGCGACCAGCCGTTGTTCTTCCTGATCAATGCCTACACCACCGGCTTGTCACCGACCGTGCTGGCGAACCTGCTCGCCGAGCTGCTGCATGATCAAGGCGGCACCATCACCACAGGCGAGGTCGGCTTGCCGATCCAAGCCGATGGCAAAGTGCTGCCCTGCGGGATTTATGGGCGCTGGGAGCAGTGACAAAAAAGGACGGACAGCCTTCGCCGTCCGTCCAGAATGGTTGACGGAAGAATACCGTCGGCCCTGCTGACTACATCCTCTTCACCTTGAAGCTGCGGAAGGCGACAGGGTCGCTATGGCCCGCGAAGCCGATCAGGCCCTTGCGTGAGTCGAGACCTTTGGGTGGATGTGGGATCTGCGTGCGGTCGAGGCTGTCGATGTCCACGTCGAGAATCTTGGTGCCATTGAGCGTGACCTTGAGGCGCTGGCCTTGCACTTCGATCTCCTGGAAGTTCCACTCGCCGACGGGGCGGAGGAAGCCGTGCTTGGCACCCCCGCAGTGATAGAGGCTGCCGTGATATTGATAGGGTTGCAGGCCTGGCTTGCCGGCGGCTGCTTGCTTGGCGTTGTAGCCGTCGCTGTCGATGACTTGCAGCTCCAGGCCGTCGGAGGCGGAATGACCGCCCAGGGGCGTGCGCAGGGCGATGCCGTTGTTACCAGCAGGCGGAAGCTTGAACTCGACACGGATGATGCCGTTCTCGAACTCGTCCTTGGTCAGCAGGTCGCCACCTTTGCCCTGCTTGCAGGTGATGGCTCCATCCACCACTTCGTAGTTGTCCACGGCACCTTGCCAGTTGCTCAGGTCCTTGCCGTTGATCTGCTCCACGAAGCCCTCGGCACCGCGCGCGGCGAGTTCCTTGTTGGCCTCCTCGCCGCTGATCTCGCGGATGAAGACATTGCGCCAGCGGATCTCGCTGCCGTGTGTTTGCAGTTGAATTGGGCCTTTGGCGAAGGCGGGGTCCTTCATCCAGCCGTTGGGCATCTTTTCCAAGGGCTTGGCGGACTTGTCGTCCTTCTTGCCATAGGCCAGGTAGCCCGCCTTCTTGTTGGCGAAGAAGTTCTCCAGCACTGCGTTGTCCACCACGGTTTCACCATTGAAGACGACGGTCACGCGCTCGCCGATCATCTTGATCTTGAAGCTGTTCCACTCGCCAAAAGGC